>Ga0209321_10001845_pt1 | contig 14329 bp, 12 predicted proteins | sample Rifsed16ft4_FD_184012 | JGI IMG/M metagenome (GOLD analysis project Ga0209321, IMG submission 184012) | Soil microbial communities from Rifle, Colorado, USA - sediment 16ft 4 - CSP-I_5_4 (version 2) | ecosystem: Environmental > Terrestrial > Deep subsurface > Rock core/Sediment | place: Rifle... | reverse complement strand
CGTTCTTGAAGATCGGGAGCCCCCACTCCTCGAAGAGGTGGACCGAGGAGTCCACGTGGCGGGCGATGTCGTACACCAGGTCCTCGCGGGAGAGCCCCATCAGGTCCTGGCGGACGTAGTGGACGAAGTCCTCGGGCTTGTTCTGATTCCAGCGCATGCCGAGGTAGAGGTTGATGGCCGAGAGCCCCATGGCCACCGCCCCGCTCCGCTCGATGGCGGCCTTCTCGACGATGGCGACCTTGAGGCCTTTCGTCTTCGCCCAGTAGGCCGCCTCGTACGCGGCCCCGCACCCGGCCATCCCGCCGCCCAGGACCAGCACATCGGTTTCGACGGTTTCGATCTCTGGCTGAACCATGTCGGTCACCTCGTTGAAGAAGAATGGATGATTACTTTTTCAGGGTGGGAAGCTGGTCCACCATGAGCCATTTCGGCTCGCCGTAGAGCGTCTCCTTCTTCAGGTCGGCCGGCGACGGCTCGGGGAAATCCTTGAACGGGTTGATGGAGCCCCACGGCGTCGTCCGGATGGGGAACTTGAAGCGCTTCATCTGGCCGTCCCGGTACTTGGCGGTCCACATGATGGAGTCGGTGGCGCGCAGGGGGGTGAGGGTCGCCCCCAGGGGCACCACGTCCGCGTACCCCCGCATGACGATGGCGCCCGTCGGGCACGCCTTCACGCAGGAGAAGCACTCCCAGCAGAGGTCGGGCTCCTGGTTGAAGGCCATGCCGTGCTCCTTGCTGAACACCTTCCCCAGATCGGCGTCGTACTTCATCAGGTCGTTGGGGCAGATGTACATGCACGCGGTCCGGGCCAGCCCCCGGCAGCCGTCGCACTTGTCCGGATTCACATACGTCGGCATATTCGTTCCTCCCCCTTGAGTTGGATTACTTTTCCCCTCTGGCGTACTTGTGGAGCTTGATCTCGACCTTTTCCTCGAGCGTGGCGTAATACTCCTTCAGGATCGCCAGCACCTCGGGGCGGCTGAAGTGGTCCGGCACCTCCCCGCCTTCGGAGAGGGTTTTTCGCAGCATGGTCCCGCTGACCGCCACCCGGTCCTCTTTCCCGTGGGAGCACGTCCTCCCCGTCGCCATGCCATCGCACTTGAAACAATAAAACGTCATATCGATCTTGAGCGGCCGGAGCTCGAGCGCCCCCGCGGGGATCTCGTCGAAGATCTTCTGGGCGTCGAAGGGGCCGTAGTACTCCCCCACCCCGGCGTGATCCCGCCCGACGATGAGGTGGCTGCACCCGAAGTTCTGGCGGAAGACCGCGTGGAGCAAGGCTTCTCGAGGGCCCGCGTACCTCATCTCCAGGGGGACGCCGGCCTGGATGGAGGTATCTTTGACGAAGTAGTGCTGGACCAGGGCGTTGACCGCCTTGACCCTGACCTCTGCCGGAATGTCCCCGGGCTTCAGCTTGCCCAGGATCTGGTGGATCAGCACCCCGTCGCACACCTCGATTGCGATCTTCGCCAGGTACTCATGGGAGCGGTGCATCGGGTTGCGGAGCTGGAGCGCCGCAACGGTGCCCCACCCCTTCTCTTCGAAGATCTTCCGCGTCTGGGCTGGGCGCATAAAGAGCCCGGGGTAGTCGGCCGGATAGCGCCCCTCGCTGAAGACCTTCACGGGCCCGGCCACGTTGACCTCCCGCTGGCCCATGACGTTGGCCACCCCGGGATGGGCCGGGTCGGTGGTGCGGAACACCTGCTTGCACTCGTGGGCCCGGTCGATCGCGTACTTCTCCCGGACGGTCAGGCTACCCATCAATTCGCCGGTCTCCTCATCGACCAGGGCGACCTCCCGCCCCACCTTGAGGCCGTCTGCCTGCTCCTTCGCGACCGACAGGGTGATCGGGATCGGCCAGAACACGCCGTCGGCCATCCGGTATCCGTCGCAGACGCCCTTCCAGTCGTCGTGCCCCATGAACCCCTCGAGCGGGGTGAAGGCCCCGATCCCAAGCATGATGAGGTCGGAGGTCTCCCGCGAGGTCATCGGAACGCGAGGCAACGTCTCAGCCTTCCGACGCTCCTCCCGGAGTGCGTCGCCAGTCAGCAAGAGGGGCTTCAGCCGCTTCTCTTTCCCGTGCGGATTCACCAGCGCCATGTCACTTCGCTCCGTCCCCCCTCACCCTACAGCCTCTGCCCCCTCACCTTTATCCTCTCCCCCGGCGGGGGAGAGGGTTGGGTGAGGGGGCTTCCAAGTGGGCCTTGATCGCGTCCAGCCACGCCTGCAACTCCGCCGTGAGCCTCCGCGCCGCCCTGTCGAGCTGGTGGCGCCGGAGCTCCGCCCCCAGCTGTCTGACAGCCGGGAAGAGGGCCAGGAGGCTCACCACGTCCCCGAACGCCCGCTCCCCCGCCCCCACCGGGGCGAGGAAGTCGAGGAGCGCGGGCGTCACCTCCACCATTTCCTGCTGGGTGAGCCGGCACCCCTCCGGCGCCGGCTCCACGGTCACTCTGACCTCAAACGGCGGATCGGTCTGGCCGCGGCTCTCGAAGAGCCGCGGCGGAACGAACCGCACACACCGGCTCCGGTACTCGACGATCTGCCTTCCCTTCTGGAACCGGTGGTAAAACACCGACCCCTCTCGGATCGGCTCGTCGCTCTCCAGCTCCACCCGGATCACCTCGATGTTCGGATTCAGGGTGGCCTTCCGCCGGAGGTCGCTCACGAGCGCAAAGACCCGGTCCGGCTCCGCGCGGATCCACACGGCCGCCGCGAATGTCAGGCGGTCCATCACCTGCCACCCTCCAGGCCACCCTCACGGACCGCGCGGAGCCCGACCGGATCGCCAGCTACCCTACTTGATCACCGGCGCCGCGAACAGGATCCCTCCGAACAGCAGGAACGCCAGGATCAGCGTCCAGATCACGTTGATCGCCTGGGCGCCGAGGAACGCCGCCGCCGGCCGGCCCCCCTCCATCGACACCAGCTCCGTGAAGCGCGTCTCCAGGCCGATGCAGGTGAAGGCCAGCGCGAACCAGACCGTCCTGAGCCCCCCGAACATCCCCTTGGTGGCGCTGACTGTGGCCGAGTCGAGCAGGAACGAGAAAACGAAGGAGGCGATCAGGAAGCCCAGGACGAACTTCGGGAACCGCTCCCAGATCACCCGGGCGCTCGGCCGCTGGCCGGTCTTGGCACCCTCCTTGACGGTCCACCAGACCGACAGGAAGAACGCCGCCACGCCGATCAGGACGTTCTGGGAGAACTTCACGATGACTCCCGCCTTCATGGCCGGCTCGCTGATGAGGGCGCCCGCCGCGACGACCGAGCCGCTGGTGTCCAGCGTCCCGCCGAGCCAGGCCCCGCCGACGATGTCGGGGATCCCGAACGCCTTCACGATCCACGGCATGAGCACCATCATGGGGACGGCCACGATCAGGACCAGGGAGGTGACGTAGGAGAGCTTCTTCTTGTCCCCCTGGATCGCCCCGCACGCGGCGATGGCCGCGGAGACGCCGCAGATGGAGACCGCCGTTGAGAGTATGACGGCGAACTCGTCGTCCACCCTGAGCTTCCGCGACAACCAGAAGCACGCGTACCAGATCACGGTCACGACCAGGAGCGCCTGAACGATCCCCAGGGCCCCGGCCTGGACGATCTCGAAGAAGAGGATCCCCGCCCCCAGGATCACCAGCCCAGTCTTGATGTAGTACTCGGTGCGCACGGCTTCTCTGAGCCAATCGGGGATCCCAATGACGTTGCTGATGAAGAGACCGATGATGAGGGCGAAGATCACGTACTCCAGCCCCCAGTAGTTGAGGGTCGAGTTGCCCGCGATGAACTGGGACAGCCAGGCCAGCGCGTAGACGATCGGGAATCCGATGATGTACTTCCCGACGCTCGCCCCCATCAGGACGATCCCGATGGTCGAGAGGATCCAGAAGGCGATCCCGAGCTTGATCGAGTTCCAGATGTTTTCGCCCGAGAACACCTTGCCCACCAGGGCTCCGGCGTCACCGCTGAGCTTCCGGCCGACGTCCGCACTCGTCTTCTTGAGCCCGGCGTCCTTGGCCGCCTTGGCCGCGTCGCCGACCTTCTTGGCGGCGCCCCCGATCGCCGCCCTGTCGCCCTTGTCCATGGCGGCGCTGAGGGCCGTCGCCGCCGCAGCCAGGTCGGCCTCACCCTTGGCCGTGGCGTCCTTCGCGAGCTTCTGAACGGCAGGCCGGTTCTCGTCCACCGTGGCCGCGAACCCCGCGTCCGTCGCCCACCGGAACTTCGGCATCTCCGGCCTGAGGCCGGGGAAGACGAGGACAAGGATGATAATGAGGAACCCGAGCCAAACGGCCAGCCAGTCCTCGGTTTTCAACAGCGCCGATCCGCCCTTGTTTTGCGCCATCATTCAACCCTCCCCCGATATGAACGGTGAGAGCCTACGACCCTCGCTTCACTGAAACCGCCGCGGATCCCGGCCCTCCCTCACCCCCTCCCGTGCTTCGACATGGTCGTTACGTGGGAGCCTTGCTCCAGGTGCTCGGCCCCGTAAGACTTCGCGAACTCGCGGAACCGCTCGCCGACCGGCGAGAAGTACTTCTGGCTGCGGTAGACGAGGTTCATGGTTCTGCTGAGCCGGAAGCCGGTCACCGGCACGGCCCGCAGCACGCCGGTCTGGCACTCCGTCTCCACGGCGTACCGCGACACCATCCCGATGCCGAGCCCCGCCTCGACGGCCTTCTTGACCCCCTCGGTCCCCGGCAGCTGCATGGCGATCTTCAGGGGAACCCCCGCCTCGCGGAGCTTCCGCTCCACCAACTGGCGGGTCCTCGATCCGGCCTCCGGGAAGACGAACGGGACTCCGCCCAGCTCCTTGAGGGTGACCTTTCCCAGCGAGGCGATGGGGTGGGAGGGGGCGGCGATGAGCACCAGCTCGTCCGTGCAGACGGGCTCGACGACGAAGCGCCGATCCTCGATGGGCCCGCCCGCCATTCCCATGTCGAGGACGTTCTGGAGGAGCTTCTCCAGGAGCTGATCCGTGGTCCCGATGTGGAAGACGATCTCGGTCTCGGGCCACTGACGTTTGTACGCCTGGACGATCCGGGGGAGCACGTACATCCCCCCGGTAGTCCCCGCGCCCAGGATGAGCCGTCCCTTCGTCCCGTCGCGCAGCTCGGTGATCGCGCGCTCCGCCTCATCTTTGGCGTGGAGGATCGACACCGCGGACCGGTAGAGGACTTCGCCGGCCTGGGTCAGCCTGAGCTTCGGCCCCCCCCGCTCGAACAGGGAAACCCCGAGCTCCTTCTCGAGCGCCTTCAGCTGGAGGCTCACCGCGGGCTGGCTGAGGAGGAGGTCGCCCGCCGCGGCCGTAATGCTCCGGCGCTGCGCAACCGTGTAGAAGATGCGGAGGTGATGGAGGTTCATCTGCGGAAGTTTATGGCCATCCGCCGCTTCATTACTAACCGCTTGGGAGAATGGCATCGGGATGGGAAGATTGCAAATAAATAATGTCCACACAATCCATAGATAAACACTTATGATGACCCCTCCCCTGCGCCGGAGACAGATGAGTCATTTCCCCTTTTGTTGTCAAGCTGTTACCTACCTGACGGTCCCGCTCTCTGTCGGAAGGCGGCGTCCACGGATTGGTCGGTCATGTCTCGGTAGACGGAGTCGAGCGCCATGTCTTCCGTACGGAAAAAGTTCCGCTCGCCCATCTCGGCGTAGAGCCCCGTTCGTTCCAGCACCGTCACCACTTGGTGCTTCAGGCCGCTGAAAATCATCGTGACGCCCCGGTCCTCGAGCCGCCGGAACAGGAGCCGAATGACCTCTTCGCCCGAGGCGTCAACTTCGTTGATGCCGTCACCCACCACCAACAGGTATTTCGCCTTCGGCGCATGGGCGACCGCCTCGAGAATTGCGTCCTCGAAGTACGACACGTTCGCAAAATACAGCGATCCGTCAAAGCGCACGGCCGCCACGTGCTCGCCGGTGGGCAGATTGTGGAGCTTCGCGTCGCGCAGCGTGCCGTCCGGGTGACGCCCGAGAACGGCCACGCGCGGTTTCATCCTGCGATACAGATACAGAATCAGTCCCAGGCCGGCGCCGACCAGGATCCCGGTATCGAGATGGGGGGCGACGCCCAGCGTGGTGAAGAACGTGACGCCGGCCGTTACGCCGTCGTGCTTGTGCGCCAGCCAGGCGTGTTTCATCGCCTCGAAATTGACCAGCCCCACCACCGCCATGATGATCACCGCCGACAGCACGGCCTGGGGGAGGTGGTAGAGCAGCGCTGTCAGAAAGATCAGCGTGAGCAGCACAAGCAAACCGGTGAACACCGAAGCCATGCCGGTCCTGGCGCCGGCGCTCAGGTTCACCGCGGAGCGGGAAAACGAGCCGCTGACCGGATAAGACTGGCTGAGACTCCCCACGATGTTGGCGAGCCCCTGGCCGATCAATTCCTGATTTGGCTCCACACGCTCTCCGGTTCTCACGGCCATGGCCTTCCCGATCGAAATGGCCTCCATGAAGCCCACCATGGTGATCACGAACGTGGCAGACAAGAGGAGCCTCACCGTGTCCCAATCAACCTTCGGCACCGCAACGCTCGGCAGGCCCCTCGGAATATCGCCGACCACCTCGCCCCCACCGACGAGATTTACATGGCCGTTGCTGATCTTGCTGATGCGCCACTTCCGCCCATCGGTCTTGCTCTCCTTCGGGGCCCGCCCCGAGAGATAAAACCTGCTGTCTTCCGCGTTGGCACCCGGAACGCGAACGAGGATAAATTTGCGCAGGGCCCTCTGGCGAATTCGATTCTCCCTCTCCGCATCCTGCAGCTCGAGCGCGAGGAGCTCCATCTGGTACTTCAGCGCGAGGACATGCTGGCGATCGACCTGGCCCCTTTCCCGCCGGCGCAGTTCTGCCGATCGCGCGCTGATCTGTTTCTTCAGATCGGTGATGCGGAGTTCCTCGCGATCGAACTCGGCGGCCAGGATCCTGACATCCGCATCGACGAGTTGATGGATCCCACCGCTACTATTGTGCTCGAACCCGATGTTCCAGCTTACGAGGGTGGTGAGCGCTACGGCGATCAGCACTCCCGGTGCTTTCGGCGCGTATCTTTTCAACGCCCACATCAGGAGGATGGCCGATACTCCCATGACCAGTGTCGGCAGATGCATATCACGGACCTGCTCAAGGACGCCCCACACATCCAGAAAGAAGTATTCGCTGCGCGGCATCGACACCCCGAGCAGTTTGCTCAGCTGAGAGAGGACGATGATCAGCGCCGCCGCGTTGGTAAACCCGATGATCACCGGATGAGAGAGAAAATTGACGATGGCACCCAGGCGAAATATGCCCAGGGCGAGTTGGCAAATACCCACCAGCAGCGCCAGGAGGATTGCCAAGGCGACGAACTGCTCGGAGCCAACGGCTGCGAGCGACGCCAGAACCGAGCCGGTCAACAGAGAGACCATCGCGACCGGGCCGGTCGCGAGCTGGCTGGAAGAGCCCCAGAGGGCTCCCACCATCACGGGCAGGAACGCCGCATACAGGCCGTAGTACGGCGGCAGCCCGGCCAGTTGGGCGTACGCCATCGACTGGGGGATCAGCACCAGCGCGACCGTGATCCCGGCGATAAGATCAGCGCGTACGGTTTCCGATTTCAGCGGGAACCAGCGCGCGAACGGCGCCACAACGGTCCAAGGGCGCATCACCCGACTACCCGGCCTTCGAGATCCAGCGACGCAGCCTTGAGCCGTTCGCCGATCACCTCGAGGGCCATCTTATCGCTGAGGACCAAACGAAGGATATTCTCCGGGCCGATCTTCGTGACCAGTCCGGTCTTTTCCATGACATCCTGCACCTGCCGCTTCACGCCGCAGAACACCAGCGTGATGCCGTTTTCGGCCAGCCGGTCCACGAGATGGCCGAGCATCTCGACGCCCGAGGCATCCAGCCCGTTGATGCCGTCGGCCATCACCAGGATAAACCGAAGCCGTCGATTGTCACTCACGAGTTTCAGGATGCAGTCCTCGAAATACGACACGTTGGCAAAGTACAGCTGCCCGTCAAATCGAATGGCCGCGACCTGCGGATGTATCGGGGGGAGGTTGAACCGGACTGCATCCCGCAACGTGCCGTCGTCCGACCGCCCCAGCACCACCACGCGAGGCGTCATGCTGCGGTAGAGAAAAAACACCAGGGACAGGACGATCCCCGTTATGACGCCGCTCTGAATGTACGGGGCAAACGCGAGCGTCGCGACGAAGGTCGCCACCGCCGCAATGCCGTCATCGGCCCGGGCGCGCCACGCCTCTCGCATGCCCCGGAACGTCACGAGGGGCAAGACTGCCAGCGTGATGATGGCCGCCAGAACTGACAGCGGCAGGTGGTAGAGGAGCGGCGTCAAGTGGAGCAGCACGAGCAGCACGCAGCCCGCGGTGAAGAGCGACGCCACTCCGGTCCTGGCCCCCATCGCCAGATTCAGGGCGGAGCGGGAAAAGGAGCCGCTGACCGGGAAGGACTGGCTGAACGCCCCCGCAATCTTGGCCAGGCCCTGGCCGATCAATTCCTGATTGATGTTGAGCGGGACGCGGGTTCGGGTGGCGATCACCTTCGCGCTGGCCATGGCCTCCATGAAGCTGATGAGGGCGATGACAAGGGCGGCGGGGAACAGCTGGACACTGACCCGCCAATCGAGCAGCGGCGCTCTCAGCCGCGGGAGCCCCGGGGGAATGCTTCCGACGACCTTACCCCCCAGGCCGGCAAACCCAATGAAGTAGCTGACTCCCGTGGTCAACGCGACCGCGATCAGGACGCCGGGAAGTCGGGGGGCAACCCGTTTCAATGCCCACATCAGAGCGAGCGCCGAAAGACCCATCGCCATCGTCAACCAGTGCAGGTCGGGGACGCGCGCGATCAGGTGCCACAGATCCTCAAGAAAATGCCCGGTTTTCCCCATGGGGATGGCTAGGAAGGCGCTCGCTTGCGACAGCGCGATGATGATGGCGGCAGCGCTCGTGAAGCCGACCAGCACGGGATGCGATAAGAAATTGACCAATACGCCCATCCCTATCCATCCCAGGATCAACTGCATCAGTCCTGACCACAGCGCGAGCAGGATCGCGTATTCGATGAACTGCGGGGTCCCCGGCGCAGCCAGCGGAGTGATGCTTGCGGCGATCAGCAGGGAAGTCATCGCGACGGGGCCGGTCGCCAGCTGCCGGGAAGACCCGAAGAGCGCGCCGACCGCCACCGGAATCAGGGAGGCGTACAGCCCGTGATGGACGGGAACTCCCGCCAGCTGCGCGTACGCCAGCGATTGCGGGATGAGCACCAGGGCCACCACGAGGCCGGCGAGGAGGTCGTCGCGCAGGCTCTGAAGGGTCACGAGACGGACCCATCCCAGAAAGGGGAAAATTCTTTCTATCGTCAATCACCCATTTCCCGGATGTAGACCCCTCTGGCGATCTTGAGCCCGCGCTCGCCCCGGCCGACGCCCTCAGGGGTCCAAGCCGGGTCGGCGAGCTCCGCTTCGGCCTGCGCGACGGCCTCTTCCTCTCCCCGGGTGAGAGGCCCGGGCACCAGAGGCCGGCCGAGCGTCTCCGCGTATTGCTGCACCAGACGCTCCTTCACGCCTTCGATGGAAGGAGGCCGGGATACCTCACCCTTCAGGGTTGTGACGTAGCGATGGAGGCTGTCGGACGCCAGGCGGCGGAACTCCTCTGACGGGACGCGCCAGGCGCGGGCCATGGCGTCGTAGTCGAAGTCGAAGAGAATGTTCCCGGTGACAACCACGGCGTCTTGGATCTGGCCGCCGCCGGTACCCGCGATTCGGCGCCCGCCCACCTCGATCTCGTTGACCCCCTCGAGCGCCGCCGCGAGCCCGAGCGCCTGGAGGACCCGCACCGGCGGCGTGAGAAACCGCCGGTAGATGGACGCCACGTCGAACGGGGCGCGAGAGCGGTGGAAGATGCACTGGTAGAAGAGCTGGTGGGGATCGAGGAACACCGTGCCGCCGCCGATGCGCCGCTGGAAGACGGGGTAGCCGTTCTCCCGGCACCAGGCGAGGTCGAGCTCGGCCCGGGGGGACTGGTGGTAGCCGACGCAGAAGTAGGGGGCAGACGGACGGCAGAGCACGATCGTGTCCGGAGACTCCTCCTCCATGCTCTGGGCCAGGCCGTGGTAGAGCGCCTGGGAACGGAGGGGCGAGACTTCCCCGAGGTCCAGCAGCCGGACCGGCCCGCTCATCGGGTGAGGTCCTCGACGGCTAGCTGCTGGCGGATGATCGGCTGATCTTCCTCCGCCGGCAGGAAGGGGTAGTCGCGGAACTCCTCCCCGGGGCGGTAGCTGCCGAAGGGGCGGTTGCACGCCAGCTTGCCGTTCCGATCCGGGCAGCCGTTCGTCATGAAGGCCGCGCCCGCGAGGACGCAGGCATCGATCAGGGCCCGCGGCGCCCGGACGCGCGCCAGCATCCCGGCCTCGTCGAACTCGATGGCGTCGCGCGGGAGGTTCCCCTGCTCGATCAGGTGCTTGGTCAGCTGGATGCGGCGCCAGCGCGTGATCGGCGCCCTGGGGACTTCCGCCATGGCGGTGCCCGGCTCGGGGTTAAAGGCAAAGAGATAGGCGGCGATCTCCTCCGCCTTGAGCCGGTAGAAGAGGTCCACGAGATCCCGGTCAGTCTCGCCGAGCCCGACGATGACGTGGCAGTTCACCTTCCAGGGCCCGAAGATCCGCCGCGCGGCGCGGGCGATCTGCCAGTGGTGGGTCCAGGAGTGGGGACCCCGCGCCCCCCGCCCGCGGGTGCGGAAGAAGACCTCCTCGCTCGCCGCGTCGAGCCCGATGCCGACGATGTCCGCTCCCGCGTCGCGGATCCGCCCGAGCTTCTCCGCGTCGAGGAGCGTGGCCGTGACGAGCGCCGAGATCGGTACGTCGCTCCTCCGGCGGATCCGCCGGGTGATGTCGAGCAGATCGGGATACGCGCGCTTGTCCTGGACCATCGCCACGCACACCCGCCCCACCCGCTCCTCGTGACTCTTCACCGTCTCGGCCACGAGGTCGGTGGCATACACGGGCCATCCCACACGGATGAAGGTGTTGTCCTGGGCGAGGCCGGGCCGCTCACGCGCCAGCCCGCAGTACGTGCAGTTGGCGTAACAGCCGGCCGGATAGGTCTCGAGGAGATTGACGCAGTCGCAGGTGGCGCCGCGGAAGAACTGGCCGGGCCGGAGCCCGAGGGCCATCACCGCCGCGACGCTGACCCGGACATAGTCTGGGCTGATGTTGAACTCTTCGCCGGTCTCCGTCGCCACTGCGTTAGCCATGCCTCCCCCGGATGACCGTCAACGGCGTCGCCAGCGGTCCAAATAAGCGACGAGCAGCAACGTGCCAAGCGTGGCACAAACAATCCCAATGAGCAGAGGCGCAGACGCTGTCTCCGTGCTAGCGCCCCTAAGATACGCGTTCAGCAGGCGTTCCAGGCCGATACCGAGCAGGATCAGACCCGAAATGAGAAGAACCATCGGTGGCATGTTTCGGCCGAAATCTGCAGCAGTCATCTTATCTGGGGGATTAGGGTCAAAAGTTCACCCCACAGCAGGCGTCGTGGAATTGGGGCCTGAGCCCGCGGGCCTGGGCGTCGGCCACGATGCCTTCGGCCGGGTAGGCGATCCCGTCGAGCCCCGCGTCCAGGGCGCGCCGGTCGATCCCGGCCTTGGCCGGCCCGATGGGGCGCGCGCAGCCGAGCATGATCGGTGTGTCCGGGAGCGCCGCGCGGGCGTCGTCGAAGAACCCGCCGATCTCCTCGACGGAGGGCGGGCTCGCGCCGGCCATGGGGGTGCCGTAGAGCGGCATCAGAATCACGAGCACCAGAAGCTTCGGCGGGTGACGCGCGATCATCTCGAGGGCCCGCCATTCTCCGAGCAGCTTCCCGTAATGAAGACCCAGGATGATGTGGGGAACCAGGGGCACGCCGTGGCGCTCGAGGCGCCCCAGCGCCGCGTCGTACTCCGCCACGCCGACCTCCAGGTGATAGACCTCCCGGATGGTCTCCTCGGCGCCGATGACGTCGAGCATGGCCCCATCCACGCCCACCTTGCCGAGCGCCACGGCGGTCTCCTCGTCGGGAAGGCCCGGATGGACCCGGATGGTCATTCCCAGCTCGCTGCGGATCCGCTTGAGGTCGGCCACGTGGGGAAGGAGCGGAACGCGTCCCCGCCGGTCGCATCCCCCGGAGACCAGGATCCCGCGCGCCCCGCTCCCCGCCAGGTCGCGGGCCAGCTCGAAGAGCCCCTTGCCGTTCGCCGGGAGCATCCCTTCGAGGACCCTGGACCGACAGTGATCGCACTGGAGCGCGCAGGCTGCCCCCGTGACGCTGATCGACACGAATCGGCCCGGATCCTGACCATCGTACTCTGAGGTCCGGTAGCGCTTGAGGCCCGGCGCGTAGAAGTGGATCTCGCCGCTCCGCCTCATCCCCGCTCCTTCATCGCCTGGAGCTCGGCGATGATCCACGCCCTGACGCGCTCCTCGCCGTGGAGCAGCTCCTCCCGCTCCCCCTCCCAGTCTCGCGCCTGCATCCGCAAAATCCAACCCTGACCGTAGGGCTCGCGGTTCAGGAGGCGGGGGGCGGCCATGAGAGCGGCGTTCACCTCGGCGAGGGTGCCCGAGAGGGGGGCCAGCACCGGGCGCACCATCTTCTCGGCCTCGAGCGATCCGACGGCTTCACCACGGCCGACGGCCCGGCCGGCTTCCGTCAACTGGACGTACACGACCTCTCCCAGCGCGTCCTGGCCCACGGCGTCCACCCCGACTGTCACGATCCACCGTCCGCCTTCCCGCTCGGGACGGAGCCAGAGGTGCTCGCGCGGGTGGTACCAGAGGTCGTCGGGAAAGTCGTACCCCTCGATCCGGGCCATCGCTCTACTCGGCGCAGCCGTCCCCCTCGAACCGGGCCCACACGTCGCGCTCCACGTTGTGGGCCAGGTCCTCGGGCAGGTCACAGCCGCGATAGATCAGCTCGCGCTACCTCAGGCTCGAGTAGTACGCTGCCAGATCTCCCAGCATCGCGTCGGGAATCGTCTTCATGATGGCCTTGGCGGCCTTGACCACGTCGTCACCCGGGCTCCGCCGGTCAGCCTTGAACAGCAGGATCTGGTTCTGGAGGTACCCGGGCGGCTGGCCGGTGAGGTCCGGGATACCCTTGGCCGTATCTCCCTTGCCGTCCTGGCCGTGGCAGATCACGCACTGCCTCGCGGCGGCCTTGCCCCGCTCGACGGCGGCGGGGTCCAGCCGGACCGGCGACGGCTGCTTCTTCTGGCGCCCGAAATAGGCGGCCACGTCGTCCACGCCGAGCTCGAGCACCATTTTCGCGTACGGCTCCATCTCCGCCGCGGGGCGCTTGCCCGACGCGTAATCCTGGATCGTCTTTTTCAGGTACCAGGGCTGCATTCCCGCCAGGACCGGCACGGTGTCCGACGGGCTCGCCCCGTCGAACCCGTGGCAGGCGCTGCACGAGAACGCCTTGGCGTAGCCGGGATCGAGTGGCCCCGCCACCGCGATGCCGGAGACCACCAGAAGGAGCAGGAGGCCGGCAGAGCCAACGAAGAGCCGAGTCGTGTTCGTCATAGGACGCTCCTCCTTTGCGGTTCTAGCCGAGGATGTCGCTCCAGATGCTCCGCGCCCAGCCCTCCGCGTTCTTGGCGAACGCGACGCTCGCGCCCGGGGTCAGCTTCTGCTCGATCATGACAACCTTGCCTTGAGCGATCCTGTACGAGTTGATGACCGCCATCGCCTCCTTGTCGCTCACCCAGCTGTAGCAGACGTTGACCGGCGGCATCTGGGGTGGCTCTTTCCCGTTCAGCAGATGGACGACGGCGCTCGCGCAGATCTTTCCCATGGAATTAGCCATCGTGCCCGACTTCGGCACGGGGAGCCCGATAGTGGCGTCGCCGATCACGTGAATGTTCTTCTGCTTCACCGACTCGTAGGTGACATGGTTGACCTCGCACCAGCGCTTGTCGGCGCCGACGAGGTCCGCCTGGACCGCGATCGCCCCCGCCCGCTGGGGGGGGATCAGGTTGATCACGTCGTACTTGACCTTATCGCCGATCTCCGTCGTCACCTCGCGCCTGCTCGTGTCGATCTTCTCGACCCGGCTGGCCGGCCGGTACTCCAGGTTGTTCGGGTAATTCTTGAACGCTGCCTGAAACAGCCCGGTCTTCGACACGATGTTCTTGTTGGCGTCGAGGACGAGGAGCTTTGACCGCGGCTTGCTGGTCTTGAGATACCAGGCGATCTGGCAGGCCCGCTCGTAGGGTCCGGGCGGGCAGCGGTAGGCCATGAGCGGCACGCTCATCACAACCACGCCCCCGTCCGGCATCGACTGGAGCTGCCG
>Ga0209321_10001843_pt1 | contig 14334 bp, 15 predicted proteins | sample Rifsed16ft4_FD_184012 | JGI IMG/M metagenome (GOLD analysis project Ga0209321, IMG submission 184012) | Soil microbial communities from Rifle, Colorado, USA - sediment 16ft 4 - CSP-I_5_4 (version 2) | ecosystem: Environmental > Terrestrial > Deep subsurface > Rock core/Sediment | place: Rifle... | reverse complement strand
GCCGCAACTTGGCACGGGACATGCGGCGATGCAAGCCGAATCCTTGCTCAGGGGCAAAACGGATTATGTGATCGTCACCTATGCGGACATGCCGTTACTGCGCGGGGATACCTTCAAACGCCTCCTCGAAACCCAGCGTCTCAATTCCGGACCTCTCAGCCTGCTGACCGTTACCGCAGACGACCCGCGCGGCTTCGGGCGCATCGTTCGAAAAGCCGACGGGACCGTGGAGGCCATCGTCGAGGAATATGTTGCCACACCTGAACAGCGAAAGATCCGGGAATTGAATGTGGGCGCGTACTGCTTCAAAGCGGATTGGTTATGGGACGCGTTGCATCGCATCCGGAAGAATCCCAAAAAAGGCGAGTATTATCTGACGGATATCGTTGAAATTGCAGTAAAGGATGATTTACCTGTGCAAGCCGTCGTACATGACGATTTTATCGAAACGATCGGCATCAATTCCCGCATCCATTTGAGTGAGGCAGAGGCCGCGCTGCGTGTGCGCATCAATCGGGAGCATATGTTGCACGGTGTAAGCATGATGGATCCCGCGTCGACTTATATCGATATGGGTGTGAAGATTGGCAGGGATACGACGGTCCTGCCAAATACATACATTCATGGAAATACTGAGATTGGCGAATGGAATGTCATTGGTCCAAACACGATCATTCGGGACGCGAGGATCGGGAACCGATGTAAAGTGCTGGCATCCGTCATGGAAGGCGCGATCGTCGAAGATGACGTGGATATCGGTCCGTTTGCCCGCTTGCGAAAAGGCGCGTATTTGAAAAGCCACGTCCATATGGGAAACTTCGGCGAAGTAAAGGATTCCATGCTGGGTGAAGGTGTCAAGATGGGACATTTCTCATATATCGGGAATGCAACCATCGGGGCGAATACAAATATCGGCGCGGGTACCATTACCGCAAACTTCGATGGTGAGAAGAAGAATCCCACCGAGATCGGCGAAGATGTGTTCATCGGCTCGGATACCATGCTTATTGCACCGCTGAAGCTCGGTGACGGGGCGCGGACCGGCGCAGGCGCGGTGGTGACCAAGGATGTCCCTGAAGATACGCTTGTGGTCGGCATGCCCGCCCGCGCCATCAGAAAACTGGAAAGAAAAAAGAAAAAAGGATAATGTTACTAAAGGAAAAACAGGCCCTCATTGACCTGGCCAACACTGCGCGGCAGCGCGCTTACGTCCCGTATTCGAATTACCCCGTCGGCGCGGCGCTTCGCACAAAGACGGGACGCATCTTCACCGGAGTCAACGTGGAGAACGCCGCGTACCCGCAGACCATGTGCGCGGAACGCGTGGCAGTCTTCAAGGCGGTTTCTGAAGGTGAGAAAGAGTTTGAAGTGATCTCTGTCGTGACCGACAACGGCGGCTCTCCGTGCGGCGGGTGCCGTCAGGTGCTCGCTGAATTTGGCCTGGATACCATTGTCCTCCTGGCGGATGGAAGCGGCAAGCTCATCACGGAGACAACTGTGAGAAAACTTCTCCCACAGGCGTTTACGCCGGAGCACTTAGGTAAACAGGTAGATACGTAAACAGGTAGACACGTAAACAAGTACACCTGTACACCTGTGTACCTGTTACTCCCTCCCCCATGCCCGAAACCAAATTCCGTTCCTTTCGCGTTGAGGCAGTTGTGCTTCGTCACAGCGATTATGGCGAAGCGGATCGCCTGTTAACCCTCTACACGCGCCAACTCGGGAAGACCCGTGCGCTTGCCAAAGGCGCGCGCAAGATCGCGTCACGCAAGGCGGGCCATATCGAACCCTTCACGCATGTCAAACTGCAGCTTGCCAAAGGACGCGACATGCTGATTCTCACACAGGCCGACACAGTGGATGCCTATCTGCCTCTGCGTGAGGATTTGATCCTCACGAGCCATGCCTCCTATGTGATGGAATTGCTGGATCGATTTACCTACGAAGAGGAGATCGAGAGCCCATCCACCTTCCGTTTGTTGACGGATACCCTCTCCCGCCTCGCTTCAAAATCGGACCCGTGGCTGGTCATCCGTTATTATGAGATGCGCCTGCTCGATCATCTGGGATTCCGCCCCCAGCTCTTCGAGTGCGCCAACTGTGGACGGGAAATCAAAGCGGAAGATCAGTACTTCTCGTTCAGCGCGGGCGGCGTGATCTGTCCGCGCTGTGGAAAGGGCTTGCCAAATTTGCATGCCATTTCTGTCGAAGCTCTGAAATACCTGCGTCACTTTCAGCGAAGCAGTTATGCCGAAGCGACGCGCGCAAGGCCGGATCTCGATGTTCAACAGGAGACCGAAACTCTCATGCAGGGCTACTTCACGTATCTTCTTGAACGTGAATTGAATACGCCGGGGTTTTTGAAAAAAATCAAAGAGTAGGCAATTTCCCTTATCCCTTCCCCCTATCCCACACGGGCAGAGAAGGTCTCATCCTCTTTCCCCAATTCAACACAAACATCCAGGCAGCAGCCCTGGCGATTGGTTTCATGATCCTCCATGCGAGGATCTGGAACCACTTCCATTTAATGGGATAGACGATGTAAGCCGTAATCCAGCGCGCCAGAAGTGTCTGTCCAAGCGGGCTCAGCAATACACGACGCCTGTAATCGCGGAATGAAAAATCGTTGCCTCGAATTGCATCACAAATGACGCGTGCCGCCACTGCGCCATATCCCAGCGCGATGCTAATGCCTTCGCCGAAGAGTGGGTCTGCACCGACGGTATCCCCCACTAACAACACGCGCGGAACTGACATCTCATTCCTGGGGCTGAACCAGCGGATGGGATGTCCCTTGATTTCGTAATCGTTCAAGTCGAATCCCAGACGCGACATCTCTTGTGCAAGGGGTTCCTTGAGTTGTGGGCGTTTCTTATTTGCAAGGATGTTCGTATCATAAATTCCCCAGCATCGCATGGGTTCGCCTCTGACCTGCGTGGGGAAATCCCATACGTAGCCCGCGATGTTATCGGGGACCGGGAAGAAATCGAAATAAGCGGCCGGCCCCCTCCCTTGCCCTCCCCCAAATTCGGAGAATTTGGGGGAGGGTTGGGAGGGGGTCAGCACTTCCAGCACCCGCGCGGTATAAACCGGTGCGCCGGGGAAAATGCAGCGACGCGTGATCCCGTTCGAGCCATCCGCGCCGACGACCACCTGAGCACGGAATCTACCTTGATCGGTCTCGACAGTTATACCGTCTTTATCAGGAACGATATTCCTGACTGTAATCCCCTCTCGAATTTCCATGCCTCTATCCCTCACTTTTGTGGCCAACCATGAATCAAACTCGTCGCGGCGGATGACGCGTAACGCATGTCGTTTGGGTATGCGGATTTTCAACCCCCTGCCTTCAAAATCGAAATGGATATCCTCCACATCGACATGGGGAACTTCGCTTGTGTCGAGACCGAGCCGCTGCAGGATGAGCTCCGCGTCAGGGACCAGGCCGCCCGCGCAAAGCTTGAGGCGCGGGTAACGCGCTTTTTCGAGGATCAGGATGCGGGGCGCGAGATGCGGAGCGATCCGTTGGAGATGCAGCGCGGTGGAGAGCCCGCTCGGTCCCCCGCCGACAATGATAAGGTCACGATCCATGCCAATCCATCAGGCGAACGCACCTGACCAGACTTCAAACTGCCGCCCCTCACGTTCATCATCTTTATAGAAGGTCAGATAGGTGAGCGTTTGATACCGCACGAATTTCTGCTCCCTGGGATCTTTGATGGCGAGGTCGTAATAGGACCGCCATGTCCCGGAGTTGATGTAGAGCTGGTTTTGTTCACGCGGCGGCTCGCCATCTGAATCAAGCGGGATGATCTCATGATGATGGGTGTGCCCGTAAACGATGAAACGCGCCGAGTTGTTGAGGAAGGCGGGTTCTCGCAAGGCATGCTCTGCCAGGGAGCGGTCATCTTCCCGCATTCGGTCGCGCACCCATACCACGATATCATTGAGAGTCTCAAACGATGTGCGCTTTGATATTTTGACCACCAGTTGCAGGGCATCGACGATGTCGAACTTGAATGCCTTATCCTGCTCGCGGACGACATCGAGCTGGAGGAACTCATCGCACAGATCGTCCCACACTTCCTTGAGTTCCGTCTCGAGGGCGCCGGTTCCCGCGTGACGTTTGATCTGCCCGCTGATCCAGAGCGGGGTTGCCAGCGCCGGGCGGACGTTCGTGATCCGGCGCAGGCTGTCTATGATCCCGGTGGGCAGTTTGTCCCCGTAGCGTTTTTGCACTTCGACCGGGTAGCGGTTGCATATATCCATGGTAAAGACGTCGCCGAGCGTGGCGTGATCGCGCCCTTTTTCGCGGTTGAAGTTGAATTTGTCGTAATAGTCTCCATGACGTACAAAGACCTTGTATGTTTCCATGATTTCATGCAGGGGCAGGTATTCTTCCAATTCGTAGGGGAAGCGGGAATATGAATTACTCAAGCCCATTGAGTCTATGATCTTCCTGCGGATTTCATCGAAGGCGCTTCCTTCGAGATGATAGTACCAGTCATGGTTGCCAACCATGTAATGAATGCGGACTTTTAGGGCGATGCGTTCCTTTGAATCGAAATCAGGCTGCCCGCGAGGGTTCGCAGGGGGCAGAATGACTGTCTGACCGTTTGCGATGCGCTTCAATATCTCAAGCGACTCTTTATTCTCCCGGATGATGGCCTGTGTGGCTTCCTCCAGTTTGGGCGCGAAGTGCGGGCTGCGGATGTCCGTCCACGGGCGGGTGTAGTTGAGCGCACCGGGCGCCGTATCCAGCCAGAGGGTGGAATGGATCGGGTCGAGGATGTCGCCCATCAGCACAAGGTCGAGACTGTCAATTGGACGATATGTCCCATCCCTGCGGAAGGAGGCGAAATAAGCCGTTTCACGCAAACGATTGGAAAACAAACGGAAAGCGCCTGGCGCAATGGAATTGGCAGTTGTGCCGTCTCCCAGATGAACATCGCTGATAATGACGAGCATGTTTATCCTCCTGAATAGAGTTGATCGGTAGGTCCTTTGAATTATAGTCCCGAATGTTTGAGTACGCGGTGTATAATCTCATTGCGGAATTGACTGCAAAAGCGCAGGAAAGAAATCCTTTTCGCTTATTCCAGTAACTTTGCAGAACTCCCCGCTTCAACTGACAATGCAACCAACAGCCTGTGGAATATTTTGCCTGAAACTCTCGAAAACAGGGTTAAGCGGATTTCATCACTTCCATCCACATGAAGTAAAGGACATAAAATGATACGCAGAATTTTTACTGGCATCCTGCTTGCCCTGAGCTCCATCCTTCTGGCCGTGAGCGTGATCGGGATTGCGGCGCTATGGATCTATAACGAGCCATTGACAAGTGAGGCAACCAACGTATTGGTGGAAATTGATCTGGAATTCGCCCAGGCACAGGCCACACTGCAATCTTCACAGAAGGAACTGGAACGCGCCCTGCGTATCGTGGACGCCACCGAGAAGGCGCTGGAAAAACTTGCCGAACAATCCGGCGATGCAGAAAATATTTTCGACAGCATCCAGGGCACGCTGGACGACAAACTCATCCCGGAATTGAAAACCACCCGCGAGAGAATTGACGCGGCGCGTGCGGCACTGGAAAATCTGCAATCCGCTTTGGATGGTATCAGTAGTTATGTCCCGTTTGTCGACCTGAAAGCCCCCGATAAGATATTGACGGACCTGATCGATTCCGCCGATTCGCTGGATTCCGAGATCGCGAACGCAGAGGAACTTGCCAGACAGGCATCGACATTCGTTGGCGATACATCCTATCTGCTCGGCGGCGACTTGACTGAGACGAGGAACAGCCTGCAGGATTTTCTCACAGCCACACAGGAATATGAAGAAAAGGTGACAGGCTGGCGGCGGCAGATTACGCAACTGAAGGAACGGGCGCCGGTGTGGATCGACCAGGCTTCGATCGCGTTGACGATCTTCCTGGCGTGGTTCGCCCTCTCACAGTTCGGCTTGATTCTGCACGGGATAGGCATTCAGTACGGAGATAATCCGCTCTGGGTGTTACGGGGAAAATGATCAGCCAACGATCAGGATGGCTGCCATCATGCGGTACGTTTTCTGCCCTGTTTATGCTTATACATTGCTGCGTCCGCCTGGGAGAGCAATGCCTCCATGGTGATGGTGGATTTCGAGTCGACGCGGATGACTCCCAGGCTGAAAGACAGGGCATACCCGCGCTCGGATTGAAGGTTATGGGCATCCACATTACTCTGCAGGCGCGCCTGCATGCCAGCCAGATCGCTTTCGGTCGCGTCGATAATCAGGGCTACAAACTCGTCCCCGCCCATGCGGCCAATGACATCTGAATCACGAAAAGTATCCGTCAAAATGCGGGCAAAATGAGTTATAGCCGTATCCCCGGCTGTATGGCCGAAGGTATCGTTGATATATTTCAGGCTGTCCAGGTCTATATATAGCAGACACAGGGAATAGCCAGCCCGCCGGGTAAATTTCAACAGCCCGGTGGCAAGGATCATGAAGCCGCGCCGGTTATTCAAGCCGGTCAATCCATCGCTCAACGAGAGGCTGCGCAGGCGGTCGTTGACCTTCTCCAGCTCCGAGACTTTTTGGTAGAGTTTGTCAGCCAGCAGTTGCAGGTGTTCGCGCTGGAGTTGTCCGGTTTGAGGCAGCCTGGCAGGCTGGGTTGGCTGTTTGAGAGATTCATTCACTGCCCGCAGGATCTCCTGTGGTTCGGCAGGCTTTCTGAGGATATGCTGTATTCCGCTGGCCCGTGCCAGCCTGTGTATTTCCGATACATCATAGCTGGCAGTCTGGAAAATGACCGGTATCCCCATCAGGAGGGGTTCGGCGCGCAGGCGGCGCGCAAGAGTAAACCCGTCCATATTAGGCATGAGAACGTCGGTGATGATCAGATCAGGGAGTTCGGCCTGCGCCAGCTCCAATGCCTGGACACCATCATCGGCTTCGAGCAGGCGATGGCCAAAATTACCCAGCAATGTAATATACGATCGGCGGTCGGCTGGGTTGGAGTCAACAATGAGGATGGTTGCCATTCCGCTTCACCTTTTTGCTTTGTTTATGCGCACACAGGCCGGTCGAAGGTTTCGTTATCCGTGCCCCAGACAAATGTAACCGAAAGCTCACAAGGCACCTCCTTTAGAGTGCATTTGTAGATAATAGCACAATTTTGTTAACCTATGCCAGCCGAAAAATGCCCTCTCAAGGCCCTCCCTTCGGTCGCAGGCCAGGCCTCTGCCACGCCCAGGTATGCCTGTAATGCAGAGGCCGCACACGTCCGACCCGCGCGGGTGCGGATATTATTCCCACAGGCTACGAATGGCTTAATAAACAAATCCCCTTTTCTGTTCAGGAAAGAGGATTTGCGATAAGAAAACCTTAAACAAAACAAGGGCTAAGAAGATGATTACTGTGGAAATGAGAATTGATGCAACAGTTCCCAACGTTCTGAATCTTTCTGTACCGTCCACTCAAAATGCCTCACTGTGAAAGTGATCCCACTGCCGGCTCCGAAGGTCGGGTCTTTTATCTGAGTTGATGTGTTTTCCGGCAAATCGACAATTTTTATGTGTGGTAACCAATTCTGGGATTTATAGGGATAACTCTCACATCCCATTTCGCGTGCGATCTGGCTGAGGTCGTTATACATGTTCTCCAGTGCTGGAGTTTTTTCTGCCAGCAGCCACAACCTGCCCTGTTGATTGTTTACATTCATTCTGGCAATATTTCTGACCTTGACTTCAAACGGACGTGATTTCAAGCAGTATTCCTCCAGGCGCTTTCTCAAAGAGGCAAAATCCTCAACATTTCGAATTGCCTGTACGGTTAAATGCAGGTCAATAATCGGTGTCCCATTGATAAGACGAGCTGTTTCTTCCGAGCGCTTGAATAGACTGGAATAATCCTCGCTTTCCGGCCTGACGATGATAAAAGTTGCTTTGCCATTTGAAACAGACATTTCCATGTTTTTTATTTCCTTAACTCTGTTTCTGTATAGATCGACATGGGCTTCCACAGCATTTCTTCCCACACCATAATTCCATGCGAGCAGCCCACGATGTAAGTCATCCTGCCAAACCGTGCGAATCCTGTCTTCCAGGTCCGTAATGCCGCTTTTCGTTGATGTTATCTTGAATTCATCGCCGGCGCGTTCGGATCGAAACAATAAAAAACCTTCATTTTTCGGAAAATGCTCCGACAGCATATTTGAAAAGCGTTTGAGATCCTGGTCTATCGCAACACTTCCATAGCGCGCATTGCCTTCGTGCATATCGAGCATGTCTGTCAGAGCCACGCTTTGAATAATGGCATTATCCAGGTACCACTTTGCTCCGAGTGCATTTAGTGTGCCTGTCAGGGCTTCCCTGGTTACTACGTTTTCCACTATGTTCTTGACGGTCTGAGCCTGCTCGATCGCCTGTCGCTCCAATTTGGCAGGCAGCTCCAACGAACAGATTGTATCCGTAAGTCTTTCATACGGCATATTAAACTCATTCCAACTTGTGTAGCTGTTATTTTCCTCGATAAGTCTGGGAATTTCCGAGTGACTCTCCAGAATGGTTTGTCTGATTACCAAAGGTCTGAAGGTTTTTCGCTGCTTTTGCAGGTTTTTCTCAGCCTCGGTTTCTGTACGACCTGTCCCAAAATCCCAGGTTATCAGAAAGTCCATCTCCTGGTCAAGGTATGGTTTTGTCAACAGAAGCCTGATTTCCTGAGGCGTTTTTGACGTGGACAATATCCTGAATTCATCGCTGCCCGGAGACCTGCGTACAAAATCGCCTTTATCCAAAGTAAAAATGGACATCAATCGATATGCCAGTTTATGCAATTCTGAATCCACCACGGATACCCCATACACTTTGTTAGCCTGCCGTAAATCATAAATGTCGATCTTTGCCATTCCTATAATATGTTCATTCGGCACCAACCACTCTCCCGCCCGCGTATTAAGGGCATGAGTGATGGGGTCATATAATGCCAGATTTTCAGCAGTCTTTTGAATCCCTGAAAGCAGACCTTTCAATCGTTGTATCTGACTTTCAGCGATGGGCAGGACCTGAAACTGATTCTCCAAATCCTTAAATGATCGCAGGAAAATCTCTTTTTCGTTATCCATTTTCTTATTGCCCGGGTGTAATCATCTGCGATTGTGCCCTCAGGATTTCATCGTGGAGAGCCCGGCTTTTTTGAATTTCGTACTGCATACCCTGCTGCTGAAAACTTTCAGTGGACTCATTGACCAGCATCAGAGCAGTTTTCAAATCCGCGGCTGTTTCAAGATGGACGGAAGCCAGCCCAAGCTGCCCTTTTGCGAGTTCATCGACTCTTCCAAACTCCTCTGCAGATTGAATCCCCTCCTTGAAAAGACGTTTTGCATCCTCATACCTTTTTTCTTTTAACGCAACGAAGCCCAACCCATTTAGGGCATAACTAATGTGCCGAACAGGGTCTTTACGAACAGGGTCCTGCCAGGTATCCAGGGCTTTTTGATACCACTCCCTGGCTGCGCTGATATTTCCGCGCTCATATTCAAGATCGCCCAGGCCATACTGTGCAAAGCCCTTGCTGTATATCCCGTAGTCATCGCTGGTAAATTCCTCGGTTGTTCTAAGAACATCCTTTAATAACTTTTCGGAACGGTCAAAATGGCCCAGGCGTAATTCCACGGTTCCCAGGGACCTTTTCGCTGCAGCGATCAGCAGCTCATCCTCTGTTTTTGTTGTGGCCGATAGCGATTCCTCAGACCAGTGCAAAGCTCTCAGATAATCCCCCTGATAGAAATATATCCAGGATATGTTCCTGGCAAAGGTGCTTACGGATTTCCAGTCCGATAATAATTTTGCCGCGCTTAACGCGGCGTGGGCCAGGGTCATACGATCATACCAGTAGGCACGCTGCCACAACACACTGCCAAACTGAATGCCTATCTGTACCAGAATCTCAGCGATGCTCCTGGTCTGCTTTGACAAAGAATCGGGGCGGGTTTGCTTTTTTTGTATGGATTTATAGCACCACTGGGCGACGCCCAGTATGTTGTTTCGATCCAGCAATAGTTCGTCATAACCCCGCCATTCCTTGAAGCCGCTTTTTTGCGATAGAAGCTTTACATAATATTGAGCGGTTTTTAATTCAGCCTGTTTGATGAATTTTCGGTCATCTGCGAATTGCGTGCGGATAAATCTGCGTGTCAATGGCAGAATGCTAAAATAATCCCTGTCAGATTCATGTTCGATCAGTGATAACTGTAAAAGATCGCTGATCGCGTTATCAAAGCTGTCGCCATCTTCGATTCCAGAAATTTCTTTAAGTGCGGCTCTCGAAACTGCCTCGGGCTGCAATGCCAAAATGAATAATATCTTTTTTTCGTTACTGTGCCGCAGTAAATTCCAGCTGTGATTGAAGCAGTATTGTAGTATCGGAATCTCTGTATCCAGGCTCAATTTGTCCAGAACCTGTGTAACCGAGTAACCCAGAACGGCGATTTGTCCCTGTACCCACAATAGAGCCAGTGGGAGTCCTCCTGTTAAATCAACCAGATACTTGCTCTGGTCCTTCGTGAGGTGGATGTTCTTTTGCTGGGCATCCCAATCCAGTAAGGCATGACTTTCCTCAAAAGATAATCCCTGTAAACGGATGATCTGTCCTTCGGAAACCCTCTCTCTCGAGGTAATAACGACCTTAAGAGTAATGGGTGATCTTCGTAAAAAATCAAGAATGTCCCGCTGTTCATTTTTTGATAATGACTCGAAATTGTCAAGGACAAGGAGTGTCGTACGCCTTGAAAGCAGGTTATAGGCCCTCTTGATCTGATCTTGAATGGACAAATTTCCGATTGTGGGGTTGCCGAGATTTGTGCCGATCGTGATCAGAATGTCTGATAGGGTCTTGGCTTCTGGTATGACCGGTTCGATGCCGTGAAGCGTCAGGATGGATTCCTTGGCTGAAATCCAGATGACAGATTCAAAGAGATCATTTTCAATGCAGCGATAGCTCACCTCGATGGCAAGTGTGGATTTCCCCACCCCTCCGATTCCTTCGATACCTATGATAAAAGTTCTGCTGTTGGGCTGTAAGGACTGCAGAATGGTCTTTATTTCCTGCTCCCTGCCCACAAAATAAGGCCGTCTTGGCAGGCTTGCCAGTGCAGTGGATTTTTCGAGTTCCTTGCCGCCGGACGTGAGGCTCTCTATTTGTTTGCTGTATCTGGCGATTGCCTCCCTTTCCATCGTGACGCTATTGATGAGATGCAGGGGCTGATCAGCGCCATACTTCGCCAGCATCTCCTCAAGGATGTAGAGGTTTTTTTTATGTAAAGAAATCATCCTTTCAAGATGAGAAATTTCTTCCTTTTCCATTATTGCACCTTGTGTTTATTGAATTGGATAAATGTCTTTTTTGTAAACCTTCGACAGGATCATTTCAAGCTGCTTTATGGTTTCGATCATGGAATTTTCCGCGTCGCTCACGTTGTTGACGATGATCGGAGGCACGAGCGCGCTTCCCCATTTTGCATATTGTTCCCTGGCGAGCTGATAATTGCGGGAATAAGTTTCCAATAATCTGACCAGGTGTTGGACTTCCAGTTCGTGGTTTTGCCACAATATTTCATCTATTTTTGATGCCAGCAGGTCCTGCTTGATCTCAATTTCCTTTTCAGGCTCAGGCGCAGTGATTTCTTTTGCAGGTTCCTGATCTTCGTTTTTTGGGGAATTTTCATTCAGCTTTCTTCGTTCGCGGCGTTCTTCCAGGATCCTGCGTCCCTCATCGAAAACGAAATCTATGGCTTTGAGGAGTATTGGGAGTTGAGTAGGGTCAATCATGGATTCTCCGTGGGAGGTAAGTATAGCACAAGCTGGTACTGGAGTACTACCGCCTATGAAATCCGTCAATTCTCTCCTCACACGAATTGCGTGTACCCATTCAAGGGGGGTATTGCCTGGGATTATATTGATTTCGAATATCTGCAACCCAGGCCTCATCGAGCGGACGCGCCCCTGGCTTAGGCCTCCATGTGCTTTTGGTTTTCGAAAAGTGTGTATAATTAAGGCATGACCACTTACACACGTAAGCGCTCTACTTATAAAGAAACTTTAGAATTGGCCCGCCAATTATCCCTGCGTGACCAGCGTCGTTTGCGCGCAGAATTGGCGAAATTGACTGGCGTGAAATTGGTCCGCCCTTCTCAGGATCCAAGAGCAATCCGCTCGGCGCGTTTGCTTGCTGATGAAATCCGAAAAACGATGAAATCTGCCACTGCGAAGCAATCTTTGGATGAAACAATGCGCCAGTTGCGGGGAAGGTCATGGTCATAATCGATTCGGATGTTTTGCTTCTGGCGTTTGCTTTTCCAAATGATGACCGCCAGAAATTGAATCAGAAATTCCTTGAACTTGCACAAACTGCCCAGCCAGCTACCACGATCTACAATTTGATGGAAGTGCTTGGGCAGTTGTCTTTTAATTTGTCTGAGGAACAATTGGATCAATGGCAGGATTGGCTGGTGAATGCTTTGATTTTGTCATCAGCCGAACGTACTCCCGATGTAGAATTTTTTGTGACCTGGAATGCCAAACACTTCAAGGGGAAAACTGATTTGGCGGTGCTAACTCCAGAGGAATATCTCAACCGGTAATTCAGACGCGCCGTTCGTTTTTAAGACCTTCGCGCTCTTAGCGTTCTTGGTGGTTCAAAAAATTACGCTTTCACCAAATTCATATTGACAGGCATCTCATCCCAGGTTCGCCCTTCAAGGATTCTTCCCGCCTTTTTCTTCTGAACCCCGCCCCATTGTTTGAAGAAAAATGGGACTTTCGCCCCCAGGCATTGATCTCGAATATCAGTGACCCATTCCTGCATGATCGGTCTCGGGCCTGGACCTGACTCGCCGCCGATGATACCCCAGTTTGGGAACGGAAAATTCGCAAGGCTGTGTGAAAATAATCCGTTTGGACTTTGGGCGGTATAATTAGCTTTGAAAATCATCATGACCAAAATCTATCTTGATACGTGCTGTCTCAATCGTCCATTTGATGACCAGACTCAAGAAAGGGTTCGTCTTGAGTCAGAAGCGGTTTTAGCCGTCTTATCGCGCATCGAAAGAAGCGAATGGAGTTGGGCTGGTAGTGATGTTTTGACTGACGAAATTGAGCAGACACTCGATACACAAAAATTGAGTCGTGCAAAATTACTGTCAGGTTTCATCCAGGAAAATGTCGAGATTGGCGCAAGAGAAGAACGGCGAGCAAAGGAATTGCAGGCAGCAGGCTTTCAATTGTTTGACGCTTTGCATATCGCCTGCGCGGAGAGCGCAAAAGCGGATGTTTTTTTATCAACTGATGACCGCCTGCTAAAACTGGCAAAACGACTTTCGAAACGTTTACGCATACGAGTAGAGAACCCTCTGGTATGGGTAGAGGAGATGATATGATGATGAACGGACAAACGATGTCTCTTGAACAAATCCGCATCGCTGGCATGGAAGCGCTGGCGCGTGAACTTGGGATTGTTGGGATGGTTCGCTTCCTACAGCAATTCGAAACAGGACACGGCGACTATTCCAAAGACCGTCACAAATGGCTGGACGATCAGGATATGGATACCGTCCTCAAGCGGATTCGCGAAAAACGGGCGACTCATAAAAAGAAAAAATAGACAAAACGGCGCGTCCACTCACGGATGCGCCGTTCGCTTTTGGTTGTATGGTTTCAAAGTCGGGAAAAATCAACCAACCTTTGTATTCTTTGTGTTTGGATATTTACGCTCTCACCAAATTCATATTGACAGGCATCTCATCCCACGTGCGACCTTCGAGCGTCCGCCCTGCCCGCTTCGCGTCTTTTGCACGCCTCCCCATTGCTTGAAGAAAAACGGGACTTTTGCCCCCAGGCATTGATCTCGAATATCAGTGACCCATTCCTGCCTGACCGGTCTCGCGCTGGGACCAGACTCGCCGCCCAGGATCACCCAGATTGGGGAATTGGAAATCCGCAAGACTTTGCGCGAGAGTGTATAATTTGCGCAGGAGTAATATGGGATGGCATCCTTTGATATCATTAGCGACATCACAGATATTGAAGTGATCGCTATCGGCAAGTCCATTCGCGATTTGGAGCGTCTTCGGGAACAATATGGCGATGGACGCTGGCGTAAGATGAAAGGAATTGCCACCATCCAACTCTCAAACGGACGCGTCCGCAAAGCCGAAATCCATTGGTATGAAGCGCACGGCGTTGGACGAAAAGAATACAAACGCAAGCGCTATCTGGAATAAATCTATGAAAACCACAAAATCCACCCCCCGTTTTGCCATTTGCGTGGATAATAGCGAGTATCCCG
>Ga0209321_10001839_pt1 | contig 14339 bp, 16 predicted proteins | sample Rifsed16ft4_FD_184012 | JGI IMG/M metagenome (GOLD analysis project Ga0209321, IMG submission 184012) | Soil microbial communities from Rifle, Colorado, USA - sediment 16ft 4 - CSP-I_5_4 (version 2) | ecosystem: Environmental > Terrestrial > Deep subsurface > Rock core/Sediment | place: Rifle... | reverse complement strand
GCCGCGTCGCCATCGCCCCGCTCACCATCAGCAGAACCACCGCCGCGGCCAGGGTGGCGGCGCGGTTCTGCATGGCGAGACGGAGAGCGGGAAGGTAGGCCCGGTTCGCCCATCGCATGAGAGCGCTCTCCCGCTCCGACAGCCGCCCGGTGACGAACATCGCGATCGCGGCGGGGACGAACGTCACCGAGAGCACGACCGCCCCGAAGAGCGCGGCAAGGACGGTGAAGGCCATCGGGTGAAACATCTTCCCCTCGATCCCGGTGAGCGTCAGGATGGGGAAGTACACGATCATGATGATGAGCTCGCCGAACATCGTGGGCTTCCGTACCTCGCGCGACGCCTCGAAGACCACCTCGAACCGTTCGGCGCGCGTCAGAAGCCGGCCGAGCTCGTGCTGGCGCTCGGCCAGCCGGCGCATGGAGTTCTCGACGATGATGACCGCTCCATCCACGATGATGCCGAAGTCGAGCGCTCCGAGGCTCAGAAGGTTCCCGCTGACGCCCCGCTCCACCATCCCGGTGACGGCGAAGAGCATCGAAAGCGGGATCACGCAGGCGGTGATGACCGCGGCGCGCAGGTTCCCGAGGAACACGAACAAAACCGCAATCACCAGAAGAGCGCCGAGCGTGAGGTTGTGGCGCACGGTCTCGATGGTGGCATCGACGAGCTTGGTGCGGTCGTAGACCGTCTTCGCCACGACACCCGGGGGAAGGGTCCGGTTGACCTCCTCCATCTTGGCCGCGACCCTTCTTGACACCACCCGGCTGTTCTCGCCCATGAGCATGAACACCGTCCCGAGGACGACCTCCTTGCCGTCCTCGGTCGCCGCCCCGGTGCGAAGCTCTTTTCCCAGGAGCACGTCGGCCACGCTCCCCAAGTAGATCGGCGTGCCGTCGTGATTGCCGACGATGACCTGCCGGATGTCCTCGATCTCGCGTACCTGTCCCGGAGCGCGGATGAGGTACTGCTCGCCGCGCCGTTCGATGTACCCCGCGCCCACGTTGGCGTTGTTCCGCGCGATCGCCGAAAGCACGTCGCCGAAGGAGAGCCCGTAGGCGATGAGCCTATCGGGATCGGGGGTGACGTGGAACTGCTTGATGTATCCGCCGATGCTGTTGACGTCGGCGACCCCCGGCACCGTCTTGAGCTGGGGCCGGACGATCCAGTCCTGAACCGTCCTGAGCTCCGTCTCCGAGTAGGGCTCCCCCTCGGCGTTGACGGCGCCGGGCTCCGCCTCGACGGTCCAGAGGAAGATCTCTCCGAGGCCGGTCGCGATCGGCCCCATCCTGGGCTCGATGCCCGGCGGAAGCCCGTTCTTGACCTCCTGGATCCGCTCGTTGATGAGCTGGCGGCCGAAATAGATGTCGGTCCCGTCCTCGAAGACCACGGTGACCTGAGAGAGACCGTAGCGAGAGATCGAACGGGTCTCCTTCAGGCGTGGAAGCCCGGCCATCGCCGTCTCGACGAGGAAGGTCACGCGCTGCTCGGCTTCGAGCGGCGAATAGCCGGGCGCCTCGGTATTGATCTGCACCTGCACGTTGGTGATGTCGGGCACGGCGTCGATGGGCAGGCGCCGAAAGTTGTAGAGGCCGAATGCCGCCATTCCCAGGGTGGCGACCATCACGAGCCAGCGCTCGCGGATTGCGAAACGGAGAATTCCTTCGAGCATCGCTCCTCCGCCCTCAGTGGTCGTGGGTGGCGCCGAGCTTTCCGATCTCGGCCTTCACCGCGAAGCTGTTGGCCGCCGCGTACTGCTCTCCCGCGGCAAGCCCGCTCCGCACCTCGACCCACTCCCCGTCGCTCCGGCCGAGCTCGAGCGGTCGGCCTTCGAACCATTCTCCGTAGCGCACGAACACCACCTGCCAATCTCGAAAGCTCTGAATCGCCTCCGCCGCCACCGCCACGGGAACCGTCGCCGCGTCCCGGGTGAGAACGACGGAAACGAAGAGGCCGGGCCGCCACTGTCCGTCGGGGTTCGCGAGGACGAGCCGCGCGGTCGCCGCCCGCGTGGTCTCGCCGACGAGCGGTCCCACGTAAGTGATGTGGCCCGTCGCCTCCCTGCCGAGGTCCACGGAGCGGACCGTCGCCTCCTGGCCTTCGCCGACCGCGCTCACGTCCTTGGCGTACACCGTCACGTTCACCCACACCGAAGTCAGGTCGGCGATGACGAAGATGTCCCTATCGGCAGCGACCGCCTCTCCCACGGTGACGCTGCGCTCGGTCACCGTGCCCGCGAGGGGCGCTCGGATCTCGTAACGCGGCAGGCTGTCGCGCGGGGCCGAGGAGAGCTCGCCGATCGATTGGGCGTCGAGACCGAGGGCCGCGAGCTTCTGCGCCGCGAGCTCCTTCTGGAGCTCGCTTTCCTGGAACGCGCGCTGGGCTTCGAGGTAGTCCTGCTCCGCGGAGATCTTTTTCCTCCACAGGCTTTCCTCCCGCTCGAGGGTTACCCGGGCGAATTCGAGATACTGTGAAGAGGCGAGATAGGCGCTCTTGGCGTCGGCGAGCTCTCGGCTGCTGATGACGGCCATGAGCTCCCCGCGACGCACGCGATCCCCCTGCTGCTTCAGCGCTTCGAGGACCACGCCCGAGACCCGCGGCACCACGCGGGCGACGCGGGTGGCGTCGGGCTGAATCTCTCCCGGAAGGTCGAGGGTCGTGACCATCTCCCGGGGGCCGGCGGTGAGGAGGGTGATGCCGGCGCTTTCGACCGCATCGGGGCCCAACCGCACCTTGCCCTCGATTTGGGAGTACTCCCATCGATGGGTCTTCCCGCTCCTTTCGGCCGCAATCTTGACGTCGAAAGAGTGCGGCTCCTTGACGACGTTGTCGCTCAGGAGGTAATCCTCTTCGGGCGCGAAGGCCATCCGATCGAGGCGCCCTCCAAGACGATGGAGCTCGATATCGAGACGGACCTCGCGGGGATCGAGCGGCTCTGCCTCGCCGTCAAACGTGTATACCCGGAAGCGGGGCGGCACTCCGAGCTCGTAGATGGTGATCTCGAGCTGGAGGGTGTCGTCGGAGACCAGCCTTCCGCCGTGGGGACCCCTGGGGTAGTCCGCCTGCGCCTCGAGCGAATCGGAATCGGCCCCTTCGGTCCCCGGCTCCGTCCAGAGAATGAGCGCGGTGAGGGCGATGCCGATGAGGGCGATGACCGCGATGGTGACGACGGTCTTCCTGTTCATGGTTTCCCTCACTCGTTCGCCTCGATGGCGGCCGGCTGCCCTCGCACGGTGTTCAATGGAGCGCCGATGAGACGCTCCACTTCGACGGCCGCCTTGTGATAGTCCGCGAGCGCGCGCAGATACTGACCGCTCGCGCCGATGAACGTGCGCTGCGCGTCGAGAACGTCGAGATAACCGAACTTCCCGAGTCGGTAGCCCTCGTTGACGGCTTCGAAGGTCTGCCGGGCGCCGGGAAGGACCGCCGCCTGAAGCGAGGTGACGGCGGTGTGCGCGCTCGTGAGCGCTCCATAGGCTTCGGCCAGGGCGGCGGCGACTCTCGCTTCCGCGGCCCGGCGCTGCTCGTAGGCCTTCGAGAGCCGGTTGCTGGCTTCTTCGATTCCGCCCTGATTCCTATCGAATATCGGCAGAGAGATCGAGCCGCCGATGACGAGGGCGTTACTTCCGAGATCATTGAAGCGCCTATAGCCGGCGATCACCTCCAGGTCGGGAACGCCTTTCGACCGTTCGAAGGCGAGCGCCGCCTGCCGCTGTGAGATCTCCGCCGCCCAGCGCGCGAGGTAGGGATTGTCCGCGAGTCGCGCCTGTAAGTCCTCGCGGGTCGGAAGGGAAGGCACTTCCCCGAGGTCGCCGAGGGCCGACAGAAACACGGCCTCGGAGCTTCCCCAGGTGGAGGCGAGCCGGCCGCGGGCGGCTCCCAGGAGGGAGCGCGCTTGTTCCGATTCCACCCGCACCGCCGCGAGAGAGATCTCGGCTCGGGTCTCCTCGATCGGCGAGACCGCGCCCGCGGCGACCCGGGCGCCGACGCTCTGCCGCACCTCGCCCACGGCCTGCATCGTCCGCTCCGTCAGAGCCACCGTCTCCTGCGCGGCGAGGACATCGAAGAACGCGCGCGTCACCTGGGTGAAGACGTCGATCCGGGCGGTCTCGTAGTCCCAGGCCGCCAGATCGCGATCGAGGGCGGCGAGCTCCCTGCGGGCCGCGCGCTTTCCCCCGAGCTCCACGAGCTGGCTGAGCTGGACAGTCGTCTGGGGCTGCACGGCGGCGGAGCTCGCGGCGATCCCCTTGGGCCCCTAGATCTGCGAAGCGCCCAGGTCTTCCACGAGCACGCTCACGATCGGATTCGGAAGCTTTCCCGCCTGGAGTACCCGCGCCTCGCGCGCGCGAGTCTCCCACGCGAACGCCGCGAGGTCGGGACTGTGAAGGAGCGCGAGAGCCACCGCGTCGCGAAGCGCGATCGCGCCCACGGGGTTTTCGAAGGCGGGAGCCTGGGGCTCTCCGCTCTCGCCCGGCGGCGGCTGGTAAACGGGGAGATCCCGGCCGAGGGGCCTTGGGGAAGGGGGAGCTATGGGATCCTGCGTGGATGCGTACGCGGAACCCGTGGCAAGAGCGATCGCCGAGGCAACGAACAGAGAGCGCATGGAACCTCTCTAGGGAAAGCGACGAACGTACGAACGAGCTGCGAGAAGCCCGCAGCTAGAGGGAGAGAGGTAGAGACGAAGGCGGAGCGCGGGGGACGGTTGCGCTTCGGGGCGCGCCTCGAATCGGCTGGAAATCCGCCGAGCGGGCGTGCCCCTGGAAACGCCAACCGGGGAGCGCCTGCGCGACGGCGCCGGTTGTGGCCGGCCGGTTCAGGGAGTGCTTGGAAACCTGCGTAAATACGGCGTTGAGCCAGGCGGAAACGTGATGGTGATCGCCTTGCCCGACCGAGGAGCTCGAGCCCGGCCACGAAGGGTCGACGTGCCGATGGACGACGGCGTGCCCACGACCGTCGGTCGCCGCCGCATGGACGTGCTCGGAAGGCTCTATCGAAAGCGCGGCAATCGCGGCCGCGCTCGCTATGCCGACGACGGCTCGCATAGCCTCAGTGCGAAACACGGTCGTAGTATCGGGTGGCTCACCGGCGAAGTCAAGACGCGGAGCAGCATGCTGTGCTACGACTCTTGTTGTTAAACCGCCTGAGGCTAGGGAGAAGCGTCTCCGTGGTACCCTTCTTGCGCTAACATATGAGGGGGTCGTATTCGAGTGGGATCCCGCGAAGGCTGTCGCCAACCTCGCCAAGCACGGCGTCACGTTCGAGGAAGCGCCAACGGTTTTCATGGATCCGATGGCACGCATTCATCGCGACCCAGATCATTCCGAAGCCCAGCGGGGCGAGATCATCGTCGGTCATTCGATCCACCAGCAGCTCCTCCTCGTCAGCTTCGTTGAGCGAGGGGAGAAGGCACGGCTTGTCGGCGCCAGGCTTGCAACGAAACGAGAGCGACGAGACTATGAAAGAAAAGACAACGCGTAGCGGCAGTCCCGGTAACGACGATCTCCGGCGGGAGTATCGCTTCGACTACAGTCGTACCAAGCCAAACCGGTTCGCTCCACAATTCGCGGCCGGTTCGGTGGCAGTTGTGCTGGATCCCGATGTCGCTTCGGTCTTTCGTACTTCAGAGTCCGTAAACGTACTCCTGCGATCCGTGCTCGCGGCGATGCCACGGATGGCCCAGCGGGGTGCGACGAGGCGGCGAGGGGGGTCTAACAGCGCGTTGCGGCGGACGGGCGCGAATGGCAAGCGTGGCACTCGCAGCTGAACGCAGTGTAGCCATCACTTTGCCAGTGATGCGGGATGTGCTGGATTGAGCGTTGGGCCGGAGCGTTTGTTCCAAGGGCGAGGCCGGAGGGATACTGGGTTATGAGCAAGCCGACACTGGACATCGAACGTTTGAGTCCGGACGAGCGTCTCGAGTTGATGGAGCAACTTTGGGAGAGTCTTCGGAAGGACCCGTCAAGCGTTCCCTTGACCGACGCACAACGAGAGGAACTGGACCGTCGTCTCGATGATCTGGAGGCGGACGTCCAGAGGGGAGCCTCCCTCGGCATTCCCTGGGATGAAGTTCTTCAGCGCATTCGAAATCGCGCGCGTTGAGCCCCCTCATAATCCGGCCGGCTGCGGCGGCAGAAATCGACGAAGCATACCTGTGGTATGAATCTCAACGGACCGGCTTGGGAGAGAAATTCCTCGCGGAGGTCAACGGAGCGCTGGATACCATACGAGAGATGCCAGAACTCTATGCCGTCGTGCATCGAGACACTCGTCGCGCTATGCTCGTTCGATTTCCATACTCCCTTCTCTACAGGCTCGTCGAGAAGCAGGTGGTCGTGGTCGCTTGCTTCCATGGGAAACGGGACCCGAGGCGGTGGCAAGGCCGAACGTGATGCGAAGTCAAGACGCCGCGAAAGGATCGGCCCACTACCAACTCAAGGGCGTCGGGACCCGCGTCAAAATACGAGCACGCGGTCGGCCTCCTGGGTCCAGGCGGTGAGCTCCTCCATGGAGCTGCGGTGTGCGCCTGCCGCCAGCGACTCCGGCTTGATGCCGCGGGCATCCATGCATGAGCCGCAGACGCCGATGGCCGCGCCCTTACCGTCCAACAATTTCAGCATCCGCTCCATGTTGTAGTAGCCCTGCGGAGTCGCCTGTCCCGCGACCGCAGCCGTCGCCGCATCGCCGATCAGGAAAACCGAGACCCTCGAGCCTTCGGCTTTGGCCAGTGAAGTCGCGAGCCGCAGTGCGTTGTAGGAGCGTTCGGACCCATAGGGTGGGTCATTGAGGATGAACAAGTACTTCATCGACGGACCTCTGGTTTGAGAAGACGAGCCCCGCTGTCACAAAACGACCGGGACACCGGACGCTCTGCCCCCGAGCCTCAGCGCGAGCGAAAGCCCTTTGCGGCGCAGGCCGAAGGGCGAAAGCCACCAGCGCTCGAAGAGCACCTTCCCGGCGTGCCACGCTTTGCCGACTCTCTTGAGATGGATCTCGGGCGACGGCTCCCCGAAAAAATCGCCGAACGCGAACCCGGCTGAACCCTCGCCCGCCTCGAGCGCGCAGTAGCCATCTCCACCGAATTCTTCTTCGGCTCTCGTCCCGGCGATCTCGGCGGCGATTCGCCGCGCCACCACCAGGGCGTGGCCGTGGGCGAAAACGCCCGCCTTCGGCAGCATGAGGGGGACTTCCGGTTTCCAACGGCCCGGAATCGGAATCGTCGTCACATCACCGATGGCGTATACGCGCTCGTGCCGTGTCGCGAGCGTGCGCCGATCCACGGGCACCCAGCCGGTCTCGCTTGCGAGCCCGGCTTCTTGCACCAGGCGCGGACCGCGGTGCGGCGGGATGGCGACCAGCAGGTCGTATCGCACGGAGGGTTTCCCTTCGAACGTGAGCTCGCGAGTGTCGGGATCGACGGCTGTGAGCTTGTGCGACGGGTGAAACGTAATGTCTCGGCTCTCGAGCATCTCTCGCACGGCTGCACCCAGCTCCGGTCCCGCCACCGGCATCGGCTGGGGTTCCGGAGTCAAGAGGTGGAGCTCGACCTTGTTCGTGAGGCCTCGCCGCCGGAAGAAGTCGCGCAGAAGCATCGCGCCCTCATGGGGTGCGCCCGGACACTTGTAGGGGAGTGCGCTCACGACTACGGCGACGTTTCCGCCGGTGAAGCTCGCGAGAGCGGCCCGCAGCTTCGCCGCTCCATCGAGGGTGTAGAACGTGTGTGCGGTCTCGAGCCCCGGGATCGTGCCTGGAGCCAGCTCTGCGCCAAGCGCCATGACGAGGTAATCGTAGGCGATCGCTTCGCCGTCCGTCTCGACCCGGGCGCCGGCAAGGTCGATGGCGCGCGCTTCGGCCTCAACGATTTCGACGCCTGGCCGCACCAGCGTGCGCAGAGGACGGGTGATCTCCGGCGCCTCCCGGTCGCCGGTCATCAGCCAGAGAAACGATGGCGCAAACGCGTGGGTGCCGCCCCGTTCGACGAGGAGGATACGGTGCGTGCGCGGGAGCCGCCGGGCCAGTTCATTGGCGGTGACCAGCCCTCCGACTCCACCACCCAGGATCACGATACGTTTTGAGGATTGCATACTGTTCAGCGGCGAGCGACGCTGATCGACGCGTCGTTGCTTCGTTGCCCGTGAATGTCCTCGCACCAGAACGTGTACCGATACTCTCCGGTAGGCGCCCCCGTTCCGTGGCAGCCGATCTGGTTGTCGGGGTCCATATAGTGATAAATGCCGTCACCCGGGACGTCGTCCCCATGCGTTCCGTCGTCGTAACAGAGGACCGTCCCTGAAATCCTCCCATCATCGGGCCCCCGCGATGATTGGGTCCCGGCTGGGAATATTCCATGACGACCCGCCGCAGGCTTGCTGGACCCGCAGGTGAGCTGGCGTGAATCCGAAACAAAGAAGGGTCCAGGTGTCGAGCATATCATCTTCATACACAGCAAGAACCTTGCCGCGGAGGACGGGCCTCTTAACTGTGTGCAGAATGAGACGATGGCGGGTCCTGTCCCGAAATTGGTGCGAGATTTGCCTCAGCTTCAGGGGCCAATCGCGCAGATGCAAAATTGCGGCTCGACAGTCGCGGGATTGTCGGGAAACGCGGGTGACCTGATTTCTGCCGAGGCCTGGCGCCGCCGCCGCCCCTCGGACCTCCCCGAGATCGTCCTCACGCTGTCGAGTCGAATAGTGCTCGGCAACTCCATCTCCCTACTTGCTCGCGAAGGATGGACGCCGATACGCACAAGGAGAGCGGGCCTCGAATCGGCTGCGTCCGTCGAGCGCGCCTCCGCGGATCAGGCGCGTTTCCGCGGAAACGTCTTTGTCAAGATATTTTACAGAAGTGATCCCAACTGGAAGGAATCATGTCTCTGGTTCTGCGCTCGAGCGAAGGGCGCGAATCCGCCGGTTCGCAGCGGATGGATTCCTCGAAACGATCCCCTTCGCCTGGGGAGACAGCGCGTGCCATGCGCGAAAACCAAGAAGGGTCGCGAGAATCATCCCGTAGGCCAGCGGACGGAGGGTGTCGGCCTTGACGAGCCAGAGGTAGTGCGCCACGCCCGAGACAGCGCTCACATAGATCAGGCGATGCAAGATCCGCCACCTCCTGCCACCCAGGCTCCGGATCATGGCCGCGGTGGAGGTGGCCGCCAGAGGAACCAGCAGGACGAATGCGGCGAAGCCCGCGGCGATGTACGTCCGCTTCGCGATGTCCTCGATGATGGAAGCGAAGTCGAAAAACTGATCCAGCACCAAGTAGGTGCAAAAGTGCAGCGACGCACAGAGGAAGGCGAAAAGGCCCAGCATGCGCCGGAAGCCGATGAGTGAGCGCCACCCGCTGAGCTGGCGAAGAGGCGTGATAGCGAGCGTGATCAAGAGAAAGCGGAGAGCCCAGATGCCAGTCTCGTGGGTGATGACCTCGATGGGATTCGCGCCAAGTTCTCCGCCAACGCCGCGGAAGGCGAGGCCTGTCAACGGCGCCACGGCGGCGACGAACGCCACGGGCTTGACGAGGCGCCGGAGGCTCCGAGCGGTTGTCATCGCCACCCTCAAAAGAACTTGCGGAGGTCCATGCCCGCGTACAAGCCGGCCACCTGGTCGTGATAGCCGTTGAATGGCAGCGTCTTGTGCTTGAAGAACTCGCCGATCCTCCGCTCGCGGGCCTGACTCCATCGCGGGTGGTCTACATCGGGATTCACGTTCGCGTAGAACCCATACTCCCGCGGGCCCGACGCCGACCACGATGTGGCGGGCTCGCTCTCGACGAATCGAATCTTGACGATCGACTTGATGCTCTTGAACCCGTACTTCCAGGGCACCACGAGGCGAAGCGGAGCCCCGTTTTGATTGAGAAGCGTCTTTCCGTAGAGCCCGACCGCCAGGATCGTCAGCGGATGCAGTGCTTCGTCCATCCGCAGCCCTTCGACATAGGGCCACTGCAGCACGTCACGGCGCTGGCCCGGCATCTCGCTCGGACGGTAAAGCGTGGTGAACTCGACGAACTTCGCTTGGGAGGTGGGCTCGACGCGCCCGATCAGGCTCGCGAGCGGAAAGCCGATCCACGGGACCACCATCGACCACGCTTCGACGCAGCGCAGACGATAGACGCGCTCCTCGAGGGCATGGGGCTTGAGTACGTCCTCCAAATGGTAGTTCCCGGGTTTGGCGATGTGCCCCTCCAGGGCCACCGTCCAGGGCCGCGTTTTCAGGCCCACCGCGTACCGCTTCGGGTCGCCCTTTTCGATGCCAAACTCGTAGAAGTTGTTGTAGCTCGTGACGTCCTCGAACGAGTTCCGAGGCTCCCTCGTACTGAAAGGGCTCCCGGTCGAAAACTCGAGGGCTTGGGCGTCGGTGAATCCGGCCGAAGTCCCGGAGGGCGACAACCACGGCGCCGCTACGGCCGCGGCCGCAATCGAAGCTCTCCCGAGGAACTCCCGTCGATTGAAGTAGAGTCTCTCGTCCGTGATCTCCGAAGCCCGGATCTGCGGCGCCTTTCGAACCAGCATGCCGACACCTCCATCGGCCACGCGCGGGCCGATCTCTCCGCACCCTCCTACACGCTGAAACTACGGATGCTGGAATCCCGCTGAGGTTTCAGCGACCGGGACCGAGGCGTCATGAAAACTCGTTCCTTTTTTCAAGCTCCGCCCGGTATCCTAGACTTCGTATCCAAGTGCATGGTCAAGCGCTTCCACGAATTTCTTCCGCGCTTGACCTTGGACCCGGGTCCAGGGCTTATCCTTGGCGTGGGAGGCCTCATGCAAGAGGATGAGCGGTTTCTCATCGGAGAGCTCGCGGAGCAGGCAGGCGTCAACCGCGAGACACTCCGTTACTACGAGCGACGTGGGCTTCTGAACCCCGCGCGCCGCACCGCGTCCGGCTATCGGGTCTACGACCGGGAATCGGCCGCGCGGTTGCTCTTCATCAAGCGGGCGCAGGCCTTCGGGTTCTCGCTCGACGAGATCCGTGACCTGCTCCGGATGAAGCCGGAGAACCCGCAGAGCTGCAATCGGGTGATGAAGATGCTCGACGGAAAGATCGAGGAGCTGGCAGAACGTATCCGGGAGATGCAGCGCTTCCACCGTCAGCTCGCGCGCTACCGAAAGCGATGTGGAGAGGCACTCGCTGAGGGCGACGCCTGTCCGGTCATCCTGGAGGTTTCCAGGCCTCGTGAAGGCGAAAACCCTTGAAGAAGGAACTTGACTCGGTACTCGGATACAAGGTGTAGCGTAACCCGGTGACGGAAAAGGATGGATTCCATGTCCGAGAAATTCGTTGAAGATGCCGGCGATGCTTGCTGCGCCGTAGACGCCGAGCGTTCGAACGCCGGCACTCTGGCGGCCCTGTCCGCGGTCCTGGCGTCGGCGTGCTGTGGACTGCCTTTGCTGTTGCTCGCGGTCGGCCTCGGCGGTCTGGGTCTCGGGAGCTTCCTCGGCACCTACCACTGGTACTTCACTGGCGCGGGCGTCCTTCTCCTCGCCGGTGGGTGGTTCGTCTTCTTGAGAGAGAAAGCCAGGCTTCGAGCCGCGGGGCAGGAGATCCGCCACGCGCGGATGACGCCGGCGCTTCTCGCTGTGGCGACGGCCGCCGTTCTCGGCTTCGGCGGCCTCAACGTCGCAAGTGCGCTGGGATGGGGTTCCAAGGCTCGAGACGTCAGAAACGCGAGCTCGGGCTCGCAGGGCGAGCTCGCCCAAGTAGTCCTACCCGTCGAAGGTATGACTTGCGTCACGTGCGAGTGGGGAATCGAGAAGGCCCTCGGAAAGCTCGACGGTGTGGTCGAGGCCAAGGCGAGCTCCTCCGAACACAAGGTATTGGTCCGCTATGTGCCGGGGAAAGTGAGCTTCGAACAGATGATCGAGGCGGTGGACTCCACGGGCTACAAGGCCTCGATGCCGGACGCGTCCTGAAAGGCGAGAAAACGATTGAGCGATTGCTGCAAGGTACCGGAGCCGGCGGCGGCCGACGACCGCTGCCGGCGATGTGGTCGAAGCGGGCGCCGGGTGCTCCGCGAGACGATGGAGAGCCTATTGAAGCCGGAGGCACTCGAGCGTCTTGCGGAGGAGCCGTACTATTTCGACCGGACGCCGGAGTGCAACGTCGTGTACTTCTCGAATGAGGCCCCGTCGTATTTCCACAAGGATGAGCTTACCGTGCGCGTGGGCCTGAAAGAGACGGAGTCTCCCATCCCGCTTTGTTACTGCTTCGGCCATACCGCGGAGTCCGCCCGGGAGGAGATCGTGACCACCGGTCGCTCAACCGTGGCCGAGAGGATCGCGACGGAGGTCCAGGCGGGGAACTGTTCCTGCGAGGTGAAGAACCCTTCGGGCATGTGCTGCCTTGGCGACGTGAATCGAGCGATCCAGCAGATCCAGAACGAGCTACAGCCGGAAGAGCAACGGGAGCAGTCCGTGGCTCTCACGGAAAGAGGATAACGACCCATGATGAAAAACGGTTTCTTGTTCCTGGTGACGCTTTTGGCGTTCTCCCTGAGTCTCGTAGTCCGGGCCGAAGAGGCCAAGGAGGTGGAGCTCGAAGTCCGCGGCATGACGTGAACGAGTTGCGCCGCGGCGGTCCGTGCCGCGTTGATGAAAGTGGAAGGATGCGAGGACGCAAAGGCTGACTGGGAAAAGGGATGGGCCTGGGCCAAGTACGATCCCGAGAAGACCAATCCCGAGGAGCTCGTCAAAGCGATCAATGAAAATACTGCGTTCGAAGCCAAGCTCCCCGAGAAGAGCAGGAAGAAAGAGAAGAACGACTCGGACTCTCATTCATTTCGAATCGATCCCAGACCGTGCTGCTAGTGGCCCTTTTGACGCTGCTCGTCGCCTGCGGTTCTCAAGCGCCCCAGCCTTCCCAAGACGCGGAGAAGGCAGCGATGGACGACGTCACTTTCTACGAGGGGACCGGCACGGTCACAGGGGGCCCGTTCATCAACCCTTCACCAGCTGCGGGTGGTGCTTGCGCAGCCACGCCACGACCTTGTCTCGCAGGCCAATCGCGAGCTTTCGCATCGCTTCCGCGTCGGCGTCGGAGACCAACCCGACCCGCTCGTATCCGGTAATGTTCCGTTTTTTGCGGAACGCATCCAAGAGGTTCACCAGCGCAACGTCGGCGCCGATCGTTTCGCGGAGCGACTGGATCACTCGGTAGTGATGCTGGTCGCGCGAGGCGCGGTATCCGGCCGCCGCCAGAGCAGCGGTCGCCGCCTGCAATGCGGCGTTGTAAGCGATATTCAGCTTCCAGTCTGCGCTGAGCCCTTCAGCCGCGCTGTCAGCGAGGTCGCGTCCGACGACTGCGAGCAGGTCGCGGACTTCGGCGGCGCTGGTCCGGTGCGCGATCAACCACCCGTTCCTCTCCCAGTCCGCCAAGCTCATTCGGTCCCCCGATCAGGAACAACTTCGGCTCCGCCACTACCGTCGTCAGGAAGTGATGCCCCTCGCGCACCTTCGCTCGAAACTCCGCAACAGGATACACCGTGGGATTCACGTCGCGTCCGATCCGCGACTGCGCTTCGGCGACGGCCGTCACGACATCTTCAAATGACACGTCGCCGGCGACGAGGAGGTCGATGTCGCTGGCGCTCCGCAGCTCCGCCCGTGCAGCGGAACCGAAGATAAACGCCACGCGAATCCGCTCCCGCAATGGCGCCAACGCGGCGCGCAGCACCTGAAAGGCGCCAGCGGTCTTGAGAACGAGGGCTTGCAGCTCAGGGAAGATGGGCGAGTCGCGATTGGCTTGGAAGTATACGTGCCGCCCCTGGACTGTTCGCCGTAGGACGCCGGTGCGAGTCAACGCCTCGAGTTCGCGCTGTACCGCGCCCTGCGCGGCGCCCGTTTGTCGCACAATCTGCCTCAGATAGAACGCCTCGTCGGGATGGCCCAGCAACCACGCCAGCACGCGTCGGCGCGTCTGGCCGAAGAGAATGCTCCCGGGGTCCTCGTTGCCCCGGGCGGCGTCAGTACTCATTTCGAGTACATTCGTATCCGATCTGAGTACGACGGTCAAGCCGGGGCGGTCCCTCGCGCCAGGAGTTCGTCGAGGTCGCAATTCACGCCCGTGACCCCGAAATCCGGCTCGCGCTGCAATGGGCGTCGCACGTACCTATCTTCTCGGTGCGTACGATCGCGACACGGATGTAGGCCTTGGCAGCCTGGGGAGAAGTGTCGGACGGTTTCAGAATCGATAGCTGAAGCCCACAAATCCGATGTGCGCTTCGTAGCTCGGCGCGATGTATGTCCCGGTCCCGAGATTGAAAAGGCGGTTGCCCCACTGGCCCTAGAATTCATAGCGTACGGTGACGTAGACGTTGTCGTTCTTGGCGAGCTGCCCGAAAAAGCTGGT
>Ga0209321_10001837_pt1 | contig 14355 bp, 14 predicted proteins | sample Rifsed16ft4_FD_184012 | JGI IMG/M metagenome (GOLD analysis project Ga0209321, IMG submission 184012) | Soil microbial communities from Rifle, Colorado, USA - sediment 16ft 4 - CSP-I_5_4 (version 2) | ecosystem: Environmental > Terrestrial > Deep subsurface > Rock core/Sediment | place: Rifle... | reverse complement strand
CTTGCCGGCGGGGGTGGAGATGGTGATGCCGGGGGACAATGTGAACATGAGTGTGGAGTTGATCACGCGCGTGGCGTTGGAAGCGGGCCAGCGGTTTGCGATCCGCGAAGGCGGTCTGACCGTCGGCGCCGGCGTCGTCACGAAAGTGATTGATTGAACGGAATAGGTGGCATAGGCAATGGCTAAGAAAGATGTCCGGCCAGTGATCACACTGGCCTGCTCGGAATGCAAGGAGCGGAACTACACGACCGAGAAGAACCGGCGCAACGACCCGAACCGGATCGAGTTCAAGAAGTTCTGCCCGCGCTGCCGGAAGCATACGTTGCACCGCGAGACGAAATAGTAGTATCCACCTGAGAGTATGCCCAAGTGGGGAGAGCCGATCGGCAGGGAATTGACGGCACGGCGCATGTGAGATTCCATGACTCCAAACTCAATTCGCTGATGATGTCATGGATGGATAAGCTGCTTGAAGGCAAGTTGTAGGCCAGTGGCGCAATTGGCAGCGCAGTGCTCTCCAAAAGCAAAGGCTGCAGGTTCGAGTCCTGCCTGGCCTGCCTGGAAGAACAGCGGGGCGCGAAGCCCTGCCATGATATAAGACACCGCAGCAGGTGAGGCGGTGTTTTGATTGTCTGGAAGGATGAGAGGCGCATGGCTAAAGCGCAGCAACAAGTTGTCAAAGAACCCAATGCGGTCATCCGCTTCTATCGCGAGACGGTGGGCGAGCTGAAGAAAGTCGTCTGGCCCACCTGGCCCGAAGCGCGCAATCTGACGATCATCGTTCTGTTCGTCATCGTTGTGACGGCCGTGGTGCTCGGCGGTTTTGATTATTTGTTTACGCAACTCTTCAGGTTCGTGTTGGGCCTCAAGTTTTAGCAATGGCCCTGAGTGAGGTGAGTGAGGTTATGGCTGAGGCCGAAGAGCAGATTGCCCCTGAGCAGGAGACGGGGCAACTGCCCGAAGAGGAAAAGGATAACGCCGCGGCGTCCGCTCCGGACGAGACCCCGGTTGACGAGGTGACCGGGGAGGCCGCCGCTCCAGTCGAGGACGGCCGCAGCTGGTACGTGATCCACTGCTACTCAGGTTACGAGAACAAGGTGCGGCACAACCTTGAACAGCGCATCGAATCCATGGGCATGAAGGGCAAGATTTTTGACGTGATCGTGCCTACGGAGGAAGAGATCGAGGTCAAGGACGGCAAGCGCCGCACGGTCGAGCGCCGCGTGTTCCCCGGCTACATCCTGGTGCAGATGATCATGACCGAGGAGTCGTGGTACGTGGTGCGCAACACGCCTGGCGTCACCGGGTTCGTGGGGATGGGCAACACGCCCACGCCCCTGCGCCCCGAGGAAGTGGCGCAGATCCTCAAGCGCATGGAGGCCGAGGCCCCGAAGATCAAGGTCACCTATAAGCCCGGCCAAAAGGTGCGCATCGTGGACGGGCCGTTCAACGACTTCATCGGCACGGTGGCCGAGATTGACATGGACCGCGCCAAGGTGCGCGTGATGGTGTCGTTCTTCGGGCGCGAAACGCCGGTGGAGCTGGACTTTTTGCAGGTGGAGAAAGTGTAGAAACGTGAGGCATGACAGGTTCCCGGATCACGCTTCACGATCCACGTGGGAGGGCCAACGCCCGTTAGCACCACTCAGGAGAATGTAGATGGCAAAGAAAGTCAAAGCAGTTACCAAACTTCAGATCGAGGCCGGGAAGGCTAACCCGGCGCCGCCCATCGGGCCGGCGCTGGCAGGCTACGGTATCAACATCATGGCGTTCTGCAAGGAATACAACGCCCGCACCTCCAATCGCCCGGGCGAGGTGATCCCGGCGGAAATCACGGTCTACACGGACGGCTCGTTTACCTTCGTGCTCAAGACGCCGCCCACGGCGGTGCTCCTGCGCAAGGCGGCCAAGATTGAGAAAGGGTCCCCGCAGCCGAACCGCGACAAGGTGGGCACGGTGACGAAGGCGCAGGTGCGTGAGATCGCCGAGATCAAGCTGAAGGATTTGAACGCGATTGACCTCGAAGGCGCGATGAAGCAGATCGAAGGCACCGCGCGCAATATGGGGATTGTGGTGGAGGAGTAATTAGTAACTGGAGATTGACACGGGCCAATTACTAATTGCTGTTTACCATTTACCAGCTTAGAGTGGGAGGGCAGGCAGACTGCCCGTCAGCACCACGAGGAGACTCGAATGCGCAAGCACGGGAAGAAATACCGCGAGCAAGCGGCTAAGGTCGAACCAGAGAAGAGTTACACGCCGCAGGAGGCGGTGGCGCTCGCCAAGGCCACCTCCTACGCCAAATTCAACGCGACGGTCGAGACGCACATCCGGTTGGGGGTTGACCCCAAACACGCCGATCAGAACGTCCGCGACGTCGTCGTCCTGCCGCACGGCCTGGGCAAGACGGTGCGGGTGCTGGTCTTCGCCGAGGGCGAGGCCGCCCGCCTGGCCGCCGACCACGGCGCCGACTACGTGGCCGACGACGAGTTGATGAAGAAGATTCAGGGGGGGTGGGCTGATTTTGATGTCGCCGTCGCCACGCCGGAGATGATGGGCAAAGTGGGCCGCCTGGGCCGCATCCTCGGCCCGCGGGGGCTGATGCCCAACCCCAAGACCGGCACGGTCGTCCCGGCGGCGGACCTGCCGCGCGTCATCAAAGAATCGAAGGCGGGCCGCGTCGAGTTCCGCGTGGATAAGACCGGCAACCTGCATGTGCCCATCGGCAAGGTGTCGTTCACCGAACAGCAGTTGTATGACAACCTGGCGGCGTTGATGCACGCCGTGATCAAGGCCAAGCCCGCTTCGGCGAAGGGGACGTATTTGAAGAAAGTGGTGTTGACCACCACGATGGGCCCTGGCGTGAAGGTGGACGCGAACGACGTGGCGGCCATGGAGGCCTCGGCCTGAAGCGACAGAGGTGAACTGCGCATTTCAAGCTGAAAGATTCCAGTTTGAGCTTCGCCGCAGATAGCTGGCTGGCGGTCGGAAGACCCCGTAAGTCCCGCCGAGGTGAAGACTGAACAGAGGCGCTCTCGCGCTGAGCTTCTTCCTGCGCCGCTTGCGCAGTCTGAAAAGTCTTTGCTTCGCCCGCTGTGTCGGAGCAAAGACTTTTGTTTTTTTCAACGCTGCACTGATCGAGTTGACTGGTCCGGTTTCATCCGTCTGTGAAATCCGTTCCGTCCGCTGATACGAAAGGAGGTGAAACGCACTTGGCTATCACAAAAGAACGCAAGATCGAACTGAGGCGGGAATACGCGGATCTCATCCAGAAGAGCGAGGGCATGATCCTGGTCGAGTACCGCGGCCTGAACATGAATGGCATGGGGCCGCTCCGTACCAGGGTGCGCGAGGCGTCCGGCGAGTTGCACGTGGTGAAGAACACACTGGCGCGCCTGGCGCTCACGGAGGCAGGCTGGGACATCCCCGAAAACCTGTTCACCCAAACCACCGCGATCGGTTTTGCTTTTACCGATGTGCCCGGCGTCGCCAAAGCGCTGACTGGCTTCGCGAAGGAGTCGGAGTTTGTCAAGGTGAAGGGCGGCCTGCTGGGCAAGCAGGTGCTGAACGCGAAAGAAGTCGAAGCGCTCGCCGAACTGCCGCCGCTGCCCGTCGTCCGCGCCCAGCTGCTGGGCCTGATCTCGGCGCCGGCTGCGCGGCTCACGGGCGTCGTCGCCAGCGGCGTGCGGCAAGTCATCAACGTGGTCAAGGCGTATTCGGACAAGGAAGCGCCCGCGACTGCATAAGGCTGATTGCTACGGAGGATTGGTGATGGCTGATTCAGACTCGACGAGCAGCCATCAGAAATCCACAATCAGCAATTCAAAATCAATTGCACACACGAAGGAGACTTATCTCATGGCTGATCTGAATAAACTGGTCGAAGAGTTGGGCGGGCTGACCGTGCTGGAAGCGGCTCAACTGACCAAGATGCTGGAAGAGAAGTGGGGCGTTTCGGCGGCGGCGCCGGTGGCGATGGCGGCCATGCCCGCGATGGCGGCGGCTGGCGCGGCGGCCGCCCCGGTCGAAGAGAAGACGGAATTCACCGTGACCCTCAAGGCGGTCGGCGACAAGAAGATTGAGGTCATCAAGGTCATTCGCCAACTGACCAGCCTCGGCCTCAAGGAGGCCAAGGACCTGGCCGAATCGGCTAATGCCAAGGTGCTTGACAGCGTGAGCAAGGAAGCGGCCGAAGACGCCAAGAAGAAGCTCACCGAAGTGGGCGCGACGGTCGAAATCAGCTGACTCACCGCTCTTCAGGTTGTGAACAGGCCGCGCGGAATGAAAACTTCCGGCGGCCTGTTTTCTTTATCGCGTGCAGGTGTCCCTTCGCTGAGTTTGGTGTATCATTGACCGTATGACCACCCCAACGCGCATCCTCGTCATCGAGGATGAAGACCGCATCCGGCAATTCCTCCAGCGCGGTTTGACTTACGAGGGCTACCGGGTGGAAGTGGCCGCCGAAGGCCAGACGGGGCTGGCGCTGGCCCGCGAGAACCCGCCCGACATCGTGATCCTCGACTGGATGCTGCCGGGGATGGATGGCCTGGAAGTCTGCCGCCGCCTCCGGCTCGGTGGGCCTGTCCCCATCCTCATGCTTACCGCGAAAGACTCGGTGAGCGACCGCGTGCAGGGCCTGGACGCCGGGGCCGACGATTATCTCGTCAAACCCTTCGCCTTCGACGAGCTGCTGGCCCGGCTGCGCGCGCTGCTCCGGCGCGCGGCCCCGACCCAGCCGGAGGTCTTGCGGTTCGCCGATCTTTCGCTGGACACGGGGACGCGCCAGGCCTTCCGCGGCCAGCGGGCGATTGACCTGACGGCCAAGGAATACGAACTGCTCGAGTTGTTCGTGCGCCATCCCCGGCAGGTGCTCACCCGCGAGCTGATCTTCGACCGGGTGTGGGGCTACGACTTCGGCGGGGAGAGCAACATCATCGAAGTGTACGTGCGTTATCTGCGGCAGAAGACCGAGGCCAGCGGCGAGCCGCGCCTGATCCACACCGTGCGGGGCGTGGGCTACGTGCTCCGGGAGGAGTGAGCGCCGGCCGCCGTGGCTCTCATCGGCTTCTCACGGCCGGTTCACGCCGGACTCCATCCCCTGTGACACACTGGACCCGGCGTTAGCGCTCGCCGCTACCGTCGGGAGGCCCCTATTCATTCTTCGCCTGTGTCTCTCCGCCTGCGCCTGACGCTCTGGTACTCGACTGTCCTCGCCGGGGTTATCTTCCTCTTCGGCGTCATCGTTTACACCATTCTCTCTGCCAGCCTCATCGGCCAGATTGATCTCAGCCTCAAGGCGGCCGCCGAGGATATCATTCGGGCGAGCAGCGTCAGCCAGGTGCTGGACATCCAAATCGTCAATATCCCACCCGACCTGGACCGGTTCGGCGGGCCGAACGTCTACGCTCAGGTGTGGAAGACCGACGGCACACTGGTCAACCAGTCCGGCAGCATCGGCGCCTATTCCGATCCGTTTGACGCGCACGGACTGGCCGAGAGCTACCAGAGTCGCCGCGATGCAGTGGTGCGCGGCGTCCACCTGCGCGTCTTCACGCTTCCTATCATCACGTCCGGGGGCACTGTGGTCGGCTATGTGCAGACCGCCTCGCCGCTGCGCACCGTGGATGTCGCTAAGAGCATCCTGTTGATTGTGCTCGTCGGCGGCGGGGTGGGGGCCGTGGCGCTGGCCGCGCTCATCGGCTGGTTCTCGGCGCGCCGGGCGCTGGCCCCGCTGGAAACCATCACCCAGACCGCTCTGCAAATCACGCGCGCGGACGACCTCTCGCGCCGCATCCCAATGGCCGAACCGCCGCAAGATGATGAAGTCAACCGTTTGCGCATGGCGTTCAACGAGTCGCTCGAGCGGCTGGAGAAATTGTTCAACGCTCAGCGCCGCTTCCTGGCCGACGTCTCACACGAATTGCGCACCCCATTGACGGCCATCCGGGGCAACGTGGACTTGATGCGCCGGATGGGGGAGGCTGACCCAACGTCGCTGGACGCGATTCAATCCGAGGCCGAGCGCATGAGCCGCCTGGTGGGCGACCTGCTTTTGCTGGCTCAAGCAGAGTCAGGCAGCCTGCCTCTGGCGCACGACCTCGTTGAGCTGGATACGCTCCTGCTGGAGGTCTGCAGCGAGGCGCAAGTGCTGGCCGCTGGCGTGACGGTGGGCATTGGGGAAATTGATCAGGCGGTGGTCGTCGGCGACCGCGACCGGTTGAAGCAGGTGATTTTGAACCTGGTGAGCAACGCGCTGAAGTTCACGCCCGAGGGCGGGCGCGTGACGATGGGGCTGGCGCTCGCCGCAGGCCAGTGGGTGCGGCTGACCGTCACCGACACCGGGACGGGGATTCCGCCGGGGGAACTGTCGCACATCTTTGACCGCTTTTACCGCGTGGACAAGGCGCGCTCGCGCACGCTGGGCGGCGCGGGCCTCGGCCTCTCGATTGCAAAGCGGATCGTGCACATGCACGGCGGGAGGATCGAGGCCTCGTCCGAGGGCATCCTCGGCCGGGGTGCGACGTTCAGCGTGTGGCTGCCGCTCAGCCAGGCTCGCTCCCCTGCCGAGACCCGGAAGCCCGTCGAGAGGAAACAGGAGCGGGCCTGAACTGATTATAAAAACCCGGTTTATGTCAGAAGCCGGGTTTCTGCTTTTTGAACCAAAATGTGCCAGTCAGAAAACAGCAGGTGCTTCAACGACACCCTCCTATTCTCCTATTCCCAACTCCTCTGCCGCATTGGCGCACAGGCTCGCGCCCCCGGCTTTCAGCCATTCCTGCAGGCGCGCGCTCGAAGACTGGCCGCTGACCGTATCTTCATAGATGCCCGTGCCCCAGTAAAAATAGCGTTTGGTCTCGGCGGGCCAGAGCGAGCTATCCCGCCCGATCATCCCGTGCCCGCCGTTATACCCGGCCAGGGCGAGGCCCACGTTGCCTCCGGCGCGCTCCAACCCCAACGCCAGGTAGGCCATGCCCCGGGCCGCGTTCGTGTCGGGGTCCTGCATGTCGTCCTCGTCAGCAAAGTGCCAGGGCATGACCTGGAACAGTCCCTGCGCGCCCGCGGAGGAGACGGCGCTCGGCAGGCCGCACGACTCAATCTGCATCACGGTTGCGACGAGGTTGGGGTCAAGCTGATAGGCGTCGGCCCATCCGACAATCTCGTCCGACCAATACTGAACTTCCCGGGTGAAGACTGGGGAGAGAGTTTGCGCCCCATTCGGTTGGCCGACTCTGGAGCGGAGCGGCAAGGGTAGATTTTTAGTGGCCCCCTGCATGACATTCACCAGATACCACCCCATGATCATCGCGAACACAAAAACCTCTACAGGGATGAGGCGGACAATCCAACGCTGTGACATGACGATTATCCTCGAAACGACGTGTAAAGCCTTTACACTCTACAACAAAAGTCTTCTTACACCAATACGTACCTCCCCTTTATGCAGAACCTCCCGCTGGCTGTTTTTCCAGCGGGAGGTTCCGAACACGCCTGAGCGGGAATTCACTGCCCCGCATTAGTTGCGGTCGCGGCCCGAGGCTTCGGAAGCGCGCTGGACGGTCGGGCGGTAGCCAGTCGTCGCGCCGGACGTATAGGCCGGGTTGGCGGACGGCTTGGGCGCGGGGCGCACCGCCGGGGCAGGGGGCGCAGCCGGGCGCATCGCAGCGGCTGGGACCGGGCGAACCGGAGCGCGGTTGGAACGCTGATCGTATTCGTCGTCGTCCTCGTCAGCGCCAATTGTGTACGACGGGCGGCTCACCGTCTTGGGCGCGGGTCGGGGCGCCATCGCTGGGGCTGCCGGACGCGCCCACTCTGATTCGTAACGGCGGAGGGTCGTCTCAGCCTGACTGAACAGGCGCTCGCCGGCGATGGAGAATGTGCCGATCATCAGGATGCGGATCAGCCAGACGAGCAGGGCGACGAAAACAGGGACGATGGTCAGGAGTTCATCGTGACCGAGGATTTCGTTGCCCAGTGACTGGTGGTTGAGCAGCGCAATGGAGACGCCCCACCAGGTGAGCGTGGCGTTCATCGTCGCAGCAAGGAACCACGCGCCCAGGAGGTACCAGACTTCCAGCCGCTCGGCGCGGCCCTTCTCCGGGGTGAACAGCCGGGCGATCCCCGCGAAGTCCATCCCGCAGAACGCGATTGAGAGGATGACTGCCCAGCGCAGACCCAAAAAGCGCATGTCGCCGAGCAGATCGCCGAGCGCGAACTCGGTGGTCGTGTAATTGAAAAGCTCAAAGGCGAGCAGCGCGCCCATCATGATTGATCCGAAAATCATGCCGCGCGTCACCTTGTAGCTCTTGAAGAGCTGCACAACCCTCTTCCATAGGGCGTAACTGGGGCGGTTCGTGCTGGTGTACATAGGGTCTCCTTCCGAGGCTGATTTCACAGCCTACCATCGGGCGGGTACAATCTTTGCAATGATATTAGTACAAATGTTCTAATTTGTCAAGTACTTTTGTTCTAATTTTCAGGCACCACCAGATATGGCGGTTTGGCAGGTTAAAGGCGGGGCAAGTCCAGCAGTAGGACTTCCAGCGCGAGGCGGGTGTTGACGTTCTTCTCAAGAAATCCCGATGTTTTGCTGATTTCCACCAGAATCCGGCCCGCTGCGGCTGGGGGGATGGCGTTCGCGAGGGCCTGAATCTGGCTCTCCCGGTCTGGATTGTTCAGCGGGGCAGTGGCGCGGGCGGAGGCGAGGAGGACGTCACGCCAGAAGCTCAGCCACAGGTTGAGCGTCTCCTGAATCCGGTCGAGACTGCCCTCGCGTGAGAGGCGCTCGGCGTAGGCGAAGCGCTCTACACGAGAGGCGCGCAGGAGGGCGGTGAGATCGTCCAGTTTTTGGGCGCGGGCGTCGAGGGCAAACTCGTCGGCGCTCATGCGGGCGGCCCACCCCAGGCGGCCCCCCGAGAGGTGGGCGAGTAGCTCGGCGCGGTCGGCGGGGATGAGCCAGCGGGTAATGAGCGCCTCCCGGACGGCCTCCAGCGGCAGGGGGCGCAGAGTGAATATTTCGCATCGGGAGACGATAGTGGGGAGGAGGTCGTCGGCGCTTTCCGCCGTGAGCAGGATGACGACGTTCGCGGGCGGCTCTTCGAGCGTTTTGAGGAAGGCGTTCATCGTCTCGACGTTCGCGGCGTCGAATCGCAGCAGACGAGCCACGCGCCGCCGCGCCTCGACGGGCTTGAGCACGAGATCATAGATAAGCTGGCGCACCGGCTCGATCTTGATTTTTTCGGCCCGGACGCGCTTGCCGCTTTCCACGGGGGCGATGGTGAGCAGGTCGGGGTGCGCCCCCCGCGCGGCCAGCGTGCAGTTCCGGCACTCGCCGCACGGCGTGTCAGGCGATGAGCAGAGCAGGGCGCGGGCGAACTCGGCGGCGAGCGTGCGCTTGCCCACCCCCTCCGGGCCGGTGAAGAGATAGGCGTGGCGCACACGGTCCTGTGCGAGGTCGCGCTGAAGCATTTGCACGGCCCACGTGTGGCCGATGACGTCCCAGGGCATGGGGACGATTTTAATCGAAAATCCCAAAGTCCCAAACCCCAAAGCCATTGCCAAAACTCCGTGCCCTAGTTTATAATACACTCAACGGGCGGTTAGCTCAGTTGGTTAGAGTGCCGCGTTGACATCGCGGAGGTTCACAGGTTCGAGGCCTGTACCGCCCACTTGGTGGCAGTTGACTGATAGCCGATAGCCCATCGTGGATTCGCCATCAGCCATATGCCATCAGCCATTCGCTATACGCTAAACGCGACGACCGGGACGAGTAGTTGCGATGCGCGGCTTCAGGGAGGCCAGGGCCAGAGACTGTGAGCCGGGCCAGCCGAAGCGCGACGAAAACCCCCCGCGAGCGTGACCCCCAAACGGAGGACAATCTGGCAGATTGTCCCCGCGCAGTAGGGTGAACGGGACGGCCCGTTACAGCCGCCAAAGATAGTCACGTCGTCTTGTAGTCGGAATGTCCGGTGGTCAGCAGACCACTTGACTGCCTGACCACCGGACCACTTGACTAAATTGGGTGGAACCGCGTGAGTGCTTCGCAAACTCTCGCCCCAAGTTTGGGCGGGAGTTTTTTGTTAATCGGCAGGCAAGATGCCACACACCCATCTGGCGCTGGACGACGCGAAGGAGCAGGGGGCATTGTTCTGCAATAGGTTGATGGAGAGCTTGCGTCAATAGCTGGCGCGGTTCTCAGGAGGAATGATATGACCGGCGACAGCACGACCATCACTCTCAAGCGGCCCGGTTGAGACCATGTATCTCCGCCGGAGGCCGCGCTGGCGGGCAGGCAGCCGCCTGCCCCTACCGCATCGTCCGGCGGGGAGTCGGCCTGGCGGCTCCTGGCCACTGATTACGGATCACTGACAACTGGTCACTGATCACTTCTGAAAGGAGCCGACCATGAACGACAATCAAAGCCTTCCTGAACTGGAAGCCCGCGTGATCGTGGTGTTGCCGGTTGAGGACCAAATCGAACTTGAGTGGGCCGGTGTGAACGATTGCGGCGCGCTTGGCCCAAGCCGCGAAGAGCCTGAGTTGTTTTATCAGGACGTGGAAGCATGACCTTTACCCCCGACCCCTGCCCCCTCTCTTGTCCCCAAAGGACAGGAGAGGGGATGCAGGGGGTGAGGCAGGAGAAAATACAATGGCTGAGAAGAAAGCAGAACGCTACGAAGAATCCGAGTTCTACAAAATCCGCCACTCGTGCGCGCACATGATGGCGCAGGCAGTGATGGAAATGTTCCCCGGCGAGGCGCGCATCGCCATCGGCCCGCCGATTGAGGACGGTTTCTATTACGACTTTGACCTGCCGCGCTCGCTCACACCCGAAGACCTGGAGGCCATCGAGAAGCGTATGAGCGAGATCGTCGCCGGGAACCACCCGTTCGTGCGCAAGGAAGTGAGCGCGGACGAGGCGCGGGCGCAATTCAAAGACCAGCCGTACAAAATCGAGCTGATTGACGGCCTGGAGCAGGGCGGTGTGGACGAGTACGGCACGGCTTCGCCAGCGATTCAGGAAAAGCCGGTCATCTCGTTCTACACGCACGACACGTTCACCGACCTGTGCCGGGGGCCGCACGTCGAGCACACGGGGCAGGTCAACCCGGCGGCCTTCAAGCTGATGAGCGTGGCGGGGGCCTACTGGCGCGGCGATGCCAGCCGCCCACAGTTGCAGCGCATCTACGGCACGGCGTGGCAGACGAGTGAAGAACTGGAGCAGTACCTGTGGAAGCAGGAGGAGGCCAAGAAGCGCGACCATCGCAAACTGGGCAAAGAACTGGGCCTGTTCTACTTCTCCGACGACGTCGGGCCGGGCCTGCCGCTCTTCACGCCCAAAGGCGAGATGTTACGCTATCTCATGGAGTCCTACGTGCGCGAGACACAGGCGAAGTACGGCTACCAGCACGTGTGGACGGGGCACATGGTGAAGGAAGCCCTGTACAAGAAGTCGGGCCACTACGACAACTACCAAGAGGCTATGTTCCCGCCGATGGAAGACGAGGGCGTGACTTACCGGCTCAAGCCCATGAATTGTCCCAGCCACATGACGCTGTACAACGAGATGGGCAAGCACTCGTACAAAGAGCTGCCGCTGCGCTTCGCCGAGTTCGCCACGCTCTACCGTTACGAGAAGACGGGCGAGTTGAGCGGCCTGACGCGGGTGCGCTCAGTCACGCAGGACGATTGCCACATCTTCTGCCGCCCCGACCAGATTCAGGATGAGTTCAGCCTGTGTCTGAACCTCATCCGCGAAGTGCTCAACCGCTATCAGTTCAGCGATTACTACGTGCGGCTCTCGCTGCGCGGCGAAGGCGGCAAGTACGTGGAAGACTCCGAGAAGTGGACGCAGGCGACCGAAGCGCTGCGGGCCGCGCTCGACGCGAACGACGTCGAGTACGAGGCCGTCGAGGGCGAGGCGGCGTTCTACGGCCCGAAGGCGGACTTCATCGCCCGCGACGTGCTGGGGCGCGAATGGCAATTGTCCACAATCCAGGTGGACTTCATCCAACCGGCCCGGCTGGGGTGCGAGTACGTCGGCGAGGACGGGCAGGCCCACACGCCGGTCCTCATCCACCGCGCGGTCACGGGGTCCACTGAGCGGTTCCTTGGAGTGCTCATCGAGCATTACGCGGGCGCGTTCCCGGTGTGGCTCGCCCCCGTGCAGGCGATGATGATTCCGGTGGCCGACCGGCACATTCCCTATGCGCGCGAAGTCGCGGAGAAACTCAAGGCCGAGGGTTTGCGCGTGGAAGTGGACGAGCGCCCCGACCGGATGCAGGCCAAAATCCGCGACGCGACGCTGCAGAAGATCCCGTACATGCTCGTCGTCGGCGACAAGGAAGCAGCGGCAGGCGCGGTCTCGGTGCGCCTGCGCTCCGGCGAGGACTTGAAGGCGAAGACGCTCGACGAGTTCGTCGCGCTGGCGAAGGCGGAGCTGTAGTCAACGGATGTAGCGGATGTAAACGGAATGAAGGGCGGCGCAGCGAGCGTCGCCCTTTTTTGTCGCGTTTGCCCGATTTTGGGCTATACTCTCCTCATCGTTCAGAGTGGGCGGATTCCCTCGTGATCGGTGCAACCCTCCACAACCGCTATCGCATTGACGCCGAACTGGGCCGGGGCGGCATGGGCGTCGTTTATCGCGCCCACGATCTCCTGCTCGACCGCGACGTGGCCGTGAAAGTCCTGAGCGAGGCGGGCCTCGGCACGGAAGGGCGCGCGCGTTTGCTCAACGAAGCCCGCGCCGCCGCCCGACTGGATCACCCGAACATCGTCTCAGTCTACGATGCAGGTGAGACGGACCTCGCGGCGGCGGGCGGGGCAGGCGCCGCGCCGTTCATCGTCATGCAGCTCGTGACCGGGAAGAGTCTGCGCGAGATCGGCCCCCTCTCGTTCCCACAGGTCGTCGAGGTTCTCCGCCAGTTGTGCGAGGCGCTCGACCACGCCCACACGCAGGGCATCGTCCACCGAGACATCAAGCCGGAGAATATCGTCGTCGCCGGCGCGGGCGAGCGGCTGATCCCCAAGTTGATGGACTTTGGCCTGGCGCGTTCGCGGAACGCCTCGCGCCTGACGCAGGAGGGCGTGCTGGTCGGCACGGCCTTCTACCTCGCGCCCGAGCAGGCGCTGGGGCAGGAGGTGGATGGCCGCGCGGATTTGTACGCGCTGGGCGTGGTGTTGTACGAGCTGGCGACGGGCCGCCTGCCCTTCACCGGCGACGACCCGTTGACCGTCATCACACAGCATCTTCACGCGCCGGTCACGCCGCCGCGCACACTCAACCCGGAACTTCCGCTCGAATTGGAGGCGCTCATCCTGCGCCTGCTGAGCAAACAGCCGGGCGACCGCCCGGCCTCGGCGCGCGAGGTGCTGGAAGCCCTGACACCCGCTCAAGCCCAGTCGCCCCTGCCCAGCGGCGCCGTCACCTTTCTCTACACCGACATCGAAGGCAGCACGCCGCTGTGGGAGCGCGACCCGGAGGGGATGCGCGCGGCGCTCGCCCGGCACGACGCGATCTTGCGCGAGGCCATCCGGGCGCACGGCGGGCAGGTGTACAAAGTCATCGGCGATGCGTTTCAGGCCGCCTTTACGGACCCGGTGCAGGCGGTTCTCGCAGCGGCGGCGGGGCAACAGGCGCTGGCGGCGGCAACGTGGGGCGCGATTGGCCCGCTGCGCGTGCGGATGGGACTGCATCGGGGCGTGGCCGAAGCGCGCGGCGCGGATTACGCCACGACTCACACGCTCAATCGTGTAGCGCGGGTAATGTCTGCCGGGCATGGTGGACAGATTTTGCTCTCGCTCGACGCGGCGGATCAAGTGCGTGAACATCTGCCGGAGGGCGTGGGCCTGCGCGACCTGGGTAAACATCGCCTAAAGGGCCTCAGCCAGCCCGAGCATCTCTTTCAAATCGTCGTGGACGACCTGCCCGCTAACTTCCCGCCGCTCAAGTCCACTCCGGTCGCGCCCTCGACCCGTAGCGAAGTCTTCTCGTTGCTCGACCACATCGTGCGCGGCCGCCTGGTCGGTCGTGAGAGCGAACTGGCCGAGCTGGAGGGATTCTGGAACCGGGCCGAGCGCGGCGAGGGCCATCTCGTCCTGCTGTCGGGCGAGCCGGGCGTGGGCAAGACCCGGCTGGCCGAAGAACTGGCGGCCTATGCGCGCCTGCGCGGGGCGCTGGTGCTGGAGGGACACTTCCATCCCGAATTGGGCGTGACCTATCTGGGCATTCGCGAGGCGCTGCGGGATTACGTGCGCTCGCTTCCGCCTGAACAGGCGCGCGCGGCCGTCGGCCCGACCGCGCCCGAACTGGTCAAGCTGGTGCCGGAGGTGGAAGCCATCGTCGGGAGTGTGACGCCC
>Ga0209321_10001829_pt1 | contig 14375 bp, 14 predicted proteins | sample Rifsed16ft4_FD_184012 | JGI IMG/M metagenome (GOLD analysis project Ga0209321, IMG submission 184012) | Soil microbial communities from Rifle, Colorado, USA - sediment 16ft 4 - CSP-I_5_4 (version 2) | ecosystem: Environmental > Terrestrial > Deep subsurface > Rock core/Sediment | place: Rifle... | reverse complement strand
CCTGCGGATGGCACGTAAGACAGTAATCCCGCCAATACCGGAATCAAATATACCTATAGACCATTTGGTGATATCTTTCATTCCAACAGATGCCTCTTTAATATAAATTATTAAAAACAAAAATTCCCATAGTATTTTCTATGGGAATAAAAATTTAAAATATAGCTTGTTTATTTCTTTTTCTTTGGTTTGCTTTTGGACTTCTTCTTCATATTTTACCCTCCTGAATGTGTTTTTATTATAAAAAGTTTTTAATTTAATGTCAACTTAATTAAATTTCGTTGACTTTTTATAAATATCTGATAACTTAAAAACATTGACAGGTAAATGGGAAACTCTCGAGCCACGCCAATCTTTTTTATTTTAATTCTCCTTCCGTTAATTTTTTCGTGTTGCATAAACATTGAACAAAAGATTAAACTCCGAAGCAACGGAAGCGGAAGCGCAGTAATTGCATATTCCATGCCTGGAAAGATTTACAAAAATTCCCCGACCCTTAATAAAATCAGGAATTATATCCCTGTTGAAGAACGGGATCTTGAAAATATCTATTCAAAAAAGCCGGGCGTTAAAATAAAAGGAACATCCGTTAATAGGACAGAAAAAACCAGGGAACTAAAGATAAAACTTGAATTTGACAACATAGAAAATCTTTCCGATGACAAAATCAAATACAGGCTGGAGCAAGGAAGCGATTCAAACACTTTACATATTACTGTTCTTAACAGCAAGATTCAGCCAAATGATTCCAGGAAGGGCGCATCAGCAGAAAATCCACTGGATGAATCCGGCGTAACACAGCTTCTCGGACAGGCATTCTCGCGTTTTCATATTAAGATAATCATCTTTTTTCCAAGCAGGGTTAGATCTTCAAGCTCAGGTAAATTTTCTGATAATAAAGTAGAATGGGATTTGCCACTCACAGAATTTTACAAAGAAAAAATGGATGAAATTACTCTGACAGTCAATTATGATAAAACAATTTCACTATGGCAGAAAATGAAAGAAAAGATCGGTTTATAGGGAGGGAAAATATGCCGCTAAATTTCGAAACTCTTGACGGAAAAATTAAAAAACTCAAATCAACCACCAAATTTATTGAAGGCGTATCAATAGCATCGCCTGATGGCCTCATTCTAATCTCAACATATCCTGATAATACAACGAAAGACAGAGTAGGAGCAATGAGTTCGGAATTATTGATATCAAACTCAAAAACATCCGGAGAACTTGACTGTGGAAATCTGATGTCGTCTCTGATACTCGGAACCAAAGGGGGAATAATACTTCATTCAATCAACGAAGAAATGGTACTTGTCACCAAAATTCTTCCAGGGGCAAAAGTAGGCGTAATATTTACCGAGACAATTAACACGGCAAAAGATATAAGGAAAATGGAAAAAGGATAATTATTGAATTGTTTTTTGTTTTTCTTTTATAAATTTTATAAGTTCCGCTGATTTATCCTTCTGAAAAATTCTCCTGGATATTATAATTAAAAAATCTATAAATTCATTTAGTTCGTTTTTGAGTTTCTGATTAATAAAAAGGTCTTCCATTCCCGGTATACTTTGTATCTTTTCTCTTTCACTGACTTCTATCAGATTTTTTATAACCTGATCCGTGGAGATGGATCCATCTTCTGAAATTTGAGTGCCTTTAAATATAGAGTTTTGCTTCTCGTTCTGTTCAGCAAGAAATTCTCCCCAGATTGTTTCCCGTGTCAGGGTTGAATCGCTGCTTGTTATATCATTAAACACCTGTCTGTTAATTCCATTGTATTGGTTAATGATATTTTCCCATTTTTTTGTTTTCTGCTCATTCGTTTCATTTTTGGTTTTCTCTCCCACCTGCGAAAAGTCATCCATCTCAAAAAATTTATCGCCCATAGCAGGATTTTCCTCTTTGGTGACAAATATTTCATCCTCCTTCAATATATTATTTACCATTTTTTCAAGGCCGTTATTGGCTGCCGCTGGTTTTGTTTCCGGGTTTGCCGCTGATTCTACCATTTGTGCTTCCTCAAGCAGGACGGGTTCTTCATCTTTTTCCTCACCAATCTGTTGTTCAGCAGCAGATAAAGTCGCCTTATATTTTTCTAATTCCTTATTCAGAGCAGCCTTCTCCTCCATCTGCACATCAACAAGTTCTTTGAGACTATCCAACTCTTTTTCCTTTTCTCTTAACTTTTCCACAAGGGAAGATATTTCAACTTCAAAGGATGAAATTTTATCAGGGGATTCTTCCGAATGTGAATTTTTTACATCTCCCAGTTCATCCATTTTTTTAAGAAGTTCTTCTTTTTCTTTTACTACCCGATCAAGGGTGTTGAGCATTTGTTCATCTTTTCTTCTGAGTTCCTCAAGCTCGCTGACTCTGCCTTTCAACTCAGATTCTCTTGAACGCGCAAGATTTAATTCAGCATTAATTTCGTTAACACTGTCCTGAAGCCCTGTAAATCTGAGGATCTCTTCGTCCTTTTCCGCAATCAGGTTTTCAAGTGTTTGTACTCTTTCATTAAGACCGGGGTCTATTCCATTGGCGGCATTATCCTTATGTTCCAGCATCTTCTGGATATTAGTGTCCTTATCTTCCAGTGCCTGCTGTAGATTCTTAATATTGAGGGAAAATTCTTCTATTTCAAATTCTTTTGTTTTAAGTTCATCTTGCAATTTATCTATCTGAAGTTTACATTTTGCTATTTCTTCCCTGTATATCTCCTTTTCCTCTGTAGAAACGTTTATTTTATCCGCAAGCACAGTCGTTTCTTTGCCCGACTCATGTTTCATAATTTCAATTTCTTCTTTAAATCTATCCCGTTCCTGAGTTAAATTGGATACTGTTTCCTCCAGATCCCTTATGTGCGGATAATAGCCGTTTAACTGAGTTATCTCTTTTTCTTTTTCGCTTAGAATATTTTCAAGGTAAATATTTTTATCTTTAAACTTACCCAGTTCGTTTCTAAAAATTGAAATATCTTCTTTTAATTTTCTTTTTTCATCTTCTGCAGCTTTTAATTTTTTTTGCTGGGCCGCTATTTCATCCCGCGTTGTGCTTTGGCTCCTTGCATAATCTTTTTCAGCTGCTTCAAGTTTCTTCTTCAATTCCCGGATATCTTGTTGAAGAGATTTAATCTCCTGCTGGGAAGAACTTGCCTTCATCCGCTCGTTTTCAACCTCTGCCCGAAGAGATTTCGCAAGGGTTTCTCTTGATTGCTTTACATTTTCCAGATCGTTCCTGAGAAGGTCTGCTTCCATCTCCAAAGATTTTACCTTCTCCTTAACCGTTGCGATTTCTGCGTTATCCGCATCGGCAGTACCGTCTGTCGATCTAAAGCCCTTTCTGGATGTCTTAAGTTCAATACCGAGCACATCCTGGATCTTTTCCCGGAATTCATCTTCAGCCAAAGGTTTGCGGAAATATTCGTCCGCTTTTACACGCAGATTTTTATGCCGTTCAAAATCCTTTTCTGTGGAAGAGGAGGAGACCATAAATATGGGGATAATTCTGCTCTTGGCATCCTCTCTCAATTTTTTGCAAACCAGATAACCGTTTACATCATCCAGTTCCACTCCGAGTATTATTAGATTTGGCTGATGTGTCCTCGCAAGTATTGCGCAGGATGCCCCGTCAGGAGACTTTAAAACTTCAATACCTGAGATCTCAAGGATACCGCCCCAGGTATCCATAAATTTCTTATCGCCGTCTACTAAGAGAACCTTTTTTTTCGCCACTATTTCCCTTGTCTTTATTTCCTATATTTGAATTATACTTATATTAAAAACATTAGTCAACAAATGCTGAAATCTTACCGGCAAAATAATGAAAGAAAACTATTCCCTGTTTTCAGTGCAACCTTCCGAAGAAATATCTCTCCTATGGTCTGTCCAAGGTCAGAAAATGTACTGCGAACGCCTATACTGCAACAACTCCGGAAGGCAGGATTAAACGCTAAGATTGGAACATACTCCCTTGAGTGGTCTGTGCTTGGCGTGGTTGGGTCGTTGCCGTGATCTGCGGTTATGAACATCAGATCATCTTTGCCGAGCATTCTTAAAACACCTGCAAGCCAGTCATCAAATTCCTCCAACGCAGCGGCATAGCCAGACGGGTTATTCCTGTGTCCATAGAGCATATCAAAATCAACCAGATTCGCGAAAATCAAGCCCTCTTCCACCTTTTTAATAAATCTAACAACAGCATCCATGCTTTCCTTATTTCCCGCGGTATGAATAACTTCTTTAAATCCCCGGCCGGCAAATATCTCGCCTACTTTCCCAATCCCAAACACAGAATGATTGTTCTCAATAAGAATTTCAAGCAGTGATTTATCCGGAGGAGGAATTGAATAGTCCTTTCTTCCGCCTGTTCGGAAAAAATTTCCGGGTTCACCCTGGAATGGCCTGGCAATTACCCTGCAGACACGCAGCGGATTAAGAACTTCCCTCGCAATCCCGCATACCCTGTAGAGCATATCCAGCGGCACAATACCTTCATGCGCCGCAATCTGAAAAACGCTGTCAGCGGATGTATAGACAATTAGTTTTCCGGTATTCATATGTTCCTGGCCAAGATCGTTAATTATAGCCGTTCCTGAAGCAGGACAATTGCCTATAAACTCCACCCCGGCCTTCCTGCCAATCTGATCGAGCAAGGGCTTGGGAAAACCGCTCGGAAATACCGGGAATGGGTCGTAAGTGATAATCCCCATCATTTCCCAATGTCCAACCGTTGTGTCTTTTCCCTTTGAAAGCTCTGCCATTTTTCCAAAATAAGCCTTTGGAAAAGCAACCGGCTTAACCCCTTTTACAGGGATTATATTCCCCATACCGAGGGATTCAAGCGCAGGAATATTTAATCCGCCAGCTGAACCGGCGGTATTCGCAATAGTATTGCTGCCCACATCGCCGTACTCATGAGCATCAGGGAGTTCACCTACACCTGCACTGTCAAGGACAATCAATATGACCCGCTTGAATTGCGATGCCATATTTATAGTTTATCACAGTAGCTATCCACTTAATACCTTTACAATCCAGAAAATATTAAATAATATAATATGCTGATGTCCAAAACACTTTTTAAATATTTTTTTAGGGAATGCATGCCGCCTTTTATGCTGGGACTGATTGTCTTTTCGCTCGTACTCATTACAGGCAATATACTAAAGATCCTGCAGATATTACTTATCAAGGGTGTTAATTTTTATGATGTCATTAACCTGATCTATTATTTATATGTCCCCCTCTTTGCTTTTGTGCTCCCCATGTCCGTTATGTTGAGTATTCTGATAGCAATGGGCAGATTTTCCGCAGATAATGAACTCGTAGCATTTCAATCCCTGGGTGTCAGTCCATCCAGGTTTCTGTCTCCCGCCCTTTCTCTCGGAATCGCAGCGATGATCATAACCGCTTATATCACGTTGTTTCAGAGCCCAGCATCATACAGCTCTATCAGGACAATTACATACAGGATGATAAGCTCTGGACTTTATACGACCCTCAGGGAGGGGGCTTTTACAGAACTCATTGAGGGAATTACAATTTATGCGGAGCGCGCTGGAAAGGAAAGCAACCAGTTTGAAAATATTATTATCTATGATGCAAGGGGCAAAGTTAATAAATATTTTTCATTTGCGGAAAAAGGTTCTATCAATTCAGATGCAAATGGATTTCACATAATTCTTTCACTCAAAAATGGCGGGATACAATTTCAATCACCATCTTATGAAAATTTGCGGAGTATAATATTTAATCATTATGAGCTTAAAATCCCGGTTCAAACAGGGCAGGCATCTAATTCCGCAAATAAACAGTTTAAAGAGATGGGAACAATGGAATTGTTCAATTACATAAAAACTCCTGGCATACCAGAAAAAGATAAAACTAAAGCTATCATATTGCTGAACAGAAGGTTTACCTTTCCATTTACAGCCATCGTTTTTGCCTTCATAAGCATCCCTGTAGGTTTTCTTTCGCCAAAAGAGGGAAAGGTATGGGGTTTTACATTCAGCATAATCCTCTTCACTCTGTACTACATACTACTTATCGGCAGCGAAAATCTTGCTTACAGGGGGAGTGTTTCCGGAATTGTTTCTGCGTGGATACCAAACATAATTTTCACAATTACCGGTATTGTATTGACAAAATTTCTTTCAAAATCAGGGCGACTTAGGAGTTGAAGCGCGGTGAAATTAATTTTTACATATATCTCCAAGGAATACATAAAGGTATTTGCTATTACCCTTTTTGTATTTGCATCGCTGTTTACAATCATTAATTTTTTTGAAAAGATGGAGGTGTTTATCCGTTACCAGGTCACCCTGTCGGATTCAATTGAATATCTCCTATTAAAACTGCCATCCATTTTTATTCAGATAATTCCCTTTGCTGCCCTTCTAACCACGTTAATCATAATAGGCATGATGAAAAGCAGAAACGAAATACTTGCTCTTAGATGCTCCGGTGCTAGCATTAAGGCTCTTATTTTTCCTGTTGCAATATTAGGAATAATACTTTCAATGTTTGAATTCTATCTTAATGAAAATATAGTTACCACAGCAAACAGAAGGCTAAGACTGGTAGAAAGGGTAAAGATAAAAAAGGGGAATCCCCTTCAGTCCCTCGGAAGCAACGAAATCTGGTTCAGAAATGATAGATCCTTTTACAGGATAGATCTCTTTCTTCCGGACAGAATGACCGCTTTTGGCATTACAATCTTAACATTTGGCGAAAAGTTCAATCTGGTCAAACGGGTAGATGCACGGGAAACAGTTTGGATTAACAAAAAATGGGTGGCAAAAGATATTGCCACCAGAATATTTTTTGAGGATAGGTCCACATACAATTACGAAAAGGAAATGCCCATCAATCTCCCTTATACCCCTGAAGAACTAAAAAACGAGGAGATCAAACCTGATGAAATGAATTTTTATCAACTCAGAAAATATCTGAACAAAATGAAATCCTACGGTTATTCTATTCCGGCTTACAGAACCGATCTCTTTTTCAAAATATCATTCCCTGTCGGCGTCATGATTATATCCGTTATTGGCATACCCATTTCACTGAAAAGGTTTACCAAGCCTGGAATTGGAACAAATATTCTGATTGCCCTTACGCTTGGATTTTTATATTGGTTTTTATCTGCAATATCAAGAATTGCCGGAGCATCCATGATACTCCCTCCTGTGGCAGCATCATGGATACCGAATATTACATTCGCAATAGTTGGAATTTACCTCTTTAAAAAGATAGACTGGTAAATTGTCTCATTCGCCGCCGTAACTGTGCAGTCCGGAAAGCAGTAGATTGACCCCAAGATAGCAGAATATTGTTACCACGAACCCTGTCACAGCAAGAATAGCAAGCCTCTTGCCTCTCCATTCCAGCGTGAATCTTGCATGGAGAAAGCCCACATAGAAAAGCCATGTAATAAGAGACCATGTCTCCTTCGGATCCCATGACCAGTAACTGCCCCAAGCATAATTAGCCCAAGCAGCGCCAAGCACTATCCCCAGGGTCAGGAAAATTACGCCGAAGAGTATCACCCTGTATATCATATTTTCAATGATATTTATCGCGGGCAATATGCTCAGAAATCCACTTGCTTCAGGACTCTTATTGGAACGCTCCTTTATGAGATAGAGTATCCCCGCTGCAAATGCCACTGCAAATGCCGCATAAGCGAGGAATGAGGTTATTACATGTGCGGTAAGCCAGTTGGACTGAAGCGCCGGAACAAGCGGTTCTGCATGGCCTGAGTATCTGGAAGCAAACAGCATTGAAACAAAAGCAATCAGCGTTAACAAAAATCCGAGGGCGGCAATACTGTACAGTGCCTCAAGAACAAAATAGATAATTATCGTTGACCAGGCAAAGAAGATAAGGGACTCATAAAGATTGGTTACAGGGAATAATGTGTACAACTTACTTAAGGTAATAGACCTTTCATCAACAGGAAGAGTTCTTAAAGCCTCCATACCTCTGACGATCAACCCCGCGGTATTAAACAGAGCGCCTATTGCTGTCAAAAATATTGCAATTATACGGGCATTGCTGCCTCTTGAAATTAAATGCCATAGAAAAACTGACGAGCCAGCAAGATATACAAAGGTTGAAATATTGAACATTTCTATACTGTTCATAGTTTGCCCTCCGCAGCTTTAATCCTTTCTATCACCTTCATAAATTCCCTTTCAAACCCTATTTTATTTTTAAAAGAACGCCCCCCTGCTAAAACAACAATTTTCCCGTTATCCTCTTTCACCCTTAGCAGGATCATCCTGTGGTATAAGAAAAAGGCAAGTGTTAATCCTATACTCATAATAAAAGATCCAAGCCAGACCACATTGACCCCTGGATCACGGGTTACCTGCAAGCCGGTGAAATAAAGAGACGGTTCTATAATTTTCGTAAGTTTCACACGGTAGGCCTTACCGCTGTGGGCATCAAAGTCCTTTACGTTCTGAAAGACCGGGAACCGGCTGCTTCCCTGCGAATCTTCATTAAGCTCCACAAGAACTGCCGGACCAAATCCCATATAGTTCTGAGCATAGTCTATAACTTTAATTGTTACGTCGTTTTGAATCTCTTGCTCCTGTTCAAGATTGAGCACTACATCCATGTCTTTTTCTGTTTTTATATTATGAACCATAATCTCAAAACTTGGTGGAGCTGCAGGGCCGTAATCGGACTGATAAAAGGTCAGTCCTTTATATTTAAGCGGTGAATTCACTTCTATGACCTTACCTGCCACAACCTTTCCATCTTCAATAACCTTGAGGTCGCTTGCGAATCTTTTCGGCCGCTCAGTGCCAGGATAGAAATCCACAGAGAAATCCTCGCACTTCACTTCAAAGTCCAGCGGTATTTCTTTAGCCCTACTTACGTCATAAACAACATTCGCCTTTTCCCCCTCCACAATTCTGACATTCGCTCTGAATCCTGCAAGGTTGCCAATCAAGGCGCCTATTAATATAATAATAATGCCTGCATGTGTTATATATGGGCCAAGAATTGATACCCTGCCCTTTTCCCACACATAGTTCTTTCCCTTAGAATCGGCATTCACAGTGAATTTGCCGCCAAGAGATCTTAGAAGGCGATCCAATCTATCCGGGAAGGCCTTCACCCCCTTGTCTATAACAATTTCCCTGTAAAACGGCAGGTTTTTAAATCTTGATTCATCCACCAAGGGTTCGCCCTGTTTTAATCTCTTGAAAACGCCCGGGAGCCTCTCCAATGTGCAAAAAGTAAGGTTTACTGCCAAAAGAACGATTATTCCGACAAACCACCATACATGATAGATATCAAAAAATCCCAGAAGATTAAAAAAGCTATAAAGTTTGAATCCGTACCGCTGGGTGTACTCAATAGGAGGAAGATTCTGTTGAATGAGCGTCCCTATTATTGAAACCCCCGCAAGCCCAAAAAGCAGGACAACCGTCAGCCCCACAGATGATAATAACTTCCGGATTCTGAGGATTAAGGGATTAATATTCCTGTTTTCCATGTTGCAACCATTTTGTCTATGTTATCATTTTCGCTTAATTGCGGTCAATCAAATTCAGCGCAAAATTCTTGATTCTGCAGGGAGCATAAAGTATAATTGGTCAGTTGACAATCACTGCTGAAACAAAAATAGTTGGAATCATAGGCAATCCGGTTTCACACTCAATGTCTCCGGTTATTCATAATGCGTGCTTCTCTGCCTTGAGCTTATCCTATGTGTATGCCGCTTTTGAGGTAAAAGACATTGCGGGCGCCATAAGGGGGCTAAGAGCATTGGGAATCCGCGGGGTAAGCGTAACAATACCCCACAAGGTTGCATCCATGAGATATATTGACAAGATTGATCCTCTTGCCGAGAAAATCGGGGCAATAAATACCATAGTAAACGATAATGGCACCCTTTCCGGATACAATACTGATGCGCATGGGGTGCAGCAGTCATTCAGCCAGAAAAGGGTCGCGCTTAAACACAGACGCGCGCTCATCCTTGGATCGGGCGGCGCTGCAAGGGCTGTGGCATTTATCCTTGCAGAATCAGCCGTAGAACGCATTAATATCGCAAGCATTGAGAAAGGCCAAATGGATAAACTGATCGGGGATCTGAGAAGGCATTATAGTATTGAGATAATGGGGAGTCCATGGAACAAAGCCAGACTAAAGAATATTATAAAAGCAGCGGACATCGTAATAAATGCTACTTCAGTAGGAATGCATCCGTATTTGAAATCAACGCCTGTAAATACAAACTTTCTACAAAAAGGACAGGCTGTTTTTGATGTGATTTACAATCCCGAGGAGACACGCCTGTTGAAAGGTGCGCGCAAAAAGGGCTGCAGGATTGTAAGCGGAACGGATATGTTTATAAACCAGGCAGCAGAGCAGTTCAGGCTCTTTACCGGAAGAACAGCTCCCATTAATGTTATGAAGAAAGCCTTTGCTAAGGCTATGAAAAAATGAATATTGTCCTGATTGGCTACAGGGGATCCGGCAAGACAACAATTGGGAAAATCATCGCGCAGAAGATGGGGATTAGTTTGATTGGAACTGACGCCCTGCTTGAGAAAGAAATAGGGACAACCATCAATCAATTCGTAAAACTTAACGGCTGGAAGGCATTCAGAGATGCGGAACAGCGTATAATAGGGAGCCTTGCAGAAACTGATAATGCCGTAATTGATACCGGCGGAGGTGTGATTCTACGCAAGGAAAACATGAACCTTCTTAAAAAGAATGGGGTTGTTGTTTTTCTTAATGCGGATGCCAAAATCCTTGCCAACCGGATACATTATGGAAACACCCGCCCTCCGTTAAAGGAGGGCAAAGAGTCATGGGAAGAGGTTGAGGATGTGCTGAAGGAGAGGCTTCCGCTTTATCGGAACTGGGCGGATAGCATTGTGAATACTGCCCTTCTGTCACCTGCAGAGATTGCGGACAATATAATAAAATACTTTAAAAAATCGTCGGCACAGCAGAGGAAATAATTCAAAATTTTGACAAATTGGTTGATTTTTAACATAATTGCTGATAGAATAACAAAGAATAGGTTAATTTTGAAGACACTAACAGAAAAAAACACTACAAAAAGAGCCGTAGAGGATATTTCCCTATTTAACGAAATCGGCAAAACAATTACCTCCAGTTTGGACATCAAAGAGGTGCTTTCAATAATAATGCAGAAGATCACAGAGATTCTTAAGCCGAAAGACTGGTCATTGCTGCTTGTTGACGAAAAAACAATGGAACTTTATTTCGAAGTTGTTGTGGGCGAACGCGCCGAGAAGTTAAAAGATGTCAGAATCAAAATAGGAGAAGGCATTGCTGGAATGGTAGCAAAAAACGGCAAACCGTTGATAATTGAAAACACCCTGGAGGACAAGCGTTTTTCCAGGAGAATTGACGAAACAGCGAATTTTAATACCCGTTCAATAGTATGCGTTCCGCTTAAAAGCAAGGGCAAGGTCCGCGGTGTGATAGAACTTATAAACACCCTTGATGAGGGCGCTTTTGAAGAGAGCGACCTGGTGTTTTTGCAAACAATAGCGGATTATGCCGCAATAGCAATTGAGAACGCAAGATATTTTCTAAAAGTCCAGGAACTGACTATAACCGATGATGTAACCGGGCTTTTCAATCCACGGTTTCTCCACCAGGTCATTGACTCAGAAATAATCAGATCGCAGAGATATAACCTCTCTTTCTCTATCATTTTTCTTGATTTAGATTACTTTAAAAAAGTCAATGATAATTACGGCCATCTTATAGGCAGTCATGTTCTGAAGGAAACCGCTGAAGTACTGAAATCAAATCTTCGGGAAACGGATATCGCAACAAGATACGGAGGAGACGAGTTTGTTGTTGTACTTCCGGAGACAAATAAAAATCCCGCATTTGAAGTTACAAAACGTATAAGAAAATCATTTCAGGATCACATCTTTGGCGGAAGCGACCTCAACATAAAGATTACAGCGAGTTTTGGAATATCCACCTTTCCTGATGACGCAATTACCAAATTGGATCTAATACGCAACGCAGATATGGCAATGTACAGGGTTAAAGAATCCGGAAGAGACAACATAGCCCTGGCGTGAGCAACCCCGCAATCCCATAAAGTTTGCAAACAATCTCATCAATCTCCCTGTCGGATTTTTAAATCTGGCACTGTAATTGCTCTTTTTCGCTGCCTCTGGCAACCTGAAGTTTCTTATTCAAATCCAGCATAACATCCGCGAGAGCAACGAGGTTGCCGTGGAGTTGATTTTCAGTGGTAAAAAAATTTTAATGCTCATTAATTAATAATTCTTTCTTCTGTTTACCTCTTTATAGACATTTTTTCTATGCATAATACCAAGGATCCAGATTTCATTACCATTAATTTTAAACACAATCCTGTAATTCCCTACTCTTAACTTCCAGTATCCTTTCAGTGTTTTTCTGAGTGGCTCTCCATATTGTTCGGGTGACTTTCTCAGCCGATTCTCAATCGCTTTCTTGATTTGAGCCCCGACTTTTGAATTAATTTTCGCTAAATCTTTTTTAACATTAGGATGATAAAGAACATTAAAATACAATCACCACACCTTATTGTGTTTTAATGCTGCTTTGTGTGAAAATGTCTTTTCCCTCTTCTCCGCAAATCTGCTAAGAGCAATGTCCTCCTCTATCTCCAGTGCCTCCTTTATAAGATCGCGAACCTTCAAAGATAGAGAAGTTTTATCTCTATTCGCCAAGTACCTGACAATGTTATAAAATGGTTTTTCTATCACCACATTGATTCTTGGATTTTTCGCAGGCATTTCACACCTCCTTATTAAGGTGTAACACTGGTGATACACCTAAGTCAAGAGAATTTTAAGAATAATGGGTATCAATTTGGTAAGGGCGTCCCGTCGTGGCGAGTATAAGGTCGCTGGAAGTTAACTAGAATCTTCATTCTTTGGAGGCTTCTTCCTTTGTAAATATAACAAAGCCCATTGCTGGACGCTTTGATGTATCCCGCATTGCAAACTGAATTCCGTCAAAACGCCACCCTTTACCAACCCATTCGTTGATGACATTTTCAAGTTCCTGATCGGTAACAGTGCTTGTCTCCACAACTTTATACAGAAGCATTGCTATTTCTCTGATGCCTTCTGTTTATTTTTTTCAGTTTCAAAAACTTTTTGAATAAGTTCTATTTTCTCTCTGTTTTCACTGAGCCTTGCAGCATCTTGTTCAATCTTAAGATAATCCTGGAACGCGCGCATCATATTGTCCTCATCCTCCATATTCCCGTAACATATGGCAAGGTTAAAATAACTTTGAGTATCCTGAGGATTTATCTTTGTCTCCTTGATAAACTCGTCACGCGCCTTCTTGAAATCCTCCTTCTGCATATAATGCACTCCGATATTGTAATGGAGCAATGGCATCTTAGGATCCAAACCGGAGGCTTTATCCCACATCTTAACCGCAGAATCATTATCGCCGCCGTAACTGTATGCCATTCCAAGGCTCCTGTACAGGACTGCGTTCCTGCTGTCTATCTCTGCGGCTTTTTTATAATAGTCTATCGCTTCATTAAACTTTGCCATGGCAAGATAGGCATCCCCGATTGCAATAAGCGGCGCGGGGGCTCTTGGCTTTATTTTTATTGCAAGCCTGAACTCTTCTATCGCTTTTTCAGGCTGCCCCTGTACAAGTAACTGGTATCCCAAGGAGATGTGCTTCTGAACAGCCCCGGCATTCTTATCCTTGGCATCACCTTCAAGCGCAAAAACATTCCAAAATGTTAACAAAAATAAAACAGGGATAAATTTTGCAATCCTGAAAAACATCGCCTTATTTTTTCAATAACCTTGCCGCTTCCCTGGCAAAATATGTAAGTATCATATCCGCTCCAGCCCTTTTTATTGCAGTGAGGATTTCCAGCATAATCTTTTCTCCGTCAACCCAGCCATTTCTTGCTGCAGCCTTTACCATGGAGTATTCTCCGCTTACATTGTAGGCAGCAACCGGGACATTGAATTTCCGCCTTATCCGGTAAATCACATCCAGGTAGGCAAGCGCTGGTTTTACCATTACAATATCCGCTCCCTCCTCAATATCAAGTGCAACCTCGCGCAGCGCCTCGCGCACATTTGCCGGATCCATCTGATGCGTTTTCCTGTCGCCGAATTTTGGAGTTGACTCAGCGGCATCACGGAATGGTCCGTAGAAAGCGCTGGCATACTTTGCTGCGTAGGACATTATAGGGGTATCAACAAATCTTTGCCTGTCAAGCGCTTTTCTAATGGCAGCCACCCTTCCATCCATCATATCGGACGGAGCAACAATATCCGCGCCGGCCTCTGCGTGAGAGACCGCGCTCTTTGCAAGGAGTTCAAG
>Ga0209321_10001823_pt1 | contig 14421 bp, 13 predicted proteins | sample Rifsed16ft4_FD_184012 | JGI IMG/M metagenome (GOLD analysis project Ga0209321, IMG submission 184012) | Soil microbial communities from Rifle, Colorado, USA - sediment 16ft 4 - CSP-I_5_4 (version 2) | ecosystem: Environmental > Terrestrial > Deep subsurface > Rock core/Sediment | place: Rifle... | reverse complement strand
GACGTATCGGTGGTTGCGCAATGGGGCGTCGATTAGCGGGGCGACGGCAAAGACCTACACCTTGGTGGCAGCCGATCAGGGGGCGCTGATCGTGTTTGAGGTAACGCCGGTGGCGGCCACGGGGGCCTCCCCGGGGGTGGCGGTGCAGAGTCCGGCGGTCGGGCCGGTGAGTGCGGGAGGTGGAGGGACCCAGGTAACCTTTACTCCCGTGGCGGATACCTTCGTACACAGTGGAAATCCCACTACCAATTTTGGGGCTGCCACTACGCTGCAGGTAGACGGGTCCCCCACCAAGATTGCCTACGTGCGGTTCAACGTGACCGGACTCAGTGGGCCTGTGCAGTCTGCCCGCCTCAGACTCAAAGTGGTCGATGCGAGCGTATTTGGGGGGACGATTTACCCCATATCCAACAATAGCTGGGGCGAGACTACCGTGACCTACAATACCCGCCCGGTCATTGATGGGCCAGCCCTAAGTGCGTTGGGGGCAGTGAGTGTGGGCGATATTGTCGAATTCGATGTCACCGCGGCCATTTCTGGCAATGGAACCTACAATTTTGCCACGGCTTCGAATAATAGCGATGGCGTCTATTATCGCTCCCGCGAAACTTCCAATCCGCCACTACTGATTATCACTGCAAATTGAGGAGGACCTCCAGGCACACCACCCCACATTACAGGATCTATCAAGAGTCACTCGTTAATAGCCCTCTCTCAGGGCGAGGAGGCGTCCTTGGTGCGGACGTGGCTGTCCAAATCCTTGATGGGCCCCCACAAATTGGAGCGACCGATTGGACCAGAATCCTCCGCGAGTGATTTAGAAGTTAAGCGTGGACAGTACGCTGCCAGGTCAAGCAAGTGCGCCATCAAACTCCGGGTATCGCACCCCCCAAAGCACATCCCCCCCCTGTCTAGACGTATTCTTTCCAAGATAGTTGCCGGGTTCTGCGCCTCTTTCTGTACTTTGTTTTTCAGCTACTCTGCAAGTGGGCTAGAAGTGCGAGTGGCAGCGAGTACCGACGATGCGGAAGAAAAGCCGTCGGGGAGCATGTCGCTAACGAGTAGTGATATCGAGTTGGTCTTTGATGGCAGTGATCAAACTGTGGGGATGCGGTTCAACGCGGTGACGATCCCGCCAGGGGCGGCAATTACAAATGCATATATTCAGTTTCAGGTGGATGAGGCCAACTCCGAGGCCACGTCGCTCGTCATAGAGGGAGAGGCGACGGACAACGCGACAACGTTTTCTAGTTCGAGTGGGAACATTTCATCGAGGAGCAGGACGGCAAGCTTCGTGTCGTGGTCACCGGTGCCGTGGACGACCGTAGGACTGGCCGGCCCCGACCAGCAGACCCCGAATATCGCGTCGATCATTCAAGAGATCGTGAATCGGCCCGGATGGTCCAGTGGCAACTCCCTGGTGGTCATCATCACCGGGACGGGGCACCGTACCGCGGAGGCGTTTGATGGGGTAGCAAGTGCAGCGCCTTTACTCCATGTGGACTATGTGGTGGGAGCGAACACCGCCCCGACGGTGACGATCACGGCGCCGGCGAATGGATCGACGTTTGACCAAGGCGACCCCATCACGTTTACCGGGACGGCGACGGATACTGGGGATGGAGACCTCACGGCGAGTCTGGCGTGGACCTCGAGCCTAGACGGACCCATCGGCACCGGTGGTTCCTTCTCCAGATCTGATCTGCCCGTCGGCGTCCACCACGTTATGGCAACAGTAACGGACACCGGGGGGCAGACCGCTACTGATGCCGCGACGATCACCGTGTTTGCCGCTACGGCGGTACTTGTCGGCGCAGGGGATATCGCGGATGCAGCGCAGCGGGATGAAGCGACGGCCAAGTTGCTCGAAACTATCCCGGGTACAGTGGTCACCCTGGGGGATAATGCCTACCCGAATGGCACGGCTGCTGAGTTCAATAACTATTATGAGCCCACCTGGGGCCGCCATAAGGCCCGGACCCGCCCCGCATCCGGCAATCATGAGTACGACATCCCAGGTGCCTCCGGCTATTTCAATTACTTTGGTGCGGCCGCGGGTGACCCGGCTAAAGGATATTACAGCTATGACGTTGGCGCTTGGCACATCATCGTCCTCAACAGTGAATGTTCACAGGTCGGCGGCTGTGGCAGCACTTCTCCCCAGGGACAGTGGCTTCAAGCCGATCTGGCCGCGAATCCGAGGCCATGCACCCTGGCGATCATGCACAAAGCACTGTTCGCCTCAGGCACTGATAGTGCAGCCGGGCGGGATTTCTGGTCGCTACTCTACCAGGCTGGAGCAGACGTCGTTCTGAGCGGTCACGCTCATTTCTATGAGCGCTTCGCCCCGCAGGATCCAAGTGGAGTGGCGGATCCAGCGCGTGGCATTCGAGAGTTTGTCGTGGGCACCGGTGGCGCGAGCCTTCATTCCTTTGGCACAACTGTCCCAAACAGTGAGGTGAGAAACAACAAAACGCATGGTGTCCTGAAGCTGACGCTGCATCCGACCAGCTACGACTGGGAGTTCGTTCCGATTGCCGGGGCCACGTTTACCGACTCGGGAAGCGCGGTCTGTGTGCAGACCGAGCCGAACGATGTGCCGACGGCGAACAATGTAACCATTGCGGGCACGGCACAAGTGGGCCAGCTGTTGACCGGTAACTACACCTATACCGATGCCGATGGGGATCTGGAAGGGACCTCGACCTATCGGTGGTTGCGCAATGGGGCGTCGATTAGCGGGGCGACGGCAAAGACCTACACCTTGGTGGCGGCCGATCAGGGGGCGCTGATCGTGTTTGAGGTAATGCCGGTGGCGGCCACGGGGGCCTCCCCGGGGGTGCCGGTGCAGAGTCCGCCGGTCCAGCCGGTGGCCCCCCCGAACACGCCGCCGCAGATTTCCAGTGGGCCGACGGCGACGCCGAACCCGGTCGCTGAGGATCAGAGCGCCCAGCTCAGTGTGACGGCCACTGATGCGGATGGGGACCCCTTGGCATACACGTGGACGGCCCCTCCCGGAGGGGGGACCATCGTGGGGGCGGGGGCGACGGTAACCTACACCCCGCCCGACGTGAGCGTGCAGCAGACCTTCACGATCACGGTGACTGTCTCGGACGGGCGGGGGGGGACGGCCACCGGCAGCGTGGGGGTGACGGTCCAGCCGGTGGGAGGTGGCGGAGGGACCCAGGTAACCTTTACTCCCGTGGCGGATACATACGTAAACACTAATAGCCCCAATACTAATTATGGATCTCGCACGACGCTTCAGGTAGACAGCTCACCCACCAAGATTGCGTACCTGCGGTTCAACGTGACCGGACTCAGTGGGGCTGTGCAGTCTGCCCGCCTCAGGCTGGAGGTGGTCGATGCGAGCGTATTTGGGGGGACGATTCACTCGATATCCAACAATAGCTGGGGCGAGAAGACGGTGACCTATAATACCCGCCCGGCCATTGATGGGCCAGCTCTGGCTGCGTTGGGGGCAGTGGCTGTGGGCAATATTGTCGAACTCGATGTGACCGCGGCGATTCCTGGCAATGGAACCTACAGCTTTGCCATCGATTCGAATAGTAGCAATGGCGTCTATTATCGCTCCCGCGAAGACGTGATTAATCCGCCACTACTGATTATTACTACAAATTGAGGAAGACCTCCGAGCACGACACTCCGGGAATGGTAACCCCCAGAATCGCGGGCCCCCATGTCTAGACGTATTCTTTCCAAGGTAGTTGCCGGGTTCTGCACCTCGTTCTGTACTTTGTTTTTTAGCTTCTCTGCAAGTGGTCTGACAGTTACTCGGGGGCCATATTTACAGATTAGTACTCCCAGCAGCATTGTTGTGAGGTGGCGGACGGACGTGGCTACCGATAGCCGGGTCAGCTACGGCCCGGCGCAGGGCAAGCTGACCTCCCAAGTCGATCAGGCCACGTTGAGGACGGAACACGAGGTTCAGCTCACGGGGCTCACACCCGATACGACATACTATTATGCCATCGGCTCCACCACTGCAACCTCAGCGGGCGGTGATGCCGAACATTTTTTTGTTACCCCACCGAGACCCGGGGTAGACAAACCAGTGCGAGTATGGGTGATTGGAGACTCTGGCACCGCGAATAGAAACGCAAAAGCTGTGCGGGATGGGTACTTAGCGGCGAAGGGTGACACGTATACACATGTGTGGTTGATGCTGGGCGATAACGCGTATCGCGACGGTACTGATCGTGAATATCAGAATGCTGTATTCGAAATGTACCCATCCCTATTGAGGCAAACAGTTCTTTGGCCCACTCTGGGGAATCACGATGGACACAGCGCCGACTCTGATACGCAAAGCGGGCCCTATTATGACATCTTCACCTTGCCCAGGCGGGGGGAGGCAGGAGGTGTGCCTTCCGGTACCGAGGCGTATTATTCATTTGATTACGCAAACGTTCATTTCATTTGCCTGGATTCGCACGATAGTGATCGCTCTCCGGGGGGGTCGATGCTGACGTGGCTGCAGAAGGATTTGGCGGCGACCACCCAAAAATGGATCATCGCCTACTGGCATCACCCACCGTACTCAAAAGGTTCTCATGACTCCGATCGTGAGCGCGGCCTTATGGTGATGAGAAAAAATGTTTTGCCGATTTTGGAATCATATGGGGTAGACCTCGTTCTGAGCGGGCATAGTCACTCCTACGAGCGGTCGTTCCAACTGCATGGGCATTACGGCACCTCCGATACCTTGACCAAGGGCATGCTTCTAGACAATGGCGACGGGCGTGGAAACGGCGATAAGCCCTATATGAAGAGATCCAAGGGTGCCGTATACGTAGTGGCGGGTAGTTCTGGTAAGACCGGCGGGGGTTCTTTGGACCACCCGGTCATGTATATTTCGTTCAGCGAGCTGGGATCGTTGGCGCTGCATATCGTTGGAGACAAGCTGGAGGCCTCCTTTATTGATAATAGCGGGCGTATCAAGGACTACTTTACGATCCTGAAAACTCAATAGCATGTTTTATATTCTCTCCCCTCTGTATCGACTGTACGAGCGGCGCCTCCTCCGAGAGGTGAGACGGGGACCCATGCCCCGTCATATCGGTCTTATCCTTGACGGGAATCGTCGGTATGCACGAGAGCGTGGGTTGGACGATCCATTAGCCGGACACCGCATCGGCGCTGATAAGCTCGAGGAGGTAATGGATTGGCTGGAAGAACTCGAGATCCGAATCACGACCCTGTTTGCCCTCTCGACGGAAAATCTTACGCGACCCCCGGGCGAACTCAACGGACTCCTCGCACTCATCGAGGCCAAGATCCTGGCGGTAGCCGTCGATCCGAAGATCCACGAGAAAGAGGTCCACATCCGAGCAGTCGGGCGACTCGATCTTCTTCCGGCCCCACTTCAGGAAGCCATCAGCATTGCTGAAGAAGCGACACGGGAGCACGATCGTTTTTATCTCAATCTGGCGCTGGGATACGGGGGCCGGCAGGAGATCACGGATGCCGTCCGCCTACTCTTGCGCGAGCGAGGCAAATGCGGCATGTCGCTTAGCCGTATCGCCGAAGAGATCACTCCCGAGGACATTGGCAAGTACCTCTACACATATGACTTGCCGGATCCCGACTTGATCATTCGCACGAGCGGAGAGCTCCGCTGCTCTGGTTTTCTCCTCTGGCAGAGTGCCTATAGCGAGTTCTATTTCTGCGACGCCTACTGGCCCGCCTTTCGCAAGATCGATCTCCTCCGCGCCATCCGCAGCTATCAGCAGCGGAAGCGTCGCTTTGGCACCTAGGGGTGCGAGGTCGTGACGTCAAACTTGGTCGGTCCGTTTGGAGGGTGAGACATGGATCCCCGACAACCTTTGTTCTTTCCCGAGCAATCCGTCGAAGAGCCGCTCGAAGTCCCGGATTACTACGAGGCGATGCGAATGGAGTGGTTGGCTCCGGACATGGATGAGGCGGAAGAACAAGCCTACATCTCCCCGGACCCTGAAGGGAATAGCGGCGACTCCTTGGTTGCTATCCCCGCGGCTGTCGGCGTATTGTTGCCGCGAAACCCTGAAAGGAGCTGAGCGGAAGCGCGCTCGCACCTGCTAAGGTCGCAGACCCGAGGGATGCCGTTCGCAGCAAATTGATTTCGGGGCCTGCTACCCGAACGTCCTGTGAGGGGCAAAGGGTCCCCCTGGATGAGTGTGTTGACTCGTGCTATTATCTTCGGTGGGGCTGGCTTCGATTTCGTGGAGAACTTCGATGAGCAAGTATCTTAAAGAAATCAGCCTTTTCACGGTCTTGGCCTTGGTTCTTGGGCTCACTTTCACTTTTGCTGCCGAGGAGTTGATTCCGCCCACTCGAACCCTCGAGGGGCGTGTGGAGCTGCCGGGAAGTCTGACGGTGGTGAGCGAGCCACCTGATCTTGAGGTTTCCCTTGATGGGTCTTCGATTGGGCGAACGCCGGTCTGGTTCAAAGAGGTGAAACCAGGTCCGCATACGGTCCGGATCGGCCAGGAAAAGACGGAGGTCCACGTCCAGCCCGGCAAAAAGATGGCCCTCAGTTTCTTCAAAGACTCCTTCATTGATATCACGAAGGAGGAAGCAGTGGTGGAAGCACCGGTCCCTGAAGTGGAGAAACCGCGGGAAAAGGAGGGGGCAGTCAGACCGCCTAGACCAGAAGAGCGAGAGGACATTATCCGCTTCGAGCAATTCATAAATCGGAATTTCGATTTCTTCTGAAATCCGGCAATTCTTCACCGCACTCCTTATTTACCCCCCAGGATGCCAAATGTCCGGTGTGAGAAGGCCGTTGTCCAACAGCAAACGGACTTGCGGAGAGTCCTCAACCTGTGAGACGGAAGTTGAACGGCCGGCGGGAGACAGCCGGGAGGGAGGTCGCCATGGGAAGAACGCATGATGCGCTTGAGTGGGCTGAGAGAATGTATCACCAGAGGGAATGGGAGCGTTACCGGACGGAGTTTTTGATGGAGAAGCTCCACAAACTGGCGGTGGCTCCTCTGTCCCTGATCGACCGGTTGCAAGAACTGCGGGAAATCTTGGAAGATCCCACCATTCCTATGGATCACCTGATGAATCATATCGCGGAATTTCACCAGGAGATGTCTGCGCAAGGTGGGGCTCAGTTCGAACAATTTATGAAGGAGGCTGAGCCCGTGGAGCAGGAGCTTCTGAGGCGGTTGGAGCAGCTCCGCGGCATCCGCGACCTGGCCCAACTCGTCTCTACCTTCATCGCGTCGATGTTCCGCCCGGTATTGATGAGCTCGGATGGCCGTTTACCAAGAAACGATTCCTGGCGGCAGTCCACCGAGGAGGAGAAGGATCGGGTCGCAGGGGAGCTTTTGCTGACCTTGAGGGCAAATGAGGAGGGAGATGCGGCCGGATAGAAGACGACGAGAGTGAAAGGCATGACCGGCCGCCACCTATTTTAGGCTTTGGTTTCAAAGAAGGTGCGAATACGCTGCAAGAGGCTCCAGCAGCAAATGAAGAGCCCGGGGGACCCCCCCCGGGCTTTCTCGTTTACAGAGCATTGGAGCATTCGTAGATCTCCTACCGTGGACCTACGCCTTTCGAAGGGGATCGCTTAGTACCAAATCTGACGACCGTGTAAGTCCAAATCCGACATTGTAAAAAAGGAAAACAAGTGCAAAATTAATTAATAAGTGGCAACGAAAAGAGGAGTTGACGTGGGTAGTGTCAGAGCATGCCAGGGCCATAGCCCCGATGGCGTTCGCGCCGCCTCAATCAGGCCGTCCAGATTTGCTGCAAATTGTACAGAAACTGGTCGGCAGATTGAGCGGAATTCGAGCTTTGTTCTGAAAACGGACACCCCTCGGGGCGGTGGTCCCCAGACAGCCCTTGAAATTAGGGTAATTAGGAGAGAAACGGTCTTGGTCCGAATCTTGCGAGGTAGGGACAGAAAGGCGTTCGATGGGTCATGATCCGTTGCCCGATGTGGAATATTTCGGAATTTTCGCGCGGCTCCCGGAGGGACTCCTGATCACTGAAGCGATGAATACCATCCGTTGGGCCAACGATGAAATGGCAGAGATCTCCGGATGGACGGCAGAGGAGCTTCAGGGGATGCGACTCGACCAGTTGATCGCTCGGGAGGAGCTCACGGCGATTGCGAAGGCACGGGGAGTGGACCCGTGGGCCCTCAGGCGGTATCACTGCCTCGTGCGGACCAAGTCGGGCGAACGGCGAGAGGTCTCGGTCTCGGTAGGCCAGACGGGCGAGCCTGGCGCCCAGGCCACGACGATCTTCCTCCTCCGCGATATCCGGAGGCAGCGCGAGATGGAGCGCCGGCTGTTGGAGCAGCTCGGGGAGAAGCAGGAGATGGCCGCTTTTGGGCACGTGGCCTCGTTGGTGGCCCATGATCTCAGAAACCTCAGCAATACCCTTTCCCTCACCATCCGGAATTTCAGAGGGCACCTCGACGATCCGGCCTTCCGGCAGGACGCGGTGCGGGCCCTGGAGGACGTGGCCGGCAAGATGAAGTACCTGATCGAAAAATTGTCCGGGGTCCCACCCCGGATCACCCTGCACCGGCAGCCTGCTGCCCTGGGGGAACTGATCGATTCCGCTCTGGACCTGCTGGCCAGGGCGGGTCGGCGCGCCGAGGTCGAGGCAACCGAAGTCCGGGGGCTGGAAGGGGTTCTCCACGTCGAGGTGGATATCGCGGAGATGCAGCGGGTGTTCTTTAACCTGTTGCTCAACGCCTACGAGGCCATCGAGACGCGGGGGCACGTCTCTGTGATTGGCCAACGCGGCCCCGGCAAGGGGCAGATCTGCCTGGTCATTGAGGATACGGGGCCCGGCATTCCTCAAGACTACCTCGAGAGATCCCTGTTCCGGCCGTTCCGGACGACCAAAGCCCGCGGTCTGGGGCTCGGGCTGTATCACGCGAAAGTCATCGTCGAGGCCCACGGGGGCAGCATCCAGGTGACGAACCGGGGAGATGGAGAGGGCACCAGGGTGACCATTATCCTTCCCGAACCGCAGGGAGGGGTACAGGTCCTCCCGGGACCCGAAAGGGGGTGAAGTATGGCTCGGCCCAAGGTCCTCCTCATTGAAAATGACGACGTGACCCGCACGCAGCTCGAGTGGGCACTGAAGGATGAGTTCAGCCTGCTGCCCGCCGGGGACGCAACAACCGCGCACACCATCGCCCGCGCGGAACATCCCGCCCTTGTCCTCCTGGATCTGGGCCTGCCGCCACACCCGAACGACCCCGAAGGGGGGCTCCGGTGGCTGCAGGACTTCCGGAAGGAGGGCGGCACCGGCAAGGTCATTGTCTGCACCGGCTACGGGGACCGGCAATACGCCGTCCGGGCCGTGGGCTACGGGGCATACGACTTCCTCAGCAAGCCCGTGGACCTCGACCTCCTCAGACTCGTCATGCGGCGGGCCTGCTGGATCGCCGAGCTGGAGCACGAGCGGCGGACCCTCGCCGCAGGGACCGAGGCCGAGGAGGAGGAGATGATCGGGACGAGTGAGGGGATCCGGCGGGTCTTCGAGGCCATCCGCAAGGTGGCCACCACCGACGTCCCTGTCCTGGTCATCGGCGAAAGTGGCACCGGGAAGGAACTCACGGCGAAGGCCATCCACGAGCGGAGTCTCAGAAAGGCGGGCCCCTTCGTCACCATCAACTGCGGGGCGATCCCCGAGACCCTCCTCGAGTCCGAGCTGTTCGGCCACGAGCGGGGGGCCTTTACCGGTGCCATCCAGCAAAAGAAAGGGAAGGTAGAGTACGCCCAGGGGGGGACGCTCTTCCTGGACGAGGTCGGGGAACTCCCTCTCGCGCTCCAGGTCAAGCTCCTCCGATTCCTCGAGGACCAAACGCTCGAGCGGGTCGGGGGGCGGCAGCAGATCCAGGTCGATGCCCGCATCATCGCCGCGACGAACATGGACCTCAAAGAGGCGATTGCGCACGGCAGGTTCCGGGAGGACCTCTACTACCGGCTCGGCGTGGTCATGATCCACATCCCGCCGCTCAGGGAGCGGGGCGAAGACATCCTCCTCATGGCCCAGCTCTTCTTGAAGTGGGTGAGCGAGCAGATGCGGAAGCAGATCCTGGGGTTTACGAAGGAGGCGATCCAGGCGATCCAGGCCTATCCCTGGCCCGGCAATGTTCGGGAGCTGTCGAACAAGATCCGCCGGGCCGTCGTGATGGCCGAGGCGCCCTACATCGCCCCCGAGGACCTGGATCTCCCCGGGACCGAAGAGGACCAGATCCAGACCCCCTTCTCGCTCAAAGATGCCCGGGGGCGGATAGAGGCGGATCTCATCGCCCAGGCCCTCACCTTCCACCACGGCAATCTCAGCCGCGTGGCTGAAGAGGTGGGGATCAGCCGCACCACCCTGTACGGCCTGCTAAAAAAGTACGGCATCCGCCCACGGCGGCGCACCGGGCGGCCCGGTCGCGGACGGAGTGTCCAGTTTCCTGAAAATCTTGCAGGTTGATCCCTCCCATCTCACCCTTCTAACTCTCTGTTAAAGCTCTCAAGAGTATGCGTGCTCAACGAGCAGTTCCTTCCGTGTGTCCAGAGACTGAACGATGGGCCATGCAAAAAGATCTCTGTCATCACACCGTCTTTAACAATATCAATAGCTTGTCGCGAATTTCTCCTCGTGGCACGCCCGTTGCTAGCTGTATCTGACAACCATTCCTTGCTTTGTCGCATCTCACGCGCCTCAAACCAGCCAAAAATAGAGGAAATTGAACGTCGTGCAAAGGGAAGCTGCCATGAAAGCAAAATCCCTGACATGTGCGATAGCCGTCGTGTTGTTCGCGTGGGCGACGGTCACTCCTGCCTTTGGGGCAGCGCTCAGCCCCGTGGAACAGGCGACGGAGAAGGCCCCGGCGGGCAAGGGGGTCCGCCTGACGGACAAACAGCTCGACGCCGTCACGGGCGGAGAGGCAGAGACCTGCGGCTTGGCGGCGGAGGCCGAGTGCCTGTCCCCCACGAACGAAGGCCCCCGCATGACGATCAGGCTATGGGACGATTGGGTGAAAAGGACACAGGTTGAGGGGGGTGGCGCATCCTCTGGAGGGCTCGTGCAGTCCAATACGACCGGGACCGTGCAGTTCAATTCGACCATGAGTCAGTAGGCGTTTCACCCCGTAAAGGGAGAAGGGAGGTGAGGCTGGAAAATAAGCTGTCTGGTCAGGGGGAAAATGGGGAGTCGAGAAGTTGACCTACAGCGGTCACAATTTCAAGGAGGAGACGGTATGAAAAGATTTTTGATGATCACGCTGATGGCGATCACAGCCGTGGCGGTCGTGGCTGCCCCAGGTTGGGCCGCCGGTGGCCGGAAGCTGTCCGACCGTCAGCTCGATAACGTCCATGCCGGATGGTCCGACCCAGTCAGTGACGCGCACAGCGCGGACGCGGACGCTAACGCCGATAGTGCTGGCAGCATCTTTATCGCAGGCGCGGCGTCGTCTGCGGCTGCGGCCACGGCCTCTGATGTGGCCTCAGCGCTGGCGGTCAAGATCAACAATAAGTGCGCCGCTGGCTTCTGCAAGCTGAAAGTGGAAACAGAAGCTGAAGACTCCGGGAGTTCGGTTACGACAAACGCGCAGTCGATCCTCAACACGTTGGCCAGCGTGAACGCGGTCCAGGTCAACGTGGTCGGCGGCACCGGCGGCACCCAGACGAACACAGCCTACTCCGCTGAGGGCGCGATCGGCGAGATTGACAGCGCCGAGAACGGCGCGGCCGCCGCCTCGGCTGACACCCTGGTTGACACTACCAGCACCCCGCCCTGGGCGTCTGCGGATTCCTCAGCCAGCGCGGCGACCAGCGCGTCCAGCACCCTCGCCTTCGCGACCCCGAGGGTGGAGATCAAGAATCGGTGCGCCGCTGGCTTCTGCAAGCTGCAAGTGGAAACAGAAGCTGAAAATGGTGGCACCGTCACGACGAACGCGCAGTCGATCCTCAACACGGTCGCCAGCGTGAACGCGGTCCAGATCAACGTGGCGGCGTCGGGAAGCACCTTGCAGAGCAATACCGCGTACTCCACTAAGTAAGGCCGTACGCGAAACGGCAGGTTCGAGTGACAGCAAGAAGTAAGTTTCTGGTAAGAAGTAAGAAGTTTGGAGTAAGGAGGTAGGTGTAGGCAAGTGTAATGAGGTGCCTGGGGCGGTAGGGTGATACCCGCCGCCCCAGGCAATACCCTATATGCTCGGCGACACAAAGAAGGGAGGCTGTGTTTGATGAAAGTAGCACTCGGTGTCATGGTTCTCTCTCTGATGGTCGTCCTTGGAGGATCTCCAGCGTGGGGGGGAGAGGGTACCCTCCTCAATGATACCCAACTAGCCGAGGTGTACGGTGGTGAGCCCTCTGAAGACTACAACGGCGGCGTGATTGTCACCAATGTTTGTGGGACATGCACTTTGGACATCAGTGGGACTCAAAGCGCCAACTCGGCGATCCTGATTAACGCCGTTGGCAGCACTGTGAGTGCGCAGTTGAACATCAGCGTCAATAGTGGCAGCCAGACGAATATTGGCTTCACCAGCGGACCATGACAGGGAGGTGAGACCAAGGGAAGGCGAAGAAGACACAAATGACAGGCGTCCTGCCATCAAAGCCTGGGGGGTCAACTGTGACAAGAAAAAGACGATGGGTCGATAGGTCCCTACTGGCAGGAGCGGTTTTGGCCCTCACCCTTCTTCATCATTTTTTTATTCTTCCGATCTGGGCTAGCCGGGGGCGGGTCCTGAGCGACCAGGAACTGGATGCCACCTACGCCCAGGGGCTCGCGATTGTCAATGTCTCTTTCGGCTTTACACACGGCGGCGGCAGCTTCAGCTTTGACGCGGTAACGACAATCAACACCCCGAATAACCCCGGTTCCGGCGCCACGGTCGGATTCCTGGGCGGAGCGGTCTCGCTTTCCACCGGCTCTAATGCGCTACCGAACGGGACCTCCAGCACCTCGGGGAATCCGGGATCGAACGTCGTCTTTAGCGGCTCGATTACCCCGGCCAATGGCGGCACGACCGGTGTCCCACCCGTGAGCGTGACCTTTGGAACGGCCACGGGGACCGGCACCGGCAGCATCCTCACTGTCACAGCGAATGGAGGGGTCATGGTGGATTCGGTGGTGAGCATCCGCCTGGGCGTCGTCAGGCAGATCCGAAATCTCTTTGGTCGCATCTGAGAGCGGCGGATGTGCGTCCTGTTCGAAACGAGGTGCGGATGACGATATTCGGAAAAATGACGCGGCTTCTTGTTGCCCTTCTTTTCATTCCATTACTGTACGACGTCGCCGCCGGGGCGGAGATACAGCTCGACTCCAGCGGGCTTCGCGTGACCAAAAATAATATCACCACCCTTCGAGAGCTGAAGAGCCGCTACGTCACCTTTCAGCAGTACGATTATAGCTGCGGGGCGGCCGTCATCTCGACGCTGCTCACCTACTATTTCGGGGACCCGGCGACCGAGCAAGAGGTCGTCCTTGGAATCGCCCAGAGGGCCGATGTAGAAAAGGTCGTCAAGCGCCGGGCCTTCTCTCTGTTGGATATGAAGCGGTTTGCCCAGTCGCGGGGCTACAAGGCGGTCGGGTACGAGATGGACTTTGACTTCCTGGTAGATCTGAACCAGCCGGTCATCGTTCCGGTGGAGATCCGGGGCTATAAGCATTTCGTGGTCTTCAAGGGGCTCGTAGGCGACCGGGTGGTGATCGCCGACCCGGCCTTCGGAAACTATACGATGAAATTCACACGCTTCCTTTCCATCTGGACCGATGGGATCGGCTTTATCCTGGAGCGCGACAAACCCAAGGGGCCTTTTACCGAGGAGGACCTCGCCCGCCAGGCCCGCTTCATGGCGCCTCAAAACCTCAGGGTGGTGGCCATCGCTTCCGGGACCCCTGCACTCACGCCGATCCCCGGCCAGGTCCAGTCGATCAGAGGACCCAGCCCGCCCGGCGGGAGTTTCCTGGAGTTTTTCAATATCCAGGTCACCCCACCGGTGTCGCTCCCCGTGACCCCCTCCCCATAGTCTTACCTAGCTGTTCCTCTCTTGGAGACCGAGACACCCCTCAGATACATTGGCCATCGGGGTGGCCCACGATATAGGTTTGACGGGGGGTTGTAAAAAAGACTTGACAAGTAATATGAGGGTTGCTAGCGTAAGCGCCCCCAACAGGGGGTTTACGATCATGAGACTTTCGCACCGAATCTCTCTTGGTCTTCTGAGGGGCGCGGGTCACATCGCGATCGTCCTCACGATTGTCCTCTGCCTCCCCCAGCAAGCCTATCCATCGCCTGAATCTCAAGGCCAAGGCGAAGTGATTGCGCAGGCTGGTGGCCCATTGGCCCAGGCCAGGATCCTTCCGATTCGGGTGATCGGGGTCGAAGTCCAGGAAGCGGCCCCTGGCTCGGCCATCATCCGGATCCAGGCGGATCAAGCGGTA
>Ga0209321_10001816_pt1 | contig 14435 bp, 8 predicted proteins | sample Rifsed16ft4_FD_184012 | JGI IMG/M metagenome (GOLD analysis project Ga0209321, IMG submission 184012) | Soil microbial communities from Rifle, Colorado, USA - sediment 16ft 4 - CSP-I_5_4 (version 2) | ecosystem: Environmental > Terrestrial > Deep subsurface > Rock core/Sediment | place: Rifle... | reverse complement strand
CCCCCCCGCCTGCGACGAATTCCGTGTCCGTGTGCGCGAGGAACTGCAGCGGAGCGCCCGCGTACAGGAGCTGGTTGAGATACGCGGTGTAGTTGTACGTGACGGAGCCACCGGGCGACCCGAGGGGTGACAGCGGGTCCCGCCGGAACGCCCAGAACCCCGGCGGAAGTACGGTCACAGCGGGCCAGACCTGCCCGGAGAAGCTCTGAGATTTCCCGCCGAGGCGGGCGGACCCCTCGACGAGGATCGGATATGTGAGGCCCAAGGGATCCAGGACGAATCGCGCGGTCCCGAAGGCGTCCGTTGTAGCGGTGACGATCCGGACCTCCAAGCGGAACGTGGCCGTGTTGAAATACGCCAACGTCGCGGACACGAGGACACCGGGCACAGGAAGGGCGCTCGGACCGACAACCCAGAACTCGAAGACGGCAGACGTGTCCGTCACAGCAACGGGATGGTACCAGACCTCGAACGTATCCGACCACTCGACGTTGACGAACCCGGAGCCGGAGGAACGCGAGGGGCCCAACGCCGCGACGGCGGAAATCTCGAGGAGCGAGTCCTGGCGGAGGGACCGGCGTACAGTGTACGTCCCTACATACGTCCCCACGGAGACGCGACTGTTGGCGACGAAGTCGACCTCCGCGCTCGCCCCGAGGCCGAGGGAGGCGGACACGACGACGAAGTCCGCGTCGGCGAGTTCGCCCGCGACCCGCACCGTGATCTCCACGGTCACATTCTCGCCGGGCGCGACGACATCCTTGGACGCTGCGACGTTGACCGCGACGAAATTCTGCAGGACGGCAAAGCCGGTTCCGGAGTCCTCGAGGGCGCCGATCCGAGCCGCCGCAAGGATCACGATGTTGCCGAAGGCGTCCGCGTCGGAGGCCGCGAGTTCGAAGTCCGCGAAGTAATCACCGACGGAAGCGCGGGCCCAAGTAATCTCGCGCGAGCTCGCACTCGGATTCACGATGATCGTGAGGGCCTCCACGTCGTAGGGGATCCCGTAATCGAACACGAGGACGCGGACGGAAAGAGTCGACCCGATTTCGTGTGGGCCCTCCGCGACGAGCACGATGACGCTGAGGGAGTTGTCGGCACCCGCGACGGGCGCGGCGATGCCCAAGAGCACAAGGAGTGCCGCCGCCGTCACGGGTCCTGCACGAACCATCGCTCCAAGCGCCCTACCCATTCGCCCCGGGTCCGTGCGCGCATCGGCGCCCGCGCACCATAAAGATATTCCCGAGTCGTGGGTCACGTCAGACAATGAGCGGAAATCGACGCCTCGGAGTTCGGTATCTTTATGGCGGGGCCATCCTTCCGATGCCGAGATGGAGCCGAGGACGATCGCAGTCATCGGCGCGGGGGAGATGGGGCACGGAATCGCCGAGCTCGCAGCCCTGGCGGGGTTCCGCGTCACAATGCGGGACATCAAGCAAGAGTTCGTCGACCGGGGGATGGAACGAATCCGATGGTCCCTTTCAAAGCTCGCAGAGAACCAGCAGATCACGCGCGCCCAGGCGGACGAAGCCTTGGCACACATTCGCTTGACACTCGATCTGAAGGAGGCTGTCCACAACGCCGATGTTGTGGTCGAAGCGATCCTCGAGGACCTCGACCTCAAGAAGAAAGTGTTTTCGGAAATCGATGCGCTCGCGCCGCCGCGCGCGATCCTGGCGTCGAACACGAGTGGGCTAAGCATCACGGCGCTGGGGCGGGCGACGAAGCGACGGGAGAAGGTCGTCGGCATGCACTTCTTCAATCCCGTCGTGCTGATGCCGCTGATCGAGATCGTCCGCGGGGACGATACGAGCGACGAAACCGTCCGCGAGGCGGACGCCCTCGCGCGAGCGATGAAGAAGACGCCAATCGTGTGCCGGAAGGACATTCCTGGCTTCATCACAACCCGGACGATCGCGCCGTACATGCTCGAGGCCGCATGGATCCACCACGAGGAGGGAATTCCGAAGGAAGTGATCGACAGCGCGATGCGGTTCAAGGTCGGGTTCCCGATGGGCCCGTTCGAGCTCACGGACCAGGTCGGCGTCGACCTGATGGTGTACGCGACAGAGAATGCCGGACTTCCCGCACCGCCTCCGATGAAGGCACTCGTCGTGGCCGGAAAGTTCGGGCGAAAGATGGGCGAAGGATTCTATTCCTATCGCTCCGGGGGGCGTCCGAAGATTACGCCGGACCTTGGGAAGGACTTCGATCCGATGCGAATCCTTGCGCCCGTGATCAATATCGCGGCGGGGCTCGTCGAGGACGATGTCGCGTCGCCCGCGGAAATCGACGAGGCGATGCGCCTCGGGACCGCGTTCCCGAAGGGCCCGCTTGCGCTGGCGGACGAATACGGCATCGACGCGGTCCTCGCGGCCCTCAAGGGTTCGAAACGGTTCACGCCGACGAAGCTTCTCCACGACATGGCTGCGCGGGGCGAACTCGGTGCCAAGAGCGGCAAGGGCTTCTACCAGCATCCGAAGGAGGAAACAGCGATGGGATTCGAAACGATCCTCGTGTCGAAGAACTCGGAGACGCATGTGGCGACTCTCACGCTCAACCGCCCCGATCGGCTCAACACGATTACCCCGCAGATGATCGGGGAGATCGATCGGGCACTCATCGACCTCGAGCGGGATGACGAGATTCGGGTCATTGTGATTGCGGGCGCCGGAGAGAAGGCGTTCAGTGCGGGTGCGGACGTCACCGCCTTCGGAGACGTTAGCAAGTCCCACAAAGTCTGGACGCTCTCGAAGCGAACGAGCGAGGTGTTCACGCGCCTCGCGAATTTCCCGAAGCCCACGATCGCCGCGATCGATGGATACGCGCTCGGGGGCGGCTGCGAGCTCGCACTCGCGTGTGACTTCCGGATCGCGTCCCGACGCTCCAAGATCGGACAGACGGAAGTTACCTTGGGCCTGATCCCCGGCGCAGGCGGGACGCAGCGTCTCGTGCGGCTCATCGGGCTCGCGAAGGCGAAGGAGCTCGTCCTTCTCGGGTCCCGGCTCACCGCCGAGGAGGCGGCCGCGGTTGGCCTCGTCTCGAGTGTCGTCGACAACGAGGCATTCCACGCGAGCGTGCGGGAGCTCGCTGAAAGGCTCGCGAAGGGCCCGCCTGTCGCGCTGCGCCTTGCAAAGTCGCTATTGAACCGCGCAGCGGACATGCCGCTCGACGCGGCGCTCGAAGCGGAGTCCGCGGCGTTCGGGCTCGTGACGTCCACGGAGGACATCTTCGAGGGCATTCAGGCTTTCATGGAGAAGCGGGAGCCGAAGTTCAAGGGCGAGTGAGGGCGTAGTCCACGCAAGTTCCTCCCCGCCAAACGCACGCTGGGCCGGGTATCGTCAGGCGGTCGAAACCGTTCAGGCGAGTTGGGCCTTCCTCACGGGGCGATCACGCCGCGCTTTCGGAGGCGCGCGATCTCCGATTCGGAGTAGCCGAGGCTCCGCAATACCTCCTCTGTGTGCTCGCCCTTCGCGGCGACGAACCCGGAGGCGGTGCGGGGAACGCCCTCGTGGTGGGCGGGGTGGCCGACGACCTTGAACGTGCCGACACGGCCCAGGTCCGCATCGAGGAGCATCCCGCGCTCCCGGACCTGCGGGTCGCGGACGACCTCCGACACTGTCTGTACGGGCGCCCATGGCAGGTCCTCCGCCCCGAGGATCGCCCGCCATTCCGCGAGCGTCTTCGATCGGAAGATCTCCTGGAACGCGGAAATCGTCTTCCGACGACCCGCCTCATCCGGGAACTGGTTCTCTGCGAGTTCGGGGAGTCCGAGGAGTCGGACGAGTCGCTCCCAGAACTTCGATTCGACCGCTCCGATCGATAGCCAGCGACGGTCCTTTGTCTCGTATACGTTGTAGAAGGGCCACAGGCCCGTGACGAGCGCCTCGCCGGGGACCGGCGCTTCGCCCGTGCCGAGGTAGTGCGCGAGGTTCAGAACCATCAAAGAGACGGCCGTGTCGAAGATCGCGACGTCGACGTGCGTGCCCCTCCCCGTCCGATCGCGCTGACGGAGGGCGGCGAGGATCGAGAACGCCGCATTGTACCCGGCCGCGAGGTCCGCGACGGGTACGCCCGGGATTACGGGCCGTCCGTCGTCGACACCCGTCACGCCGAGGATCCCCGACAGCGCTCCGAAGTCGATGTCGTGCGCGGGCCGACCCGCGTATGGCCCGGAGCGGCCGAAGCCCTCGAACGTGCAGTACACGAGCTTCGGGTTCACGCGTCGCAGGGTCTCGGGGTCGGCACCGAGTCGTTCTGCGACCCCCGCACGGAACTGCTCGACGAACACGTCGGCCCGGGCGACGAGCTTGTGGAGGATCGCTTGCCCGTCGGGGTCCTTCAGGTTCACCGCGACGCTCTTCTTGTTCCGGTTCACCATCAGAAATGGATAGCTTGTCTCGCCCACGGTCGGGGGGACGAACCGCATGTAGTCCCCCATGAGGGGGTCCTCGACCTTGATCACCTCCGCGCCGAGGTCCGCGAAGAGTTGGGTCGCGAACGGTCCCGGCAGGAGGCGGGTGAGGTCGACGACGACGATGCCCTCGAGGGGGAGCGTCATTCGCGGGCTCGAAGATGCGGACGCGGGATAAACGTTGGCTCGCCGCCCGCGCGCGGACCCGCGTCGGCTCTACTTCTTCGGCATGTCCTCGTGGATCGCGGGGACCTCGCCCCCGGGCGAGGGTGCGATTGGCTTAGACCATGACCGTGCGGTCCCTGAAACTACGTCCCTCGTCGCGCGGGCCCGCAATCCCTCCGGAGAAAGTTAATAAGTGGCCGCCCGCATTCAATTTGCACACGGTGCCCATGACGAGCGCGGTCATTGTAGATGCGGTTCGCACGGCAATTGGGAAGCGCGGCGGCGCCCTTAAGGACGTCCGCCCGGACGACCTCGCGGCTCACATGCTGCGTGGAATCGTCGAGCGGAACGACCTCAAGCCGTCCCTGGTCGACGACGTGATCCTCGGATGCGTCACCCAGATCGATGAGCAGGGGATGAACATCGCCCGCATCGCAGCCCTCGTCGCGGGCTTCCCGGCCACCGTGCCGGGGACGAGCGTGAACCGGATGTGCGGGTCGGGTCAGCAGGCCGTGAACTTCGGGGCGCAGTCCGTGCTCGCGGGCGGGAACGACATCGTCCTCGCGGGCGGCGTTGAATCGATGAGCCGAGTTCCGATCAGCTCGGACGCGGGCGTGCTGAACGAGAAGCTCGTGGCGAAGTACGACGTCGTCCCACAGGGGATCGCCGCCGACCTCGTCGCGGACAAGTACGAAATCACGCGGGAGCAGATGGACGAGTTCTCCTACTGGTCCCACCGCAAGGCCGTGAAGGCGATCGACGATGGCCGCTTCAAGGCGGAGATCATCCCGGTCCCCGTAATCGACGAACAGGGCACTAAGCGGGCGTTCGACACGGACGAACACCCGCGGAGGAACACGTCGCTCGAGAAACTCGCCTCACTCCCGCCCGCATTCAGGGCCGACGGCCGGATCACCGCGGGAAACTCAAGCGGCATCAACGACGGCGCAGCGGCGTTACTCGTGACGACCGACGCGAAGGCGAAGGAGATGGGGTGGACCCCACGCGCCCGGATTCTAGCGACCTCGCAGGTCGGGGTCGATCCGGTCCTCATGCTCGAGGGCCCCATCCCGGCCTCGAGGAAGGTCCTCGACAAAACCGGCTTGACGATCAACGACATCGATGTGTGGGAGATCAACGAAGCGTTCGCATCCGTCCCACTGGCAACGATCAAGGCGCTCGATCTCGACCCCGCGCGGGCAAACCCGAACGGCGGAGCGATCGCGCTCGGCCACCCCCTCGGGGCGACCGGCGCCCGCCTCCTTCTGACGGCAATGCACGAACTGGAACGGCGAAAGAAGACGTACGCGCTGTCCACGCTGTGCATCGGCTTCGGCCAGGGCATCGCGACGATCATCGAGCGGCTGACGTAAGCGGCGCCTTTTAGTGGGGTCCGCGATTCCCGCGGGCGATGTTCCGTCCGTGGCGAAGCTTCCCGACGATGGTCGTGTCGGGTCTCCTCCTGGGGATCCTCACCGGCGGTTCCCCGTACTATCCGGGTCAGGTCGCGACGATCGCGCTTGTCGTGGCGATGACCCTCGCGCTCACGGAGATTCGCCTCGAGGGGGTGTCGGTGCGGACGGAGTTGCGAGCGTTTTCGCACGCGTTCGTGTGGAACTATGTCGTGCTGGCGGGAATCATCCTCGTCATCGCATGGCTCACCGCAGACGGAGACCTTCGCTCGGGCTGGATCGTTATGGCGGCGGTGCCCTCCGCGATCGCCGTGATTCCGCTCACGTCGATCTTTCGCGGGAACGTGCGGAGCGCACTCATTTCGTCCGCGCTCCTCTACATCGCAGCGCTCGTACTCGTTCCCGCGATCACCCTCAGCTTCGCGGGGTTCGCTGTCCCGCCATCGGAAATCGCACTCCAGACGTTCCTCCAGATCGGCGTGCCGCTGCTTGCGTCGAGGGCGATCGTGCGTGTCCCCGCCATCGAGCGGTGGCGCCCGGTGGGCGTGAACCTGTCGTTCTTCGTCCTCGTGACGATGGTCGCGGGAGCGAACCGGAACGCATTCGCGGACCCCGGCTTGGTCCTCACCCTCTCCGGAGCTGCGTTCGCGAGGACGTTCGGAATCGGTCTCGCAGTTCTCGGCCTCGCGAGTGTGACTCATCGCAATCGGGAGGACCGCATCGCCTGGACCCTGTTCGCAAGCTTCAAGAACCTCGGCCTGTGCGCGCTCCTCGCGCTCTCCCTCTTCGGATTTCGCGCCGCGGTTCCCGCGATCGTGGCGCTCTTTTTCGAGATCGCCTGGATTGTCTCTCTACAACGGCTCCTTCGAGCGAAGGCGGGATCCGGCGTTCGGCACCGGACGACCTAGAGCTCGCCGATCTCGTCCCGCGAAATCACGAGCCGCTGGATCTGCGAGGTCCCCTCCCAGATCTGGAACACCTTGGCATCTCGCATCCACTTCTCGACGGGCTCGTCCTTCATGTATCCGGTCCCGCCCATGATCTGGACCGCGTCCGTCGTGACCTCCATCGCCATGTCCGCGGCGAAGAGCTTCGCAATCGAGGCCTCCTTGTTCATCGGCATCCCCTCGTCGAGCATCCAGGCGCACCGCCACGTGAGGAGTCGTGCGGCCTCGATCTTCGTCCTCATGTCCGCGAGCATGAACGCAATCGCCTGCTTCTTCGCGATCGGCCCGCCAAACGCTTTCCGCTTCCGGCTGTAGTCGAGCGCGTATTCGTACGCGGCCCGCGCGACGCCGATCGCACCCGCTGCGACGAGGGGCCGCGAGGCCTCGAGCGTCTTCATCGCACCGTAGAACGCGCTCCGCTCCTCTCCGCCGAGCAGGTTCGCGGAGGGCACGCGGCAGTCCTCAAGGATGACCTCCGCGGTGTGGCTCGCACGGACGCCCATCTTGTCCTCGACCTTCCCCTGGCGGAGGCCCGGCGTCCCCTTCTCGACGACGAATCCCCGGATTCCAAAGTACCCCATGCTCCGGTCCGTCGTCGCGAACACGACGTGGAGCTCCGCCATCCCGCCGTTCGTGATGAATCGCTTCGTCCCGTTCAGGACCCACTCGTCGCCCTCCTTCCTCGCCGTCGTCGAGATGTTCGCGACGTCGCTCCCCGCGTCCGGCTCCGTGAGGCACAGCGCGCCGAGCTTCGCCTCCTTCCCACAGAACCGCCGGAGGAACCGCTCCTTCTGGTCCTCCGTGCCCATATGGATGATCGGCAGGTACGCGAGCCCCGCACCGATGAGGCCCGTCGCGATTCCGGCGCAGCCCCAGTTCAGCTCTTCCATCACAATCACGTGCGTGAGGGTCGAGGAGACACCTCCGCCGCCGTAATCGGAGGGGATGAACGCGGTGTCAAGCCCGAGGTCATGGGCCTTCTGGACAACGTGCCACGGAACCGTGCCCTTCTTGTCGTAGTCGAGCGCGATCGGGCGCATCTCCTTCTCTGCGAACTCGTGAGCAGTCTTCTGCATCAAGAGCTGTTCGTCGGTGAGCTGGAACTCCACCACGGCCAAACCCTCGGGATGGGGAGACAGAATGGCGGGCGTATTTAACGGTTCAGCGCTTTCAACCTTCGACGAGGATCTCCCGCGCGACGGCTTCGATCCGCACGAGGACGCTCTGCATCGGGAGGAGTTTCGCGAGGGACCCGCGGAATTTAATCTTTCCCTGGAGGACCAGGGTGTTCAGGTCCTTCTTCTCCTTTCCGAGGCGGACCCACTGCTCGTAGGGCCCCTCGAACTTGAAGTCCGCCATCTCGTCCGACTGGGCCTTCCGAACCGTGACCTGGCCGGCGACGATGTCGAAGAGGTGGCTCTCGTTCCGGTCCGTGACCGTCATCATGAGCTTCGCGGTCACGTTCGATGCGCCCTTCATCCACCCCGGATCCTCGCTGAGGCGGGAGGCGAGCTCCTCGAAATACGCGGTCGAGAAGAACGTAAGCACGGAATCTCCGCTACGCGATGGCGGCCTCGCCCTAAAGCCTTAGCCTGACGCGACGCACCGCGGAAGGATTATAGCGCGCCGCTATCTTCGACGCCCTCGCGTGGGTAGCCAAGCTGGTCAACGGCGAGGGACTCAAAATCCCTTCCTTAAGGGGTTCCCAGGTTCGAATCCTGGCCCACGCATCCTCGATGGGACCGCTACGGCCATCGGTTGGCCCATCGGTTCCACGATGCATCGATCCTGCTCGCCCCCGGCATTCAACCCGGGGCCGGCCCTCAATCGATCGACGAGGTCGCCACGAAAAACATCATGGGAGCAGTCGTGCATTCCCCGCCAAACTCGTTAGGGGAAGGGGCTGGCAAGTGCCGATTCAACTACCTACGGTGAAGGAAAACGTACTCCTCCATCTCTTCGACTTCACCCGGTTTGCGGACCAGTACACGGTGCCCGCGGAAGTCACGCAGTCCGGGATTTCAAAGGCGGTCGGAATTCACGTGCACCACGTGCCCCAGTACGTGAGGCCGCTCATTTCGGATGGGCTGGTCGATGAGACGATCCGGCACGTTTCGGGCAAGGCTCGGCGTCAAAGGTCCTACTTCCTCACCGTGCAGGGTCGGCAGAGGGTCGCTCCTCTTCGCTCTCGCCTCCTACACGAGACGGTGCAGTACGGGGGATCAGGCAGTGAACCTCGAATGAGGAGCCTCTTGGAGGTCTACGAGAACGGACGCAGGGGATCCAGCCTGTCCGAACTCATCCGTGAACTCGAGGTGCAGGGGTACATTTCGGATGTGCAACCGGGGACCGAGAAAGGGCTTGTGAACTTCACGGAAGAGATGCCACGTGTCGAGGCGTTCCTTGGGCGATCGACGGAACTTGAGGAAGTCTTACGTGATCTCGCTCGCGTCGCCCTGGTCGCCGTGGTGGGCATCGCGGGAGTAGGCAAATCGACGCTCGGCGCCAAAGTGTGCGAAGCGCTTCAAGGACAGCGGTCTCTCTTTTGGCGGAGGATCCGCCCGTGGGACACGACCATCGACCTGGCCCGAAACTTGGCGGTCTTCCTCGGCAAACTCGAACGATTCGAGCTGCAGAGATATCTCAGCAGAACGAAGGATGTGACCGCATCGAGAGTGGAAGGAATCCTCCGAGGCGAGTTGTCGGGCGTGTCCTCCCTCCTTGTCTTCGACGACGTGCACAATGCCTCTGAGGGGTGCGTTGCTTTCCTGGCCATCCTCCGCGAAGCACTTCAAGGTCTCGGAGGGGGAACAACCCTCCTCCTCCTGTCTCGGACTCCTCCTCCGTTCTACAGTCGGAGGGATGTGTCCCTTGAGGGTTCAGTAGGTGAGCACGTTCTTCAGGGCCTCGGCCCCGCCGAATGCCTCGCTCTCTTGGCAAGGGAGGGGGTGAGGGACCAGGCCTCCCTCAGCCTGCTCCGAGTTTCCGGTGGAAACCCACTGTTCCTCAAGCTGATGGCGAAGGCCCGCCCCGTCGCCGCAAGGGAACTGAACCTGCAGCATCTCGAGGAATTCATCACCGAGGAGATTGTCCCCGCGCTCTCGGAGGACGAGAGGGAGGCCCTGGAAGTCGCATCGCTCTGTGAAGTGCCAGTCCCCTCACCCTGTCTTCTCCTGGGGCACAGAGGAGGGGCGGAAACCGTGCATAGGCTCGCTGCGATGGGCCTTGTGCATCGGGCCGACCACGATGCCCTGCGGTCACACGACGCGATCCGAGAGTACTTTCAACGCGGGCTTCCGAAGGAGCGACGGACGGACCTTGCGAACAAACTCATCCCGCGGTTAATCGAGGAAGTCGAGAGGCGGATTCGGCGAAGGGAGTTCGACGATGCCGTGTCCCTGCTGGAGAACGCGATCTCGATCGACGAGGACCGAACGCGACGAAAGCGGAGTCTGTATCGGCTTGGTCATCTCCGATGGCTTCACGGCCACTACCCCGAGGCGAGGGACGCTTACCGGAAGCTACTTGCGTTGGCAAGGGAGCCAAGCGAGAAGGCAAGGATCCATGTGTTTCTGGCGAGGCACTTGGTCGCGACGTATCACCTGAAAGAGGCGGCCGTCGAAATCGACAAGGGAAAAGCGCTCCTCGGGTCCCAGCCTTCACTCGCCGGAGCTCACTTGTTGCTTGAGGAAGCCTGGCTCGACCTATACCGCGGTGACAGCGACGGGTTCGTTGCCAAGACGGATAAGCTCGTCGAGATGTCGCGGTCTCTTCCGGTGGACGCGACCTTCCTGGGTTTTCTTCATCAACAGAAAGGCATTGTCCACCTCGCCATTTGGAGTCGGCTGGACCGCGCGTTGGCACTGGCGGAATTTCGGGCCGCCATCGAGGCCTTTCGTGCGGCCTCGACAGAAGCAGGGCCAGAACCCGATGAGCCAGGTCACTCTGCACATGCAGCAATTGGTCGAGAGATTTTCCTGCCGTGGCTCGTGGCGCAGGCCTCAACACCCGCATTCCACATGGGATACGTCGACGAGGCGCGCGGCTACCTCCGCGAGGCGGTGGACCTCGCAGAGGAGTTGGATCACGCGGATGCGCGTCTATTCGCCGCACGCCTCCAGGCGGACACGTTCGCCGCCCTCGGCGAATTCGAAGAGGCCGAAGCGACCTATGAGAGGACCTTCCGGATGGCGAGGCAGTTTGAGCCGCAATACTGGTTGTTCAGCCTCTTCGTAAGCTTTGCCTATCTGTACTATTGGCAGGGACGCTTCCAAGAGGCGCGGGACTCTATTGAGTACTGGCTAAGGGCGACGAAACCCCTGCTTGGGGACGCGATTTCACCGGCGGAACGGCTGGATCGACTCGCATTCGCGGTTCAGCTTTGCCTCTCGATGGGGGATCGGCTCGTCGCCGAGGCCCATCTCCACGAGGCCGAGGAAATTCAATCGAGCCAGACACAGGATCCGGCGGGAAGGTTGGTGGATTTCGCGAGAGCCCTTGTTCTCGCGTCTCAAGGTAAGGTGGATGATGCGCAAGCCAACTTCGAGCGAGCGCTAGAGTACGCCCCGGTGTTTGCAGAACAACACCAGGTCACATCGCCGACCTGGATTCGCCTCGAGTACGGACGATTCCTGTCGAGCTGCAACCGCCGGGATGAGGCATGGAAGGTCCTTCAGAAGGCTCGTGAGTCCATGGTTTCGATAGACCGCCCATCTGAACAGGCGATCGACAATGCGCTTCAGTCCCTCGAAAAAATGCGAACCTGAAAGGGGTTCCCAGGTTCGAATCCTGGCCCACGCATTCTGTTACCGGCAGATCGGGCATACCGAACAGCCCGTGCCAATGAAGAGACCGGTGCCCAACCTCACTCCTCCAATAGCTCCGGACTAAGGCTGTGGGGGCGCCGGGGGCCGACGAACCGTCCGAAGGACCTGGAATACGAGCATGAGGAGGACGAGCGCGACCAAGAGATAGACCGGGAGAACAAGCGCCGACGCCGCGTCCGATCGGAGCGTGTCTTCCTGGCCGCGGTTCGGATCGAAGGGGAACGCATCCTGAGCGTTGAAGACACCGTCCCCGTCGATGTCCGGGTCTCCATTGTCCCCGATGCCGTCCCCGTCGTAGTCGGCGTACTCGAAGAGGTTCAGGGGGAAGACGTCCTGCCCATCCGGGACGCCATCACCGTCCGTGTCGGACCGCCGCGGGTTCGTGCCGATCTCATACTCCCGAAGGTTTGTCAACCCGTCGACGTCCGAATCTGCCTGGTCATCGAGCCCGTTCGAAGGGTCGAGACCGTTGTCCACTTCCCACCCATCCGGCAAGCCGCCACCGTCCGAGTCGGGGTCCGTGGGGTCCGTACGGGTGACGAACACCTCCTCCGCGTCCCGGAGTCCATCGTTGTCCGAATCGGGATCGACTGGGCTCGTGCCGTGGAGGCGGATTTCATCGCCATCGGGCAGGGCATCGCGGTCCGTGTCGGCGTCGTTCGGGTTCGTACCGTACACGTGACGCTCCGCGAGGTCGCTGAGGCCGTCCCCATCCGAGTCCGCGACCGCGTATCGATTCGCCCAGATGCTTCCTACCGGGCCGGAGCTCCACACCGCCATGGCGTTCCCGTCCGCGTCGAGGGCTACCTGGGGGTTGCGTGCGCTCGCGACGTCGCTTTCGACGAGCGTCTCGGCGCCCCAACTCGTGCCCACCGCGTACCGGTTCGACCAGATGTTCGTCCGCGTGCCGTCAAATTGGTGCCACACGGCGACCGCGTTTCCGAAAGCGTCCATCGCCACGTCGAGCGCGATCGGGCCTCCCGGCTGGTTCTCGAGGAGGACGGGCGTCCCCCACCCGGAGCCGACCGCATAGCGGTTCGCCCACGCGTTGAACACGGTACCATCGAACTGCGTGAAAACGGCCACGCCATTCCCCGAACGGTCCATCGCAAGGGCGGGACCGAACGCGTTGTCCGCGCCGTTCTCGATGCGCTCCGCCGACCCCCAGCCGGCACTCGCGACGAATCGGTTCGCCCACACGTCGAAGCGCGTGCCGTCGAACTGGTACCAGCCCGCGAGCGCGTTCCCCGCTGCGTCCATCGCGACGTCGGGGTATTCCGCGTCCCCGAGGTCCAACGTTTCGACGAGCTGCGCAGGACCCCAGCCCGCGCCCACCGCGTACCGGTTCGCCCAGATGTTCGTCCGCGTGCCGTCGGATTGGTGCCACACGGCGACCGCGTTCCCCGCCGCGTCGGCGTCGACCTGCGGGTACGCGGCGTTCCCCGCGTCGTCCGTTTCCACGTAGACCGGCGTCCCCCAGGCCACTCCCGCGACGTGTCGGTTCGCCATGATGCTGTCCCGGGTGCCGTTCGACTGCCTCCAGACAACGATCGCGTTCCCCTGCGGGTCCAGCGCAATCTGGGGCTGCGTAGCCCCGCCCGCGTCCTCCGCTTCGATCAGGACCTCGCCGGTCCATCCGAGGCCGGCGACGTACCGGTTTGCAGTGAGGTTGTCGATGTTGCCATCGAACTGCCGCCAGACAGCGATCGCGTTCCCTCGGGGGTCCACCGCGACTTGGGGGAACACCGCGTCCAGATTGTTCGACTCCAGGGAGACCGCAGCGCCCCAGCCCGGATCCGAGGCCGCTGAGCCAACCCCCGCCAGAACCGCGCCTGCGATGAGCACCGTCAGAAAGCACAACGAAGCCGCTCGTTTCATGCGACCTCACCCGCTCCTCAGGGGCAACCCCGAACGGCACACCGCAAGGCGCACACGGCTAAGGACTCTTCGGCGCGCCGAAACCGGGACCTCGGTGAAGGGAAATGCCAGGTGACCATCGTAAGCCTTCGCATTGCTTCCGCCCACGCATCATTAATTCATCCCTTCTTGCTGGTGAATGAGAGTGGAGTGAGGGTGCGTGAGTGCGCGCCCACATCAATTTCGGAGCTCCCGGCCGTCCTTCGAGATCCCAGCACGCTCGGCGATACGATAACGATTTCATTAAGCAATGAGTGAACCTGGCGGCGCGCGCATCTGGGTTCTCTACTTGTGGGACCATCGCCCGTACAGCAAACAAAGCGGATACGCGAAAAAGTAGCTAGTCCCGCGTCATCGGAGATTCCGCGCGAGCGGCTTTGGTCATGAGTGCCCGCACGATCGAAAAGACCCGGCGAAACCCCTCGACCACGATTGTGGTGTATTCCTGGCCCATGCGTCTCTCTTCAGCGCTCGCAATTCAACGCTCGCAAAACTCTGGCAGACTGGAGCGTGGCCTGACGAGCGCCACCAGAGCGCCGCGGACGGCCCATTTCGCGCCGTGTTTCCGCTATCGCGATTGACTTTCGCTTCGATACCTTTTTCAACCCTAGCCCCGCCTGTCTATGCCTGGATCATGCGCCGCATTCTACGTTACGATACCAGCGGAGCCGCGTCCACGGTGGCGGTGTTCCTCTCCCTCCTCGTCATCCTCCTGTTCCTCCAGATCACGCTTGTCGGCGTGATTCCCGCGCAG
>Ga0209321_10001815_pt1 | contig 14436 bp, 14 predicted proteins | sample Rifsed16ft4_FD_184012 | JGI IMG/M metagenome (GOLD analysis project Ga0209321, IMG submission 184012) | Soil microbial communities from Rifle, Colorado, USA - sediment 16ft 4 - CSP-I_5_4 (version 2) | ecosystem: Environmental > Terrestrial > Deep subsurface > Rock core/Sediment | place: Rifle... | reverse complement strand
CAGCCGCGCGTGGCGCTTGAAGACGTTGGGGAGCCCCTCCTCGTTCAACATGGCGAGGCTCTCCCGGAGCCCGAAAAGGAGGCTCGTGGCCGGCGTGTAGGGGAACTCACCGCGCCTGTTGCGCTCGAGCACGGGGGCCCAGTCCCAGTAGGCGCGCGGGCACTTGGCCTTCTCGCCGGCGTGAAGCGCCTTGTCGCTCACGGCGAGGATCGCGAGGCCCGGCGGGAGCATGAGCCCCTTCTGGGGGCCCGTCAGCGCCACGTCCACCCCCCACTCGTCCACGCGGAAGTCGATCGACGCGAGGGAGGAGACCACGTCCACGAGGAGAAGCGCGGGATGCCGGGCCCGGTCGAGCGCCGCCCGGATCGCCGCCACGTTGGCGGTCACCCCCGTGGAGGTCTCGTTGTGCACGACAAGCACGGCCCGGAGCTCGTGGGCCTTGTCCTCGGAGAGCCGCTGCTCCACCTGCTCCGCTGACACACCGGCGCCGTAGGGGAAGTCCAGCCGGTCCACCTCGATCCCGTAGGCCGCCGCCGTCCTGGCGAAGCCGGTCGAGAAGTGGCCGTTCACGCACGCCAGCACGCGATCGCCGGGGGAGAGCGTGTTGACCAGGCAGGCCTCCCACGCCCCCGTGCCCGAGCCGGGGTAGATCACGATCTGCCCCTTCTCCGTCTGGAAGACGCCCTTCAGGCCCGCCAGGCACTCGTGGACGAGCGCGGCGAACTTCGGTCCGCGATGGTCGATGATGGACTGCGACATGGCCCGCGTGACGCGCTCCGGCACCAGCGTGGGCCCGGGAATCTGAAGGAACGGCCGTCCGGACATGTGTGGCCTCCTCGTACCGTCCTATCATACATCGAGCAGAGAATCTCCTTTGCCCGCGTCGGGAAATCTGGCACGGGAGTGTCACCGTGGCAGGCAAATGGGCGAAATGCTGAGGCCGAAGAGAACCAGTTATGTCAAAGGGACCAAGTAGTTATGACTGTTAACCCCTCGTGGCATCCATCCTGCTGTTTGACCTGACCGGCGACGACCTTGAGAGGCGGCTGCGGCTGCTCGTGGAGGAAGATTCATGAATCTCTGGCGCTTCATCTCTAAGACCGTTAGCCTTCGCGAGGCAGCCTCGGCCATCTTCGGCATCAGCACCCTCCTCCCCATTCTCCTGTTGGTTTCCTTCCTGTCGCGCCACGACCTGCTGGGGAAGCTGGAAGCTCAGCTGAGCCTGTTGGCGGCGGTGGCGCTCGCGGTCTTCGGCTTCGTGGCGCTCCGCCGGATGGTCGACCGGATCTCGACGCTGGTCAACGCTCTCGGGGCGCCCACGCCTGTCGAAGAGGCGGGGTCTCTGGGAGGAATCGAGTCCCCGATCCCGGGCCTCGGTGCGGTGGCCGAGATCGGCCAGTTGCGCGATTTCCTGTCGCGGCTTCTTGTGGACCTGCGGAACTCCACGGAGCGGCTCGAGGATCTCGTGTTCAAGCAAGGGACGCTGAACGAGATGGTGGAGGTCGCTGCGAGAATTCCGGAAATGAAGGATCTCCTGGCCCTCGTGCTGGAGCGGACGATGCGGACGGTGAGGGCGGCCGTGGGATCGATCATGCTCGTCGACCGGGAGCGCCAGAACCTCCGGATCGTCGCCGCCCGCGGGGTCGCGGAGAGTGCCCTGGCCGACGTCGGGCTCTGCGTGGGCGGGGGCATCGCCGGGAGGGTGGCGCAGCTCGGGGAGCCGATTGTCGTAGATGACGTCGAGGCCGATCCGCGCTTCGCGAAAGACTGCCACCCGGCATACGGTGGCGGGTCCTTCATCTGCGTGCCGATCCGTGTGGGGGACCGGATCATCGGCGTCATCAACCTGGCCAAGAGAGAGCATGGCGTGGCCAGCCCGCCCACCTCCCCGTCCTTCACTTCCACGGACCTTCAATTCCTGAACGCCCTCATGACCTACGTGGCCTACGCCCTGGATAACGCCCGCCTGCTGGAGGAGGCCCTCCAGTCCGCCAAACAGCTCCGGGAGGTCGTGCACGACCAGGAGCTCCAGCTGACGGTCGCCCAGCAACGGATGGTTCAAGCCGAGAAGCTGGAATCGGTTGGCCGGTTGGCCGCGGGCGTCGCTCACGAGGTCAAGAACCCGCTGATGACGCTCCTGACCGGGGTCAAGTTTCTGTCAAAGCATCTCCCCGCCTCCGACGAGACCGTAAGCCTTGTTCTCGAAGACATGAGTGAGGCCGTCAGACGGGCCGATAGGGTCATCATCGGGCTGCTGGATCTGTCTGCTCCGCGCGAGCTTGACGTGAAGCCCGAGAGCGTGAATCCGATCGTGGCCCAGTCCCTCCTGCTTGTGAAGCACGACCTCGACCGGTCGCATATTACCGTCATCAAGAAGCTCGAGGACAACCTTCCGGACGTAATGCTGGATAGCTTCAAGATCCAGCAGGTGCTGGTGAATATCTTCACCAATGCCATTCATGCGATGCCCGAGGGCGGCATGCTGACCGTCAAGACCTATCTGCGTCCGCCTGCCGGAGCGGGCGGCGGGGTAGAGGACGATACGATAGGTGATCTGCCGACCCCGGAGGGCGCCGTCGTCGTGGAAGTGGACGATACGGGGACGGGCATCCCCAAAGACAAGGTGAAAAAAGTCTTCGATCCCTTTTTCACCACGAAGCCCACCGGGAAGGGCACGGGGTTGGGGTTGTCGGTGTCGAGGCAGCTGGTCGAGATGCAGGGAGGAATGATCGATATCCGGAACAGAGCGGAAGGCGGCGTGAGGGTGACGATCCTGTTTAAACTGCCAAGGGGAGGGAACTAGCGATGGACAAGAGGCGCATTCTGATCGTTGACGACGAGGCCGGCGTGACTCGCATGTTGAAGTTGTTTCTGGAGGCGACGCAGGCCTACGAGGTGAGGACGGAAAACCACGGAAGTCGGGCCGTGGCGGCCGTCCGGGAGTTCCGACCGCATCTGGTTCTGCTCGATGTCGTGATGCCGGATATGGATGGGGCCACGGTCGCGGCGGAGATCGGCGCCGACCCCAGGCTGAAGGACACGCCGGTCGTCTTCCTGACGGCGCTCGTGACGGGCAAAGAGGCGGGGGGCTCGGGCCGCAACATCGGAGGCCGGCCGTTCATCGCGAAGCCGGCCGATCCGGACAGGATTGTCGAGCTTATCGAGAAGCATGCGAAGAATTAGCGAGAAGGCTTACCCCAGGAAGCGGCTCACCTCCATGGCGTCCTTGCCGAACCCCTGCTCGCGGCTCTCGTAGCGGCCGCTCCGCCTGACGTGGGCGAGGTAGTCCTTGAGCCGGCTCCGGTAGAGCCGCGTGTTGTCAGCCACGACGAGGGCACCCTTTGCCAGACGGGGCTCCAGCGCGCGGAGGTACTCGAAGTACTCCTCCTTGGTGGCGTCGATCAGCGCGAAGTCGAAGCGGCTCCCCAGGAAGGGGAGGACGCGCCGGGCGTCGCCCGTGATGACGCGGGTGCGCGTGGCGAGGCCCGCGGCCGCCAGGTTCTCCTCCGCGATCATCGCCATGTAGGGGTTCAGCTCGATGCAGGTGAGGCGCCCGCCGGGCGGCAGGTGGCCGGCGACGACGATGGCGGAGTAGCCGATGAGCGAGCCGATCTCGACGGCGCGCTTCGGCCGGCGCTTGTCGATGAGCCGGCCGATGAAGGTCGCCTTCTCGCGCCCGATGGTCGGGAGAAACCAGGACCGGGTGATCCGGTCCATCTGCCTCAGCATGGAGCGCGCGCGTTTGGTCATCCCAGGGCCATGTTCCCTCCCGTGTGCCAGAAGCACACGGTCTCGTCCCGCTTGAACCGCCCGCGGCGGATCAGGTCGATCATCCCGGCCGCGGCCTTGGCGGTATAGGTGGAATCGAGCACGATCCCCTCGAGCCGGGCGAACTGTCGAGTGGCTTCCTCCGAGGCGGCGGTGGGGACGCCGTACCCCTCCCCCACGTAGTCGTCCAGCACTTCAATCTGATCCTTTCTTGGCGCCGGCAGTCCCGACTGCTCGGCGAGCGCCCGGGCGATGTCGTTCACCATTCGGCCGAGATCGTCCTTCTTCTCATCGGCGCTGATCCCCACCACGCGCGTGGGCAGCTCCTCGGCCAGGCACCCTACCACCAGGCCCGCCTGGGTCCCGCCGGAGGAGGAGGCGTGGACGATGGTCGAGACCGGGATGCCCACGAGGCGGCACTGCTGGGCGAATTCCTTCACGGCCTCCACGTAGGCGTAGGCGCCGAGCGGAGTCGAGCCCCCGAGCGGGATCACGTACGGGCGGAGGCCCTTCGCCCTGAACTCCGCCGCGAGGGCTTCCATCCGGGGCGCGCGCTCCTGGCGCGTCTCGACGAAGACCAGCTCGGCCCCGAACAACTGGTCGAGAAGGAGATTGCCGGTGAACCGCGCGGGCGTCGCCCCGCTCAGCACCAGCACGCACCGCATGCTCGCCCGCGCCGCCGCCGCCGCGGTCACCCTGCAGTGGTTGGACTGGACCCCGCCGCACGTGATGAGCACGTCCGCGCCCGCGGTGCGCGCGTCGGCGAGGAAGAACTCGAGCTTCCGGACCTTGTTGCCCCCCAGGGCGAAGCCGACCAGGTCGTCCCGCTTGATCAGGAGGCGCGGGCCACCGAGGATTGTGCCGAGGCGCGCGAGGTCCAGGAGCGGGGTCGGGAGCTTGGCGAGCGGCTCGCGGCGCGGGGCGAAGATCATTTACGGTGGACGGAGTCGGGGAGGGGGTAGCGGCGGTCGGCCTTGCCCGCCTTGATGATCTGGCCGGGGAGCGGGCGGCCGACGATCTCCTGGACCCGCTTCGACGTCTCGATGAGCGCATCCAGGTCGATGCCGGTCTCGACTCCCATCGCGTGGACGCAGTGGACGAGGTCCTCCGTGCAGACGTTCCCCGACGCCCCGGGGGCGAAGGGGCAGCCGCCGAGGCCGCCGATGGAGGCATCGAAGTGCGTGACGCCGCGCTCCATGGCGGCCAGGATGTTGGGGATCGCCATGGTGCGGGTGTCGTGGGTGTGCAGCGTCCACTCGATCCCGGGGAACTTCGGCATCAGATGCTCGAGGGTGCGCGCCACCTGGGCCGGGTTGGCCATGCCGGTGGTGTCGGCGAGCGCGATGCCTTTCGCGCCGAGGTCCACCAGCCGGACCACCACGGCCTCCAGGTTCTTCAAGGGGACTTCGCCCTCGAACGGGCAGCCGAAGGAGGTCGAGATGCCCGCGATCACCGGCTTGCCGGCGCGCCGGCAGACCTCGGCCACGGCCCGGAGCTTGTCGAGAGACTCGGCGATGGTCATGTTCACGTTGGCGAGGTTATGGCTCTCACTGGCCGACACCACCGTGTGGATCTCGTCCGCCCCCGCCTCCACCGCGCGGGAGGCGCCCTTGTCGTTGGGGACGAGGGCCGCGTAAGTCGTGCCGGGGCGCCGGCTGATTCGGGCCATCACCTCCTCGGCATCCTTGAGCTGGGGGACCACCTTGGGATGGACGAAGGAGGTGACCTCGATCCGGGGCATGCCGGTGGCTGCGAGGCGGTTCACCACTTCGACCTTGAGGTCGGTGGGGATGAAGTCGGGCTCGATCTGAAAGCCGTCCCGCGTTCCCACCTCGCAGATCGTCACGCGCGCGGGTAACTTCATTGCGCGCATCAGTACGACCTCGGCATGCCGAGGACGTGCTCGCCGACGTAGGCGAGGATCAGGTTGTTGTTGATGGGAGCGGTCTTGTAGAGGCGCGCCTCGCGGAACTTGCGCTCGACGTCGTATTCTTCCGCATACCCGTAGCCGCCGTGGCAGTCGATGCAGGCGTTGGCCGCCTCCCAGGCCGCCTCCGCGGCCAGGTACTTGGCCATGTTGGCCTCGGGGCCGCAGGGCTCGCCGCCGTCGAAGAGGCGGGCGCCCTTGATGCGCATCAGGTCCGCGGCCTCCACCGCCATGTGGGCTTTCGCGATCGGGAACTGGACGCCCTGGTTGGCCCCGATGGGCTTGCCGAAGACGACGCGCTGGCCGGAGTAGGCCACGGCCTTTTCGATGAACCAGCGGCCGTCGCCGAGGGAGTCGGCCGCCACGAGGATCCGCTCGGCGTTCATCCCGTCGAGGATATAGTGAAAGCCCTTCCCCTCCTCGCCGATGAGGCTCTCGGCCGGGATCTCCATGTTGTCGAAGAAGAGGGCGTTGGTGGAGTGGTTCATCATCATGCGGAGCGGCCGCACCTCGAGCCCCTTGATGTTGCGGATGTCCACGAGGAACACGCTGAGGCCGTCGGTCTTCTTCTTGAGCTGGTCGACAGGCGTCGTCCGGGCAAGCAGCAACATCAGGTCAGACTGGAGGACGCGGGAGATGAAGATCTTCTGGCCGTTGACGGCGTACCTGTCCCCCTTCCTGACGGCCGTCGTCTGAAGCTTTGTGGTGTCTGAACCGGAATTGGGCTCGGTGACGCCGAAGGCCTGGAGCCGCAATTCCCCCGTCGCAATCTTGGGGAGGTACTGCTTCTTCTGAGCCTCGGAGCCGTGGCGGAGGAGCGTGCCCATGATGTACATCTGGGCGTGGCACGCCGCCGCGTTCCCCCCGGAATGGTTGATCTCCTCCAGGATGAGCGACCCCTCGAGGATGCCGAGCCCCGGGCCGCCGTACTCCTGGGGGATCAGCGCCGCGAGGTAGCCGGCCTTGGTCAGGGCGTTGACGAAGGCCTCGGGGTACTCGCGCTTGGCGTCCAGCTCGCGCCAGTACTCGGGCCGGAACTGCTTGCAGAGGTCGTGCACCGCGGCCTTGAGGGCCCGCTGCTCGTCGGTCAGCGTGAACGTCATGTCTTTCATGCTCAACGCTCCTTGCCACGCGCCCCCTCACCCTGCCCTACTCAGACGCCCCTCACCTCTTCTCCTCTCCCCACTGGGGAGAGGTAGGGTGAGGGGGAGAGGATGAAGGTGAGGGGGTGAGGGGGCTACTTGCCCTTGAAGCGCGGCTTGCGCTTCTCGTTGAAGGCGCGCACGCCCTCCAGCCGGTCCTCGGTCGTCACCGTGTTGTTGTAGGCCTCGATCGCCAGGATCATCGCGGTCTCGAGGTCCGTCTCCGTCCCCCGGGCGATGGCCTTCTTGGCCTGGCGCACGGCGATGGGCCCATTGTCCGCGATCGTGGCGGCAATCTCCAGCGCCTTGGCCCGCGCCTGGCCGGCCGGGACCAGGTAGTTCAGTAGCCCCGCGGCCTTGGCCTCCTGGGCCCCCATCCGCCGCCCCGTGAAGATCAGCTCCTTCGCCAGCGGAGCGCCGAGAATCCGGGGGAGGAGCTGGGTGCCGCCGATCCCGGGGAAGATGCCGAGGGTGATCTCGGGGACGGCGAAGACGGCGGTCTCGCTGGCGACGATGAAATCGGAGAGGATCGCCAGCTCGAGGCCGCCGCCCATGGCGAACCCCTCCACGGCGGCGATGACCGGGACCGGGCAGTGGAGGAGGCGGAAGGCCATCTGCTCGAACATCTCGTGCTGGGCGAACCATGTCTCGTCGGTCATCCCCTGCCGTTCCTTGAGGTCGGCACCGACGGAGAAGGCTCTCTGCCCGGCCCCCGTCAGGACGACGGCGCGGACCGTCTTGTCCCAGAAGAGCGCCTCGAAGCAGGCGAGGAGGTCCTCGCACATGGCGGTGTTCATGGCGTTTAGAACTTCGGGCCGGTTGAGCTCAACCGTGACGCCGAAGCCGTCGGCGCTCCGCGTCACGTTGAGATGCTTGTACTGTCGCGGCTCCGTCATACCTCGGAGGGGGGCTCCGCCCCCCTTCCGACACCTCCCCCCAGGAGTTGCGCGGGCAAAGCCCGCGCTCGAACAGCCGCGAGATTCTTCAGGGACGGGTGCAGTCTCATGATGGCCCGTTCCTCCGCTCGACGATCCGCCGGCTGGCGAGCGACTCGATCTCGGCGGCGCTGTAGCCGAGCTCGCCTAGGACCTCGGCGGTATGCTCGCCCAGCAGCGGCGGCACCCGCGCGACGCCGTGGCGCCGGCCGTCCCATTCGAGTGGCAGCGCGACGCTCCGGTAGTCGGCGATCCGCGGGTGGGGAGCCCGGAGCAGCATCCCGCTCGCCTCGGTCTGGGGCTCCACCGCCACCTGGTCGATCGACAGGATGGGGGCGCACGGGACTCCTGCCTCCCGGAGCCGGGCGACCCAGCGGGCCGTCTTTTCGGTCTGGGTGATCCCCGCGATCAGGTCGTAGAGCGCCTTGCGGTTCCTCACGCGGGCGGGGTTGTCCACGAAGCGGGGATCCTTGGCGGCCTCCGGCATTCCCAGCGCCTCGCCCATCGCGGCGAAGAGACCATCGCTGCCTGCGGCGATGATGACGTAGCCGTCGGCCGTCGGGAAGGCCTCGTAGGGCACGATCATCAGGGTGCCCGAGCCCTGGGGCTGGGGCACCTCGCCCGAGGCGAAGTAGTTCATCAGGTGGTAGGAGCTCCACATCAGCGCGACGTCGAAGAGCGACGTCGTGAGCTGGGCGCCAACGCCGGTTCGCTCGCGCTCGCGGAGCGCTCCCAGGATCCCCAGGCTCGCCCACATCCCGGTGCCCATATCCACGATGGAGGCGCCGACCCGCGCCGGCGGCTGGCCCGGATGGCCGTTGACCGACATCAGCCCGCCGTGGGCCTGCATGAGCGCGTCGTAGCCCGGGAGCGCGCTGAGGGGGCCGCGGGTGCCGAAGGCGGTCACGGAGCAGTAGATGAGTCGCGGGTTGAGCGGGCGGACCTCATCCCAGCCCAGGCCGAGGGCGTTGACCGAGCCCGCGGCGAGACTCTGGACGAAGACGTCGGCCTTCGCGACCAGGCGCCGGGCCACGTCGCGGCCGTCGGGGAATTTCAGATCCACCGCCAGGCTCCGCTTGTTGCGGTTCAGGGAGAGGAACGTGGCGCTCTCCTCGCCCCAGTAGGGCGGGGCCCATGCGCGAGCGTCGTCGCCCTTGCCGGGGCGCTCCAGCTTGATGACATCGGCCCCCATGTCCCCCAGGATCTGGGTGCAGAACGGCCCGGCCACGTTCAGGGTGAGGTCGGCCACCACGATCCCCGCCAGCGGCTGGGTCATGGGCGGAACTCCTCCTCCAGGATCTCGGTGATGAAGCGGTCGATGGACACGGGATAGAACCTCACGCGCGGGCAGAGGATCACCCCCGTGTCGATGACCTCGCGCCGGAGGAGCTCGTCCAGCGCCCGGTGGACCTCCGCCTCCGGGTCCCGGTCGCTCCGGGTGATTTTGAGATCTTCGTGCTCGAGCGTGACCTGGTGGCGGGACGTGTAGAGGAAGCTGAAGACCCGCGCCACCAGGGCCGCGTCCATCACCTCCGGGTCGCGGAAGAGCTCGCCGTAGGTCTGGCCGTGGTGGCCGGGGGCCAGGACGAGCCGCGGAGAGACGCGGATCTTCCCCCGGATCTCGACGGACCGCTGCTGCTGCTCCTCCTGGGGGCCGACGAGGATGTACGGGAGGACGTGGTACCCGGCGATGATCCCCCGGAGGGGTTTTCTGAGCACTCGCGTCCCCTCGAAGATGCTCTTGAACTGCTCCGGATCTGGCGACCGCTCGAACACGGAAGTTAGTGTACCAGATCAGGAGGGGCTGCCGGAGGGGGCCGGGACGCCGCGGAGGTCGAAGAGGATGCGCACCTCGTCCCGGAGGGGATTGAACCAGCTCCGGTAGGTCATGCCGTAGTCGCTCATGCGGATCGTGAACTCGCCCCGCGCGCGGAGCGTCCCTGCCGAGAGCTCCAGCTCGACCGGGACGGTGACCTCCCGGCTCACGCCGTGCAGGGTGAGGTCGCCGGTGACGAGGACCTTGCCGTCCGCGGGGGCGACCCGGCGGCTGGCGAACGTGATCTGGGGGAAGCGCGTGACGTGGAAGAAGTCCTCGCTCCTGAGGTGATCGTCCCTCCGGAGGATACCCGTGTCTACCGAGGCGGCATCGATCGCCAGCGAAACCACGGCCTGCTCCAGGGCCTTCGGGTCCATGCGCACCTCACCCCCGAAGCGGTGGAACCGGCCGTCCGCGTCCACCAGGCGCGAGGTGGCCTTGAAGGAGATGTTGCCGTGGGACGGCCCGAGCGGGTAGCGGACCGTGTCCGCCCACGTGAGGCCGGCCCCGAGGAGGAGCAGGACGAGACCGGCCGCCAGCAGAACGGGGAGGCGCTTCATCGGCTGCGGGCGCGAGGCTTCTTTTTCGGGGCCGTCTTCTTCCTGGGGAGGAAGGCCGGCAGGACCTCCTCGGCGTAGGCGTGGAGGGCCTCCCAGTCGAACGGCATTCGAAGCGCGATGTTCAGGCGGACCGCCCCCGCTTTCTTGTACTCGCCCGCCCGGTCGATCACCTGCTGCGGCGTGCCGACGAAGAAGCCGCCGATCCGCTGCTCGAGCGTCGCCCCCCACTGGGCCTTCATCCGCTCTTCCTGCCGCTTCGCCGCCTTCTCGGTGGCGCCCATGTAGAAGCCGACGTTGACCGTGCGGAGGACCCTGGCGGGATCGCGCCCCTCCTTCTGGCACCACTCGTCCAGGACCTGGCTCTTCCGCCTGAAGGCGTCGGGGGAAATGTAGGGGGCGTTCCAGCCGTCGGCGTACTTGGCGACCGCGCGGAGCGTCCGTTTCTCTCCGAGGCCGCCGATCCAGATCCTCAGATGCCGTTGCAGCGGTTTGGGATTACACCGGGCCTCGTTGAGCTGGAAGTAGCGACCGCTGAAGTTCGCGATCCGCTGGTCGAAGAGGAGCCTCAGGACCTGAACCGCCTCTTCCAGCTGGTCCTCGCGCACCCCTATGCGCTCGAAGGGGAGGCCGTACCCTTTATACTCACCCTCGTGCCAGCCGGCCCCGATGCCGCACTCGACGCGCCCGCCCGAGATGTGGTCGATGGTGCAGAGCGCCTTGGCCAGCACGCCGGGGTGGCGATAGTTGACGCAGAAGACGAGGCAGCCGACGCGGACGTTCTTCGTCTCGTTGGCCAGCGCCGTCATCGTCGAGACGGACTCGAAGCAGTCGATGTCGCCGCCCTGCGGCGGGGATTCCTGGAAGTGGTCGGACACCGAGAACCAGTCGAAGCCTTTGGCGTCGGCGAAGCGCCACAGCTTCCGCAGCTCGCTCAGCGGGCTCGCCAGATGTCCCACGTGAATGCCGAACGTCATCGCCATGTTCGTTGCTCCCTTGTCTGTCCTACCGCGTGCTGATAGATAGACCGCCGTCCACGACGAGGACCTGCCCTGTCACCCAGCGCGACTCGTCGCTCGCCAGATAGACCGCCGCCCAGCCCACGTCCCAGCCCGTGCCCTCGTCCTGGATCAGGGCGGCCAGCCGCCGGCGCTCGCGCAACTCCGGCGACATTCCCTCGGCCACCATCGGCGTATAGACGAACCCCGGCGCGATCGCGTTGACCCGAATCCGATCCTGCGCGAGCTGGCCGGCCATGGAGATCGTGAGCCCGATCACTCCCGCCTTGGCCGCGGCATAGGCGGTGCGGCCGTGGGCGCGGATCCCCGCCACCGAGGAGACGTTGATGATCGACCCGCCGCCCGCCTCGCGGAGCCGGGGGACGGCCGCCTGGGAGGTCAGCAGCATGCTCTTGAGGTCCACCGCCATGACCCGGTCCCACTCCTCCTCGGTGACCTCCATCAGGTTCTTGCGCGACTCGATCCCGACGTTGTTGTGGAGGAGGTCGAGCCGGCCGTAGCGCTCGACGGCCGTCGCGACGACGCGCTCGCAATCGGCCGCCCGCCTCACGTCGGCCTGGAGCGGGAACGCTTCCCCCTTCTCGGCGCGGATGAGGGCGCAGGTCTCCTCCGCGCGCTCCAGGAACTGGTCAGCGCAGAGGACCCGGGCCCCCTCCCGCGCGAAGAGGACGGCGGCGGCTTTGCCGTTTCCCACTCCCGGGCCGCGCGAACCCGCGCCCGTGACGATGGCCACCTTGCCTTTGAGACGATCCACGACCTTATCCGCGACGCCCCCTCACCTTTATCCTCTCCCCCCTCACCCTGCCTCTCCCCAGTGGGGAGAGGAGAAGAGGTGAGGGGCATCGAGTGGGGCAGGGTGAGGGGGGCTAAGGTTTGAAACTCGCGTCCGCCTGGACGTCGAGGAGATACGGGCCGCCGGCGGCCAGGCCGCGGGCCAGGGCGGGGCCGATGTCCGCGGCCTTCTCCACGCGCTCCCCGGCCACCCCGAGGGACTGGGCGAGCCCGACGAAGTCAATGAGGGGCTTGTCCAGGTCCATCGCCACGTACACGTCGTCCTGGGCCGAAAACCCCTTGAGCGCGTGGACCCGCTGCTTCAGGATCCGGTAGCCGCGGTTGTTGATGATGACGAATACCACGCCGAGGCCGTTGTGGGCGGCGGTCCAGAAGGCCTGGTTCGTATACATCGCGCTCCCGTCCCCCACCAGCGCCACCACCGGGCGGCGCGGGAGGGCGAGCTTCACGCCGAGCGCCGCGGGGAGCCCCCAGCCGATGCCGCCGCCCCGGAGGCCGAAGAAGCTCTGGGCGTCCTGGCAGCGGAGGAGCTCCCGGAGGCCGCCTCCCGAGGAGATCGCTTCCTCCACGATCACGGCGTCGGGCGGCAGGCTCTCGGCGACGGCGTGGACCAGGGCCAGCGGCGCGATCGGCTGGCGGCCGCCCGCGGCCAGCGCCCGCTTCTTCAGCTCGGCGATCGTCCCGGCGCGGCGCTTGTCCGAGTCTTCGAGGCGGCGCCGCGCCTCGGGATGGCCGCTTCCTCCGAAGCGCTTCCGCAGCGCCTCGGCCAGGTCGGGGAGCGTGGCCTTCGGGTCGCCGACGATCGCCACCTTCGCGGGATAGTTCTTGCCGAGCTCCCACGGGTCTACATCCAGGTGGATGATCCCGAGACCGTGGGGCACGGGCTCGACGTCGGACGGGAGCGACAGGGTGAAGAGGTCGCCGCCGACGGAGAAGACCAGATCGTGCTGCTGGAGGAGGGCTCGGAGGTCGGGGGCGAGGCGCGGGATCGCGCCCTGGTAGAGCGGGTGGGTGAAGGGGAAGTTGCATCGGTTGGCCATCCCTTCCAGTCTGACCGGCGCGCCGAGCAGCTCCGCCACCTCGATCAGCTCGGCGATCCCGCCGCCCTGGGCCACTGCGTCGCCCGCGACGACCAGCGGCCGCTTCGCCGCGACCAGCAGGTCTGCCGCCCGCTCCACCGCCTCGCGCGCCCCGCGGATCCGTGGGTCCACGCGGGTGGGCTCACCCAGCTCGAGGTCGCGCTCGGCGTTCAGCACGTCCACGGGCAGTGAGAGGAAAACCGGCCCCGTGGGGTGGGTCAGCGCCACCTTCACCGCGCGGTGGACGATGCGCGGCAGATCTTCGAGGCGGTGGATCTCGGTCGCCCACTTGACGAAGGGTCTTGCCACCGGGGGCAAGTCGGACCAGAGGACGGGCTCGGTGACGTTGAAAGACTGGTCGTGCTGGCCCGCGGTCAGGAGGAGGGGAGAGCCGGCCTTCCAGGCGTCGTAGAGCATCCCCATGGCGTTGCCCAGGCCGGGAGAGATGTGGACATTCACCGCGGCCAGCTTCCCGCTGGCCTGGGCGTAGCCGTCGGCCATGGCGATGGCCACCGCCTCCTGGAGGGCCAGGATGTAGCGGATCCGCGGCTCGCGCACCAGGCCGTCCATCAGCGGCAGCTCGGTGGTGCCCGGGTTGCCAAACAAATACTCCACACCCTCCTGCTTCAGGATCTCCAGAAACGCCTGCTTCCCCGCCATCAGCGGCATCGTGGCCTCCGGGATTCGAGTGAGATCGCGGCAGCCATCGTCGCCCAGGGACGCGGAGTTGTCAATCTTGACACCCCCCGCCGTTTGACCTATATTTCCCGTCAAATCGCTCTACGCCGACCTGACAAGGAGGGCTTCCGAATGAAGCATCTACTTCTCTCCGGTCTGGGTGTTCTGCTCGTGATTAGTGTCGCCAGCGCGCAGCAATCGAGCGCGCCGCGGTTTGCGCAAGCGGCGGCGGACGATCAGGCGCTGCCGAAGGGGTTCAAGAGCACGCCGGTCCTCAAATCGGGGCTGACGGCAGGCAAGATGCCCATCGAGTACCCCAAGGCCGGCAAGGCGGAGATCATCTCCGTCATCGGCCAGCTCGAGCCGGGAGGGCGGACCGCGCTCCACCAGCACCCGGTGCCGGTGTACGTCTACGTCCTCGAAGGCACGCTGACCGTCCAGGCGCAGGGCGCCGAGGCGCGGGAGTACAAGCCCGGGCAGGCGTACCTGGAGGACGTGAACCACTGGCACCAGGCATTCAATAAGGGCGACGCGCCAGTGAAGATTCTCGTCGTCTTCGTCGGCGAAGAGGGTAAGCCGACCACGATTGCCGCCAAGTAAGCCTCACGCTGCGTAAGATCTTCGCGCTTCCTTGACTCGGCCGGGAGCGGACGGTAGGCTGGGTGATCCATGAAGCCCGCTACGTCTGCTCCCTTTCTGCGCGCGTGCCGACGCGAGCCCGCC
>Ga0209321_10001809_pt1 | contig 14470 bp, 12 predicted proteins | sample Rifsed16ft4_FD_184012 | JGI IMG/M metagenome (GOLD analysis project Ga0209321, IMG submission 184012) | Soil microbial communities from Rifle, Colorado, USA - sediment 16ft 4 - CSP-I_5_4 (version 2) | ecosystem: Environmental > Terrestrial > Deep subsurface > Rock core/Sediment | place: Rifle... | reverse complement strand
CTCGCCATGATCTCGAGCGACGGGAGCTGCTTGTAAAGAAGTCCGAAGCGGTGCTTCTTGATGTCGTAGAAGAGCATCAGGTAAAGGAGCCCGTAAACCGCCGAGACCGCGAGGCCGGAGTATCCGAGAAGCGCGGAGAAGACATGGAGCATGAACGCCGGCTCCCAGAGAAGCGTGCTGAAGGTCTCGGGCGGCTCGACGAAGGCCGAGGAGACGAGCTGGAAGTCGAAGACGATCCCGATGATGAAGAAGCCCGTGGTGCGTACGCCGATGCGGGCTTCGATCAAAAGGTAGAGCGTCGCCACGGAGAAGGCGAGGACCGAGTTGGCCTCGAACACGCTGGCGATGGGGAAGTGGTGGTACGAGATCGTCCAGAGCGCGAGAAAGAGCCCGTGGAGCGCCATGGTGATTCGGAGCAGGAGAGGCGCGGTCTTCTCGGCGAAGGGGTCGTTTCGGAAGAAGAGGAGTGCGTAGTCCGCCCACAAAAGCGCGTAAAGCGTGGGGAGAAGGATGTTGAGGGCGTTGAGGAGGCCGGGCACGACATTTCACTATAGAACCGGTTCAATCACGGTGCAACGCAGTGCGAGCCGCGCAGCCGGGTGTGACGATGGCGGAGGTGTGTCGTGGGAGGAATGGTGGGAGTGAGGCACCGGGCCCGGAGGGCCCGTCCTCCCCGAGCGAGGAGCGAGGGGAGCGAGCCGAGCGAAGAGCGAGGCGAGCACTGGAATGATTGACAGCGGTGGTACGATGCTTGGCACCCTCGGGGGGTTCCTCAAAAACCGGAGAGCTCGGCATGCGAAAGCGTTGGAGCGGACTCTTTGTCGCGCTCGCCCTGTCGGCGGGCTGCCGTCCGAGCGTGCCGCCGACGGGAAACGCGGTTCTCCGCGTCGCCATCCACACCGAGCCCCAGACCTGGAATCGGCTCCTGGCATCGGATCGGGTGACGCACGTGATCGCCGATCAGCTGCACGAACCGCTCCTGAGGCTCAACCCCGAGACCCAGAAGATGGAGCCCGCGCTCGCGGAGTCGTGGGAGTTCTCCGAGGAAGGGACGAGGCTCGTCTTTCACCTGCGAAAGGGAGTGCGCTTCTCTGACGGCGATCCCTTCGGCGCCGAGGACGTGGCCTTCACTTTCAAGGCGCTCTACGAGCCTTCGACCGGGAGCCCGCTCGTCCAGACCGCGCAGATCGATGGGAAGCCTTTCGGCGTTCAGGTCATCGACGAGTCGACGGTGGCCTTCACTCTTCCTCGGAGGACGGCTGTGGTCGAGCGCGTCTTCGACAGCCTCGTCATTCTTCCGTCGCACGTCCTGAAAGAGAGCCTGAAGCGGCAGACTCTCGCCGCCGATACCGGTCTCGGAGCCGAGGCCCGGAGCATCGTCGGGCTCGGCCCCTTCGTCCTCGCCGAGCACGTCCCGGGAGAGAGAATCGTCCTCCAGAGGAATCCCCATTACTGGAGGACCGCGGATGACCGTGGTCGAATCCCTAGGCTCGAGCGTCTGGTTTTCGAGATCGTTCCCGATGAGAACGCGCGGCTCCTTCGCTTCCGCTCGGGCGAGATCGACCTTCTCGAGCTCCTGACGCCCGACTCCTTCGAGATGCTTCGCGACGAGGGGAGCCTCGATCGCGAGCTTATCGATCTCGGGCCCGGCCTCCTCTCGGAACGGCTTTGGTTCAACCTCGGCCCGAAGGCGCCCATCGACGAGCACAAGAGGCGCTGGTTCGCGGACGTGCTCTTCCGGCGAGCGATCTCGCTCGCGCTCGACCGCCGGGCGATGGCCCGGGTGGTTTTCTCCGGACGCGCGACGCCCGCCGCGGGACCGGTCTCGCCCGCGAATTTCTTATGGCACGACGGGTCCCTGCCGGAAGCGGCCTACGATCCGGCAGCCGCCAGGACGCTTCTTTCCCGGGCGGGTTTCGCGTGGGACGACGGCGGGCGGCTTCGGGACGGGGAGGGCCACGAGGTGAGCTTCACGGTATTGACCAACGCCGGAAACGAATCCCACGCGCGCATGGGCGCCTTCATCCAGGAGGACCTGTCGAAGATCGGGATTCACGCGCCGACGGTGGTCATCGAGGCCTCGAGCCTCCTGGCGCGAATCACCGGAAGCTTCGACTACGAAGCCTGTCTTCTGGGAATCACCCAGACCGATCCCGATCCCTCGGCGGAAATGGGGCTCTGGCTGAGCCGCGCCCCGCTCCACCTCTGGAACCCGCAGCAGAAGACGCCCGCGACCGCCTGGGAGGCGCGCATCGACGAGCTCATGCAACGCCAGATGAGCGAGCTGGATCTTGAAGCCCGGCGCGAGACGTACTTCGAAGTGCAGGGGATCGTCTACGAGCAGCTTCCGGTTCTCGATCTTGTGGTTCCGCACGCGCTTCTCGGCGCGCGCCATTCGGTTTGGAACCTTCGGCCGACGCCGTTCGCCCATGCCCTATGGAATGGCGAAGAGATTTCTATCGGCCATGGAGGCGAGAACGTCACCTGGAAAAATCCGTGATGCGCGTCACTGACACTCGGGAAGAAGAAGAGTAGCTTTCCAGCCGAAGATTGCACTATGCTGCCGGCCTAAACGAGCCTGCTGAGGCAGCTCGAGCGGCTGGCAAGGAGGTGACCTCGGGATAAGCTGACGAGGGACGGTCCAGAAGCAGAGCGAGCTTCGCGGGAATTCGATCTATTTTCAACATTATTCCTTTCATGATCGCCCGCCCTGCCCGAGGACGACAAGTCTCGAGCGATTCCAGCATCCCACAACGTTCCTAAAATTTCGGTCGGACGGAAGCCGCGCCGCGCTTCACGCGCTGGGTGTGAGCTTTCGTTGGAAAGGAGGGACGTCGATGCGAGGCATTCTATGGGTCTGATGTTTTCGTTCCGAAGATAGTTGAATCGGTTCATTCGAAATAACGTCGTTGATTGATAACTCTATTCATTGAAGGAGACCGATCATGGAAAACCCGAAGAACGTGCAGGAAGTGGTGGAGCTCGAAATCGAGGAGCTCGAAGAACGTTCCGCTCCCGGAATCATCATCTCAATATAGAGTCCTCGGCACATTGGTTTGAATCCCACCTATTGAGGAATCTATCCGCTTGATAAGGACTTGGAGACCCTGGGGAGCGGTCTCCTCGTTTCCTCCCTCGTTCCCGCGCGGCTTTCGAGAGTTATTGATTCGCCGCCGCCCTTTGTGATAGCGTCAGCCCGCAGGGTTGGTTGTTCCCTTGACTCCGGGAAGGGGTTGCGTTTCACACTCGGACTCTTACGTTAAGCGTTCATATAAATCCCTAGGCGCGCTGCCTAGCAACCCGAGGTGCCGGAGTCCAAATGGACTGGCGTAGTCGGCCAGCCAGCATCAAGATCTACGTAGCAGCGGTCGTCGGGGTAGGGATACCCGTCTACGGATGGGCACTCTACCAGTCGATAGTCACCGCTATTGCGTATCCTCCCGATAAGCTCGTCAGCCTGCTGGGGATCCTGCTCGTTTCCGGTTTGAGCGCTCTATGGGTGGTTCGGATTCCCCACACCACCACCTGGATCGCGGTCGCCGACTGCCTCATCATCAGTATCCTCATGATCTACGGCCTCGCGCCGGGGATCGTGGCTCAGGGTCTCTTCAGCCTGGTGAGCTACTGGTTCGCGGTGGAGCGCGAGCCGCAAGAGCATCTTGGAGTGAGGCACGACTGGAGCCGACTCCGGGCGCTTTTCAACCTTTCGTGGGGCGCTCTTCACGCCCTGGCCTACGGCACGGTCTTTCTTGCGGTGAAACCGAGCGAGCCCATCACCGCCCCGCAAATCATTTTCCCCGTCCTGCTCTTGGGCCTGACCTACTTCGTGGTGAACGCCTTCGGGATCCACGTCGCCCAGGCGCTCTGGGGGCAGGCCCGCTTCTGGGATCTGTGGCGTCAGGATTTCCCGCTGCTTCCCATTTACTTCGTCGCCTCCGCCTGCGGAGCCGCCATCGTCTACTTATTTCACGAGCTGGTGGGACCGGGCGCCTTTGCCCTCGCGCTTCCGTTCTGGATCGTCGCCTACTACGCGCACCGGTTCTACAAAGAGAAGTACGAGGAGCTGGCGAAGGTACACCGGCAGACGCTCGAGGCCTTCGCGTTCTGCATCGACGCGATGGAGCTCCATACGGACTTCAAGCACGACACCCACACCCACATCCAGAGGACCCAGGTCTTGACCCTCGGCCTCGCGCGGGCTCTCAACGTGGACGAGAAGACCTATGAGGGGCTCCGCTACGCCTCGGTCCTGCACGACGTGGGCAAGATCTCCATCCCGTCCTATATCCTTCACAAGCCGACGCGGCTCACCGAGCGCGAGTTCCAGAAGATGAGAACTCATCCGGCGGTGGGCGCCCAGATCCTCTCCTCGATCGACTTTCCGTTCCCGGTGGTCGCGATCGTCAAGCACCACCACGAGAACTGGGATGGCAGCGGCTACCCCGACGGTCTCCGGGGCGAGGAGATCCCGCTCGGCTCCCGCATCCTCACCGTCGCGGACTGCTACGAGGCGCTCACTGCGCGGCGGGTTTATCGGCGCTCTCTCTCCCGCGACGCGGCGGTCGCCATCATGAAGCGGGAGTCGCACAAGTTCGATCCTCGCCTCTTTCGGAGGTTCCTCGAGGTCGTCCCCGAGCTGGAAGCGGAGCTGAGGTCCATCGATGTGCGCTCGCTTACCGACCCCAAGGAGCACACCGACCGCGCCCGCGACCGCGACATCGTGGGTCAGCCAAAGTCGGTGACGCTCTCGAGCGCGATCTCCGAGCCCCAGCAGGAGATCTTCACGCTGTTCGAGATCTTCCAGAACATCGGGAACTCGCTCTCGAAGACCGACACCCTCACCATCCTCGCCTCGAAGCTCGAGAAGATCGTTCCCTTCACCACGCTCGTCATCTATCTCGTCGACGACAGCTCGGGCGAGCTTCGGCCGGCGCACATCGGCGGAGTACACAAGGAGTTTTTCACCGATCTCGCATTCGAGATCGGCACCCGGCTCGCCGGATGGGTCGCCGCCAACAACCGGTTTCTCTACAACGTCCATCCCGGTCCTGACACCATGACGCTTCCCCCGGAGGTGCGGGGCCTCTACGGGAACTCGCTTCTGGCGCCTCTGGTCCACGAGGAGCGGCCGCTCGGAACCATCGCTCTCTACGTCGCCGGCGACGAAAAGTACACCGACGACCATATTCGTCTCATGGAGATCGTGAGCAACCGAGCCTCGATCGCCCTCTTCAACGCGATTCGATTCGAGGAGACCCAGGAGGACGCCTTCACCGACCGGCTCACCGGGCTTCCCAACTCGCGGTTCCTTTACATCTTCTTCGAGCAGACGCTTTCCGAGGCCAAGCGTTACGGCGAGCCATTGACCGTCATCGAGATGGACCTCGACGACTTCAAGAGCGTCAACGACCGACACGGACACCACACCGGCGACCGCTTCCTGAAGGAGGTGGGACGTATCCTGAAAGAGCAGATGCGCGACTCCGACGTGCTGGTGCGCTACGCCGGCGACGAGTTCATCGCTGTCCTCCCCAAGACCTCTTACGAGCAGGCCCGCCAGTTCTCCTACCGCCTCCAGGACGCGGTGGAGGCTAAGGTGCTCGACGTCGGCGTCGGCCCGCTCAAAGTCGGAATCTCGCTGGGGCTCGCCTCCTACCCGGCTGCGGGAAAGGATCTGGAGTCGCTGCTCATGGCCGCGGACAAGAACATGTACGAGGACAAAGCTCGAAGGCGAGGCCGCAAGCGCGGGGTCGGCGCCCCCGACGACGGCTTCCAGCCGAGCTTGTTCGAGAAGGAAGAGCTCCAGGGCCAGCGGCCGGGCTGAGGCCGCCGAGCTCCTTGCCTCCCGAGACCCATGGGCCGCGTCGTCCTCGCGCGCCTCTCGTCGGCCATTCCGCTGCTGGTGGCGACGACGCTTCTTTCGTTTCTACTCGTCCACTGGGCGCCCGGCTCGTTTCTCGATCAGCTCCGGTTCCAACCGGGAATTCCGGAGAGCGTCATCGATCAACTGGAAGAGCGCTACGGCCTCGATCGGCCGTGGCACGCCCAGTACTCCGCCTGGCTCTTCGCCGTCGCCCGCGGGGACTTCGGCCTCTCGCTCCGGTTCCAGAGGCCGGTAGCGGAGCTCCTGAAGGAAAGCCTTCCTCGGACGCTGGTGCTTGCCGCTTTCGCCCTTCTTTTCTGTATCCTCGCCGGAACCGCCCTCGGGCTTCTCTCGGTGCGCAAGCTCGAAGGTGCTCTGGATCGCACCTCGTGCCGCGCGGCCCTCGCCCTCGTTTCGGTGCACCCGGTGATCCTCGCCATCCTCGGCTTGAGCTTCGCCGCCTGGACGGGGTCGCTTCCGCTCGGTGGCGGCTCGAGCTTCGAGGCTGAAGCACTCCCCTGGTGGGGACGAGGAGCGGACTATCTGCGGCACCTCCTCCTTCCGGAGACGGTCCTGGTCCTTGTCATGCTCCCCGGGTTCTTCCTGCAGGCGCGGGGAGTGATGGCGGAGGTGCTTCCTTCGCCGTTCGTTGCCGCCGGCCGGGCTCAGGGCTTGTCGGAGCGAACGCTCGTCCTCCGGCACCTCCTTCCCGCGACCCTCGCACCTCTCGTGAGCTATACCTCGAGCTCCCTCTCGCGTCTTTTCAATGGAGCGTTTCTGGTGGAGGTGGTCACCGGATGGCCGGGGATGGGGAGGCTCGCGCTCACAGCACTTCGCGAGCGCGATTCTTTTCTTCTCCTGGGAACGCTCGTGGTCGCGGGGGTCATTCTCTCTCTCGGAAACCTGGTGTCGGACCTGCTCCTCGCGGAAGTCGACCCTCGCATCCGCCTCGAGGAGGCTTCGACGTGAGGGCCGGCGGAACGATTCTCGTCATCCTGGCGCTCCTTTCGCTCTTCGGGCCCGAGCTCGTGTCGCGGCCTCCCCTCGCACAAGATCGGGAGAGCGTCTATCAGAGACCCTCCCTCGCCGCGCACGTTCTCGGAACCGACGGTCTCGGTAGGGACGTCCTGTCGCGAACCCTCCACGCCGCCCGCTTCACGCTCCTGACCGCGGTCGCGGGAGTCGTTCTCGCGGTTCTCCTCGGGAGCGCCGCCGGGGCCCTGGCGGGGCTCCTCGGAGGAGTGTGGGACCGTCTGGTCATGCGATCGACGGAGCTCGTCATGGTCCTTCCCGAGCTCTATCTGATCCTCGGACTCCGGAACCTTTTCCCCGATTCGATCGGTCCCTTCGCCGCCGGGCTCATCGTGGTGGTCTCACTCGCGGCGGTCGGCTGGAGTGGTGTCGCGCGGCTCGTGCGCGGCCAGGTGCTGTCCATCCGCGAAGAGGCTTACATCGCCGCCGCCCGGGCCGCGGGGGCCTCGCGCACTCGGCTTCTGGGAGTCCACATCCTCGGGATCCTGCGGCCGTTCCTGCTGCTGCAGCTCGGGCTCCACATCCCCTACTTCCTTCTCGGGGAGGTCACCCTCTCGTTTCTCGGGCTCGGTCTGGCGGCGCCCGCTCCGAGCTTCGGCAACATGCTTTCGAGCGCGGTCGCGAACGCGAGCTTCCTCGGAAGCCGCTGGTGGACGTGGGTGCCGCCCGCCTCGCTCCTGACGCTCGCTGTCCTCGGATCGAACCTCTGGATCGAGGCGCTCCGGTTGCGCTACATCCGCTACGTGGAGCTGCCGGAGCGGGCGGGCTTCGAGAGCTGGGCCGCGAGAGCCTCGCGCTTCTGGTCCTCCTCGACGTGGGGCTCGAAGCACTTGCGGCATCGCGCCTCGTAGGACTCCGCTCCTCCGACGACCACGCGGTCGGTCGAGGCCACGAGACGCTGCGTGTGGTTGGCGGGGTTGCCGCAGCGCATGCAAATCGCGAGAGTCTTGGTGATGTACTCCGCCACCGCGAGAAGCTGCGGCATCGGCTCGAAGGGCTTCCCCAGATAGTCGGTGTCGAGGCCCGCTACGATCAAGCGCTTTCCACCGTTCGCCAGGAGGTTCGAGACTTCCACCAGCCGGAGGTCGAAGAACTGACCCTCGTCGATCCCCACCACCTCGGTCGGTGGAAGAATCCTCTCGAGGATCTCGTCCGCGGACTTGACCAGCTCGGCGTCGATGCGCATGTCGCTGTGAGAGACGATGTGCTCGGGGCTATAGCGCCCGTCGATGTCGGGCTTGAAGATCTGGACCCGCTGCCTCGCGATCTGGGCGCGCCGGAGCCTCCGGATGAGCTCCTCGCTCTTTCCACTGAACATGCTCCCAGTGATGACCTCGATCCAGCCGTGACTGGCCGCTTGAGAGCGCATTACATCCATTTTCGTCCTAGCCTCTGTTTTCGAATCCGTAGCCAATTACATTATAGTGTCTCACCCACGGTCATCGAGAACGAGCGAAAGCCCCCGCTCGACGAGGTGATAGGGAAGTACCGAGCCGCCTTTGGCGCGAATCGCTTCTTCGACGGCGGGGCGCTTCCCGTCCGGGACTCCCACCACCATGCAGCCGCCGCCGCCCGCCCCGCAGACTTTCGCCGAGAGGGCGCCGGCTTTCCGCGCGGAAGCGATGATGGCCTCGAGCTCCGGGCTCGAGACCGCGGGCGCCATCTCCCGCCGCGCTTCCCAATCCTCTCCGATCAGGACGGCGACCCGATCGAGATCTCCCGCGACGAGTGCGTTTCGTACCGCGACCGCGGTACGTCCGCTCTTTTCGAGCGCTCGCCTCGTGCCCTTGTCGCCTTCGAGAAAACGTCTCACCACCTCCCAGTTCGTCGCTCCCGAGCGGTGGGGTTGATGCGAATAGGCGAGGAGGAACCTCTTCTCGAAAGCGGCAGCGTCCACGACCAGGGGCTCGCGACGGTGGCGAAGCTTCTCCCACCAGAGGCACATGGCGCCGCCGTATACCGGTGGGTAGTGATCCTGAGCCCCGGTCATCGTGCCGAGCACCTCGACCTCCACGTCCTTCACGATCTCGATCAGATCCCGCTCGTGGTAGCGGAAGCCCGTCAATCCGTTCAGCGCTCCGGCGATGGAGACTCCGAGGGACGACGATGCCCCGAGCCCGGCCTGGGGAGGGGCTTCGGAGTGGGTCACGATGGTGAGAGGTTCTGGAGGAGAGAAGAAGTTCAAGAGGCGCCCCGCGATCTCGGCGCCCTCGAGCTTCGCGAGCTCTCGGGGGCTTGCCGCTTCCCTCTCGCGTCCCGAGGCCTTCCCGCCCACCCGCCACTGCCCGTCGCTCGAGGGAGCGACCGCGACCTCGGTATAGAGGTCGATCGCCAGGTTCACGGTCGCGGCCTCTTCGATGAGGAGGTAAAGCGGCCAGAGATCGAGGGTGCCGCCTGCGAGGTCGATGCGCGATGGGGACCGGGCTCGGAGTGCCATCTACCAGACGAAGCCGACGTAAGCAGCGAACTTGGCGTCGGCGTCGGGGTCGAAGGCGCCCTGAACTTGCAGCTCTAGCGAGAGCCGTCCGATCTCCACTCCGCCGAGAATGTGCCAGCCGACGTCGTTCGCCCACTCCGTCTCGTTCGAAACGAACTGAAGGTTGCTCACCAGGCCCAGGCCCACTCCGCCGAACGGGCGCGCCCCGAGACTCCCGGATTTGTACTTCACGTTGGCGAACCCGTTGAGGGGCACGACGGTCGCCGTGGGGCCGGAGGCGACGACATCCTGCCGGTAGATCGACGTCTGCACCTCGAAGCCGGCGAAGAGCGTTTCCGAAAAGTTCACCGGATAGTCGCTTCCGAAGGCGGCGCGCCACCGGCCCTCGAAGCCGACCTCGCGCGGGTGAAAGATGACGCCGCCCTTGAGGAACGTGTCTCCCGCGAGCGCCGGACCGGCGGTGAGGAGGAAAGCCGGCACCACCGCCGCCCTGAAAAGCCGCGCGCCACCAGCGAACATGATTTTCATGTGCCGCGAATTATAACCCAAGGGTCGGTGCTATCCTGGACCGACATGAATTATCTCGTGGAGATCGTGCGGGAGCGGCTTCGAGATCGCCTTCCCGCTAGCGGGCCCCCGGGGCTGCGGCCGGCGGCGGTCTTGATCCCCATCGTGAGCGGGCCCGAAGGCCCCTCCCTTCTGCTGACCCGCCGAGCGGAAACCCTCCGCCGGCAGCCGGGCGACATCTCTTTTCCCGGGGGCGCGATCGATCCATCGGACGAAACCCCGCTCGCGGCCGCTCTTCGGGAGAGCCGCGAGGAGGTCGGCCTAGATTCCGAAGCCATCACGCTCCTCGGTCAGATGGACGAACGGGGCACCGTCACCGGCTTCCGCATTACCCCCTTCGTCGGTGCCGTTCTTCGTCCCTACGAGTTCGAGCCGAACCACGAAGTCGGCGAGCTTCTGCAAGTGCCGATCGAGGCGCTGTCCGAGCCGGCTGCGCTCTTCGTCGAGAAGCGCCATTTCCGCGGCCTTTTGCGCGACGTCTACCACTACCGCTACCACGAGCACGACATCTGGGGGATCACCGGGCAGCTCGTCAAGGACTTTCTAGAACTGATCCGCTAGAAGAGTGTAAGAAGGGGGATGTGGAGATGGAGGAGATAAGGGAGATGAACCGGAGAGTTTCTTATCTCCCCATCCCCTCCTGTCTCCCTATCCCCTTCTCTGCCTCTTCTCTGACTTCGGGGGCGAGGCATTCCTCGGGGCGCTTGTCGACGAACCCAACGAACACCGGATGCCGGAGCCTCCTCTCTTTCGTGAGGCCGGTGTACTCGACGCGCACCACGAGCCGCGGCGCGAGCCAATCGATCTCGCCCGGAGCTTCGGCTTCGAACCCCGGAGGAGGCATCGAGCGCAGCCCGTCGAGAGCGGTCTCGAGATCCTTGAGCGTCGTCTGATCGATGCCGCTCCCCGCGTTTCCGATCCACACGAGTTTCCCCTCTCGAGGACAGCCGAGGACCAGCGATTTGATCCGTTTCCCTCCCCGCTCGCGGACGAGGCCCACGAGGACCGCATCCACCTCGCGCCGCACCTTGAGCTTGAGCCAGTCCCGCGTCCGCTCCCCCGGGAGATAGCGGCTATCGAGCCTCTTCGCGAAGATCCCCTCGAGACCCCGCTCCTTCGCCTCTCCGAACAACGCCTTGCCCCGGCCGATCACGAAGGCGCTTTCGACGATGGGGGAGGGGGCGTTCGCGAGGAGCTCCGAGAGAAGTCGGCGCCTCTCGACGAGCGGGCGCTCGAGAAGCGATTCGCCGTCGCGACAGAGGAGATCGAAAGCGATATAGACCACGGGGTGCGCCCGGCCTTTCGCGCGCGCGGCCTCGCGGCCGCGAGTCTGTTCTCGCACCAGCACGCGCTGGAAGTCCGGACGACCCTCCTCGTCGAGGACCACGATCTCCCCGTCGAGGATGCCTTCGCCATGGAGCGCTTCGAGGCCCACCAGGATTTCGGGATAACGCTCCGAGCTATCGGTGAGCTTCCGGCCCTGAAGCCGCGCGAGCCCGTTGCCGAAGAACGCGAGGGCGCGGATCCCGTCCCATTTGATCTCGAAGAGGTACTCGTCCGAATCGAACGGCGAGCCCGGGCTCGCGAGCATCGGAGGGATTCGCGACGTGCGCCAGTCGGTCACTGAGATAAAACACCCGGTTCCTTAGCTTGCGCGCTCGAGGTTCTGCTCGAGGCTCGACTTGAGAGCCTCCATGAGATTGATGACCTTCCCGGTCTCGACCTCCGGCGGCTCGACGATCTCCTTGCCCTCGGCCTTGGCCTTGATGATCTCGAGGAGCTTCTCCCGATAGTTGTCCTGGAACTCCTCCGGGTGGAACGGCTTGGTGATGGCGTTGATGAGCTGGGTCGCGAGCTTGAGCTCCTCGGGGTTCACCTGGGGCTTGGCCTCGAGCTCCTCGATCCCGGTGAGGGCGCGGATCTCGTCCGCGTAGTAGAGCGCGGACATCACGAAGGCGTTGTCCCGCGGTCGGACCGCAACCATCTGCTCCTTGCCGTTCATCACGATGCGCGCGAGCCCGATCCGGTCGGTCTCCTCGGTGGCGGTGCGGATGGTGGCGAAGGATTCGATGGCGACGGGTCCGTCGGGAACGAGGTAGTGCGAGCCGTGGTAGTAGAGGGGGTCGATCTCGCCCCGCTGCACGAACTGCACGATCTGGATCGACCGCGTGGATTCGAGTCGGACCTTGGCGAAGTCCTCCTCGTCGAAGATCACGTACTGCTCCTTGGCGTACTCGTAGCCCTTCACGATCTCGTCGCTCGAAACGCTTCGGTCGCACCTGGGGCACTTCTTGTCGTACCGAATACGCGTGTTGCACGCCTTGTGGATCTGGTTGAAGGACAGCGCCTCGGACCGAGCCGCGGGGTACATCCGCACGGGGATGTTCACCAGCGACAGCTTCAGGAAGCCTTTCCAAGTTGGTCTCACGCGCGCCAGTGTAGAAGTCGCGGCGGCGGCTGTCAATGCGCCGCGGGAGGTTCGAACGACGCTCTAAACCACGGACAGGTATGAACCTCGGCGGAGGGGAGTTTTTTCAACCGCGCCTGGATTTGCTATGATTCGTGGAGAAGCGGGGCTGCTCGCGGACGAGCGAGCGAAGACCAATATCCCTCGCGACTGGAGAACTCAAGAACATGTCAACCGAGACCCTCGAAGGTGAGGCACGGCCGGACGTCAAGCCCGCCCTGATCAACGATTTTTCCATTCAGGTGGCGACGGTCAACGGCTCGGGGAGCCAATCCTCGAACAGTGTCCTGATGCGATCGATTTTCCAGATGGGAGTGCCGGTGAGCGGGAAGAACCTCTTCCCCTCGAACATCCAGGGCCTTCCCACCTGGTTCACGATCCGCGCCAACAAGAAGGGCTATATCGCCCGGAGGAAAGAGATCGACTTGCTGGTGGCGATGAATCCCGTGACCGCCCGCGAGGACGTGGCTTCGCTCGAGGCCGGAGCCGCCGTCGTCTACGAAGAGACCCTCGGGCTCGGAAAGCTCCGCACCGACCTCGTCACCTATCCCGTGCCCTTCGCCGAGCTGGCGAAGGAAGTGGTGGAGGACACGCGCCTTCGAAAGCTCCTCACCAACATGATTTACGTCGGTGTCGTCGGCTATCTCCTCTCGATCGATCGAAAGGAAATCCGAACCGCCATCGAGAAGCAGTTCGCGGGAAAAGCCAAAGCGGTCGGCCTCAACGTCAAGGCCGTCGACGTCGGCTTCGAGTACGCGGCCAAGCACTTGCAGGTCTCGGACACCCTGCGCGTCGAGCGGATGAACAAGACCGCGGGAAAGATCCTGATCGACGGCAACGCCGCCGCCGCCATCGGCGCGATGTTCGCCGGAGTCACCGTCGTGACCTGGTATCCCATCACCCCCTCCTCGAGCCTCGTCGAGCAGCTCATCGACTACCTCAAGGACTATCGGATCGATGAAGCCACGGGGAAGGCCACTTTCGCCGTGGTCCAGGCGGAGGACGAGCTCGCAGCCATCGGGATGGTCCTGGGAGCGTCGTGGGCGGGAGCTCGCGCGATGACGTCCACGAGCGGTCCCGGCATCTCGCTCATGGCGGAGTTCATCGGTCTCGGCTACTACGCGGAGATTCCCGCGGTCGTGTGGAACATCCAGCGCGTCGGACCTTCGACGGGACTTCCCACGCGAACCTCGCAGGGAGACGTCCTGAGCTCGTTCCTGCTCTCCCACGGCGACACCAAGCACATTCTGCTGTTCCCCTCCTCCGTTTCCGAGTGTTTCGAGCTCGCTTCGACGGCGTTCGATCTGGCGGAGCGCTTTCAGACGCCGGTCTTCGTGATGTCGGATCTGGATCTGGGGATGAACGTCTGGATGTCGGATCCGTTTCCTTATCCCGAGAAGCCCATCGATCGCGGGAAGGTGTTGAGCGCTTCCGACCTCGAGAAGCTCGGAAGCTTCGCCCGATACCGGGACGTCGATGGGGACGGGATCCCTTACCGGACGCTCCCCGGGACCAACCATCCCCTCGCCGCCTACTTCACCCGGGGAAGCGGCCATACCGCGGATGCCGAGTACAGCGAGCGGGCGACGGACTACGTCTCGAACCTCGATCGCCTCGCAAAGAAGTTCGAGACCGCCCGTGGCTACGTGCCCGCGCCGGTCGTCGAAAATGAGGAAGATGCGGCGGTGGGCATCATCGCCTACGGCACCACCGACTGGGCGATCCGGGAGTCGCGCGATCAGCTCCGCGAGGAGGCCGACCTGAAGACGAGCTACCTTCGCATCCGGGCGCTTCCGTTCAACTCGGAGCTCGCGGACTTCGTCGCGCGCCACCAGCGCGTCTACCTCGTCGAACAGAACCGCGACGCGCAAATGCTCCAGCTCGCGCGGCTCGAGCTCTCGTCGAGGCCCGAGCTCGCAGGCCTGGTAGAAAAGCTCCGGAGCGTCCTCCACTACAGCGGGCTCCCCATCGACGCCCGCTTCGTAACCGAGCAGATCCTCGCGCAAGAGCGGGAATCCTCGAGCCCTCGATGAAGATTGGAAGTGCCTGATGGGAAAGACGGGAACGATAGTCGAAGAACCCGCGTCCCCGAAGAAAGTGAACC
>Ga0209321_10001808_pt1 | contig 14470 bp, 17 predicted proteins | sample Rifsed16ft4_FD_184012 | JGI IMG/M metagenome (GOLD analysis project Ga0209321, IMG submission 184012) | Soil microbial communities from Rifle, Colorado, USA - sediment 16ft 4 - CSP-I_5_4 (version 2) | ecosystem: Environmental > Terrestrial > Deep subsurface > Rock core/Sediment | place: Rifle... | reverse complement strand
GCACAGCGCACGCTACTCTTACCACAAGGAGCACTGACATGGACGAACCCATCAGCATCGCCGAACGCCATCCGGCCAGATACTGGCACAAGCTGGATGACGGGCGCATCCAGTGCGACCTGTGCCCGCGCGACTGCAAGCTCCACGATGGACAGCGCGGCGCATGCTACGTGCGCGGGCGCGTCGGCGAGACCATGGTGCTCACCACCTACGGCCGTTCCTCTGGTTTCTGCGTCGATCCGATCGAGAAAAAACCGCTCAACCACTTTTATCCGGGCAGCAGCGTGTTGTCGTTCGGCACCGCGGGCTGCAACCTCGCCTGCAAATTCTGCCAGAACTGGGACATCTCCAAATCACGCAGCTTCGACAAACTTGCCGACCAGGCCACGCCGGAAGCCATCGCGAGCACCGCAGAAAAGCTTGGCTGCAAGAGTGTCGCCTTCACCTACAACGACCCGGTGATCTTCGCCGAATATGCGATGGACGTGGCCGATGCCTGTCACGAGCGCGGCATCCAGACCGTGGCAGTCACGGCGGGTTACATGCACGACCAGCCGCGCCGCGAGTTCTATGCGAAGATGGACGCTGCGAATGTAGACCTCAAGGCGTTCACCGACGAGTTCTATGTCAAGCAGACCGGCTCGCATCTGCAACCGGTGCTGGACACGCTGAAATATCTGAAACATGAAACTCAGGTATGGTTCGAGATCACCACCCTGCTGATCCCCGGGCTCAACGACAGCGCGGACGAGATCGGCAAGATGTGCGAGTGGATCGCCAGGGAACTCGGCGTGGACGTGCCGCTGCATTTTTCCGCCTTTCATCCGGACTACAAGATGACCGGCATCCCCGCCACGCCGCCCGCGACTTTGGTGCAGGCGCGTAATATCGCCAAGGCTGCCGGGCTGCAGTATGTCTATACCGGCAACGTGCACATCCGCGAGGGGGATACCACGAACTGCCCGTCATGCAACAGCGCCCTGATCGTGCGCGACTGGTACGAGATCGAACAATACCGCCTCACGCCCGACGGCCATTGCCCGGATTGCCATGCCAAAATCGCCGGACGCTTCGAAAGATTCAGCAAGGCATTCGGGGCGCGACGCATTCCCGTAGTAATGAATGGGTGATGATGAAAGGATCAATATGAGCACCGTACACATCCCGGCCGGCCCGGTTGAACTCGATGGCGAGCTGATCCTGCCGCCTTCCGCAAAAGGAGTGGTGCTGTTCGCCCACGGCAGCGGCAGCAGCCGCTTCAGCCCGCGCAACACCTATGTCGCCGAAGTGCTGCAGCAACGCGGCATCGGCACGCTGCTGTTCGATCTGTTGACGCGCGAAGAAGACCAGACTTATGAGACACGCTTCGACATCGCGCTGCTCACGCAACGCCTGCTCGCAGCCACCGCATGGCTACAGAGCAACCCCAAGACGCAAGCCCTGAGCCTGGGCTATTTCGGCGCCAGCACCGGCGCGGCGGCAGCGTTACAGGCGGCGGCAAAAATGGGCGACAAGATCGCGGCAGTGGTGTCGCGCGGCGGACGCCCGGACCTCGCCGGAGCTGTCGCACTGGGCCGCGTGACCGCGCCGACCCTGCTGATCGTCGGCGGCGCGGACTACGGTGTAATCGAACTGAACCAGCAGGCTTATGCGCTGATGAACTGCGAGAAGAAGCTCACGCTGATTCCCGGCGCAACGCCGTCGGCTTCGACTGGCGTCCCGGCACCGGCGACCTGGTGATTCCGTCGGGCGGGTCGGTCACGTTCCGCGGCAGCGGGGCGGTCCCGCAAAATGAGGACGACGACGATGACGAGGATGACGACGGCAATGGCAATGGCGAAAGGCTGACGCTGACCTACCGTTGGGACTTCGGCGGCGGCGCAGCCAACTCCACGCGGCAGAACCCTGGCAGGGTTCGCTTCAATACCGCTGGTACTTTTACGGTCACCTTCACGGTGACCGACAGCCAGGGACGTGTCTCGGTACCGGTGACCCGCATCGTGACGGTTACCCCGCCGCCGGTCGCCACAATCGCGGTGCCGGCCATGAACGTCTCGGTGCTGCCTGGAGGGACGGTGACCTTTAACGCTTCCGCTACGGGCGACCAGTTGCGCTATCGCTGGCGCTTCCCCGGTGGCAAGCCGGACAGCTCGACGCTGCAGAATCCCGGCGCGGTCAGGTTCGACAGAGTGGGCATGTTCACCATCACGCTCACCGTGACTGATCGCAACGGCCGCACCTCGACGGCCACGCGCGTGATCACGGTCGCGCCGCGCAACCAGGTCGTGCGAGTGGACGGCAAATGCGTGGATGCCGGCGGCGGCGACGATGACGATGATCAAAATGACGATGACGACGACTAAGGGAGATGCAAGATGAAACAGCGATTGGTGTTGGCAGTCGTAGCGGTGTTCGCATTCGGATCGGCCATGGCGGAATCCCAGTGGCGGCATGCGGGAGGCATGGGCATGCGCCAGTTCGTTGTCGTCCGGCCCGCGTTGGCGGCCGACGCGGAAACGCTCAAGCAGGCGGCCAGGGAAGTGTGCAGTCCCGGTCGCGCCTGTGTGGTGCTGTTCTGGCCCGAAGGCGCGGTGGTGCCGAAGAAGATGCCGATGACGCGCGCCCAGCAGCGCGCGGTCATCGCGCAATACCTCCGCAATCCGGCCTCCGGAAGCGAGGAGTTGCTCATGAAGTGCCAGGCCGCCCAGCCCAAGGGCAGCAAGTGTCTGCGCTAGCGTGCCGGCCGCTGCACGCGCGAAAGGGAATTCGTTCATGACACGAGACAACATCCTCCTGCTCGGCATCGGCAACCTGCTGTGTGCCGATGAAGGTTTCGGCGTGCGCGCCGTGCAGGAACTGCATCGGCAATGGCGCTTCCCCGAACAGGTGACGCTGCTGGATGGCGGGACACAGGGGGTCAAGCTGCTGCCGCACATGCAATCGGCACAGCTCATGATCGTGTTCGACGCCATGGATTGCGGACTTGCACCGGGCGCCGTCAGGGTGCTCGCGAATGAGCAGGTGCCGAGGTTCCTGGGTGCGAACAAACTGAGCCTGCACCAGACCGGCTTCCAGGAAGTGCTGGCTTTGGCCGCCCTGACCGGAAATTATCCCGATGAACTGGTACTGATCGGCGTGCAGCCCGCTGACATTCGAGACTACGGCGGCCCCCTGAGTGCGGTCGTCAAGGCGCGCATCCCGACGGCATTGGCTATCGCGCTGTCCCGCCTGCGGCGCTGGGGATGTATGGCCGAAGCGCGTGGCGGAGAGTCTGCCGGCGTGGAGGCGATCCTGCCCGCCAGTCTGGCGATGGATGGGTTCGAGGCACCCGCCTATCGTTCGGGTTCGCCCCTGCAGGCCTGCTGATGTGCATCGGTATACCCATGCGGGTGCTGGAGAGCAACGGCGCGACCGCCCTGTGCGAGGGGCGCGGCGAGCGCCGCAATCTCAACATGCTGATGGTAGGCGATTGCCCGCCGGGCAGCTGGGTACTGTCGTCGCTCGGCTGTGCACGGGACTTGCTCACGGAAGACGACGCGGCGCGCATCAATTGCGCGCTCGATGGCCTGCAAGCCGCGATGCGGGGTGATGCCTGCCTCGAGCGCCACTTCGCCGATCTGGCATCGCGACACCAGGCGCGGACGGACGAAGGCGCCGTGGTGCAGGATCGCCCCGCGATGTCGGATAGCGGCGCAACCTGAGTTCAGCGCGGAGGAACGATGGGGAACCTGTCGAATGACTGGATGACATTGATGATGCTGGTGTTCGTGCTGGGCCTCAGGCATGGCATGGATCCGGATCATCTGGCTACGATAGACGGCCTGACGCGCTTCAACTCCGATTCGCGCAAGCGCCTGTCACGCTGGTGCGGGTTCCTGTTCTCGCTGGGGCATGGGCTGGTGGTGTCCGCCATCGCCGTCGCGGTCGGACTGCTTGCCGGGGAATGGATCGTTCCGGCCTGGCTCGACGACCTCGGTGCCTGGGTCTCCATACTGTTCCTGCTCATGCTGGGCTGGTTGAATCTCGCGGCGGTTGTCGCGGCCAAGCCGGGCGAGATCGTGCGGCCGGCCGGGCTGAAAGGGCGCTGGCTCGGCCGTTTCACCAGAAGCAGCCACCCCGTGCTGATCGTGCTGGTGGGCGCCCTGTTTGCGCTATCGTTCGATACCATGACGCAGGCCGTGGTGTTCTCCATTGCGGCGGCAAGCATCGGCGGCTGGGCGTTCTGCGCATTGCTCGGCGTCACCTTCATGGCCGGCATGATGCTGACCGACGGGGTGAACGGCTGGTGGGTATCGCGCATGATCGCCCGTGCCGATCAGCGCGCCTGCATTGCCTCGCGCGTCATGGCACTGGTGGTGGCAGGCCTGAGTTTCGCGGTCGGCGGCTTCGGTCTTGCGAAATATCTGTTCCCGGAAGTGGCAGCTTACAGTTCCGGCCGCGAGCTCGCCTTCGGCATCCTGTTCCTCGCTTTGGTCGTGTTGAGCTTTGTCGCGGCGCTCGGACTGGCTCGCCGCGCCGGGCAGAACACGGTCCTGCCGGAGCAGGCGTGAGCCGGTCGAAATCGAATTTCATGGGGGGATGGAAAATGTGTCTTGCGATTCCGGCCAGAGTGGTCCAGATGCTGGAAGGCGACAGAGCCGTGGTCGAGATGGGCGGCGTGCAGAAGGACGTGTCGCTGGCGCTGCTGGATGACGTGAGCGTCGGCGACTACGTCATCGTGCATGTCGGCTTCGCCCTGAACATACTTGATCCCGCAGCGGCGGAAAGCACGCTTGCGCTGTTTGCCGATCTGGAAACGGCAGCCTCATGAAGTACGTTGACGAATTCCGCGACGGTGCCCTGGCGCAGAACATTGCGGCATCCATCGCGCGCGAGGTGCGCGGGCGCCGGTACAGTTTTATGGAGTTCTGCGGCGGCCATACCCATGCCATATCGCGCTACGGCATCACCGACCTGCTGCCCGCCAACGTGCGCATGATCCACGGCCCCGGCTGTCCCGTGTGCGTGCTGCCCATCGGCCGCGTGGACATGGCCATAGAACTCGCACTGGAGCACGGCGTGACGCTGTGCACCTATGCCGATACCGTGCGTATTCCCGCGCCGACGCCGCTCACGGCGCCGGCGCCGCTGCGTCCGCTGCTGCAGCAGGACGGACGGCGCATAGACTGGAGCCGCGACGACACGGCGACCGTGCTGCGCAAGATTGCGGCCGCCGACGGTTTTCCCGGCGTTGCCGACCATATGTTCGGCGAGCCCTGCCATCTGTACGACGCTCATGCCGAATCGTCCATACGAGGCGGAAAGCCCGGCGACGTGATCGCCAGGCGCGAGACCGCGCTGCTGCGCGCTACCCTGGACGGCGCGGTGTGGATAGGCCATGTACGGCGCCATGAGCGGGCCATAAAGCTTCCCGCTGCGCTTGCATTCGACGGTGGGGCCGCCACGGTGGCGGAGAAGCCGCTCGAAAGCTGGTGGGCAGCGGAAGGCGACACCTGGCAGGACATCGCTTACCGCGAACGGGACGCTGTTGGCTATCTGCATTTCGAGTTCTACAACGGCGCGATGGGAACTCGCCAGTGCCGGCGCCTGCTGCAGGCCTACCAGTGGGCGCTGACGCGGCCGACGCGCGTGTTGGCGCTGATGGGCGGTGCGGACTTCTGGAGCAACGGCATCCACCTCAACCTGATCGAGGCCGCAGAGTCGCCCGCCGATGAATCCTGGGCCAACATCAACGCCATGAACGATCTGGCCGAGGCCGTGATCCGCACCGAGTCGCACCTCACCGTCGCCGCGCTAAAGGGCAACGCAGGCGCCGGTGGCTGCTTCCTCGCGCGCGCGGCGGACCAGCTCTGGCTGCGCGATGGCGTGCTGCTCAACCCGCACTACAAGAACATGGGCAACCTCTACGGCTCGGAGTACTGGACCTACCTTCTGCCACCGCGTGTGGGTGAGGAAGGCGCGCGCGCCATCATGCGCAACCGTCTGCCGCTGACAGCGCAGGAAGCGCTCGATCGCGGCTTCGCCGATGCGCGCCTGCCGGGCGACGGCGCGGCGTTCGTCGCCGAAGTGGCGAGGTGCGCGCACGAGTTCGCGCATGCAGCCGATTTTGCGAGGCGCCTCGATACGAAGAAGATGCGGCGCCTTGCCGACGAAGCCGCCAAGCCGCTGGACCGGTACCGCGCCGAGGAACTGGCTCAGATGCGGCGTAACTTCTACGGCTTCGATCCCAGCTACCACGTAGCCCGCTACCGCTTCGTGCGCAAGTCCCCGCAGTCCTGGACGCCGCGTCATCTCGCGCTGCACCAGAATCCGGATTGGGCAGTGCCGCTTATGTAGTTATGTATTCCGTACAAGAATTTGAAGACGCCATTTCCGTCGCGGTGTGAAGGGGAGTGCGAGACTAAAGCTGGAACGTGCGCGTGGTTCGCGCTTCAGTCGACGGCGTCGCCGGGAAACGGGCACATGGACATTCCAGTGCCGTAGTGCAGATAGCCGTTCCGGCCAGATTCCTTGATGCGGTACATGGCGATATCCGCATGGTGGAGCAGGCTCTCCGCATCCTCGCCATCGTTCGGGTAGATGACGATGCCGATGCTGGCGGTGACACGCAATTCGAACCCATCCAGGTACAACGGCTTTGAATAACATTCCAGGAATTTTTCCGCCACGTTGCGCGCGGCATCGGGATGCGGGAGGACGGGGAGGAGCACGGTGAACTCGTCGCCTGCCAGCCGCGCAAGGGTGTCGCCGTCGCGCAGACAGTGCTTCATGCGTTCCGTCACAGCCCTCAGCAATTCGTCTCCGACCTTGTGTCCCAAAGTGTCGTTGATCTGCTTGAACTGGTCGAGATCGACGAACATCACCGCCAGCATATTTTTGTCGCGCTTGGCGTGGGAAATGGCCATGTTGAGTCGATCCAGGAACAGCCGCCGGTTGGGCAGGCCCGTGAGTCCGTCGTAGTAGGCCAGATAGTGCAGGCGCTCCAGGATGTCCTGATGGGTATGGCTGTCCGAGAAGACTCCCACATAGTTCCTGATCTGCTGCTGGCTGTCCCTGACGGCGCTGATGCTCAGCCACTCGGGATATATCTCGCCGCTCTTGTGCCGGTTCCATATCTCGCCCCGCCATTGTCCGAGCTCGTTCAAGCTGTCCCACATCTCCCGGTAAAAGCTGCTGCTGTGATGGCCGGACTTGAGCATGGCCGGAGTGCGGCCGACAGCCTCGTCGGCGCTGTAGCCGGTGGACTTCTCGAAGGCCGGATTGACCGAGCGGATGATCCTGCGTGCATCGGTGATCAGGATGCCTTCAGTGGCGCATTCGATGATGCGCGAGGTCAGACCGGCAGCTGCGTTCAGCTGTTGCCGCACTTCGCCCAGCTCGATCCTCAGTGTGTCGAGCTCGAACTCATGCGGCGATCCGGACAGTGATCGCGATTCATTCGTGGTCATATCGTTCGAGCTGATGCATGGCGTCCATTCCTCCGCAAACAATGTTCACTCCTACGCGGGTGTGACTCTAGCGCGGCCGACGGGTCATACAAATCAGCAGATTGCCGGATTCTTGCGGCGGATTACCCTGTAGAAAGCGGGAAATCATCACGAGCTGCATGGCAAGGAACCGGTACGCGATCTTATCCAGAGGGAAATACAGTGTTGCCGGTATCCGAAAATACAGTTCGCCGCCCAGAGCAAGTTCGCTCATCGCACGCTAAGGTGAGACCCGTGCGAAATCCTGTCCATGGAGCATGCCGAAATGAAAAGAATACGTTCCCGCATTGGATATACAGACTGTCACCCCAGGGCGGGCAGGGGATTTACGTTGCTCGAACTGCTGGTGGTCATGGTGATCATCGGATTGCTTGCCGGCTATGTAGGACCCCGCTATTTCACGCAGTTGGGCAAAGCCGAAGTCAAGGCGGCACGCGCCCAGGCCGATGCGCTGGGCAAGGCGCTGGACCAGATGCGCCTGGATACCGGCCACTACCCGAGCATGGAGGACGGTCTGGAGGCACTGGTCACGCGTCCCGCAAACGAACCGAGGTGGGACGGTCCCTACCTCAGCAAGAGCGTTCCGCGCGACCCATGGGGCAATCCGTATGTGTTCAGGTCGCCTGGCGAGCATGGCGAATATGACCTGATCTCATTCGGGAAGGATGGCAAGCCGGGGGGCGACGGGGAAGCAGCGGACATCACCAACTGGTAGGCAGGCGGCGTTCCCAAGATCGCTGCATCAATCAACAGGGGCGGGATAGACATGCAATTTGAAGTCAAAGTGCTGCGCGGCAACGAAGGGCTGATGGCGATCATGCTGGAGGCGGCGGACGTCTGCGATGCAGAGGCGCAAGCCAAAGCCCAGGGATATACGGTCATCGCGGCCAGGGCGAAACAGCGCTGGTCTTCCGGGCAGCCCTGGCACAGGTCCGCTTTTCCTCTGGTGCTTTTCAGCCAGGAACTGGTGGCGCTGCTGGGCGCCGGGCTTTCCCTGGTCGAGGCGCTGGAAGCGCTGACAGAGAAGGAAGAGCAATCCGATATCAAGCAGACGCTGACGCTGGTCATCTCTGCGCTTTACGAGGGGCACACCTTCTCGCATGCGCTGGCACAGTCGCCGAAGGATTTTCCCGCGCTCTACGTTGCTACCGTGCAAGCCAGCGAGAAGACCGGATCCCTTGCCGAAGTACTTTCGCGCTACGTCGTCTACCAGTCGCAGATGGACGGTATCCGGCGCAAAGTCATCACCTCATCGATCTATCCGGTCATTCTGGCTGTCGCGGGTGGTCTGGTGATGCTGTTCCTGATGTTGTTCGTCGTGCCACGCTTCAGCCAAATCTACGAAGACATTGGCGGAGACCTGCCGCTCATGTCGCGCTTGCTGATGAACTGGGGACATTTTCTCGACGCGAATTGGCAGTCGCTTCTCACGGGAGCGACCGCCCTGTGCGGTGGCCTGCTGTTCGTTTCCACGCTGCCTTCATTCAGGCAATGGTTGGAAGACGTGGTGTGGCAGTTGCCTGCGCTAGGCAAGCGAATGCACCTGTACCAGATGGCGCGCTTCTACCGCTCGTTGGGGATGCTGCTGCAAGGCGGCATGCCTGTCCTTGGCGCACTGCGGCTGGTTGGCGGATTGCTGCGGGCATCGATGCGCGAACAACTGGCGCTGGCCTCGACCAGTATCCAGGAGGGCGGCTCCATCTCCAATGCCATGGAAAAATACGCTCTGGCCACGCCGCTTGCCCTGCGCCTGCTGCGCGTTGGCGAGCGTTCCGGCCAGATGAGCGAGATGATGGAACGAATCGCCGCGTTCTACGAGGATGAGACGACGCGCTGGGTGGAACGCTTCATCAAGCTGTTCGAGCCATTGCTCATGGCGTTCGTCGGGCTGGCCATCGGCGTCGTCGTGGTGCTGATGTATTTCCCCATCTTCGAACTGGCTGGGAGCATCCAATGAATGCGGCGGCCCCTAGCGCCACACCGGCTGCCGTCGCTTTGTCGGCGCAGCAGGTCAGGGAGGCGCGCGCTGCCGCCCCACAGCGCGGCGGCAGCATCGTAGGTGTCCTGGAACAACTGGCCGGGCTGAATGCGAAAGACTTCGTCGATGCGCTGGGTGACCTGCTCCACTATCCGGTGTTCAGCATGGATGTGCTGAACGGCCTCACGCCAGCCTTCGACGTGCTGCCTTTCACCGAGGCGCTGGAAAGGGAGTGCATCGCCCTGCGCGGCCTGGACGGACGGTTGCTGTTGATCATGAGCGACCCGTTCAAGGCCGCATTGCAGACCTGGGCAGAACAACGCATATCAGTCGCTTTCTATTGGGGATTGGCACACCAGGCAGACGTCGCTGCGTACCTGTCTCACTACGAAAAGTCGCTCAACGCCATGGACAGCTTGCAGGCTGTCGAGGGCAAGACGGAAATGATCGACGACGGTGTGGAAGTATTGTCGCTCAAGACCATCAGCGAGGATGTCAGTCCCGTCGTGAGACTGGTCCACTCGACGGTGTACGACGCACTCAAGGCCGGAGCCAGCGACATCCATCTGGAGACCGGCGCGTCCGGCCTCAACATCAAGTACCGCATCGACGGGGTGCTGACCATGGTCGGTTCGGTGGCGGGACTGGACATGGCAGACCATGTGGTCTCGCGCATCAAAGTCATCTCCAGCCTGGATATCGCCGAACGGCGCGTGCCGCAAGACGGACGTTTCAAGGTCTCGGTGAACCAGCACGAGGTGGATCTGCGCGTCTCCATCATGCCCAGCATCTTCGGCGAGGATGCCGTGCTGCGCATTCTCGACAAGCAGGCGCTGTCCGACCAGATCAAGGGCCTGCGCCTGGACTATCTGGGCTTCGACGACAGGTCGATCGCCCTCATGCGGCGCCTCTCGCGCGAGCCCTACGGCATGGTACTGGTCACCGGTCCGACCGGCAGCGGCAAGACCACCACACTGTACGCGGCGATCTCGGAGATCAACAACGGCCAGGACAAGATCATCACCATCGAGGACCCGGTCGAGTACCAGTTGCCGGGCGTGCTGCAGATCCCCGTCAACGAGAAGAAAGGACTCACCTTCGAGCGCGGCCTGCGCTCTATCCTGCGCCACGACCCGGACAAGATCATGGTGGGGGAGATCCGCGACCCGGAGACGGCCCAGATCGCGGTGCAGTCCGCGCTCACCGGCCACCTTGTGTTCACCACCGTACACGCCAACAACGTGTTCGACGTGATCGGCCGCTTCACCCACATGGGCGTTGATCCCTACAGTTTCGTCTCGTCCCTGAACGGCATCCTGGCGCAGCGCCTGATCCGCGTGAATTGCCCGCACTGTGTGGAAGAGAGCCATCCGGGTGAGGAACTGATCGCCGCCTCGGGCATCATGCCGGCCGTTGCGGCCGCCATCAAGTTCAAGGCCGGGCGCGGCTGCGGGCATTGCCGCGGCACCGGCTACAAGGGGCGGAAGGCAGTAGCCGAGATCCTGTATCTGAACGACGAGATCCGCGAACTCATCGTCAGCCGGCAACCGATCCGCCTGGTGCGCGAGGCCGCGCTGCGCAACGGCACCCGCTTCTTGCGCGACGGTGCACTGGAGATGGTCGCGCGCGGTGAAACGACTTTACAGGAGATCAATCGTGTCACTCTGGTGTCGTGATGAATTCCGCATCGTGCTGCGACCCCGCCAGGTGGCGGTGGCGAAGTTGCGGCGCGTCCTGACGCGGCAGGGACTGCGGCGTCATATGCTGGCGACGTGGATCGTGCCATGCAAAACGTCTGCCGCGGACAAGATGCCCTGGAGCGGCGCGCTCGCGGCGCTGGATGCGGTTCTGCCCGAGATCGCAGGGCGCCGCGCCTGCGCGACGGTGGTTCTCTCCAATCATTTCACGCGCTATGCCATGGTGCCGTGGAGCGACGAACTGAGCAACGAGACAGAAGAACTATCCTACGCGCGGCATACGTTCAGCGAGATCTACGGGCGCGATGAGGGCGACTGGGAACTGCGCATCAGTCCGGGCAAGAGCGGCAAGCCGCAACTCGCAAGTGCAGTGGATGCAGGGTTGTTGTCTTCGCTGCGCGAAATGTTCGAGCGGCAGCAGGTTAACCTGAGGTCGGTCCGGCCGCACCTGATGGTGGCCTGCAACGCATGTCAGGCTGTGCTGCGGACACGATCGGCCTGGCTGGCGCTGGTCGAGCAGGGAAATCTGTGTCTTGCGCTGCTTCAGGGCGGCCAGTTGTCCTGGGTGCGCACGATGAGGACGGGCGAGCAATGGCACAAGGAGCTGCCGTTCCTTCTCAACCGCGAGGCGCTCGTCGCGAATATCGAAGTTTCCACCGACGAAGTCTTGTTGTGGGCGCCGGACCTGCAGCGCGTCCCGGTCGTTGCCGGCGGGCGCTGGGAGATCCTCCATCTGCAGCCGGCGCAGATGCCGAGCGTCGCGCAGGAAGTCGACGGCCGTTTTGCCATGTACATGAGCGATTGATGCGATGAACATTCTGCGCCTCGACTATCAGCAGGATCTGGCGCTCCGTTGGCCGGGGCTGCTGCTGCTCGCGGTGGCACTGGGCGGCCTGGGATTCGCGATCGTGTATTACGTCGACCTGAATGACCGCGCCGCCAGTTGGGAAGGCCGGCTGGAGCAAGTCGCGCGCAGCGGAGGCATGTCCCCGCTTGCGGACCGGACAGGGCAACGCGAGTCCGAGGACATGGCGGTGCAAGTGAGTCGGGCGAACGAGGTGCTGCATAGGCTCACTCTGCCCTGGAACGCACTGTTCCGCGCCGTCGAGTCCGCCGCAGGCAAGGACATTGCGCTGCTGGCGATGGAGCCGGACCTGGAGAAGAAGCAGGTGAAGATCAGCGGCGAGGCAAGAGACTTCGCGGCCCTGCTGAATTACGTCACCCGTCTGGAAGAGCAGGCGGTATTCGGGCCGGTCTATCTGCAAGGTCATCAGGTGCAGCAGCAGGATCCAGACAAGCCCGTGCGCTTTTCGTTGCTTGCCGTTTGGCGGGGAAAATCGTGAGACGCCTCGTACAAGCCGCGTTCGACCAGTTTGCACAGGTCGGCGGAATCGTCCGGTGGGCGCGGTTGCGCTGGATGTTGCGGCGCTGGCTGCGCATCGTCGGAAAGCCGGGGGTATTAGCCATCGGGGTATTGGTCGTGTATCCGCCCTTCTATCTTTCGGCGATCGTCCCGGCGCAGGAACGTCTGGATGTGGCGCAGCGCGGTGCGCTTTCGCTGCACGAGCAGGTCCAGCGCGCCAGCGAATCGCTTGGGGGCGCCCGGAGCACGCCGGCCGAGCAACTCGCGGAGTTCTACCGCATCTTCCCGGAAGAACGCAGCTCGCCCAAGTGGTTGGGCAAACTCGCAGTGCTGGCCAGGAAGAATGGCATTGCCCTGAACGAAGGCGAATACAAGGCGATGCGGGACGACCGCGTGCGGCTGCTGCGTCTTCAGATGGTGCTGCCGGTGAAAGGCGAGTACCAGAAGATACGCAGGTTCCTTGCCGCATTGCCCGCGGAGATTCCCATCATCGCGCTGGAGAACGTTCAGTTCAGCCGTCAGAACGTCGGCGATCCTGGCGTGGAAGCGCTGATCAAGCTGACGCTCTACCTGGAGCAGGCATCATGAAATTGCTGCGGCGCAATGTCGGCAGGTGGGCGGTGCTGGGCATCGTGTTCACGGCCATCGTCATGGCGGCCACGCCGGATACGGATGTCGCCGCGAACGTGGCACGCACCAAGTTGCAGGTTCAGGGCAAAGCGGCGCCCGTCAGGACGCCGCATGCAAGCCAGCGACCGGCGGGAGCGCTGCATGTGGAATTGGAGCGCCTCGCGCGGTCGCAGTCGGAGCAGGAGGCCAGGATCGGCGGGATATTCAATGCCACTTCCTGGTATGAACCGCCGCCCCCACCGCCCCCACCGCCGCCTGCCCCGCCGCCGGTTCCGACCGCGCCGCCCCTGCCATTCACCTATCTTGGACGCTACGAGGACGCGCCGACCAAGGTCGTGATCCTGACCAAGGGCGAGCGCATCTACACCGTCAGCGAAGGGGAGGTCATCGAGAACACCTACCGCGTCGAGCGTGTGACCTCCGGCACGGTGGATCTGATCTACTTGCCGTTGAACACAAGACAGGCGCTCAGTACGGGCGGAGCTTTGTGAAACGCTGGAAACGTTTATTCGACATTCAAGGAGTGCGCGACATGCATGAATTCTCGCTCGGATTCGGACGCAAGGCGGCGCTGCTCTTGCTGGTCGTCGCAACCGCAGCCGGCTGCGCCGCACAAAAGCTGCACCGGGACGGAATGGATATGCTGGAAGAAGGGCAGGTGGAAGAGGGATTGTCCAAGCTGGAGCAGGCCAGCAAGGCCGCGCCGGACAACGTCTCCTACCGCAGGGACTGGTTGCGCAACCGCGAGCAGTTGGCCAACCGCCTGCTGGCCGCAGCCAACAGCGAACGCGGCTCCGGGCGCCTGGAGGCGGCGCAGGCGATCTACGAGCGCATCCTGAGGTTTGATGCGAGCAACGGCAGAGCCATGCTGGGACTGGAGGAACTGGCAGCGGACAGGCGCCACGAACTGCTGCTCGAAGAAGCGCGCAGGCTGCTCAAGAAGGGCGATGCGGAGGCGGCGCGCGCATTGCTCAAGCCGTTGTTCCTGGAGAATCCGAAGCATGGGCAGGCATTGCTCCTGCTGCGTCAGATCGACGAGCAGGCAGCCAAGGCATTGATGGCGGAGCCGATCCTTAAGGCGAAGTTCAAGAAGCCGGTCACGCTGCAATTCCGCGATGCCAACCTGAAGATGGTGTTCGAGGCGCTCTCCCGCACCAGCGGCATCAACGTGCTGCTGGACAAGGATGTCAGGCAGGATATCAAGACCTCGATCTTCGTCCAGGATGTTTCGGTGGAGGATGCGATCGACCTCATCCTGCTGCAGAGCCAGCTGGAGAAGAAGATCGTCAGCGACAACACCGTGTTCGTCTACCCG
>Ga0209321_10001807_pt1 | contig 14472 bp, 17 predicted proteins | sample Rifsed16ft4_FD_184012 | JGI IMG/M metagenome (GOLD analysis project Ga0209321, IMG submission 184012) | Soil microbial communities from Rifle, Colorado, USA - sediment 16ft 4 - CSP-I_5_4 (version 2) | ecosystem: Environmental > Terrestrial > Deep subsurface > Rock core/Sediment | place: Rifle... | reverse complement strand
CTGGCTCGTCAAGTCGGAGCCGCAAGCGTTCTCGTTCGACGACCTGCTCCGCGCGCCGAATCGCACGACCTTCTGGGACGGCGTGCGGAACTTCGCGGCGCGGAACTTCCTGCGCGACGGGATGAAGCTCGGCGACCGGGTGTTCTTCTATCACTCGACGGCCGAGCCGCAGGCGATCGTCGGGATCTGCGAAGTCGTGTGCGAGGGATATCCGGACCACACCGCGTTCGACCGGAAGCATCCCCAGTACGACCGGGACTCGAACCCCGACGCGCCGCAGTGGTATATGGTGGATGTGCGGGCGGTGGCGCAGTTCACGCGGCCGGTGACGCTCGCGGAGATCAAGGGGCGGCCGGAGCTGGCGCAGATGGCGCTGCTCAGGATCGGGCGGTTGAGCGTGACGCCGGTGACGGCGGGGGAGTGGGAGACGATCTGCGCCATGGCGTCGTGACGATGAGCTTAAGCGATTCTTAACGCGCGCATCATTGGGCAGCAATCCGGGAGTCGTAGCGTAGGCACGCCGGATGGCGGATGAGGGCCATCGCCAAGCGGTCAGCCCGTGACAGGGAGCGCACAGATGAGCGCACGCGCCGCGGTTGGTCTCGCCCTGCTGATTGTTACGCCCTGTTGCGCGATGGCGCAGAAGGTGCCGGTCGTGCGGCTCAAGCCGGCGGACGCGAGGCTCGACGAAGAGTTCACCTCTCTCTCGTCGGTGCGGGAGCTAAGCGACGGGCGCGTGCTCATCGCCGATTGGCAGGAGAATCGTCTGGTCGTCGCGAACCTCCGTGACGGCACGGTGAAGGCGGTCGGCAGAACCGGAAGCGGGCCCGGGGAGTTTCGCGGCCTGTATCAGTTGTTCGTTCTGGGGCGAGACTCGACTCTTGTTCCGGACCTGCGCGCCCGCCGATGGCTGCTGCTCGACGGCGTGAGTGTGGTGGTGACGCTGCCGCCCGAGACGCCGGTGCTCCGCGTAGCGCCCATCCTTCTAGGCGCCGATGAGGCTGGCCACGTCTTGACGATGGGCGTCGTGCGGCCCGGGCCGCGCGAGCCCGCGGACCCCGCCGAGTCGGTGTACGTGGTGCGCGCGGACAGGGCGACCGGCAGGGCCGACACGGTCGGTCGGATTCTGCCGCAGCCGTCGCAGGTCGAAGTGCGCGAGCGCAATCCCGACGGAAGCCCGCGGACGGTCACCGGGAACACACTTATGCTGAGCGCGTCCGAGCAGGCATTGCTCTTCTTGGACGGGTGGATCGCGTTCGCGCGGCTCAATCCGTATCGTGTGGATTGGCGCACGAGCGACGGGCGAATCGTCCGCGGAGCCGCGCTGCCCGTGCCAGTGGACAAGGTGGACGACCGGGAGAAGCGCGCGTACGTGGAGCGAAGTGCCAGGCAGTCTGGACGGCCTCCGCGGGATCCGGCGACGATCACGAGCTGGTCTCCGACGGTCGCGCCTTTTCAGACACAGGGCGCGCTCCTCGCGTCGTCTGACGGCCGGCTGGTAATCCACCGGATGCAGACCGCGTCCGCTCCGCATACGCGGTACGACGTTGTAGATCGAAGAGGTGCGCTCGCCGGGCAGGTTTCGATGCCGGAGAACGAGAGGATCGTCGGCTTCGGTGCAAAATCGGTGTATGTCGCGGTCACCGACGACGACGGCATTCAGCGCCTGCGGAGGCATCCGTGGCCGTGAGACATCGCGGTGTTCGCACGCTCGTTGCGGTAGCGTTGCTCGCGCCTGCAAGCGCCGCGGCGCAGAAGGTGCCGGTCGCGCAGCTCAAGCTCGCCGACGGCAAGCTCGCGGAGGAGTTCACGCTCATCGCATCGGTGCGCGAGCTGAGTGACGGTCGGATCCTGGTCTCTGATGAGAAGGAGAAGCGCCTCGTCATCGCGGATCTGCGCTCTGGCGCGGTCGCCGCCATCGGTCGGGTGGGGAGCGGTCCGGGCGAGTATCGCGGTACAGCGCGGCTCTGGGCGCTCAGCGCCGATTCAACCATGATGGCGGATCAGTTCGGCCGTCGGTGGCTGTTGCTGAATGGTGCGGAGGTAGCGCTGACGCTCCCCTCGGAGACGCCGGCGATCAGGGCCACGTTCGGAATGGTGAGCGGAGTGGACCGGAACGGGCACGTGCTCGCCCTGAGGCCATCGCTCGACCCGACGGGACGGCCGATGAACCTCGAAGACTCGTTGCTGGTCGTCCGGGTAGAGCGCGCGAGCGGTCGAGCGGAAACGCTTGCACGAGTGCCCTCGCCGTTCGCCGGCGGTGGACGCGGAGAGGTCGCCGCGGCGCGGCAGGGCGGGGCGGCGAGCGAGCGGCGAATCTACGTCGTCGCAATCTCGGCGTACGATCAGACAACGATGTTCCCTGATGGGTGGATTGCGATTGCGCGAGTCAGCCCCTATCGGGTGGATTGGTGCGCCCCGAATGGGACTTGCACCACAGGGCCGACGCTGCCGGCTACCGTGATCAAGATGACGAACCGCGAGAAGCACGCATTTCTTGACCTCGCGGCGAAGACCACTCGCTGGCCACCGACCTCGGCAGTCGAGGAGGTGACCGGGTGGCCGGACGCGATCCCGCCCTTCGTCGTGCCACCGATGCGGATGGACGCGAGCGCGCTCGTGGCCTCGCCCGACGGACGACTCCTCATCGAACGCATGCCATCGGCCGACGCCCCGCCGACGCGCTACGACATCGTAGACCGGCGCGGTGAACTTGTGGGTCAACTCTCGTTGCTGTGGAACGAGCGCATCGTCGGGTTCGGCGCGAAGTCGGTGTACGTCGCCGTCACCGACCACGACGGCATTCAGCGACTCCGGAGGCATCCGTGGCCGTGACCGTTCCCCGACTGAGCATCGCGCTGACGTGCACGTTCGGATGCGCGGTGCTGGTGAACGCGCAGCAGCCGCGCCAGATCACGCTCAAGCCCGCCGACGCCAAGCTCGCGGAGGAGTTCACCTCTCTCACGTCGGTGCGGGAGCTGAGCGACGGGCGCGTGCTCATCAGCGACGGGCGTGAGAATCGCATCGTCGTCGCCGACCTGAGCACCGGCCAGGTCATCCAGGTCGGCCGCAAGGGCGGCGGCCCCGGCGAATACCAGTATGTCACCGCGATTCGGGCGATCGCGGGCGACTCGAGCCTCATGGCCGACATGCTGAGCCGGCGCGTGCTGCTGCTGGACGGCGCGCGCATCGTCGTGGCGTCCCCGCCCGACAACCCGGTGATGACCGTGACACGCGGCCTGATCACCGGCGCCGACCGGAACGGCTTCGTGTTGAGCATCGCCCAAGCGGAGATACGATCCGGCGAATCGTCAACCGGGGCCGCCGATTCGACGACCATCATCCGGGTCGCCCGTGCGACCAGCCGCGTTGACAGCGTCGCGCGCCTGCGTGCGGCTCCAACGAGGCGCCTCGTGGTCAGGGATAACAGCGGCACGGTGACCCGCTCGGCGGCCATGCGGCCGCCGTTGGCCGCCGGAGAGGAAGCCGTGTTGTTCACTGACGGCTGGCTCGGGATCGCGCGACTCGAACCGTATCGCGTGGACTGGCGAGCACCGGACGGGCGGATTGTTCGCGGGGCACCGCTTCCCGTTCCCGTCGAGAAGCTCGATGAGCGGGAGAAGAAAGCATACCGCGACCGGAACTCGGGAGGCGGCACGTCCAGCATGCCGGCGGACCTGCGACAGCTCGCCGACGCTGTGGCCGACGAATGGCCCGCGACGATTCCTCCCTTTCAACCGGGCTTCCTGATCGCGGCGTCTGACGGGAGACTCCTCATCCGGCGAACGCTCACCGCCGACCGGACCACGATGTGTTACGACGTCGTGGACCGCGCAGGGAAACTCCTGGGCCAGATCGTCCTCGCAAAGGGCGAGCGCATCGTCGGCTTCGGCGCGCGCTCCGTGTACGTCGTCTGGAAGGACGAGGACGACATCGAGCGGCTCCGGCGCCATCCGTGGCCGGCCGAGCGGCCGATCGCGCCGTGATGCGAGCACGCGTCGCCCTACTCCTCCTCCCCGCAGTCGCCTTCGCGCAGCGGGCGCCGGCCATCGTGCTCAAGCACGCCAACGCGACCCTCGCCGAGGAGTTCTCGAAGATCAAGTCCGTCCGCGAGCTGGCCGACGGACGCATTCTGATCGGCGATGAAAGAGAAACGCGGCTCGTCGTGGCGGACCCGCGGTCCGGGAAGGTGAGCGTGATCGCACGGATCGGACGTGGACCCGGTGAGATTCAGGCGGTCGGGCCGTTCTTCGCGCTCGCTGGGGACTCGACGCTGATGGCGGACGGGTTCAGCCGCCGCTGGCTCTTGTTCGACGGCGCTCGCGTGGCGGTGACGATTCCGGCAGAGGCGCCCGTGCTGAAGACCACGCGCGGCGCGGTGATGGGCGCCGACCGGAACGGGCGAGTCGCGTCGCAGCTCTTCGCGATTGGAACGGCGGGCCGACCCTGGAATCCCGCGGACTCCATGCTGCTCGTGCTCGCCGAGCGCGCGACGGGCCGGGCGGACACCATCGGCCGACTGCGCTCATTCCTCGACCGGGGCAGGGCGTTCGGCCGGCCCGGTGTCTACATGGAGTCCACGGTTCCGCCGATGGCCGTCGGCGACCAGGCGCTGCTCTTCGCGGACGGATGGGTGGCGATCGCGCGCCTCGACCCCTATCGGGTGGATTGGCGCTCGGCGGACGGCCGCATCGCTCGAGGGTCGCCGCTCCCGTTCACGGCGACGAAGGTGGACGAGCGCGAGAAGCGCGCGTACCTGGATCGGCTCGCGAAGGCCTGGGGGCGAGCCCCGGAGTATGCCGATGACGCCTGGCCCGCCAGCCTTCCGCCCTTCGAAGCCGATGCGCTCCTCCCGGCGCCGGATGGGAAACTGCTCGTCCGCCGGATGCCGAGCGCCTCCGGGCCGAACCCGCGATACGATCTCGTGGACCGTCGCGGAGCGCTCGCCGGGCAGATCACGCTGCCCGAGGGCCAGCAGATCGTCGGCTTCGGCACGAAGTCGGTCTACGTCGCCGTCACCGACGACGACGGGATCCAGCGGCTCAGGCGGCACCCTTGGCCGTGAGCGTGAACTCGAGTTGCACGGTCCTGGCGGTCGGGGTCATCGCGCTCGCCTCTGCGCGAGTCGCGGCGCAGCGCGTTCCCACGATCACCCTCAAGCCCGCCGACGCCAGACTCGCCGAGGAGTTCACGCGGCTCGCGGCCGTTCGCGAGCTCGAGGACGGCCGGGTGATTCTCGCCGACGGCCGTGATCTTCGGCTCATGGTCGCGGACTTTCGCGTCGGCCGGGTCGAGCAGATCAGCCGGACCGGCAGCGGTCCCAACGAGTACAAAGCGCTCAGCCAACTCTGGCCGATCGGGCGCGATTCGACGCTTGTGCCCGACGCGAACAACCGCCGGTGGCTCTTCCTCGTCGGCGCACGCGCGGCAGGCACCACGCCGCCGGATGCGCCGGCCGTCAGGACTGCCTCGGGAGGCCTTTACGGCGCCGATCAAGCCGGGCACGTGCTTGTCACGAACTACGATCGCCGTGGCTCCCAGGATCCCACCGCCGGCTACGGCGACTCACTGCTCCTGTTGCGCGTCGAGCGGTCGAGCGGAAAGTCCGACACCATCGCGCGGCTCCGCCCGATCAATTCACAGATGTTCATCACCCGCGATCGCGCCGGCCGGCCGATGAGCGTGGACGTCCGCCTGCCGCCGTGGGCTGCAGGCGAGCAGGCGCTGATGTTCGAAGACGGGTGGATCGCGGTCGCGCGGCTCGATCCGTATCGCGTGGAGTGGCGTTCGGCCGACGGACGCGCCGTGCGTGTCGCGGCTCTCCCGTTCACGCCGATCCGCGTAGACGACCGCGAGAAGCGCGCGTTCATGTCGGGGTACGCATCCGTGAACGCGCGCCCTGTGCGAGATCCGAACACACGCGACGACTGGCCGGCGACCCTGCCGCCATTCACGCGGGATGCGTTGCTTGCCTCGCCTGACGGCCGGCTCCTGATTCGCCGCCCGCGAACAGCAGGATCGAACGCGACGCAGTACGACGTCGTGGACCGGCGCGGAGTACTCGTTCTTCAGCTGACGATGCCGGTGAACGAGCTCATCGCCGGCTTCGGCGCGAAGTCGGTCTACGTCGTCGTCACCGACGACGACGGCATCCAACGAATCGAGCGGCACCCCTGGCCGTGAGATGACACCGGCCACCGGGATTCATCTTCCATCCCGAGGCATTCACGGCTTTCCCGCCACATCCGGCCGCACCGCGAGAATGATCGCCGGAATCGGCGCGCCGTACGCGGCGCTCCCGAGCACGACAGTCTGGCCGAGCGGCACCGTGAGGCCGGTGGAGAGGAGCACCTGCGGCGCGAACGTCGTCACCCCCTGCATTGAAGTGGACCGGATCGCGCGTTCGAGCGAGATGAAGAGCTGCGCGCTTCCCTTGCCGCCTGAGGGCTGCGCCGAGACCACGTGGCCCGAGAGCTTGAGGATCTCACCGTTCACGCCGGCCATCGTGAGAGTGAAGTGCTCACCCTCGTTCGCCATCGTCGTGCCCTGCGACAGCAGGCGATATCCAGCGAAACGGAAGAGGTTGCGCAGCTCGGCATCCACAGGGCCGATGGCGGGATCGCGCACGGCCGAGTCGCTTGCCGCGATGAGCTGGAAGCGCAGGGAGAGGGTGGCGCGCGCGCGATCGTTGGCGCGAAGAATGCTGTCCACCCGCAGGAGGATGTCCATCGTGGCGCGCACCGTGATGGCGCGGAGCGCGCCACCGGCTTCGTACACGCCCATTCCGGGCACGAACATCACGTACGGCGAGATCAGGTTCGCGGCATCCTTCGGGGAGAGGTTCTGCAGCGGGAACGTTCGCACCTCGATTTGACGGGTCGGGTCTTGCGCGCTCAGCGCGAGGGGCGAGAGCAGCGCGAGAGAGAGTGCGACCGCCGAGAGTGAGCGAGGCATCGAAAGGTCCTGGAAGAAGACGGGTCGTCAGTAGAGCCAGACGACGGTGATCGCTGGATTGCCGGTCCTGAGCACCGCGACGCGAGTGCCTTCCGGCGCCGTGACGGTGACGCTGCCCGGATCGCCGATCGCGGGCGCGCGCGCGGTCACCGAGTGGGACGCCACGAACCGCACGGGTGTTGCGGGCACCGGTTCGGCGAAGCGCCGGGGAGCGACCGGCGTTCCCTGCGACTCGCGCGCGCCACGCGCCGCCGGCTTCACGATCCTGGCTGGTGACGGCGCAGGAACGGGCGACGCCGCCGGGCCGGTCGCCGGTGTCGGGCCGGTCGCCGCCAAAGGAGGCAGGTCGCGGTCCCGCCGCGGGCCAAACACGATGAGCGCGAGCGCCGCCGCCATCGCCCCGACCACGACGACCGGGCGCAGGGCGAAGCGCGGTCGCCCTCCGAGCGGCCGTGGCACGACGCGATTCTCATCGAACGCCCGGGCCAGCGCCCGCGTGTCCACGGCGATCCGCGTGGCAACGGCGCGGCATTTCGCGCATTCCCGCACGTGCGCCGCTAGCGGCGAGCCTCCGTTCCCGGCCAGCTCGTCCAGGTCGGCCTCCAGCAGCATCTCCAACGCGTGGTCGCACATCATGGCAGATAGTCCTCCAGCAACGACGGATGCTCACTGAGCATCCTCAGGCGGATCCGTCGCCGTGCCTTGGTCAGCAGCACGCGCACGGTGACCGGTTTGACGCCGAGCTCGCGCGCGATCTCGGTGGAGTTGAGGCCGCGCAGGTCGGAGAGCTCGAACACCCTGCGCTCCTGTGGTGAGAGCGCCGGGACGCACGCGCGCGCGAGTCGCGCGATGTGGGCGGCGTGATCCGCGTTTCGCGCGGCGTCCTGCTCGGCACTCTGGTTCATCTCGAGCGCCCGCTCGGCGAGCAGGCCGCTTCGCCGATGCTCCCTCAAGTGCCGCGAGATGACGACGTTCCGGGTGATGTGGTAGAGCCAGGTCGTCAGACGGCTCCGCCCCTCGAACTCTCCGACGCGCTCGTGCAACCGCAGGAGCACCAGCTGCGCGACGTCCTCGGCGTCATCGTGGTCACGCGTGAGGCGCGCGGCCCAGGCGCGCACGCGATCGCGCACGCGCGTGGCCAGCGCCTCGAATGCGGCGGCGCTTCCGGCTCGTGCGCGCTTTGCCAACTCGGCGAGTTCGGAGTCGTCGCCCGCCTGGGGGATGGGGAGCTCCAGCAGGGGCACATCCATATGATAGCGCGAGACGAGGGTGGTGTTTACGCCGGGGCGACGGCGCGGGCGCAACCGAGCCCGCGCCGCTAGCGAATCAGGCGAATCCGCACACCGACGTCGAGCCCGCGCCACGCGGAGTCGGCCGTCCAAGCCTCGCCGCCGATTGCCCGCGCTGTGGCGAGGCAGGCCGCGTCGCCGAGCGAGAGTCCGCGTTTCCGGCCGCGCGCGTGAATCTCGGCGGCGCCTTCCACGAGCGTCGGAGCGAATGGCAGCACCTCGAGCCGGAGCCGGGCGAGGGTCGCCCGAATGACATCACTCGTGACGCCCGCGCGTGCCATCACCGCGTGTACCTCGACGAGATTGATGGCGCTCACCAGCGGCACCGTCTCGAGCGACCGGAGCGCGTCGGTTCCCGCCTCATCCTGGATGACGGCGAGGATCGCCGACGCATCCAGGACGATCGGGTCACTCGGGCCAGAACTCACGGCGTCGGAGCCGCTTCAGCTCCGCGACGAGGTCAGGCGCCTTTCGCTTGCCGAGTGCCTTGCGATAGACGGCCTGTGCTTCACGAACGCTCTGTCCGAAGGTGTGGAGACGGACGCCGTCCTTCTCCACTTCGACGATCAGGATGTCGCCCGCTTTGACCCCGAGCGACCGCCGCGCCAGGGCGGGGAGGACGATCCGTCCATTCCGGTCCAGCCTGGTGCGCAGAGGTGCCATAATCGCCAAGTATGGTAGGATCGATAAAGATACCATCACGTGCCTCCTTGGGCCAGTGGTTCCCGCCTGGCGACAAGATGAGGAGGCGTAGCGGCCTGTGCGGCATCAATTCAGCGCAGGGCGGAGTGATTCACTTCGCCGATCGTCTCACCCTGTCGTGCCGCCCCGCACCTCCCCCGCGATCCGCCCCAGCCCCTCGAGCAGCATCTCGAAATCCTCCCACCGGCTCCGGTGGTTGGAGCACGCCACGCGCATCACGTAGCGGCCGCCGATGCGCGAGCCCGAGATGATCGCGAGCCCGCTCTCCTGCACGCGGAGGAGCACCTCCCGGTTGAGCGCGTCCTGTTGCTCGGGCATGTCCGCGGGATTCGCGAAGCGGAAGCAGACGATGTTGAGCGAGACGGGCGCCGAGAGCACGCAGTGGGGGAGCGTGACGACGCGGCCGGCGAACGCGCGCGCCTGCGCGACGTTCTGCTCGATGAGGCGCGCGAACGCGTCGGTGCCGTGCGCCTTGAACGAGAGCCAGACCTTGAGCGCCTTGAAGTTGCGCGTGAGTTCCACGCCGCGGTCGGCGAACGGGAGCCCGCCCGCGATCACGCCGCGCCCCTCGTCCGTGAGATAGCTCGGCGTCACGGAGAACGCCGCCTCGTGCGCGGCCCTGTCCTTCACGAGCACGCAGGCGATCTCGTAGGGGAGGTAGCCCCACTTGTGGAGGTCGAAGGCGAGGGAGTCGGCGCGCTCCATTCCGCGAAGGAGCGGCGCGAGCGCCGGCGAGAACGCCGCCAGCGCACCGAAGGCGCCGTCCACGTGGAACCAGAGCTGCTCGTGCGCGCAGACGTCGGAGAGGGCGTCGAGATCGTCAATCGCGCCCGAGTTCACGGTGCCGGCGGAGCCGATCACGCAGATGGGGCGCGCGCCAGCCGCGCGATCCTCGGCGATCATCCGCGAGAGCACCGAGGCGTCAATCCGGAGCGAGTCGTCCACGGGGACGCGGCGGAGCGAGGCGTTCCCCATCCCGAAGAGCTCGACGGACTTCTGCGCCCAGGAGTGGATTTCGGTGGAGGCGTAGACGGCGAGTCGCGGCGCACCGTGGAGTCCTGATTCGCGGAGATCGAAGCCGGCCTTGGCGTGCCGCGCGACCGCGAGGCCCACGAGGTTGGCCATCGTGCCGCCGGAGACGAGGACGCCGCTCGCGTCGCGCGGGAATCCCATCAGCTCGGCGAGCCACGCGATGACCTTGAGTTCGACGAGCTTCGGTGCCTGATCGAGCCCCGCGCAGTGGGGGTTCATCCCCGCGGCGAGCAGCTCGGCCATCATCGCGAGCGGCGTGCCGTTCCCCTGGATCCATCCCCAGAAGCGCGGGTGGCGGTTGCCGTTGGTGAACGGGAGGACGTGACGCGCGAAGTCTTCGTAGGCCGACTCGGCTGACTGTGCGCCGCGTGGGAGAGGTTCGCCGTTGAGCGCGTCGCGCGTTGCGCGCGGCACCGGTTGCCACGGCGGCCGGTCGCGGAGGGTGCGAAGGAATTCGAGGGAGTCGTCCACCATGCGGTGGGCGAGGGCGCGGAACGCGTCCCAGTCGGCGGGGTCGAGCGTGTCGGTGGAGCGGGCGTCGCGCGCGAGGGCGGGCGCGGCGCGGAGGGCGTCGGGTGTCATGCAGGAATTGTAGCGGGGCGACTCGGGCGGGGCGTTCCGCTTCGTGCGGCGGCGGTTCGCCGTGATTGCTCAGGCAGAGCGCGTGTGCCCACCGTGCAACTGTGGTTGGGCACACCCCGCGACCCTTGTGCTGTTGTATCGTTGCCCGTACTGTCAGACGTACTCTTGCTCCGAGGTACGCATGGCGGCTCTCCCCGACCTCATCCCTGTCTCCGACCTGCGCCAGGACGCGGCCGGAACGCTCCGGCGCGTCAACCGCTCGAAGCAGCCGTTGGTGGTCACTCAGCGCGGCCGCGCCGCCGCGGTGCTGCTCGGGATTGACGCGTATCAGCGCGGCGAGCGGGAGCGGGCAATCCTCAAGCTCCTGGCACAGGGTGAGCGCGAGATCCGTGCGGGCCGCGGGAAGGACCTCGAAGCCGTCCTCTCCGAAGCCGACACCATCGTCACGCGCCGCTGAGCAATGCGCGTCCGCTTCACGCCGGCGGGGCGCAGGCAGTTCCTGGCCGTGATCGCGCACATCGCCGAGGACCGCCCGCCGGCTGCTGTCCGCTTCCTGGCGCGCGCCAGCAAGTCCCTCCGTCGCCTCACGCGCTACCCCGGCTCGGGTCGGCGGATTCCCGAGTTCCCGGATCTCCCGTACCGCGAACTGGTGCTCCCGCCCTACCGCTTCTTCTACCGCGCTGAAGGGCAGGTCGTCTGGATCGTGGCGGTGTGGCACGGGGCCCAGCTTCCCGAGCAGCCCACCGAACGCTAGCTGGCAGAGACCCTCGTCGAGCCCGATGAGCTTTCCAGCACTTCGCGCACCTTCGTCGTCAATGCGTCCGCGGTGAGCGGCTTCTGGAGGTACGCGATGCCGGCCTCGAGGACGCCGTGACGCACGATGCTGTCGTCCGTATAGCCGGACATGCACAGTACCTTCATGTCGGGTCGCGCGCTCGCCAGCCGCCTGCCCAGCTCCGGGCCGCTCATCTCCGGCATCACGACGTCGCTGAGCAGCAGGTGGATCGTGCCGGCGTGCTTCTCCGATTGCCGCAGGGCCTCGCCGGCATTGCGCGCCTCGATGACGCGGTACCCCCGCTTGCGGAGAATGCCGAGAGCCACCGCACGAACCTGATCGTCGTCCTCGGCGAGCAGAATCGTTTCGGATCCGCGCAACGTCGCCGGGGGCTCGATGGCGCGAACCGCCTCGACGGCCGCATCCACGCGTGGAAGATAGATCTTGAAGGTCGTCCCCCTGCCCGGCTCGCTGTAGACCCAGACGTGACCGCCGCTCTGTTGCACGATGCCGAAGACAGTCGAGAGGCCAATGCCGGTACCCTTGCCCTTTTCCTTGGTCGTGAAGAAGGGCTCGAAGATGCGGGCCTGGGTCGCCTGATCCATACCGGTGCCGGTGTCCGTGACCGCGAGCATCACGTGCGGCCCCGGCGTGACGCCGAGATGTTCGCGCGCGTACGCCTCGTCGAGGACGACGTTTCCCGTCTGCATCGTGAGCTTCCCGCCGGTGGGCATCGCATCGCGGGCGTTCACGACGAGATTCATGATGACCTGCTCGATGCTGCTCGGATCAACGCGCACGCGTCCGAGTGACTGCGCGGTGAGCGAAACAAGATCCACGTCGGCTCCCAGGATGCGCTGGAGCATCTTGTCCATGCCGCTGAGCAATTCGTTCAGGTCAACCACCTTCGGCTCGAGCAGTTGCTGGCGGCTGAACAGGAGCAACTGCCGGGTGAGAGCGGCGCCCCGGGTGGCGGCCTTTCTGATCTCTTCCACCTCGGAGCGCATCGGGTCGTCCGGCCGCAGGTCCTCCAGCAGGAAGCCGCCGTAGCCCAGAATGACGGAGAGGATGTTGTTGAAGTCGTGGGCCACGCCCCCGGCGAGCCGCCCGACGGCCTCCATCTTCTGTGCCTGACGGAGTTGCTCCTCGGTGCGACGCAGCGTCTCTGCCGCGCGCTTCTCGTCGGTGATGTCCAGCGAGAGAATGCACACGCCCATCGGCACCGGCACGAACCGGAGCTGGAACCAGCCCTTCGAGCCGTCGGGCAGCGTGAACTCGTTCTCCATCCGGGCGTGTGTGCGCTCCGACATGCAGCGCCGGAGGACGGCGAACATCGGGGTGCCGTCAATGCCCGGGTAGCACTCCATCATCGTGCGACCGACGAGCTGCTCCCTCGACCGCTGTCCCTGCCGGGCGGCCGCGTCGTTGACGTAGAGATAGGTCCAGTCGAAGCCGATGACCTGACAGCCCTCCAGCAGGCTGTCGAGGACGTCGAGCGCGAGCCTGTCGAATGACGCGTCGTCGCGATGGGAGGTGCTCAAGGGCGCTCCGGAGCCGGCCGGTGCGCGAAAGGTTGGTGTGCGACGCGGGAGCGGCAATGGGTACGCGGGCTCAACCTCCGGCGCGGTCACAATCCGGCCAGGCGTGAGCGCCGTGCGGGCGGGTGCCGGCGGGTGCCGCGGTGCCGCGCGCGAGGAGCGTCTCGTGCTGGCGACAGGACGTTACCTTGGCGAGGGGTTTGACGACGCGCGAAATGATCACGAGACATTTGGTGCGCTTTCCGGCGGATTTCTCCTTCCGGCTGTCAGCGGAGGACACGGAAAACTTGAAGTCACAAACTGACTTCAAGTTCCCATGGTGGCCGGCGGAAGATTCCGCGCGTCTTTACGGAGCAGGGAGTGGCGATGCTCTCGAGCGTGCTCCACAGTCAGCGCGCAATAGACGTGAACATCGCGATCATGCGGGCGTTCGTGCATCTGCGCGAACTGCTGGCGACGCACAGGGACCTCGCGCGGAAGATCGAGGAGCTGGAAAGGAAGTACGACGGGAAGTTCACGCAGGTGTTCGACGCGATTCGGGAATTGATGACCTCTTCGTCGCCGGACGCGCAGTCGCGGCCGCGAATCGGCTTCATCAGGTAGAACGGGGTCACGGGGAGAAGTGTCTCGGACTATCGGATGGGAGGACGGCCCAGACCCGCGTACGCGCCCGGCCGTTCGCGCACGCGCCAGCGTTTCGGACTCTGGCGGTGATGGTGACAGGCGATGATCCGAATGCCATCGGGATCCAGCGTCTCGAAGATGAGCGCATACGGAAACCGTCCCAGCAGCGCTCGGCGGCGGGAGGCTGTGGCGATCGGAAAACGGCGAGGATTCTCGAGCACGGCAGCAAGGACGCTGTCGAGTGTGGACATGAACTCCACGCCGAGCCCCGTAATCCGTCCCTCATACCAGCGGGCCGCCGCGGCGATGTCGCGAACCGCCGCGGGATGAAACCTCAAGCGCGACGTCATCCGCCGCGCTCCAAGTCCTTCAGGATTCGCGCGCGCGCCGCGTCCCAAGGAACGGCCAGTTCCGGATTCGCGCGCAGTTCGTCAGATCGGCGCTCGATCTCGGCCTCCTCGTCGGGAGTGAGTTCGAGCCGCTCCGGTGCGTCGCGAGCGACGCTCTCCCACAGCCGGTCGATGAGCTCGAGACGCTCATCTACGGTGAGTTGGGAGGGATCCACGATTGGCTTGGGCATGCTTGAAACGTGCGGGCGACACGCGGTCCGATCAAGGGCAGAAATCTGCGTATGGATCAATCCGTTGCGAGGTGCCTGACGTGACTCGCAGCCGTCGAGAGTTGCCTGGTGCCTGCGTCGCGCTCCTGCAGCCCCCACCTGAGCATCGGCCCATCGTGCTCGCGGAGCACGTCGGCGCGAATGTGCACGCGGTAGTCGGGGCTGACGCCGAGGATGTTCACGTCGTACGCCGAGTGGTGGATCTTGTAGAGGGCGAGGCCGTTGGGGACCTCGGGGAGGCCGCGTTCGTGGCGGTCCTCGAGGATGTGCGCGGCGTCGAGGAGATTCTCGTGCCGGAGCCGGCAGATGGCGCAGCGCGTGCGACAGGAGTCAAGCCGCGCCGGCGAACTCCTCGCG
>Ga0209321_10001806_pt1 | contig 14478 bp, 12 predicted proteins | sample Rifsed16ft4_FD_184012 | JGI IMG/M metagenome (GOLD analysis project Ga0209321, IMG submission 184012) | Soil microbial communities from Rifle, Colorado, USA - sediment 16ft 4 - CSP-I_5_4 (version 2) | ecosystem: Environmental > Terrestrial > Deep subsurface > Rock core/Sediment | place: Rifle... | reverse complement strand
GGTGCGCCGCGAGCTGGAGGCGGCTGGCTTCCGGCTGGTGGCGGAGGCCGGTTTCCTGCGCAATCCCGGCGATCCGCGCGATGCGTCGGTGTTCAAACCGAAGGTGCCGAACGACGAGTTCGTGCTGAAATTCAAGAAGCCGGAGTGAAACCAGGAGAGCGGGAGGAATGGGGTCAGTTCGCGAATAACGCAGGAGGAAATTGTGAAAACCACACGATTGCTCACCGGTATCGTTCTCGCCTGTCTCGCGGCGCCGGGCGCGTGGGCGCAGGCCTATCCTTCCAAACCAATACGTCTGATCTCTCCCTATCCGCCCGGGGGCGGCACGGACGCGACAGCACGCATCATCGCGCAGGCGCTCGGCGATCAGATGGGCCAGCAGATCATCGTCGACAGCAGGGCCGGTGCCAGCGGCCGGATCGGCACCGAACTTGCCTCGAAGTCCCCGGCGGACGGCTATACGATGGTTCTCGGCAACGTGGCGCCGCTTGCGATCCTGCCCAGCTCGGGGATCAAGCTGCCCTACGATGCTATCGGCAGCTTCAACCCGATCAGCCTGATCGCATTGTCGGATTATGTGCTGACCGTGCACCCTTCCCTGCCGGCCCGCTCGGTCAAGGAACTTCTTGCGATCGCCAAAGCAAGGCCGGGCGAACTGACTTACGCCTCCAGCGGCAACCTGGGCGGCCCTCATCTGGGCGGCGAGCTGATCAATCTCATGGCCAAGGTCAAACTGCTTCACGTGCCTTACAAGGGCAACGGACCTGCCGCCCTTGCGGTCCTGACGGGAGAGAGCACGATGCTGTTCGGCAGCGGCCCGACGGTCGTGCCGCACGTCACAGCGGGCAGGCTGCGCGCGCTGGCAACCACGGGAAAGAAGCGCTCGATTCCCGATCTGCCCGCGATAAACGAACTGCTGCCGGGATATGAAGTCACCCAGTGGTACGGCATTCTCGTACCCGCCGGCGTGCCGAAAAACATCATCGACCGCTTGCAAAAAGAAATCTCCAGGGCCATCGCCAATCCCAAGGTGGCGGAACTTTTCGTCAAGCTCGGCACACAACCCGTCTCCAACTCGCCTGACGAATTTTCCGCTTTCATCAGGGCCGAAACGGACAAATGGGGCAAGGTCATCAAGGCGGCGGGCATCAAGGCGGAGTGAACGGGACGATGCAGGAAGAATCAAGGTGAATGCCGCTGTCGACGAGTTCGAGTTTTTTCTCGAAAAAGAGTGGTCGGACGGATTCCCGGTAGTCACGCCGACCGAGGCGCGGGTGCAACGGATGCTTCAGGGCACGCGCCGGGATCCGGATGCAGTCATCGGCAACGTTCCGCCGGCGATGGCAGCGGCCACGGTACGCACCGTCGCAATCCATGCCCTCATGGCGGGATGCAAGCCCGATTACCTGCCGGTGGTGCTCGGCGGCCTCGCCCTCATGCTGCGCGAGGAGTTCAATTTGAACGGAGTGCAGGGCACGATGCATGGCGTGGCGCCGCTGATGATCGTCAATGGCCCCTACGCCCGCAAAATCGGCCTGCACGGCGGCAACGGCTGCTTCGGCCCGGGGTTTCGCGCCAATGCTTCGATCGGCCGCGCAATCCGGCTGATGTTGATGAACCTCGGCGGCGGTATCCCCGGCGTGGCTTCCGCCACCGTTTTTTCAACGCCCTTGCGCTACACCGCATGCCTCACGGAAAACATGGAGCGCAGCCCGTGGGAAAGCCTGGCCGTGTCGAAGGGCTACGCACCCGATGACGACGTGATCACCTGCGCGATGGTCGAGAGCCCGCGGCTGTGCTATGACGACGTGAGCCAGGAACCGCAGCGGCTCTTGACCGGCATCGCGGATTCGATGACCGCGATGAGCTCGTGGAACATGCACGTGCGTTCCGACATGGTGGTGGCCATGAGCCCCGAGCAGGCGACGATCTGCGCGAAGGCCGGCATGACCCGCGCCGACGTTCACCGCCGCCTGTGCGAGATCGCCGGGCGCAAGGTGCGCGACTTGAAAGGCGGAGGCAACTGGCGGCGAGAGCGAGCGCTCAAGGTCAACGTTGACCCTGACGACGACGATTGCTTCGTGCCCGCGATCAAGGATCCGCGCGATTTGCATCTCATAGTCTCGGGCGGCTGGGGACCGCTGACTGCGGTATGCCACGGCTGGGGCGGCGGCAGCCGCGCGGTGCATGGAAGGTTCGAGGCTTGGCAAACTGCGTCCATGCAATAGACCGATGGGCCGGGAGACCGGGCAACTTGTAAAGGGGAATGGAAGTGGCTGCAGCGGTAGACGAATTCGAATTTTTTCTTCAGAAGCAATGGTCGGACGGCCTGCCGGTCGTGACGCCGACCGAAGCGCGGCTGCAGGCCATGCTCAAGGGCACGCGCCGCGATCCGGACGAGCTCATCGGTAACGTCCCGCCTGCGATGGAACCCGCTACCGTGCGCAGCGTCGCGACCCACGCGCTCATGGCGGGCTGCAAACCGGAATACCTTCCAGTAGTGCTGGGCGGCCTCACGCTCATGCTGCGCGATGAATTCAACATGAACGGCGTGCAGGGCACGATGCACGGTGTGGCGCCGCTGATGATCGTCAATGGCCCGCACGCACAAGAGATCGGCCTGCATGGCGGCAACGGCTGCTTCGGTCCGTGCTTCCGCGCGAACGCAACCATAGGACGGGCGATCCGGCTGATGATGCTCAATCTCGGCGGCGGCATCCCGGGTGTCGCGTCAGCCACGATATTTGCGACCCCCATGCGCTATACGGCCTGCATCGCTGAAAATACCGAGCGCAGACCGTGGGAGACGCTTGCCGTGTCCAAAGGTTATTCGGGCGATGACAATGTGATCACCTGCGCAATGGTAGAGAGCCCGCGATTGTGCTTCGACGACGTCAGCCAGGAGCCGCAGCGGCTGCTCAACGGCATTGCCGACTCGATGGTGGCGATGGGCTCCTGGAACATGCACGCCCGATCCGACATGGTAGTCGCCATGGGGCCGCAGCATGCGTCGATATGCGCCGAAGCCCGGATGAGCCGGGCGGATGTCCACGGCAGGCTGTGCGAACTCGCCGGACGCAAAGTGCGCGACCTCAAGAATGGCGGCAACTGGCGGCGTGAGCGGGCGCTTGGCTTTCCGATCAAGGTCGACCCCGACGACGATGACTGTTTCATCCCGGCGATCAAGGATCCGAAAGACCTGCAACTGATTGTGGCCGGCGGCTGGGGGCCGTGCACGGCGATATGCCATGGCTGGAGCGGCGGCAGCCGCGCGGTGCATGGCCGGTATGAAGTTTGATATTTGACCCGCGCTGCCCGATGTTTGGCGGCAGCGGCCAGCCGGTATGTTTTTCAACACGGTAATATTCAGCGACAGAGGAAATTATCATGACAAGTGATGTGGGATTCATCGATCCAACCGCCAGCGGCGGAAAAGCCAGGATCGCATTGGCTGCGCGCCCGATGGACCTGGCAGGAAAAACGGTCGGATTGCTCGACAACACCAAGGAACAGGGCACGCTGATTCTCGAGACGATCGGCAACGCATTGCGGGAGCGTTACGGCGTCGCCCGGGTCGTCATCCGCAGCAAGGAGCATTATTCAAAACCCGCGACCGCTGCGCTGATCGACGAAATGGCCAAAGAGGCGCAGGTCGCGATCGCCGCTGTCGGCGGATGAGGGTCTTGCACGTTGTGCAGTGTGCACGACACCATAGAGTTTGAAAAACGCGGGATACCGGCTACGGTCATCATCACTCAGGCTTTCAGGAAAGCGGCGATTTTTCAATTCGGTAGCAAAGGGATGGAAGGGCATCCCTATGTCGAACTGCCTCATCCGATCAGCAATCTGAAGCCAGAGGAGATGAAGGAACTGACCCTGCGCTTCGTCGATCAGGCAGTCAGACAAATCACGGCATGACGCTCTCCATCGACGAATTCGGTACCGGCTATCCGTTGAAAAGCGCGGCCACACATTGGGAGGCCGTGGTCAAGGCACGACGAGAGGAAAGATTGTTGCGGTGTTAGCGTCAGGCTAAAGGGACCAGGCTCGATTTGCGTAAATCGAGCCTGGCTCCTTTAACCCGCGAATCACGGCCCACGAGTCACGACTCACGCACTTCGACGATAGGGACCTGGAGGAGAAATGATATGAGCGCAGTCACGCCGAAATCGAACAATCACTCCGGGCTGCCGCCACTGGCCTCACGCTTCGTGAGCGTCGCGGCGCTGCCGTGGGAGAAGACGCGCCATCCGGGCGTGGAGACCAAGGCGCTGGTGGCGGATCCAAAATCCGGCCTGCTGACCGTGCTCACGAAGATGGCGCCGGGCGCGCGGCTTCCCGACCATGAGCACGTGCTTATTGAGCAGACGTATGTCCTCGAAGGCGTCCTTCACTGCGGCGAGGGCGTATGCAGGGCGTGCGACTTCGTCTGGCGCCCAGCAGGCAGCCGCCACGAGGCGTGGGCCGGGCCGGAAGGCTGCCTCGCCCTCGCCATGTTCCAGATGCCGAACCGCTTCTACGAGCAGGACGGGCGGGTGGTGGATTTTCTCGGCAACGACTGGCAGAAGGCCTGGGGCGCGGTCGTTGCCCGAGGGATGAGGGCGGGGGATGAGGGGTGAGCCGGGGTTACGAAGAACGTGCGCAAGCACGTTTCCTCCCACCACCCCGTCACGTCGTGGCACCCCGCCCGGCAGGAGGGGAGTCGAATCACCATTCACGAATCACGGCTGTAAGGGGTCGAATCACGACTTACCCCGTTCCGCCGTTATCACGCCGCGCGCTTTACCCGGTAGCCGCGGATAAGGACAGCAGCCGGGAGTTCCAGTCCGTCCGAGAGATTGCGGATCATTTCCAGCGTGAGCGGACGCACGCGGTTCAGCACTTCGGCGACCCGTGCGCGCGAGCCGATGTACGGCTCCAGATCCTTGCGGGCAAGGCCACGGGCTTCCATGATGTGTTGCAGGAAATCAATCGGATCGGGATCCTCGATCGGAAAGTGCTCGCGCTCATAGGCTTCGATGAGCAGCGTCAGCACTTCGAGCCGGTCGGCTTCGGGCGAGCCTTCCGGCGCGTTCCAGAGCGCTTCCGCTTCCTTGAGGGCTGCCTGGTGCTCGCGCTTCGATCGAATAGGGCGCAGTTCCATCATCTCGGTCCTCAAATCCTGCCGGCATCGATTCTGTCGTACTCGCGATGCGTGCCCACGAACCGGATGAACATCATGCCCCGGTTGTAGTGCACAGCTACGACGAGCCGATAATCGTTGCCTTTAATGTTGAATACGATACGATTGTTCGCGATGAAACTTGCATTCCGGTAAGCGGCTTTGACTTCGGCCGGGCTGCTCCAGCCGGCCCGGCTGGCCGCCGCATACCAGGAACGCAGCGGGATTTCCGCGTCGGGGTGCCTGTTCCAGAAATCCCGCAGCACCCGCAGCGCGATGATCCGCATGCCGCACTATAGCATGCTCCCAAATTGGGAGCAAGGTTGGGCGCCGGAATGTAGGCAGAGCTTAGGGGGGCCGAGGGAGGAAAGGGATCTTGAGGGATGAGGGATGAAGAAATCGCCCCACGGCCCACGATTCGCGACCCACGAATTTGAGAAATCTCGGCTCTGAACTCTCTTACGTTCGCTGGGAGCGTACACTGATCGCCTTCGTCTCCATGATCTCCAGTGAAAATGAATCCGCAGGACCTGGAAGCGATCGCCGGGCGCACGCTGGAACACTACGACCAGTATGCCGAAGATTTCTGGCAGGGAACGCGAAATCACGACGTCAGCCAGAACATCGAGGCGCTGCTGCGGCACATCGAGGGCAAGCCGCCGTTCACGATACTCGATCTCGGATGCGGGCCGGGGCGCGACCTCAGGACGTTCACCGGACTCGGTCACGTCGCGGTCGGCCTGGAAGGCGCGGCGCGCTTCGCGGAGATGGCCCGCGCCTACAGCGGCTGTGAAGTCTGGCAGCAGGACTTCCTCAAGCTGAGTCTCCCCGCCGGGCGTTTCGACGGTGTGTTCGCCAACGCCGCGCTGTTTCACGTGCCCAGCCGGGAATTGCCGCGAGTGCTGCTCGAATTGCGCGCCACCCTGAAGCCGCGCGGCGTGCTGTTCAGCTCGAACCCGCGCGGGAACAACGAGGAAGGGTGGGACCGCGGGCGCTACGGGGCGTATTGGAATCTTGCGACCTGGCGCCGCTATCTGTCCGCCGCGGGGTTCGTCGAGCTCGCCCACTACTACCGCCCGGCGGGCTTGCCGCCGGAACGGCAGCCGTGGCTGGCGACAGTTTGGCGCAATCCGTGAAAGTGGATGAGCGGATTTCCCTCGCCTGCGGCAAGCATCGAGGCCGGTTCGGTCTCCTCACTATGTTCGGTAACGCACAGACCGCGTCTCGGGCCGGGCAGACAGTGGCAGTTCCGGTCCGTTAGCCCAAGTCCCAATTCCCGCGCCGGATGACGCGGGAGCCGTGGCACGCAAATCCTGGATTAGCGAAACTGCGGGAAATGCAGGGGGCTTGCCGAGACCGTCACACTTTGAGAGGTATGACCCATGACACCAGAGACGGATGTGAAGGTAAAGTATGGAATTTGGGGGCTTGCTTTGGGGGCAGGCATCGCAATGACGATCGGCTTCGGGTGGGGTGGCTGGACGACCTCCGGCACGACCCAGAAGATGAGCGAAGAGGCGGTCCTGGCGAGCCGGGCGGCGATCTGCGTCGCCCAATTCATGAGCGCCCCGAACCACAAGCTGAATATCAAGGAATTACAGGGGGCGGAAAGCTACCAGAGATCCGATCTCATTGAAAAAGGCGGCTGGGACAAGATGCCTGGGCAAGAAAAGGCTTCTTGGGGCGTATCCGGTGCCTGTGTCGCGGGGCTTGCAAGTGCTATCAAGACCGGAGCTTGATTGACCGGAAAGGTCCGTCCCCGGTTTCCCACCGGTTTCCCATGGACGCGAATCGCCGCAGGATGATGACGGGAACCGCCGCTGCGCTGGCGGCGTCGTTCCTTGCCGGGTTGCTGAGACCCGGGACCTTGCTTGCCGCCTGGAACCAGCAGGCGTTCGACGCAAAGAACTTACAGGACGCCCTGCAGGCGCTCGGGATGGGAAGCGCCGCGCACAGCAGGGACATCGTAATCGATGCTCCCGACGTTGCCGAGAACGGTGCAGCGGTTCCGGTGCAAATCACGAGCCGGATCCCCGGCACACGGAGCATCGCGATTTTCGTGGATCGCAATCCGTGGCCTCACATTGCGCACTTTGAATTCGCACAGGACACCCTGCCGTTCGTTGCGCTGCGGCTACGGGTCGCAGAAAACTCGCCGGTGCGGGTGGTGGTGCGCGCGCACGAGTCGTACTACATCGCAACGAAGGACGTGAGAGTGGTCGCCGGCGGTTGCGGCGGCCCGGCCGCAGCTGAAGCGGCTCCGGTGCCGATCAAGGCCGAACCGATCAAGATCCGTGCCAGGCTCGAGGGAGGGGTCGCGGACCTGCGCGCGCTGGTGACCCATCCGATGGAGAATGGCCTGCGCACCGATCCCGCTGGCAGGAGCATTCCCGATCATTTCATCCAGAACCTCGATGTCCGGCGTAACGGCAAAACGGTGCTCGAGGCGCAGATCGGTCGATCGGTCTCGACCAATCCTCTGTTCGCCTTCAAGGTTCAAGGCGCCAGGGCCGACGACAGGTTCACGCTTACGTGGCGGGACAGCAAAGGCCTGACGCGCACTGACGAGGCCACCGTCAGCGGTTGACGGTGATTCTCACCTCGACTGAGTGTTCCTGACGGTCGTCCACCAGAGGGATCGCCTTGTCGTATTGCTCGACGCCATCAACTGTCACGCTCATCTCGCCGTTCCCGGCACGCGTCTGCAGCACGGCGATATGGTAGAGCGTTTCCCGGTATCGATAATGCACCTTGAACGCTTCCCAATCCGCAGGCAGGCACGGCACGAAGCGAAGCTTGTCCACTTCCAGCCTCAGCCCCAGGATTGATTCCACGACCAGCCGATACATCCAGGCGGCGGAGCCGGTGTACCACGTCCATCCGCCGCGGCCGGTGTGCGGCGAGACTGCATACACGTCTGCCGCGACCACGTACGGTTCTACTTTGTAGGCGGCAATCGCCTCCGCGGATCCCGCATGGTTGAGCGGGTTGATCATGGCCGTGAGTTCCCATGCGCGCCGGCTGTCACCCAACGCAGCGAACGCCATCGCCGCCCAGATCGCCCCATGGGTGTATTGCCCGCCATTCTCTCTCACGCCCGGGACGTAGCCTTTTATATAGCCGGGGTTCAAGGTCGACTTGTCGAACGGCGGATCCAGAAGCTGGATCAGCGCGTGATCCCGGCGAACGAGGCGCTTATCCACCGCGTCCATTGCCATGCGTGAGCGCCTCGCATCTCCCGCACCGGATAGAACAGCCCAGCTTTGCGCAATCGAATCAATCCGGCATTCGGCGTTGCTCGCTGATCCAAGCGGCGAGCCGTCGTCGAAATAGGCGCGGCGGTACCACTCGCCATCCCAGCCATGCTGCTCGATGTTCCGGCGCACCTGATCCGCCTCCGCCTGGCAACGTTCGGCAAAGGACATATCGCCATGAATGCGGGCAACCCGACCGAACTGCATGAGCACTTCATACAGGAAAAAACCGAGCCAGACGCTTTCGCCTTTGCCGTGTTCACCCACGATGTTCATGCCGTCGTTCCAGTCTCCGGAACCGATGAGTGGCAGGCCGTGCTCGCCAAATCTGAGGCCTCTCACGATCGCGCGCACACAGTGATCGTACAGACTTGCCGCGTCCGCGGACCGGCCGGGCAGATCGTAATACGAGTCCTCCTCGAGGTTCACCGGCCGGCCTTCGATGAAGTGGATGGGCTCATCCAGCACGCCCGTGTCCCCCGTGCCCAGAACGTATCGGCACGCCGCAAGCGGCAGCCAGAGATAATCGTCGGAACAGTGCGTACGCACGCCCCGGCCCGAGGAGGGATGCCACCAATGCTGGACATCTCCTTCCCGGAACTGACGGGACGCGCAGCGGAGCAGGTGCTCGCGCACGAGCTTGGGCTCGGCATGGATCAGCGCCATCACGTCCTGCAACTGGTCGCGGAAACCGAAGGCGCCTCCCGATTGGTAATATCCGCTGCGCGCCCACAGACGGGACGCCAGAGTTTGATACAGGAACCAACCGTTGGTCAGCACGTTGAGCGACTGATCGGGTGTTTCCACCTGCACCATGCCGAGAGTGCTGTTCCAGTATTGGCGTACCGTTGCGAGCGCATTCCGCGCCGCAGCGGGTCCGCGGAAGCGCCGTACCAGCTTGCTCGCGTCATCGGCGCCGCGCCTGCCTGCGACGCCGAGCCTGAAGACGATCTCGCGCTCTTCCCCGTCGGCCAGCTCGAATTGAACCTGGATTGCAGCACACGGGTCCAAAGCCGCCCCCACCTTGTTGGAAAGCTGCGACCGGGTCATGGCGGCCGGATTCCCGAGCGTGCCGTTGCGCCCGAGGAACTCGGTGCGGTCGCCGCTGAAGGTCCGGGTCGTATCGTCCACGTCGAAGAACGCAACCCGATCGGCGAACCCGGTGTTATAGGCGTTCCGCGCGTAGAGCGCGCCGCTCGCCGGGTCGATTTCGGTAATCACGTGCAGGGTCGATTTCGGCCGCAGGTCTCCGAGTACCCACTCCACGTAGCCGGTAGCGGAGAGCGGGCGCGATCGGCCTGACTCGTTTCGCACCTTCAACACCGAGAACTTGACCGCTGCATCCAGGTCCACGTAAACCCACAGCTCCGAGCGGATGCCGTCTTCGGTGTGCTCGAAGACGCTGTAGCCGAAGCCGTGCCGGCTGACGTAAGGTGTCGCCCCCCGGCTGGGCAGCGGCGTGGGAGACCAGAAGTGCCCGCTCTCTTCGTCACGGAGGTAAAAGGCTTCTCCGCTCGAATCACATACGGGGTCGTTGCCCCAGGGAGTCAGGCGGAACTCATGGGCGTTCTCGCTCCAGGTGTAGGCCTGGCCGCTCTCCGAGATGACGGTTCCAAAGTGCGGGTTCGCCAGCACATTCACCCACGGTGTCGGCGTCACTTGCCCGTGCGTGGTGGTGATGACGTACTCGCGCCCATCGGGGGTGAATCCTCCGAGTCCGTTGAAGAAGATCAGATCGTGGCGCGGCGACTCGACCGCAGCCGCCGGGGTTTCAGCGCGGCGGGTTCGGGTTGCCACCAAACGCGAGACTCGCCTCTCTATAAAGCCGCGACGGTCGATCTGTTCTGCCCTCGAGACTCGCCTCTCGATAAAACCACGACGGTTGATCTGTTCGGCCAGGGTTCCACGACTGTCGGTGACAATGGCGCGCGCGACCGATTGAAACAGAATGCGATCCTCTTCCGATATCTGCTCGGCCCGCCGCACGAAGATTCCGCCCGGTCGATCCATCACGTGTGCTTCGATGCCCGCGGCAATCAGCCCCATGATCTGTTCCTGGAGCAGTTGCCGGTAACCGGCGCGATCTTCGTTCCAGATCACCAGGTCCACAGCCAGTCCCTTCAGGCGCCAGTACGCGTGGGCCTGCACGAGCTGGCGCACCAGATCGATATTCGCCAGGTCTCCAATCTGCAGCAGCACGATCGGCAAATCGCCGGAAATGGCGTAGCCCCATAGACCGGATTGCCCGCGGCGGTTCTTGCCGAGAACGGCTGCGTCGGCGCGCAGCGAGGGATTGGCGTAGATGACGGAACCGGCAAGGCGTCCATAGAGTTGCGCGTCGGACTCCGTGGCGTTGATCTGCCGCAGGGTCACCGAGCTATGGGTCCACGCCAGATCGAAGACGCGATCCGCCAGATGCCGATCCTGGTATTTCTTGACCAGGCTCAAGGCTGCGTCGCGGGTTTCGCCGATGCCGGAGACCATGTTGATCGTTGCCGATTGTTCCGGATCGAGCGTCATGCGATAGCGGATCGCAACAATCGGATCCAGCACCGAACCCTCGCTGCCCGAGAGCGCCAGCGGTTCGCTCATCGCTTGAGGAGCGGCGACCGTGCGCCCGCGGCCGATGAACCGCATGCGATCGGTCTCGTAGGAAATCTCTCCGATGTCCGCCCCGTGCACGGCCATCAGGTGAAACATCCAGGGCGTGCGCTCCTCGAGGGAGCGGGGCCGGCGCGTGCAGAGGATTGCCTGCCGCTCGCGGATGATCTCGGTCTGAACGAAGAGATTGCTGAAGGCCGGATGCAGTGCGTCCGCGGCGGACGGCGCGAGAACGACTTCCGCGTAACTCGTCACGTCAATCTCCCGGCGTGTCCGGGAGCGGTTGGTGATGTGGAGCCGGCGCAGCTCGATGTCGTCTTCCGGCGAAACAACGATCTCGGTATGCGTATCGATGTCGTGGTCGCTGCGCCGGAATTCCGCGCGCCCCTCCGAGAAAATCGCTTCGTACGCTGGCGATCGTTTGAGCGCCGGCTGATGGGCGGTTGACCAGAACACCCCGCTCGTCACGTCGCGGATGTAACAGAAAGTGCCCCAATTGTCGCGGGTAGTGTCTTCGCGCCAGCGCGTGACGGCGAGGTCTTTCCAGCGACTGTAGCCGCCGCCAGCGTTCGTGACCATCACGTGGTATCGGCCGTTCGACAGCAACTGCACCTCCGGTACCGGAGTGTCGGGGCTCACGAGTACGCGCACCGGCATCTCCGGGCCGCCGACAATCGCACGAATGTCGGACAATTCGGCGGCGTGCAAATGGAACGCGGTCGCCTTTGGAATTCGCTCCTGAAGCAGCAACGTGGTCGCCTGGAACAGTGGATCCGACTCGAATCGCTTTTGCATCGGACGGCCCAGCAGCAAATAAGCCAGGGAGAGCAGGCTCATGCCCTGGTGGTGGGCCATGTAGGACCGAACCACCACGCTCGATTCCCCCCGTCGTTGACGTGGCGGGGTGTAGTCGATGGCCTCATAAAAGCCGAATTTTCCTTCCAGCCCTTCGGCGGCGAGTCGCTGCAGATTCAGGCACGCCGCCTCGGGCGCCACCATCAGCGCGAGCGCCGAAGCATACGGCGCAATGACCAGGTCCTCGGCAAGCCCGCGTTTGAGCCCCAGGCCGGGAACGCCAAAGGCGCGGTACTGGTAGGTGAGATGAATGTCGACCGCGTTGTAGCCGGACTCCGACATGCCCCACGGTACGCCGCGCTGGTTCCCGTACGAGATCTGTCGCTCCACCGCCGCCTTGCAGGTCTGGTCGAGCAGGGTGTTTTCATAGGTCGGCATCACCAGGAGCGGCATCAGGTACTCGAACATCGAACCGCCCCACGACAGGAGAATCGGCTCGCCGCCGGCGGTCGTGAGCAGGCGCCCGAGGGTAAACCAGCTCTCCTGCGGCAGTTGTCCCTGGGCAATCGCCACGAAACTGGACAATCTCGATTCCGAGGCCAGCAAATCGTAGTAACTCGGGTCGCGCCGGTGCTCACCAACGTTGTAGCCGATCGCCAGCACATGACGCGCCTTGTCGTAGAGGAAGTCATACTCCATCCGGGCGAGTTCGCCGGCCTGCAGTGCAAGGCGTTCGAGGGTCGCAATCCGCTCATTGGCGCGCCGGCTTGCTTCCGTGATGGCTCGTCGCAGTTGATCGAGCCACCCGCTTTCCTCGGGCGTCGCCTCCGCGTCGAGCCGACGCCCGATTGCCGGCAGCCACTCCGCCTCGAGTCTCGCCAGCTGGCGCAGCGTCGGGATCTCGCCGATGTCCGGGAAGTCGCTGAGCCTGCCTGGCGCAGCCGGCAGCAATATCCATGGAGCGAGAAACGTCAGCTCATCAAGGGCGCTCCGGCATTGCCGGGCCAGCGCCTGTGCCCACCACTTCGCTTCGCTCTCGGGACCGGCATCGAAGTTGCCGGCCACCCCCGCAGTGGACGCCGCGAGCCGATCAAGCCAACGCCACGCCGCCGAGGCGGTGGCAGGCCGGGAATCGTATGCGGTTTCCAGATCCTTCTGAAGTTGGGCGAGTTCGGGAGACGCGGCCTCTCCCGCAACGTCCGTAAGAATACTGAGGGCGTCGCCGAGCCCGTCAAATACTCGCGCCCCCAGGATCCTGTCATCGGGTAGCGCGATCAGTCCCGGGCGCAATGTCAGCAGATGGCCCGCGAGATTCCCGCTGTCCACCGACGAAATGTAGAGAGGCGGCAGCGGCTGCAGAGACTGCGTGTCGTACCAGTTGTAGAAGTGACCTTGGTGCCGTTCCAAGGCTTCCATCGTGTGAAGTGCATTCGCCGTGCGCTCGATGAGTTGTCCGGCCGGAATGTAGCCGAAGTCGTACGCGGACAAATTCGCGAGCAGCGCAAGTCCCATATTGGTCGGCGACGTGCGATGCGCGAGCGCGGCACCGCGATACTCCTGATAGTTATCCGGTGGCAGCCAATGTTCTTCCGGGCCGACGAAGGTTTCGAAGAACGCCCAGGTCTTGCGCGAAATTTTCCGGAGGAAGAGGAGCTGGTCAGCCGTCAGTCTCGCTTCGCGGCGAGCGAGCGGCCGGCTGATCCACCAGGCGACGGCGGGGGCGGCAAACCAGAGGCACAGTATCGGCCCGGCCACTGCCAGCGCGGCCGGATTCGATGCCGCCAGATAGACCGCCGTGGCAGAGGCGATAACGGGTGCGATCCCCATCGACCGGCAGGAGGCGATGAAGTCCGTGCGGCTCAGACGATCCAGCTCGCCCGACGGATTCCATTCCAGCAGTCGCTTGCGCGTGACCAGCATCCGCCCGGCCGTGCGTGCGATCGCATCCAGACTGAAGAACGCCTCATACGGCAGGCATACGAGCGTAAACGCCGCCTGCGCGAAGTGCCGGCCGGCTGCGCGTAATGCCGCGGCGAGATGCGGGCCCAGCAGCACATCGTCCGGTTTCTGGAACATTTCCAGAATGGAGGCAATCAAGGGCGGAATCAGGATGATTCCGATCACCGCCAGGGTCCAAAACCAGGCGGGTGACAAGGCCGTCCAGCCCAGCAGCAACAGGAGCGTCAACGCCAAAGGCACGAGACTGCGCCGAAGGTTGTCGAAAATCTTCCATTGGGACAGATCCGAGAGCGGATTTCTCTGGCGGCTGGCGCCGTGGCCTGGAATGTCAGACAGCAGCCACCGCGCAATCTGCCAGTCCCCGCGAATCCAGCGGTGCCGGCGGCTCACGTCCGCGCCATAGCGCGAAGGATAATCCTCGTATAAGTGCACGTCGCTCAACAGTCCGGCGCGCGCGTAACACCCTTCCAAGAGGTCGTGGCTGAGTATCTGGTTCTCGGGAAAGCGTCCCTTGAGCGAGCGCTCGAATGCATCAACGTCATAGATCCCCTTGCCGATAAACGAGCCCTCACCGAACACGTCCTGGTAAACATCGGAGACGACGCGCGTATAGGGGTCGATGCCGGGCTCACTCCCGCATAGCCGCGCATACCGTGAACGGTTCGTACCGGGCAGGCTCACAGCCATGCGCGGCTGAAGGATGCCGTA
>Ga0209321_10001805_pt1 | contig 14486 bp, 14 predicted proteins | sample Rifsed16ft4_FD_184012 | JGI IMG/M metagenome (GOLD analysis project Ga0209321, IMG submission 184012) | Soil microbial communities from Rifle, Colorado, USA - sediment 16ft 4 - CSP-I_5_4 (version 2) | ecosystem: Environmental > Terrestrial > Deep subsurface > Rock core/Sediment | place: Rifle... | reverse complement strand
CGCCTCACCGCCGGCAGGCCCTCCCAGCCCGGACGATCGGTCAAAAGGTGGATCTCGTCCAGAGTCCGATCTACGGAAAAACCGCAGGGCATGAGGATCAGGATCTCGGGTGCACAAGAGAGGACCCGCTCCCACGCCACCCGTTCCGACGGCTCTCCTGCCTTTCCGAGTGGTTCGCTGCCGCCAGCCAGGGCCACCATCTCGGGGACCCAGTGGCCCGAGGCCATGATCGGCTCCAGCCACTCCAGACACGCTACGGGTGGCCGGGTCTTGGCGTTGGCCGCCCGCTTCTCGACGCGATCGATCCGTTCGGTGAGCGAGGCGACAGCCTGCGCTGCCTCGCGGAGCCGTCCCGTCGCCTCCCCGACCCGCTCGACATCCTGGAGCACATCCCCGAGACGCTGCGGGTTCAGGGAAAGGATCTCTGGTTTTCGCGAAAGGTGTGTCACCGCCTCGAGCACGTCCTGGTAGGGGGCGGCACAGACATCGCACAGCTCCTGGGTCACGATCAGGTCGGGGTCGGCCGCCTTCAAGGCCTCAAGATCGATCCGATAGATCCCCTCCCCGCGCCCCAGGAAGGCCCGGACACTGCTGTCGATCTCCCGACTGCTGAGCCCGGAGCTCTCGAAGGCGGGGGTGATGATCTTGCGCTTGCCGAGCGCCGCCTTGGGGTAATCACACTCGTGACTCACTCCGGTGAGGTGATCCCCCAGCCCCAGCAGATAGACGATCTCTGTCGCACTGGGCAGGAGCGACACAATCCGCATGCCTACCTCCAACCCCTCATCCCTCAGTCCTGAATTCTTCACTCGTCAGAGCGCGCGGACTACCAGTTCCGCCAGGTCTAACGCCTTGACCGCGAGGCTCTTCCCGCGCACGGTAATGCCGTCGGTCATCATCGTCAGGCAGAACGGGCAGGCCGTGGCCACCACCGCCGCCCCGGTCTGCAGGAGCTCGTCCGTTCGCTCGAGATTCACCCGCTTGCCGATCCGCTCCTCGATCCACATCAGTCCGCCGCCGGCGCCGCAGCAGAACCCCTTCTCGCGACATCGGGGCATCTCCACCTGCTTGAGCCCCCCGAGGTGACCGATCACCGACCGCGGGTCATCGTAGATGCCGTTGTGGCGGCCAAGGTAGCACGGATCGTGAAAGGCCACCGTCCCGCTGAATCGCTTTTGCAGGACCAGGTGCCCCTCCCGCAGCAGGTGGGCGATGAACTGGCTGTGGTGGACCACGTCGAACTCCCCGCCGAACTGGCCATACTCGTTCTTCATCGTATTGAAGCAGTGCGGGCAGGTGGTCACGATCTTCTTCACCCGGTAGCGATTGAGCGTCGCGATATTCTCCTGGGCGAAGAGTTGAAAGAGATACTCGTTCCCGATCCGCCGGGCCGGATCTCCGGTGCACCGCTCTTCATTGCCCAAGATCGCAAACTCCACTTCCGCCGCCTCGAGCACCTGCGCCATCGCCCGGGTGACCTGCTGCCCTCGCTCATCAAAGGCGCCCGCGCAGCCCACCCAGAAGAGGAGCTCGACCTCCTTGAGCTTTGCCGCCTCGGGGATCCGCAACCCTTTGGTCCAGTCGGTCCGTCCCGCGCTCACCCCCTTGTAGGGATGCCCGCGCGTCTCCAGGCTCCGGAGGGTCTCCTGCATCTGATCCGGAAAGGTCGCCTCTTCCATCACCAGGTGCCGGCGCATCTCCAGGATCTTGGGGATCGGCTCGATCAGGACCGGACAGGCCTCATGACACGCCCCGCACGTCGTACAGGCCCACAGCGCATCCTCGGAGATCACCTCGCCCACCATGCGCCGCGTCTCCTCCCCCCGGTGCACCTTGGTGAGGTGGTCCCGGAGATCGAGGATGATGCCTTTGGGGGTGAGGGGCTTGCCCGTGGTCCAGGCGGGGCAGGCAGCCTGGCATCGGCCGCACTCGGTGCAGGCGTATAGATCCAAAAGCGCTTTCCATGAGAAATCCCGAATCGAAGAGGCCCCGAGCTTCTCTGCATCGACCGCCAAGGGGCTTGCGATGCCCGAGGGCTCAAGGTTCCGCAGGAAGATGTTGGCAGGCGCGGTGAGGAGATGTAGCACGCCGGTATAGGGGATCGCTGCAATGAAGCCGAACGACAGGGCGGCATGCACCCACCAGAGGACCTGGTGAAAGGCCCGTGCATACTCGACACCCACGCCCCGGAAGAGGAGCGCGGTCACCCACCCTCCGGGTGACCACGGCCCCCAGGGGTCGGCCGTCGCCATGATCCGGAGCCCCTCGACGAGGAATCCGGTCACCAGGACAGCGAGGAAGAGGAGGAGGAGCCAGCCGAAACCGTCGGCGTGCCGTGGCTCCACCAGGCGGGCCGGAGGACGGAGGAAGCGCCGGAGGACGGCCATCAACGTCCCCAAGAGCGCCGCGACGCCGAAGAGGTCCACGGTGAGTGACATGAAATAAAGGTAGAAGCGACCCTGGAGGACGGGAAGGCCGAAGTAGTCTTGAAAAGCAACGAGGGTGGTGGCGATGAAGAGGACGAGAAATCCCCAGGAAAGGCTGAGATGCATGACCCCTGAATACCGCTCCGTGGCGATTCGCCCTTGCAGGACGGCCTGGGACACGAAGGCCTTCAGGCGCTCCTTCGGCTGACCAAGCCGTACCCCCTTCCTGCCCAGCAGGAGAGCACCAAAGCGTCGATAGCACCCATACAGGAAGACAGCGAGGAAAGGCAGGAGCAGAACGTAGAGCAGCAGGTGCTCCGGGATGTTCCAGTAGATCTCCCGCGAAGGGATTCGCTCCATGCTTCAACTCCCCATGAGCTCCCGGCACTTCGCAATCAAGGGAGGGAGAATGGCCTTGTAATCGCCCACGATCCCCAGGTGCGCCACCTTGAAGATGGGGGCCTCCGGATCGGCGTTGATGGCCACAATGGTCTTGGCGCCGCTGATCCCCGCGACATGTTGGGTTGCACCCGAGATGCCCACGGCGATATACAGATCCGGGCTGACGGTTTTGCCGGTCTGGCCCACCTGCATCGATGAGGGAACCCACCCGGCATCGGTCGCAGCCCGGGACGCCCCCACCGCCCCCTTGAGGACGCGGGCTAACTCTACCAGGAGGGTAAAGCCCTCGGGCCCTCCGAGTCCACGGCCACCGGAAACCACCGCCGGTGCATCCTCGAGTTTGACCCCTGTCGTCTCCTCCTGGACCCGCTCCGCCATTCGGGTGCGGGCCTGGGCCGGATCCAATGAGATCTCGACCGGGACCTCCTTCCCTTTCCCCTGCCCCATGGGTCCAGCGGGATCGAAGGTCCGGGGCTTCAGGGTGACCACGACGGGAAAGCGCTTGGGAACGATGACCGCCGCCGCCTTGCCCCCGTACACGGGGCGTGTGAAGCGCGGCATCTTTTCGGGGCCCTCGATGTCGATCTCGATCACGTCCGTGACGACGCCTGCCTTGAGGCGAAAGGCGAGGCGAGCGGCGAGGTCCCGGCCCAGAGAGTCTCCGGGCAACAGGAGCACCTTGGCGCCGGCAGCCTGGGCGATCCGCTGGAGCGCCAGCAGGTAGAGATCCGCCTGATATTCCTTCAGGAGCGGATCATTGGCCCGGTAGACGGCTTCGACCCCGTAACGGTACAGCGACGCCGCATCCCCTGGCCCCAGGAGTCCGACCGAGACACCTTCCTGAAGCCCCGCAGCGAGTCTTTGTGCGCCGGTCAAGAGCTCCAGGGTCGAGCGGGACGGGATCCCGTTCTCGATCGTGCCGAAGACGAAGATACCGGGCATGGCTAGATGGCCTTCCGTTCGCGGAGTTTCGTGATCAGGGTCGTGACCTGCTGCGCCGGCTCGCCGTCCATGAGCTCACAGCGGGACTCTCGACTCGGAAGCGTGAGCTGTTGGACCTCTGTTCGGATGGCCGCCTTACCAATATCACCGGCCTCGACGCCCAGGTCGGCGGCTGACCACGTCGGGATCGATCGCCGGGACGCGGTCATGATGTCCTTGACCTTCGGATACCTGGGGATATTCGACTCGTGACTGAGGATGGTCAGCAACAGAGGTGGCGCGCCCTCCCAAACCTCGTAGCCCTCCTCCACGACGCGCCGCATGCGCAGCCGGCCGTCCTCTCCGTCCACCTGGGCCACAAAGGAGACGCATGGGATATTGAGCGCCTCGGCCAGGATGGGACCCACGGTCCTGTCGGCCCAGTCCCCGGACTCACAGCCGCACAGGACCAGATCGGGGATGCCGAGTTTCTGTATCCCGCGGGCCAGGGCGGCGGCGAGGCCGAAGGCATCCGATCCGTCGAGGGCGGGGTCGCTGATCAAGGCGGCCTCGTCCGCCCCCATGGCCAGTCCTTTGCGAAGGGCGCTGATCGCCGACGGCTCCCCCGCACTCACCACCGCCACCGTGCCGCCCGCCTTCTCCTTGAGCCTGAGGGCGACCTCCAGGGCGTTCTCATCATACGGGCTGATGACCAGGGGGTGGCCATTCGGCCGCTGACGATTGGAGGACGCATCGATGCGGAACTGACTGGCGGGAAGCTCCGGGTCGATGATCTGTTTGACACACACAACGATGCGCATCACGTCCCCGATTCTTTCAGGGGCTATCCCAGGAGATGTCCGGCGATGACCAGCCGTTGAATCTCTGAAGTCCCTTCGTAAATCTCGGTGACCTTCGCGTCCCGGAAGTGGCGCTCGACCGGGTAGTCGGTGATATACCCGTATCCCCCGTAGATCTGGATGGCCTTGGTGGTCACCCACATGGCGACCTCCGACGCAGAGAGTTTGGCCATCGAGCTCTCCCTGGTGCATGGGACCCCGCCATCTCTCAGAGAGGCGGCCCGGTAGGTGAGCAGACGGGCCGCATCGATGCGGATCGCCATGTCCGCGAGGAGGAACTGGATAGCCTGAAAGGCAGCGATGGGTCTTCCAAACTGGACGCGGCCCCGGGCGTACTGAAGAGACGCCTCGAGGGCCGCCCGGGCGATTCCGACCGCCTGCGCGGCGATCCCGATCCGGCCTCCGTCGAGGGAGACCATCGCGATCCTGAAGCCCTCGCCGATCTCTCCCAGGAGGTTCTCCCGGGGGACGCGGCACTGCTCGAAGAGAAGCTGGCACGTGCTGCTGCCCCGGATCCCCAGCTTGTTCTCCTCCTTGAGCACCTGAAATCCCGGCGTCCCCTTCTCGACGACCAGGGCAGAGATCCCCTTGTGCTTGAGTTGGCGGTCGACCGTGGCGAACACGATGGCGATATCCGCCTCGCGGCCGTTCGTGATGAAATTCTTGACTCCGTTCAGGACGAAGTGATCGCCTTCGGCCGTCGCCGTAACGCGCAGATTGCCCGAATCGGAGCCGGCGTCGGGCTCGCTCAGGCAAAAGCAGCCCAGCTGCTCACCTCGGGCGAGAGGGATCAGGAAGCGTCGCTTCTGCCGCTCATCGCCGAACTTGTGGATAAGGTCGCAGACCATGGAGTTGTTGATCGACATGATAACCCCCGTGGAGGCGCAGGCGCGACTGATCTCCTCGATGGCGATAACGTAGCAGATCATATCGCCGCCCGCTCCGCCATACTCTTCCGGGATGGCGACCCCCATGAGGCCGAGCTCTCCCATCATCCTGATTGTCTGGGCGGGGAAACGCGCCTCTGCATCGACGGCGGCGGCCCGGGGCGCCACCTCTTTCTCGGCAAAGTCCCGGACCATGTCCCGAAACATCTCCTGCCGTGGGCTCAACCCGAGATCCATGCCTTTCCCCGCCTATCTTCCCTTGAAGCGGGGCTCCCGCTTCTCGAGGAAGGCGCTCACCCCTTCTGCCTTGTCCTCGGTGTCAAAGCACAGCGCGCAGGCCTTGGCCTCGAGCGCCAGTGCCCGCTTGAGATCGAGGTCCGCCCCCTCGGTGATAGCCGTCTTGGCGGATGCGATCGCACCCGCCCCCTTGAGGGCGATCTTTTCGGCCAGCGTCCTCGTCCCGGCCATGAGCTCTGGGGCAGGGAACACCCGATTCACCAGGCCGATCCGGTACGCCTCCTGCGCGTCGATCATCTCGCCGGTATAAATCAATTCCTTCGCCCGTGCACCTCCGACACGACGGGGGAGGCGCTGGGTGCCCCCCGCCCCCGGGATGATCCCCAGATTCACCTCCGGCAGGCCGAACTTCGCCGTCTCGGCCGCATAGATCATGTCGCAGGCCATGGCCAGCTCACAGCCGGCGCCGAGCGCATACCCGTTCACGGCGGCCAGGACCGGTTTCTTCAGTCGTTCGATCCCGTTCATCACGGCCTGGACCTCGTTCAGAAAGCTCAACCCCTCTGCCGCGCCCATGTCCCTGAAGGCAGGGATATCTGCTCCGGCGGCAAAGGCCTTCTCGCCGGCGCCGGTAACAATCAGGACACGGATGGCGGGATTGCCTTCGGCCCGGGTGGCGGCCTGCAGGAGCTCCCGAAGCAGCGCCAGGCTCAGGGCGTTCATGACCTTCGGGCGGTTCAGCGTGATGGTGGCGATCCCGGAAGCCGCTTCGTAGATGAGATGCGCGTACTCCACGTCGCTAGCCCTTCTCGTAGGTGTAAAACCCCCGCCCGCTCTTTCGCCCCAGATACCCCGCGTCCACCATCTGGACCAGCAGGGGGCAGGGACGGTACTTGGGATCGCCGATCCCCTCGTACAGCGTCCGCATGACGGCCAAGCAGACGTCCAGGCCGATCAGATCGCCGAGCGCCAACGGGCCCATCGGATGGTTGGCCCCGAGCTTCATCACGGTGTCGATGGCCTCGGCGGTACCGACCCCCTCCATCAGAAGATAGCACGCTTCGTTGACCATGGATGCGAGGATGCGGCTCGATATGAAGCCGGGACTGTCGCGGACCTCAACCGGTGTCTTCCCGAGTCGCTCTGCCAGCCGGACCGTAGCCGTGACCGTCGCGTCGGCGGTGGCGAGCCCGCGGATCACCTCGACCAGCGGCATCAGCGGGACCGGGTTGAAGAAGTGCATGCCGATAACCTGGGATGGCCGGGAGGTCGCCGAGGCGATTTTTGTAATGGGGAGTGAAGAGGTGTTGGTGGCCAGGATGACTTCGGGGCTCGCGATCCGGTCCAGGTGCTGGAACAGGGTCCGCTTGACGGCCAGGTCCTCGGTAACCGCCTCGATCACAAAGTCGGCGGCGGATAGATCCAACGGGGTGATCGTGAGGACGAGCCCCTTGAGCATCTCCTGCTTTTCGTCCTCGCCGAACCTTCCCCTCCTCACCCCCTTGGCCAGGCCTGCCGCAATACGCTCTCGGGCCCGCTTCAGGATGGCCTCTTCCAGATCGTGCAGGAGGACCTGTAATCCAGACTGCAGGGCCACCTGACTGATGCCGTGGCCCATAGTTCCACCCCCGACCACGCCGATGACCTTAATATCCGTCTTCAGCGCTAGTTCGCTTGTCATTGTTCATCCAATACTTTAATGAGGGAACCTTCGGTTCGACGGGAGGGCTCTTTGACGCTTGAGTGGTTCATGATCCTCCAAGGACCAGATCCGTCACCGCGAAAAGATGCCCTGGTAGATCAGATAATAATAATAATAGAGGATGGGCTGCAGGGAGATTAATCGAGCGCTGATTCGATCGCCCTGATACCAAAGATGCGGGAAGGCAAGCGCGTATGTCAAGAGTTTTTCTCCCACCATTCCTCCGGGGTGGTTCTCCCTCCGCCGCCTTTCGACCCGTCCCTGTCTCTCTCCTTGCGCGTCCGTCTGGGCTGAGGCCGCTTGAGGCCACGACGCTCCTCCCGCTCGTACCACGCCTTCGGGTTGTGTCCCTTTCGATGCACCTCTCTCACCCCCTTTCTTTGTGATTCACGCGTCGCAACCGTTCTGCAAAACCCAGACCAAGCGACCACCTTCTGAGAAAAAAAGGCCAAGTGTCAGGATCTCGGCCTGACACTTGGCCTGTATATCCGTTGGGATGAATCGACCTATTTCCCTCCGGCGATGGCGGGAACGATGGAAACCCGGTCTCCGGGTTTCAGCGGGGTTGCAGTCCCCTGGAGGAATCGGATATCCTCTTCGTTCACGTAGACATTAATGAAGCGGCGGATGTCCTTCCCCTCACAGAGCCGTTCTTTCAATCCTTTGTAACGCCCCTCCAGGTTCTCGATCAGCTCCCGGATAGAGCTCCCTTCTGCGTGAACTTCGGCCTGTCCGTTGGTCAGTGTTCGGAGGGGTGTCGGAATCCGGACGAGGACGCTCATGCGGTTCTCCCTCCCCTATCCACGACGGGTGTTCGAAGCTCTGGACACGACATCGGCCCCGAGATCCGGCCGTTCGGCGATCACCGCGTCAAACGATTTTAAAGTCGGCTTGATGGAAAGGGGTGGCTTGAGCACGCCTCCCACCACCTCCTGTGTCTTGAGCCCGTTTCCGGTGATCGAGAGCACGACGCTCTCGTCGCGGGGGATGACGCCGTCCTCCAGCAGCCGCTTGGCGGCGGCGACGGTGACCCCACCGGCGGTTTCAGTGAAGACCCCCTCGGTTGCGGCGAGGAGGGCCATCCCGGCAATGATCTCGTCATCGCTGGGATCCGCGGCGGATCCCCGACTCTCCTCGACCGCCTTGTACGCATAGTATCCGTCTGCCGGATTGCCGATGGCCAACGATTTGCAAATCGTGTTGGGGCGGACCGGCCGAATGGTCTCGGACCGGTTGCGAATGGCCGTCACGATGGGACTGCTTCCCGCTGCCTGGGCCACATGCATCCGGGTTGCACAGTCCGGGATCAATCCCAACCCGTGAAACTCCTTGAGCCCCTTCCAGATCTTCGTGACGAGCGACCCACCGGCCGCTGGGACCACGATATGTCGGGGCGTGCGCCAGCCGAGCTGCTCGACAATCTCGTAGCCGAAGCTCTTGGACCCCTCCGCATAGTACGGCCGGATGTTGATATTCACAAAGGCCCAGCCATATTTATCGGCCACCTCGCTGCAGAGGCGGTTGACCTCGTCGTAGTTGCCATCCACGGCCACCAGCACCGGGTCATAGATCAGGGTGCCGACGATCTTTCCCTGCTCCAGGTCGGCCGGGATAAAGATGAAACTCTTCAGCCTCGCCTCGGCCGCATGGGCGGCGACGGAGTTGGCCAGGTTGCCTGTCGAGGCGCAGGCGACCACGGTGAAGCCGAATTCCATCGCCTTGGTCACCGCGACCGCCACCACCCGATCCTTGAACGAGAGGGTGGGATGGCAGACCGCATCGTTCTTGATGTACACCTCCTTGGCTCCCAAGGCGTCGGCCAGGTTCCTCGCGCGGATCAGGGGGGTCATGCCGCAGTGGCTCCCCACCGGCCGCTCCTCGTCAACGGGGAGCAGGTCGCGATACCGCCACATGCTCGGCGGGCCGGCCTCGATCCGCTTCCGAGTGACGATCTTCTGCAGGGTCGCGTAATCGTACTCGACTTCGAGCGGCCCAAAGCAGAATTCGCAGACATGCAGCGGCTCGGCCGGATAGGGGCGACCGCACTCGCGGCACTTCAGCCCTTTGATCTTGGCCATCGAACCCTCCTGATCGCGGCTACTCCCGCACTTCCTTCACCGTGATCCCGAGACCGGTGAGATAGTTCAGCCCTTTCTTGAGGTCCTCCTCCTTGCCGGAAAAATCGACGAGCACCTCGCCGGTCGTCTCGGTCACCCGGGCCTTTCGAATATTGGGAACCAGCTTGTAGTCCTTCGCCACCCGGTACAGCACCGGTTCTTTAATGAGCTTCGAGGGGTATGTCAGGGACCACCGTCGCGTCGCCATAATCGTTCACTCCAAAAAAAAGCCCCTTCTCCGTATGAGAAGGGGTTCGCACGACGTCTGCGCATCCACCTTCTCATCTCTCACCCCGACGCGCCAGATCGGGATGTAGGAGTTGGCACTTCTTCCCGCCGACCAGGTCGGCGGGACCGTTGCCGCGGCTTCCTAGGGCCTGTCCCTCAGCCGCTCTTGATGAGAAGTGAACTTCTATTCAATTGTCGCTCTATAAGACCAAACGCCTCCTGGGCTGTCAAGCAAAAAACTCACTGGACCACGTCCTGCTCGATGGGGCCGACGATGACCCCCTGCTCTTCGAGCCAACGAATCCCCTTTTCGAGCTGCTCCGCGTCCCCTTCCAGCTCGGCCATGAGCCAGCCCATCCCTTCGGTGTAGTCGGCCCGGCGGATGTTGAAGACGAGGTCGAACTGCTCGCACGTCTGCCACAAAAGCGGCTCGTCCTTGAGCTTCCCGGGAAAACTTAAATGTACCCTCCTCCTCGCCACCCGTGCCTCCAATATATATAAGGTGGCCTCATTCTACCCCAACCCCTCCCCTCCCCGCAACCCCGGCCCCGTATTACCCGGATTCAGACTTACGCCGTCGACGGGTGCTTCAGTGAGGCCATCGCTACTCGGCGTGCGCCCGAACATCTATGGCAAGTGAGGGCACATCGGTAGCGTAGGGGAATTCGATGCGCAGGGGGCGGAACATACGCATGGAGTATTACAGGGGACTTTCGCCAACATCCAACCTGACTCCTGGCCTTTCACCTACTTCGTAAAGTCCTTAGGCAATCTTCCCATCATCACCACGTAGGGAAGGTTACCTGTGACGCCAATAAATGCGATGACAATGCCGACGAAGTGCCTGGTTTCAAAATCCTGGAGGGGAACTTTCGAAAGGTAGTATAGGACCATCCAACCGATGAACGCGCCCGTGCCATTGAAAAAGAACTGGTAAATCCACCAGGGCGCGTGCTTCCATGCCTTCTTCTCCTCGTAGAGCTTCTCATAGACGAATATTCGAGGAGAGAACACGCCGAAGAAAATGGAGGACACGACTCCGGCCCAAAAGTAAAAGCTGCAAGAAGTGACAAATTCTGTCATTAGATTGCCCTCCATTCTTGATCCCAGCGATGGGCCGAAGGGGTCGGTCTGTTCTTGAGTCATCTTTGGAGGCGCCAAGGCCGCCGGATCCAGACAGGTACTAGTCGGTATTGGCCTAGTTGAGGGGGAACTCAGCAACCTCGCGGAGGGCGGACTTGCGCGGGCCAGCTCGACCCGCTGCGACATCTCCGGTACTCGTTTCAGGGGTCCAACCCCTTACGAATGACCTCCAGCCCCCGGTCGATCTGGTCAATAAGCCCAGGGCATTGATTCACGATTGAGTCTACCAACTCCCTTCGCATTTGTACGAAATCTGCCATCGCCCTAAAGGAGCTATAAGAAATCTCCAACTGGAGTGCGACCTTCCGTTGAAGGAGCCGAAGGTAATTCTGAAGACTATCAACAACCTTGTTTATCCTCAAGTCGACGATTAGCTCATATTTCATCGAGGCCGTTGAATCGAGTATTGAGGTGTCGACGTTTCCGAAGAATATTCGCGCTGGTTCCTCCCTGAATTCCCGAGAGATTCTTTCCACCATATTCCGGTTCTCCGATAACGTTTCCACGAGGAGACGGAGCAATTGCGTTCGACGGTCCCTTTCTTTCCTCTGTGTAATGCGCCGATCAATCCAAAGCGCAAGTGGTACGCCTACTAAAGCAGCTATTAGGGTTGCAGCCGCATTGGACACGAAGTTTTGCCAGAACACGACATCAAAGAAATTCATTCGCTTCAATCTCACGTCGGGTCAGGCCCATGGCCTCAGACGATTCCATCAGGCCCGGTAGCAGTCAAGTTGGTTCTTCACTCATTTTTGCGAGATCGTCACACCTTGAGGATCGCGGTGACCGAACGGCGGGAATTCTCGGGAGAGGGCAGGTCAACCCGCTGCAGCCTCCCCCGGACTCAGGTTCCGAAGAGGGTTACGGGCCCTTACGGGCCGAGCCTAATCCGAAAAGACCCCCTATCTCTTTCCACTGACTAGACATACTCAGCGTCGCAATCGCTGCTGAAAGTGCACCTGGGCCCTCTCTGCCGGTTGATGAGGAGCCGTTCGGACAAGCCCAAGGAATTCCGAGAGCGATGCGGCGTTGACGACGAACACGCTGCGCTCTCCGAGCTCGCGTGCGCCCCCCGATATAAACGCCTTGCGAAAACGAACGCAAGGCGCGCTCTCAATCTCCTGCGGCAACTCCGAGAACTCACCGGTTTCAAGCGAAACACTCGTCGGGTCGTAACGTGCCGTATAGATCGGAGCGTTCGTAACTATAACCGGAAGAAACAGGCAAGTAGGCGATAGTTTAGACCTAGACTGGAAGCGGTCTCGGAAGTCCTCCGCGAACGCTTCAGTAGCGTGGATGAGTAGGCCAGCGTCTTTCTCCAGCAGTCTCTGGTCTTTGCCAGACTCGCTAGTGCTAACGATACAGAACTCCGCATGCGTTGATCTTGGGTAAACCCCCCAATCCTCGCAGAATATCTCTACTCTTCGGGTCGAGTTTTGAATCTGCTCAGCACGTAGGCAGCGGAAGTCCTCGAGTTGACCCGTGTGCGAGTGACCTACCGGCCGAAGAAATGTGAAGATATCTTTTCTAGTCTTCTTGCACTCGATCGTGAGGAAGAGATTCTTATCGGTGGCAATGAGATCAAGGAATTGGGAATCGTTTCCGGGCCCCTGCCAGGGATACTCGGACGCATGGACTGACCATCCCGGGGAACCCCGGATCACGTGGGCCACAGCGGTCTGGAACGGGAATCCACTGCCCCGAAGTGCACCGAGCACCGGTTCCGGAATCTTCGCGTTTTCGTCAGTCATCCCGCTGAGCGTTCTTCCGCACGATGTAATTACAGAAAATATTGATCAGCGTAGGTGGTACAAAACACTCCCGACCCCTTTTCCGAGCCCCTTGCCAAGACGGTGCAACTCCCCTTACCGTTTCCTCCGGTGCGCCGCTGCGCGAGGCCGCTTCAGTGTGTACGTACCGCCTCGCCGCAGCCATTCGATAAGGCAGGTTCTTGTTATTCGGGTGAGTGCGGACACGGTGTCATGGAAGGACGGGTCACCGAAATCGGTCTGCAGGAGGATTGGTACGAGTTCGCCAGCGGCCAGTTCACCGCGGTGCAGGTGTTGGCTCCGGATCCGCTGGGGGGCCAGACGCAAGTGGCGGAGATGTTGCACCTCGGACGCGCCGAGCAGCCCCTCCACCACGTCGTAGATGTTGCAATCGTCGTAACGCTTGCCGGGCGGTTTGAGGGATTCGCATGCCACGACCATGAAGGCTGCGTACGCAGTCCTTTGGTCCGGCCACATGGAGCGGGCGATCTGGTACGCGTTGCCAGCCCTCAGGAACCGGTCCCGCTGTCCGGCCGGGAGCCCTCTCAACCTCTCCCACAAGTCTACGGTATCCTGCGGGACCGCTTGTTCAACGTCTTCCGCACTGATTCCCAACCGCTCTAAGCCAGGCCGCTGCACGGGGCCCAAGGGAATGGGTGGTACCTCCCCCGGCTGCGGCATGCTACTACGGGAGGTGGTTTCCCAGTATCCAAGGGGACGCAGGTCGCACTTTGTCGCCTTCCCCGCCGGGTCGATTTCGTACGTCCAGGCCCACCCGCTCTTTTCTACCGTGACGTCGATGCCGACCACGACGTTCAGGAAGATTGAAAGCTCGCGAAGCAGCAGATGGAACGTAGAGTTCACCCCTTGCCAGCCGATCCCCTCCACCTCGGCATCGACAATGATCACTTGAGGGGCAAGCAGCCATGACGCATGCCTAGCGGTAGGCCCCAAACGGAGGTCTTTCCCTAGCCAAAGCTCCCCGCGCCAAGGCAGCCCTTCGTAGACGAGGTGAGCCCGCCGGTGACGGCGGACCTGAATCCCGGCCTGGCAGCGCCCGTGGACGGCGTCCAGGAAACTATGAGCGGCTTCGAGCATCAGTGCCGGGGAGCCCGCGGGCCGAGACCGGACCTCGATTGGACCTCCTCGTGGTCTCTCCCAGACGATCTCCAAGGCGGGTGATTTTCCGGTGGTGCCTGTGCTGACCACGATTGTTCCGCTGTTCTCCTCTGCCTCCAGTTGGCTGAGGGCGCTGGTCTTCCAACCCCGTTCCGAGCACTCCGCGTTAAGGTGGGCGATCCAGTGGTCTGCCAGGTCTGCAGGCACGACGAAGCGGATCGGCCACTCGGCCGGATCGAAGCGGAGATCGGCGATGGGTGCCATTCCGCCGGCGCCATCTGCGACGTGGACCTCGGACCGAATCTTTCGTTTTGCCATCGTTGCGTCCTAGATTCAGGCTCAGACCTTGAATTTACATTCTGGACTTGCCAGTAAAGAAGCGTCGCGGCCCAGGCTCCCACGTGCCGCTTTTCACAGAATACCTGATCCTGAGGCGGGGAGCAATCCCTCGGGCCTGAGGAAAAGAAGGAGGCGCGATCAGGTGGGTGCTGATCTTGGTCAGATCCGGGAGTGGTCGGGGGTGGCCCAGCGGAGGAGAATCGCGGCGACTTCGTGGCGCGAGTCCTCGGGCGGCGGCAGCTCGATCTGCTGCAGCACCTCGCGACCCGGGTCCCGGACACCGTCACCCACACCTCCGGCCTGTTGACTCCTCGCATCGGACACCTCCTTCATCGT
>Ga0209321_10001784_pt1 | contig 14573 bp, 10 predicted proteins | sample Rifsed16ft4_FD_184012 | JGI IMG/M metagenome (GOLD analysis project Ga0209321, IMG submission 184012) | Soil microbial communities from Rifle, Colorado, USA - sediment 16ft 4 - CSP-I_5_4 (version 2) | ecosystem: Environmental > Terrestrial > Deep subsurface > Rock core/Sediment | place: Rifle... | reverse complement strand
AAAAACCCCCGCCGTTGGGCGGGGTTGTGGGTGCATCGCTTTGAGCTGCTAGTTTTTCTTGTTCAGTCTCGGAATGTCGCCAAGTTTTCCAAAGAGGCCGCCGCGGTTCTTTCGCTTTGGCTCAACTTTACGGATCGGCTCCTCGTCGTGTTGTTTGTTGATATACATCTGCTGCCCGATCGAGAGCAGGTTGAACATGAAGTAGTACAGATTCAAGCCCGATGGAAAGCTGTTGAACAGCAGTGTCATCATGAGCGGCATCATCCAGACCATTGCCTTCTGCCTTGGATCCTTCACCGACATCTTCTGCTGGATGAAGGTTGTAATACCCATGAGCACTGCCAGGCCGCTTACCTCCTGGATTCCAAACAACGGGATGGTGAAGGGGAGTGTTGTAATCACGTCGGGAATGGAAAGATCGTTGATCCACCAGAAGAAGTCGGCCTGACGAAGCTCGATGGCGGTCCGAAACACGTTATACAGGGCAATCAGAATCGGAAACTGGAGCACGAGGGGGAGGCATCCACCCGCGGGATTGACCCCATACTCCTTGTAGAGCCCCATGATCTGTGAATTCATCTTCTGTGGGTCGTCCTTGTATTTCTCCCTTATCTCGTTCATCATCGGCTGAAGCGCCTGCATTCGCTTCATCGACTTCATGCTGGTCTTGGTGAGGGGATGGAGGGCAACCTTGATAATAATCGCAAAAATTATTAGAACTATCCCCCAGTTCGGAATGAACATGTGGAGAAAGGTAAAAACGGGAAGCATGAGATAGACCGATATCGGCCTTACAATCCACCCCCAACCGAGATAGATGACGTTCTCGAGTCCGATGTCGTACGAATCGAGAAGCCGATAGTCGGTGGGCCCCACAAAGACCTTGAACTGGTCACGCTCTTCGGACCCCCCTTTATACGGCACCTCGAGAGTGAGGGCGTATTGTTCCAGGACGCCGTTGTCGGGTGCGTGCTTTCGGTTCCCTTCCAGGTAAGCCGCCGAAACCTCAGTCTCTTGTGGAATCAGTGCGAGGAGGAAATACTTCGTGTTCGTCGCTACCCAATCAGCCTTCCCCTGGTGGCTAAGTCTTGCCGGCTCCTCGAAGCTCGAGGCGTCGAGCTTTGTATGCTCTCCGGCTGCAAAGACGTGCGCCTCGGCGAAGCTCGCCTCATCGACGCTGTTCCGCTCCGTGAATCTGAGCCCGCTCTCCCAGGAGAGCTCATACTTGTAGTTCGAAATGACATCCGACATGCGGCTGAATATCACCTCCATGTCGAAGTCGTACACGCCGTTCCTAAAACGAAAGACTTTCGTCACGGTACCGCCATTCGAGGCAGGAAGAACAAGGCGGACCTCTTGCTGTAGGTCGCCCGTAAGAACAACGTTCTGCGGTGTCATCGGTGCTTCGAAGTACAGATCGCGGGTCTCGATCAATCTTCCGTCCGAGGCCATGAAGCGCAGACCCAGGTCGCCGTGCGCCTCATAATCGATCAACTGCACGGGATGACCATCCCAGGTCAAATACTGCTTTGCCACCCATTCCTTGAGGAGTCCACCTTTCGTTGAAAGGGTAACGCGGTAGAGATCGGTCTCGACCGTAATCGTCTGATCTTTGCCGGCGACCCTTGCAGAAAAATACCGTCCGAATGAATCCCGGGTCCGGCTCTTTGTGGTATCCTGACGGACCTGCTGTTCCGATTTAGGCGCTTCGACTTTCGTGCTTTCCGGCGCAACGCTCTGGTCCGTCCTTGTTGCCTCCATCGGTTTCGGCTCCGGAGCATTAAGGTACATCCATACCATGAGAACCAGGAAAATCAGGATGAAGCCAATGAGTGACTGTCGATCCATTCGATCTTAGCCTTCCTGTCTGAGAGTGTCTGAATCCGGGACCGGATCATATCCGCCCTTTTTGTGGAACGGATGGCAACGCAGCAGCCGCTTTCCGCCCAGCCACAATCCCTTTCCCACACCGTGTTTCTGCACCGCCTCGATTGCATACTCCGAGCACGACGGGTAGAAACGGCAGTGGTTGAACGGAAGCAGGGGGGAGATGGCTGCTTGATATATCCGAATCAGTGAAACAGTCAGATATCGCATTTATTGTTCCTTCCGGGATATCCTGTCGAGGGCCGCCTGCACATCCCTTTGTATCTTCGTACAATCGACCTCCGAAGATCTTCCGGGCGTCTTGCCTGCGTAAAGAAGAACCATTCTGCCGGATCGAAGATCGTGTCGGCTGAGGCGAAAGGCCTCTCTGAGACATCGTTTTACCCGGTTTCGCACTGCGGCGTTTCTGGCGCTCCGCGTAACGGTGAAACCAGTCCTTAGCGGGGATGGCGGGTCTGAGGGGGCAAAGAAGAGCTTCACGGATCCGGCGCTTACGGGGGTCCCGTTTGCCAAAACATCTGCAAATGCCCCCCGGCCTCTGAGAATTCGATCCTTGGGAAGCGTAGCCACGAAGGGATCTTTCCCTATCCGCTGACGGTTAAGCGTTTGCGACCCCGTGCGCGTCTTCGGCTCAGCACTTTTCGGCCATTTTTCGTGGCCATTCTGGCTCGAAAGCCGTGCGTGTTCTTTCGCTTTCTCTTGTGGGGCTGATACGTCCTTTTCATGCCACGCTCCGTTTTTCTGTTTTAGTCTGCCAATGTACGCAAACCGCCACCGAAATTCAAGCAAAAGCGGCACCCCACACCATCAACTTTGCTGATCCCTCGGCAGCATATTGCGCAACATTAATTCGCGCGTGTTTTTGTTTTTCCTCTTGCGTTCAGCCCTCAGCCGTATTATAATAACTCCCCCACAAGAGACAACCGACGTCTGTTGACAAGGTGTGGATAATTTGCCCTGTCTTCGGCGTGTTCTTTTTGGGCTTGTTCTTTGGCGTCTTTTCGGGTGGTATTACTTGTTAATAAGTTGATTACTGCACTCGTTTCGTACAGCAATATCAACGTTTTTCCGTCTTCTTCTGATGTTGATTTTGTTTTTGTCGGACTCAAGTCTCGCTTTGTCGGTTTTCCACTCTGTTGACAGCTTTGTGGATATCCTGTTGCGTTCCCCTCATAAATCTTAACGAATTTTTTTCTCTGGATTCTCTCCACTTATGGACCTCCAAGATTCTTTAGTCTTCACGTCCGAATCAGATTCTCTTCAACGCGTCTGGGGCAGCTGTCTCTCCAGGATCCGCGGTGAGGTAACAAGCTTGAGTTTCAAAACATGGTTCCAGCCTATCGTCGCCGTTAAACTCGAAAGGGAAGAGCTCACCGTCAGGGTTCCCAGTCAGTTCTTCTACGACTGGCTCGAAGGCCACTACAGCCAGCTGATCCGTGAAACCGTTTCGGAGGTTCTCGGGGAGAGCGCGAAGCTGTTCTATTCGATTGCATCGGAAGATGTACGCGAGGCCCTTGTTGAGTCCGGATCCGCGGGGCAAACAGAGGCATCCGTGGCTCCGACGGCCCCCGAGCCGTTGTCTCTCAGGGTGAATGAGCGCGTGAGCCCGCTGCAGAACAATCTCAACCCTCGTTACACCTTTGACAACTTCATCAAGGGCGACAGTAACCAGCTGGCGCGGGCGGCAGCGCTGGCGGTCGCGAATAACCCCGGCGGCACATCGTTCAATCCCCTGGTTATCTACGGCGGAACCGGCCTCGGCAAGACCCACCTCATGCACGCCCTTGGCAACTCAGCCTTTACGGCCGGCAAAGCCCGCCGCGTTGTTTATCTGTCAAGCGAGAAATTCACTATAGACTTCATCGAGGCGGTGCAAGCAGACAGGGTCAATGAGTTCTCGGGTTTCTACCGATCCGTAGATCTTCTTATCGTCGACGACATTCAGTTCTTCTCCGGAAAAGAAAAGACGCAGGACAATTTCTTCCATACCTTTAACACCCTGTACCAACTCGGCAAACAAATTGTCCTCTCTTCGGACGTCCCGCCAAAAGAACTGAAGGGGCTCGATGAGCGCCTCATCTCACGGTTTCAGTGCGGGCTGACCGCCGACGTTCAGCCTCCCGACCTTGAGACACGCATTGCCATCCTGCAGACAAAGAGCCAGGAAAACGGCCTTGATCTTCCTCCAGACGTGATTGAATTCATTGCAGCAAACGTTACCAGCAACATTCGCGAGCTCGAGGGGTGCCTCATCAGTCTCTTTGCCCGCGCGTCTCTGGAGAACAGGGAAGTTAATGTTGATCTTGCCCGGGATGTTCTTCGCGTCGTCGTCCACGAACTCAAAAGCCCTATATCTATTGATCAAATCCAGCATACGGTCTCTGATTTCTTCAACCTGCCGGCAGATCTCTTAAGGGCAAAAACCCGAAAACAAGAGATCGTCATAGCCCGCCAGGTGGCCATGTACCTTGCAAAGGAGCTGACAAATTCCTCTTTGAAGACAATTGGCCTCCATTTTGGCGGACGGGACCATAGTACCGTAATTCACGCATATCAGTCGGTTGAAGACAGGATTAACACAGACACCGTCTTTCGGCAAAACATCGATCAGCTTCGGAGATTTTTGCAGCTCAACCGCGCCTCTTGATTACGGTTCTAAATTCCTAAAGAGCCCCGGAGAGCGGGGCTTTTCTTTTTTCAGTCAGTGTTGACAACATGACTCACAAATCGTGAATACCTGTTCATCCAGCGTTCACATCTTTCGTTTTTTTGCTCTTTGGTTTTTTTCGTCATGCTTTTGTGCACAAGCACGTGTATCATCAACAACCATTGAACAGAATTGTTGGCATCACATTCATCTATTCCCATTACGTTTTTATCCATTCTTCGATGTTTGTTCACACAATTCACATCATTATGAATCATCATCTTTTAATCTTTGTACCTTATTATAAGTATATAGATTTCAAGCTATTAGGAAGATTTTATTGTCCGTCATTCCTTGTGTGTGGGCGTTTTTTTTGCTAAATTATTAGACCTTTCCAACCGATTCTTCCTACAAAGGAGCCCGTAATGAAATTCACGGTCGCCAGCAATGACCTGCAGAAGGTCCTTAGCCGAATCATCGGGGTTGTGCCATCGAAATCGACCCTTCCTATCCTTGAAAACATCCTCTTTGACCTGAAGAAGAACGCGTTACGCCTCTCAGCAACAGATCTAGAGGTCTCAATGTCAGCTCTCCTTGACGTTAAGGGGAACGAGGACGGCTCGATTACGGTCCCGGCGAAGAGGCTTATGGAAACGATTCGCGCATTGACGGATGTCAGTATTATTTTTTCGGCCGACCTCTCGTCGAACAAGATAAAATTGATTACTGAGACCGGTGAATATACGCTGATAGGAGAATCGAGCGAAGAATTTCCCGCCATTCCGCAGTTCAAAGGCGAGGATCAAATAGTCATTGACGGTAATCAGCTGCGAAAAATCATAGGGCGGACGAATTTCTCAGTCAGCACGGACGAATTAAGGCCGGCGATGACCGGTGTCTTGTTGCAGGTAAACCAGAAAGAACTAAGAGCCGTGGCCACCGACGGCCACAGGCTTGTTCGGTTTAATTACACGGGCGTAAAGCAGGCGAAACTGAAAAAGGACATCATTATCCCGGCGAAAGCTCTTAATCTTGTCGCCCGCACATCGGAAGAGGCCGAGAGCACGATCAGCGTCGACACATCACACGTCCAATTCACGTTTGGATCTGTGGTTCTTACATCCCGCCTGATCGAAGAAAACTATCCAAACTACGAGTCTGTTATCCCCCTGGACCACGACAAAACACTCACCGTTAATCGTGAGCTGTTACTTGGATCGGTTCGCAGAGTTGCGCTCTACTCAAGCACCACAACACACCAGGTGAGATTTTCCGTAAAGAAGGGGGAGGTAAAGATCGCCGCCGAGGACATTGATTTTGGGGGAGAGGCACGCGAGAAAATCCACTGTCGTTTTGAAGGGGATGAAATTGAGATTGGATTTAACTCCAACTACGTCATAGATATTCTGTCCCACATAGATGCGGACGAAGTGACATTTAGAATGAGCACCTCGGTGCGCGCGGCGACGATTTCGCCAACGACCCAGAAGGAGAACGAAGACATCCTGATGCTTGTGATGCCGGTGCGCCTGAATGCGTAGGGAGGAAAACAGATCTGTGGATTTGCAATAGCCCCGGCTTGTCGGGGCTATTGTGTTGTATGGTTGGACGCGCGAATGAAACTTCAGAGGGCCGAAATACACGATTTTCGCAATCACATGGCATCCGTGCTCGATTTTACGGGCGGTATGAACGCGATTTTTGGAGACAACGGAGAGGGGAAAACAAATATTGTCGAAGCGATCTCGTATTTGTGTTTGACAAAAAGCTTCTACGCGAGCAACGACGCACACGTTGTCAGAATCGGAGGCGGGGGTTTTGATGTGAGGGGAACGTTTCAAGCCGACAACGGCACAGAGTGGCTTGTGGCCGCAGTGTATGATGTTCCGACCGCAAAAAAGACCGTTGCAGTCAACAAGACACCGGTCGAAACGCTCTCATCAATTGTCGGACAATTCCCGGCGGTCATCCTGTCGCCCGAGCAAAACGGAATAACATTCGGCGCGCCAACAGAACGGCGCAAGTTCCTTGACCTGGCAATCTCGCAGGCAAGCAAACTCTACCTCGAGGAACTGCTGGAGTATCGAAAGATCCTCCGGCACAGAAACAAGATTCTGCTTGACGCAAAACTGAGCAAGAGAGATTGTACGGATCTTCTGGAACCGTGGGATGAAAGTCTTGTCCGGACAGGAAGCAGTATCATGATGCGGCGCTTAAAGTTCGTGGAGGATTTTCGACCCCTCGTAGAGAAGCAGTTTTCATTTGTCGCCGGGGAGACAGAGCGGCCCGGCATTCGTTACGTCCCATCCTTTGAAACCGCGCCGCCGATGGAACGGGCTAAGGTTGAGCAGCAGTTTCAAGAGGCTCTCGCATCGCATCGGGACGAGGAAAGACGAACAGGAACGTCGGCCGTGGGACCGCATCGGGACGAGATTGATTTTAGCATTGACGATCTGAGCCTGCGGAAGTTCGCATCGCAGGGCCAACACAAGACATTTCTTGTTGCGCTGAAGCTTGCAGAATTCTTCTATCTCAAGGAACAACGCAACGAAACACCGCTCCTGATGCTGGACGATGTATTCAGCGAACTGGACGAGCACCGGTCCGGACGACTCCTGGACCTTACGGGAAACATGGGCCAGGTCTTTGTGACAGCCACAGACGATCGGGCCTTCGGGAGCGGGTTTCAATGGAACAGCAGCAACCGGCGGTTTCTGGTAACCCGGGGAACGGTAAAAGAGCATGGGAAGAGAGAAGTCTTCGTCAATTAAGACCCTTGGCGGGGCAATTCGGGACCTCATCGAGAACCTCGGAATCAGCCGCAAGATACGGGAGTATGACGCGGTCATTCAGTGGAACGAAGTGGTAGGAGAACAGATCGCCCGCGTGACAGAGGCAGTGAAGATTGAGAAAGGGGTGTTGGTCGTGAGGGTTCACAACGGACCGTGGCGGAACGAGCTGACGCTCATGAAAGACGATGTGATTGAAAAAATGAACGCCGCGCTGGGCGACAAGGTGGTAAAAGAAATAAGGTTTGTTTAGAAATCCAGGAAAAGGATCCTATGGGTCAAAAAGAGCCAAACAATAAGACGAAGAACAACAAGTTGCCGAAAGGGAGCGTTGCTCCGCCGAAGAAGAACGGAAACGGAGAATACACAGCCGACGACATCACAGTTCTTAAAGGTCTTGAAGCAGTACGGCGCCGGCCGGCGATGTACATCGGAGACGTGAGTGTTCGCGGTCTGCACCATCTTGTGTATGAGGTTGTCGACAATTCGATTGACGAAGCTCTTGCCGGTTACTGCGGAAACATTTCTGTAACGCTGAATGAGAACGGATCCGTCTCCGTTGAGGATGACGGGCGCGGGATTCCGACCGACATCCATGCCGAGGAAAAAAGGTCGGCCCTTGAAGTCGTGATGACCGTTCTTCACGCCGGAGGGAAATTCGACAAGAACACGTACAAAGTCTCCGGCGGTCTTCACGGGGTCGGTGTTTCCGTTGTCAACGCGCTCAGCGAATGGCTGGAGGCGGAGGTTCGCAGAGACGGGAAAATTTCCTATCAGAAATACAAACGCGGAGATCCTGTTGCACCGGTCAAAGTAACGGGAAAGGCTGAGAAGGGAAAATCGGGAACGCGCGTGACGTTTCTGCCCGACGGAACAATCTTCAAGAATCGCAGCTTCAAGTTCGAGACTATTGCCGAGAGGCTGCGCGAACTTGCGTTCTTGAACCCATCCGTCGTGCTTACCATCAGCGACGATCGAACGAAGGACGGAGAAGAAGAAAAGTTCCACTTCGAGGGCGGGCTGATGGAATTTGTAAAATACATCGACTCAACGCGCCCGGCAATCACGAAGAAAGTCTTCTATGCAAAAGGAGAGGACAAGGACGAGAACGGCCGCGCCGTCGAGGTTGAAATTGCGCTGCAGTATAACGACCAGTACAGCGAGAATATCTTCACCTATGTCAACAACATCAACACCCACGAGGGTGGAACACACCTCGTCGGTTTTCGGACCGCGCTCACAAGAACGCTGAACAATTTTGGATATAAAAACGGCCTCGTGAAAGAAGGCGGGATCCAGCTTGTGGGTGACGACTTTCGCGAAGGGCTGACCGCGGTTCTCAGCGTGAAGGTGCCGGAGCCGCAGTTTGAGGGTCAAACGAAGACGAAGCTCGGCAACAGCGAGGTCAAAAGTATTGTGGAATCGGTTGTGGGACCTCAGCTGGGTGATTGGCTGGAGCAGAACTCACCGGACGGCAAAAGGATCATAGAGAAGTGCCTGAAAGCCGCCGAAGCGCGGGAGGCCGCCAGGAAAGCCCGCGATCTTACCCGGCGAAAAAACGCCCTGGATTCAGGTGGACTTCCCGGGAAGTTGGCCGACTGTTCCATCGACGATCCCGAGCATTGCGAGCTTTACATCGTGGAGGGTGATTCTGCCGGGGGAAGCGCCAAACAGGGCCGTGACAGGCGTTTTCAGGCGATTCTGCCTATCAAGGGGAAGATCCTGAACGTGGAAAAGGCGCGAATGCACAAGATTCTGGAAAACGAAGAAATCAGGGCAATCTTCACGGCGATTGGAGCCGGCGTTGGAGAGGACTTTGATCCCGGGAAGATCCGGTACAGCAAGATCATCCTCATGTGCGACGCGGACGTGGACGGGTCCCACATCAGGACTCTTCTCCTGACGCTCTTCTTCCGGCACATGAAGCCGCTCATCGAGCTTGGCCATGTCTACATTGCACAACCACCGCTCTACAAAGTGAAAAAAGGAAAACAGGAACAATACGCGTACGACGAGGAAGAGCGGGACGAAATCATCAAGAGAATGAAAAGCGAGAAACGCGCGCCGAAGGAGCAGAAAGCAGCGCAAGAGGAAGAAGCCGCCGCGGTCACAGAAGAAGGCGCGGTCGTCAGCTCGGACGGCTTCGTCATTTCGCGATTCAAGGGGCTTGGAGAGATGAACCCCGACCAGTTGTGGGGAACAACCATGAACCCTGAGAGCCGCACGGTCCTTCAGGTTACCATTGATAATGCGGCCGATGCCGATCGGACATTTTCCATTCTCATGGGCGACGAAGTAGAACCTCGAAGGGAATTCATCGAGAAGAACGCAAAGTATGTAAGGAACCTCGACGTTTGACCAGTTCCCGCGTTCCCTGCTTTCGCGGGGATGAAGGGGAACGACAGATCAAAGGATTAGCAGGATTTGAGAATTGTAGGATTACCAGGAGTGATTGAGGAACCATGGCTCAGGTTAACGAGAAGATAGTACCGGTAGACATCGAAGATGAAATGAAAGGATCGTACATCGATTACTCGATGTCGGTCATTGTCGCGAGGGCGCTTCCCGATGTAAGGGACGGGCTCAAGCCGGTTCACCGACGCGTTCTCTACGGCATGCAGGACCTGGGCCTCGCGCCGAACAGGCCATACAAGAAAAGCGCGCGCATCGTGGGAGAAGTGCTGGGTAAGTATCACCCCCACGGCGACACCGCAGTCTACGATACCATGGTCAGAATGGCGCAGGAATTCTCCCTGCGCTATCCCCTTGTCGACGGGCAGGGCAACTTTGGTTCGGTCGACGGAGATTCACCGGCAGCGATGCGATACACCGAGGCGCGGCTATCGCGCATTGCCGAAGAGATGTTGAAGGACCTGGAAAAGAACACCGTTAACTTTGCACCGAACTTCGACGACACGCTTCGCGAGCCGGTCGTCCTGCCCGCTCTCTTCCCCAACCTTCTCTGTAACGGTACCAGCGGCATTGCCGTCGGCATGGCGACCAACATCCCCCCGCACAACCTCAGCGAAGTAATCGATGGCTGCGCGGCTTATATCAAGGATCCAACCATCAGCAACGAAAAACTGATGAAGCACATTCTTGCCCCCGATTTTCCGACAGCAGGCATCATTTACGGGTATGACGGCGTGAAAGAGGCATATACGACGGGCCGCGGGCGCCTGCTCGTACGCGCGAAGGCGAAGATTGAAACGGGCAAAGGGGACCGCCAGCGGATCGTTGTGACCGAACTTCCCTACATGGTGAACAAGGCCGGATTGATTGGGAAAATTGCCGATTTGGTCAACGAGAAAAAGCTGGAGGATATCTCCGACATAAGGGATGAATCCGACAGGGACGGCCTCAGGATGGTTGTTGAGTTGAAACGCGACGCCAACGCAGAGGTTGTTCTCAACAACCTGTTCAAACACACACAGATGCAAACGACCTTTGGCGTTAACATGCTTGCCCTGGTCGAGGGTCGTCCGCAAATCCTCACACTGCGGGAGATGATTCAGCGGTTCATTGAGCACCGCAATGAAGTTGTTGTCCGGCGATCGAAGTTTGAGCTCGACGAAGCAGAGAAGCGGGCGCACATTCTCGAGGGGTACATCATTGCGCTCGACAATATCGACGCGGTGATCAAGCTCATCAAGCAATCAAAGGATGTCGAGAGCGCGAAGCTCGGTCTGATGAAGAAGTTCAAGCTTTCCGAGATTCAGGCAAAAGCGATCCTGGACATGCGGCTTCAAAAGCTGACGGGCTTGGAGCGGCAGAAGGTTGAAGACGAATATCGTGAGACGATCAAGCTTATTGAAAAGCTGAAAACGATTTTGAAAAGCAAAGCCCTCCAGCTTAAGATCATCGAAGAAGAGCTGGCTGAGTTGAAGAAGAAATATGGAGACGCACGACGAACGGAGATTGTGTACAAGGCGGAAGAATTCAGCATCGAGGACATGATTGCCGAAGAAAACGTCGTTATTACCATCAGTCACCAGGGATATATCAAGCGGCTGCCCGTATCGGGATATCGACGTCAGGCGAGAGGAGGCAAGGGTGTCACCGGGGCCTCGACGCGGGAAGATGACTTCGTTGCGCATCTTTTTGTGGCAAGCACGCACGACTACATCCTCTTCTTCACCGACACCGGCAGATGTTATTGGCTCAAAGTGTTTGAGATCCCCGAGGGCGGAAGGACGGCAAAAGGAAAACCCATTGGCAGTCTGGTGTCGAAAGCCGCCGAGGAGGCAATAGCCGGGTTCATCAGCGTGAAGGAGTTTGACGAGAAACACTACATTCTGATGGTGACGGAACACGGTTTGGTGAAGAAAGTCATCTTGTCCGAATTCAGCAATCCCCGCAGGTCCGGTATTACGGCAATGGGATTGAAGAAGAACGACAAGCTGAAAGACGTCAAGCTGACAAACGGAAAGCAGGATATTATTATCGGGACAAGGGAAGGGATGGCCATTCGGTTCCACGAACAAGAGGCGCGCGCGATGGGGAGAACCGCTGCGGGTGTGCGCGGAATCCGGCTGGACAAGAAAGACAGAGTCGTCGGAGCGCTGACACTGCACCGCAACGATACGACGATACTCATTGCAACCGACCGCGGATACGGTAAGCGCAGCGAAGCATCGGAGTACAGAGTAAGTCACAGAGGCGGCAAGGGGATCATCACGGTAAAAACATCCGACAAAACGGGAATGATGGTCGCGATCAAAGAGGTTACCGATACAGACGATGTTGTGGTAGTGACTTCAGGCGGAATGGTGATACGTCAGCATGCGACAGACATTCGGGTAGCAGGACGAAACACCCAGGGTGTGCGATTGATCCGCCTTGATGAAGGCGACACTGTGGCCGATGTCGCTGCTGTCGTTGCAGAAGAGGCTGAAGACGAGAGGCTGGAAGAAGCGGATAAGGCCAGCAACACAAAGGGGGACGGAATGAAGGACGGGAGGGAAAGTACGAAGGTCGAAGGTCGAAGCACGAAGGCTAAGGGTGGGAGCACCGGGAGCATGAAGGGCGAAAGGGGAAAGGAATCGGGGAAAGCCAGAGGTCAGAGATCAGAAATCAGAGGTCAGAAGCAAGAAGTTAAAGGGCAAAAATCAAAAGGCAAGAAGGGGCGGTAGGGCCCCGAAAAAGGTAAAAAGAACCGCACCGGCCATTACAAGACGAGATGGGTAAGTGCGGTTAAATCAACAGGTTAATTCTTCTTCTTTAGAATCCCCTTCAGGGCGTCTCCCGCCTTCTTTTTCAGGGCATCTTCCTGCTTCTTCTTCTCTGCATTCACCCTGTCTTCGAGCTCCTTCTTCTTGGCGTCAACAATGGCAAGCTTGTCGTTTACCATGTTCTCATATGACTTGATCCTGGCCGTTACCTCTTCCCTCTTTTGGCTAAACAACCGTTCCATCTCCTGCCGCTTCTCTGCGATCTTCCGTTCCAGCTTCTGACGAAGCTCATTCCTGAGGCGCGCTACCTCTTCACCGATAACCTTCTTTGTCCTGTCTGCGAGGAGATTGTCGAGGTCGGTCTCGAAGGCGACCTTGAGGGCTCCCGTCTCCTTCCAAAAGCGCAACATGACATTAAGAGAATGGATCGATTCAAGGACACTCCGAACAAGTCGTTCGACCGTATTACCGGCGGCGCGATCGAATGAAATTGAAAGATTCGAAAGAGTAATCCTGGCATTTCCATCAAACTGATTTGCCGGCACCTTCACCTCAACGCCAAACCGTCCAACCGCGTTGGACATTTTCGCCGGCAGGAAATCAGAGCGCCCGAGCGACATTTCCCTTATCGGAACCCCGGAGAGCGACGCGAGATATGTGTCCAACGGAGCGTCTTTAGTCCGGTCGATAGTCGCTTTGACGGTTGCGTTTGTCCCTCTTCCCTGAGTCGCGGAAAGGTCAACCGTCAGGGGAAGTCCGGTGATCCGTTGATCTGAAGAGACATCCTTGATCTCCCCCGTCGCATAGAAATAGTTGGGGTCCTGCTCTCTGTCGGTTCCGCCGGAAACCAGGATCTTCTTGATCCAGAATTTTGGGTATGACTTTTCGGCGGGGAAATGAATCGTCTGCCCTCGCATGCGGGGAGGATGGGCATTCTCCGGCTTTGAGCTGGAGTTCCTGATATTGTCCCGGGCAAAGTCAACCCAGTATAGATACTCGTTCGCCTCGGTGAGGATGTCTTTTCCCAGGAGCAACTCAGCGAGACCCTTCATACTCACGTCCGGAAGGCGCGCAAGCTCAAGAACGCTCTGAAAATCCTGCTTCACCAAATCATCAATAGCGCTCACCGAAGCCGACAAACGATTTACGTCGCCGGTAAGCGACGATTTACGGCTGTTGAATGTCTGGCTTATCTCTTTGATTCCTCTTTGAGCGTCAGTCACATTATTGAGAGCCGTCGTGATACTCTCCACAGACCTGAGCTCGTTGACATTGATCGCCTTGATCTTCGTCTCAATATCAGCCGCGGTTGTCTTCGTCTTCTCTATGTCTGTCAGCGTTGCCTGCCACTGTTGCGAGGCCTGGGAGATCTGTGTCTTGAGAGAGTCGATATGACGGACGGACGCCAGGTTCTGAACGTTCAAAAGGCTATCGATATTAAGCTGTTTTCGCAGTTTGTCGAGGTCGAAGACAGGCGCAGCATCCTTCTTCTCTTTTGCCATACTGTCTGCCTGCTGGCTTAACGAGGGCTCTCCCGCCGCGTGTTCGGATTCCGGCTCCGGTTCTTTCGGAATCGCTCCGTCCGTTGTCCTCATGGTTCCCAAAATCAGGTCGTTCACTTCCATCGTTTCGATGATATACTTCCCCCGAAGCAGCTGGCCGAAATTGAGGGCGAATTTCACGCGGGCCGTTTCGAAGGTATTCTTCCATGTATCGCGGGGATTGGCAACCTGGAGGCGGGCAAACTCGGCGCCGATCGGTGAAAGGGTCAGACTGAGGTCGTCGATTTCAACCTTTGCTCCAACGATCGATTCACCGGCGTACTCCAGCCCGGCCTCTACCCAGGTATCGAGGAACAGGTATAAGACAGCCAGAAGGATGAAGACGGGCACTACGACGAAGTAGACAAATTTCGTTCTCATGTCACACCCCCAGGTCACGGATTCGTCGATACCAGACCACGAGGAAATTCTTGCTCAGGACCTGATAGATTTTCCACTTCTCAATTCGGGCGTAGATGTGAGACCGGTACGCGAAGACAAAGCGCTTCATTCCAACGTAGACAACTGGAAAGAGGAG
>Ga0209321_10001783_pt1 | contig 14580 bp, 13 predicted proteins | sample Rifsed16ft4_FD_184012 | JGI IMG/M metagenome (GOLD analysis project Ga0209321, IMG submission 184012) | Soil microbial communities from Rifle, Colorado, USA - sediment 16ft 4 - CSP-I_5_4 (version 2) | ecosystem: Environmental > Terrestrial > Deep subsurface > Rock core/Sediment | place: Rifle... | reverse complement strand
CACGTTACTGATCCTGGCGGGTTTTGTGCACGGTGCCTTCTACGCCGGAGTGTACTTGTACCCCCACGAGGCCCAGGATGCCGGCCTGCTCCGGGCGATGGTTGATAGGGCGGCCAGCGATAACCTTCCGGGTGCGACGGATGCCGTAAACGAGTATGGGGCACTGCAAGGCAACAAAGCGGTACACATCGCGGCGCATTCCCACATCATCGAGTTCGGCATGATGGCGATGCTGCTGGCCTTCATCCAATCGTACGTCTTCCTCAGTGAGCGCTGGAAACGCCGCTGGGTGGTGGTTTTCCTGATGGGTTCGGTGGTGCTCCCTGTTTTCGTGCTGCTGGAGGTGCGGTGGGGGCTTGTCGCCGGGGGAATCGCTGATGTGGGAGGCCTGCTGGTGATCATCGCCCTGTGCGGGATGCTGGTGGGCGTGTTGCGACACACGGGCAAGCTCGACGCCCAATCCGGAGCCGGCCTATGAGCGCTTCACGAAAGCTGCTGCTCGTCAGTGGCCTGTTGCTGGCAATCTGGGCCATGACGTACGGGCTCTGGTACGCAATGTTTGCCGAGCATCAGCACCTCGAAGGCATGGGCGCTTCGCTGGCCAGGGCTTTCACTCGCGCGGCCGAGCGGAACATGGCGGAAGCCCACGCGGCGATCCGTGCGTACGCGGACACCAAGTTCGCTTACGTCCGCCACGTAGACGTCCACTCTCACTGGGGCGGGCTGGCACTGCTGCTGATCATCTTTGGCGCCATCTTTGACCGCCTCGGCTTTGAGGAGCGCGTGCGCTTCTGGCTGGCCGCAGTTCTACTGGCCGGCTCGGTGATCTTTCCGCTGGGCGTGATTCTCCAGGTGGTGGACCGAAGTTGGTGGCCGACGGCGCTTGCCATGCTCGGGTCCGGAATGGTAACCGTAGCTTTGGCCTTCGTTGCGTGGGGTTTCGCGCGCCAACGATGAGGTAAACCCGTCATGAAGATCTGTGTGATCGGTTGCGGGGCGATCGGGAGCCTGTTCGCGGCCCATCTGGCGCGGCTGGGAACTGTGGAGGTCTATGCCTACGACGTCGCCGGAGAACACGTCGAGGCCATCAACCGAACCGGGCTGCGCATCTCCGGCGCGGCGGACTTCACCGCTCGACTGCGGGCCACAAGCGATCCGCGCGAGCTTCCGCTCTGCAACTATGGGATTGTGGCCACCAAGAGCCTTCACACGCGCGCGGCCATCGCACAGGCGGCCCGCGCCTTCGACGAAACGAGCGCCGTGTGCTCGGTCCAGAACGGCGTCGGCAACGAGGAAATCCTGGCGCAATCGGTGAAGTACGTGATCCGCGGCACCACCTTCCCGGCGGGACACCTGATTGGCCCCGGACACGTCGGTTTCGACATCAGGGGGGACACGTGGATCGGCCCCTTCGAGCCCACGCACACGCCCATGAGTAGGGTGGAAGAGCTGGCTGGATTGCTCACCCGGGCGGGGATGAACACCGTTGCTTTGAAAGACGCTCGCGGGGCGCAGTGGACCAAGCTGATCTTTAATGCCTCCACCAACCCGGTCGGCGCGCTTACGCGGCTGCATCACGGAGCGGCCACCCGGTTTGCGCCCACCGGTGAGTTGTTCAACGCGCTGATCGCCGAAGGAGAAGCCGTGGCCCACGCCCTGGGGATTACCCTGGACCACGACCCCCGGGAGATGGTGCAAGCGGGCGCCAACGCTCCCGGCAAACACAAGGCCAGCATGCTCCAGGACGTCGAGGCGGGCCGGCCAACCGAAGTAGACTTCATGAACGGCGCAATCGTTCAATGGGGCGAGAAGGTGGGCGTGCCCACCCCGCTGAACAAGGCGCTCTGGGCTTTGGTGAAGGGATTGGAACACTCCTGGACGAACCCCTAGTGTCCTGAAGAGGGAGCAGGGTTATGGCTGTCCCGTTCCGCATCGCAGTTCTGCAGCTCAGCATGGAGCCGGTCCACGAAACTCTGGCGATGGCCAGGGCTTGTGACGAAGCAGGGTTTGATACGTTCTGGCTTGCGGAAGCCTACCCGTGGTGGCGCAAGCACTCGATGGAGGCGCGCTCTTCGACGGCGATCACGGCACTGGTGGCCCAGGCAACCAAACGCATCGGGGTCGGCTGGGGCATCATCTCTCCTTACACGCGCCACCCCGTGCAGATCGCCATGGAGGCGCGCGTGATGCAGGAAGTGGCCGGCGACGGCAGGTTTTTGCTGGGTCTCGGCGCTTCGAAGATCTTCATGAAAGAGATCGGCGAAGGAGAAAAAGGAAAAACCGCCGGCCCGGCAACCGCCATGAAGGAATGCATCGAGATTGTGCGGGCGATGCTGGAAGGAAAAGAGGTGAGCTACGAGGGTCAGGTGTTCTCCGCCTATGCGCCGGCACTGAAGCCGGACGCGCATGTACCCCGGGCGCGAGTGCCCTTCTACATCGGCGCCACCGGCCCGGTGTTGCAGCGCATGGCGGGGGCACTCACCGACGGCTTGCTCACGGCCAGCATTACGACACCGGGCTTTGTGCGCTATTCTCGCCAGAGGATGGAAGAAGGCGCGCGCAAGGCCGGGCGCGACCCCGGTCAGCTCGACCTCGGCTCTGTGATCGTCGGAAGCATCAACAAAAATCCGGCGACAGCGAAGGAAGGCGCGCGCGAGATGGCCGCGATGTATCTGGCCAACAAGGTTCAGAACATTCGCGGCTCCGCCGACGTGCTGCTCCAGGAGGCCGGATTGACGCTGGATGAAATCCAGCCGATCGCCGATGGCATGGAACGCGGCGGACGCAAGGCCGCTGCCCGGGCCGTCACCGAAGAAGTCCTCGAAAAGGTTTGTCCCATCGCCGGCACTCCGGAGGAGTGCATCCGCCGGATTGAGCAGTACCGGGAAGCCGGCTGCACCCACATTCTGCTGGAGCTGTGGGGAGAGGATCGAATCGAGCAGGCCCGCCTGTTTGGCGAAAGCGTCCTGCCTCATTTTCACAAGCAGCGGTAGCTGTTGGCCAGGTTAGTCGTGGCCGAGCGAATCCCGCACCACGCCGTACTGTCCGCCCCATTCATCGGTCATCTTGTTGCGGATTTGCCAGAGATCGGGGAAGAACACCGTACGGAGACCTTCGTTGAGCATTTCGACCGAACGCCCCTTGAGCGACTTTGCTCCGAGGCCGATCGTGCGGTGGATCAGTTGCAGGTGATGGTAGCGGAATTTCTGGAACAGCTCGTCGAACTCTGCTAAAGCTTCCGCCACGACGTAAGCATCCGAGTGGTTGTACTCGGTGGCATAGATCTTCTCGACGGTCAGCCCGTGCCGGTCGAGGTAGCACGTCTTGAATGAGTTCCAAATATGCGGGTGCATACGCAGCAGGGTGCGGAACCCCGGTGATTCCTGTCCGCTGCCGTTGCCCAGCCCGGCGCGGATTTCCTGATACTCCTTCGGAGACATTGTTTCGAGCAGCGGGAGCTGGTCGATCATCAGCTTCAGCGCGAGGTGAGCGCGGCGGAACAGCGTGAGGACGCGGTTGGTGTTTTCCTGCTGAAGATATTCGTCAATATCGAGCAGCGTGTAGCCGATCAGTTTCATCCACAGCTCTTCGATTTGGTGCACGATCTGAAACTGCAGCTCGTCCTTGTTGCAGAACTCGTGAAACTCCTTCTGGCAGGCCAGGAGCTTCTTGGTATTCAGGTAAATCTCGTAGTCGAGCGTTCCTTCGCCATTCATAATCGAATAAAAGTGTTCACGGTCCAAGGTGGCCTCCCTCCCCGGGCGCTATCGGCCGAGGATTTGCTCGATAATCCCACGGAATTCCGAATCGGTGACGAGCCCGCGCTTTTCCGCTCCCTTATTCTTCACCGCAGCCAGCACCGCTCCGCGCTGCGCTTCGGGGATCTCCAGGCCCAGCTCCTGGCACTTGAGCACGATGCTGTCCAGCCCGCTCTTCTTCCCCAGCACGATAGCCCGGCGTGCGCCCACCAGTTCCGCTGCGAACGGTTCGATCGCTTCTGGTATGTGGAACTGGCTGGCCACCGCGCCGCTCTCCCGGACGAACAGGTTATCGCCCACCACCGGCTTCCACGCATCCACAGTGTATCCGGCCGTTTGCTGCACAAACTCGGAGACCTGGCGGATTTTCTCCAGATGCAGCTCCACGGGAACGTCGTACAGGCAGCGCAGCGCCAGCGCGATCTCGGCGATGTCCGCATTGCCCGCGCGCTCGCCCATGCCGTTGATGGTTCCCTGGATCCACTGCGCGCCCGCGCGCACCGCGGCGATGGCGGATGCCGTGGCCAGCCCGAAGTCATTGTGCCCGTGGAAGTGTACGGGAACACTGTCTCCCACCCACTGGCGCACCAGCCGCACCAGAAACTCCACAGCTTCCGGACCGCATACCCCGATCGTATCCACCACCACCACCTCTGCGGCCCCGGATTCGATCGCGGCCTCGTAGACCTTCTTCAAAAACTCCAGGTCCGTCCGCGTGCCATCGACAGCGAAAAAGGCCACGGTGATCCCGTTTTGCTTCGCGTGGCGCACCGCCTCAACCACCCGCCGCACCACTTCATCCCGGCTGATGCCGTAGGCGTGCAGCTTGATGTCGCTGGTCGGCGCCTCGATGATGGAGGCGCGGACACCAAGACGCACCAGCTCGTCCACGTCGGCCTTCACCGCCCGCGAAAAGCCCCAGACCTCCGTCTTCAGCCTGGCTTCCAGAATGAGGCGGATGGCCTCGCCGTCGTCCAGTGAAACCCGCGGGAAGCCTGCCTCGATGCGCCCGACTCCCAGTTCATCGAGTCGCCGCGCAATTGCCAGTTTCTGCTGCGGGTCCAGCACCACGCCGACGGTCTGTTCCCCGTCCCGCAGTGTGGTGTCATAGAAACGCACCGGGGTCGCGACGCGGAAGCCAGACCGGACTTCGGGACGCGCATTGAGCTCGCTCACCCAGACCTTCGACTTGTTGCTGGTCACCGACAAGGGGCGCTCCTCAGACTTCGCGTCTGGGCGGAGGCTTGGTGCCGTAGGCCTGCTCCCAAGAGATGACCGGGTTGCGCAGGATGCCGATCTTCTCGATCTCGCACTCCATGACGTCGCCCGGCTTCAGGTACCACGCTTTCGGGTCTCCGCTGAATGCCGCAACCCCGGAAACCGTGCCGGTGGAGAGCACATCGCCGGCGCTGTAGCCCATCGGAGAATAATTTGCCACAATCTCCGGGATTTTCACCCACATCTTACTCGAATGGGAACGCTGACGCGTCTCCCCGTTGACCCTCAGTTCCATCGCCAGGTTGTGCGGGTCGGGGATTTCGTCGGCGGTGACGATATGCGGGCCGAGCGGGCAAAACGTGTCGATGCCCTTGCAGAAACTGAACACGCCCGACTTCATCTCGCGTCTCTGGATGTCGCGCGCCGTCACGTCGTTGAAGATCACATACCCGCCGATGTAGTCCCTGGCTTGCTCGGCCGTGAAGTGCTTGCCGGCCTTCTTCAACACCACCGCAAGCTCCAGCTCGTAATCCAGCTCCTGGGTCAGGTGTTCCGGGTAGATCACGGGCTCCTCGGGCCCGATAATCGCGTCCACATTCTGGAAAAAGACAATCCAGGGAAGCACGGGATGCGAAAAACCTGCCTTCTGCGCCTCTTCGTGGTGCTCGCGGAAGTTTCCTGCCGTATGGAAGCATTTCTTCGGCCGGATTGGAGTCTTCAATGTGATCTCTTCACGGCGATAGATCGCCGGCTCGCCAGCTGGTCCTTCGGCGCGCTCTCCACGGGTCAGAACATGGTCGAAAGCAGATTGCGCGGCCGCAAGACTCCGATCTCCACCCTCAAACAGCAGACGCATCTCGGGTGGGACATGAACGCCGGCTAGTCGCGCGTAGTCCCCCTCCCTTTCCACATCCTTCAGATACGACGCGTAGGCGGTATTGAGGTCAACGATTCGGTTGTCTGGGGTGAGAGCGCCGATCCGGCTGCGGTGGGAACGGTCTTCGAAGGTGACGAGTCGCATGGACCTCCGTGAATTGTTCCGCGGGCAGAACCAGGTTCTGCGCCGGCCGCGCACAATCGAGCAGTCTACAGGAGAACTCCGGTGCCTTTCAAACACGGGCTCAGTGGGCGCCGCAGAGCTCGGCAATCGTGAGGGCGTAGATTTTCGTGACGTCCACCAGAGTCTCAATCCTCACCTTTTCGCCCTGTGCATCGCGCGGGCCGCTGGAAGGACCGTAGTTCACCGTTTCGATGCCGTACCGCGTGAGGACAGATGCGTCCGAGGACCATAAGACTGTGTCCCGTTCGGGCGGTTTCCCCAGGACGTTCTGGTGACTGGCTTCGATGGCTTTCACCAGGGGGTGATCTTCGTGGATCTCGGCCCCGGGCACCGAAATCAAAGTTTCGAATTCAATTCCGTAATCCGGATAGCGTTTCTGCAGCGCAGCAACAAGCTGCTGCACCTCGCGCCGAGCTTCGCTGAGGGGCATGGTCGGAGGAACTCGAACATCCAGGAACACCTCGGCCAAACCCGGCGTGCGGCTGGCGCGCCACGGATGACCCGCGCGGAAGCAGCCCGGATTGACCACGCCTTTCTTATTGCCGTAGGGCGTCTTCTTCTCCCACGTCGGAATCCATTCCCAGACGGCCTGCAGGACGTCGTGCATGCGGCGGATCGAGTTCTCTGCCAGCCGGCCGCCGGTGAAGCCGGTGTGGACGTAGTGCCCATGGGTGGCAATGCGTACCCACAGGGAGCCGTAATGACCGAGCACGAGCTTGAGGTCCGTGGGCTCTCCCAGAATGCACAGATCCGGCACGACGCCGTGGTTCACCAGATAGTGGCTGCCCACGCCGTACCCGCGATATTCCTTGCCCGTGAATTCTTCGTTCCACTGCGTCTTCTCAATCTCACCCACGACGGCGGCGATGATCACGTCCCCGGCGAGCTTGATGCCGGCCCGCCGAACCGCTTCCACGGCCTGGCAATAGCAGGCCAGCGCGCCCTTCATGTTGTAGATGCCGAGGCCGAAGATCATCCCGTCTTTGATAACCGCGTTGGGTTTGTATCCGATGCCGGTTAGAAATGTTTCCCGGCCTGAATTGGAGGTATCCATATGGCCGTTGAACATCAGGTTCGTGCCTCCGCCGGTGCCCTCGAAACGCCCGACAACGTTGGGCCGGCCTTCCTCCACCTCCTGCCAACTCATCCGCAGACCCATGGCTTCCATGGCCCGGCGCATATAGCGGGCCATCTCCAATTCTTCACCGGTGGGGCTGGGAATGTTGACGACGTCGCAGCACATCGAGACGAGACTTTCCTCATTTACCTCGGCAAGTATGGCTTTGGCGAGATCTGGATTCGTCATCGTGTTTGCCTTTCCTGCGGCGTGGAATGCCATCCGCTCACCTGCAGGTACACTGAATCTGCGACGGTCCGCTAGAAGCGGAAATCATCCGGATAAGAGCACAGCTTTTCGCTGGCTCCGTCGGTGACGAGGTAGTTGTCTTCGAGACGCAACCCCCCGCCACCCTCCCAGTAAACGCCAGGTTCGATGGCCAGCACCATGCCCTTACGGATTGTCCCCGGCGCGGCCTGATGCGCGAAGGGAGGTTCGTGGGCGCGCGCTCCCACGCCGTGCGCCACCGGATGCGACGGCTGCCCGGGATACCCGGCTTCGGCAATGCGCTGGCGGATGAGCCGGTCGAGCTCCCCGAGCGGAGCGCCATCGCGCGCGATGCTGCTGGCCTCGTGGAGGATGGCCAAGAGCTGGTCGAGCAACCTGTTGTAGCGCGGTGTGAGCTTGCCGCTGGGGACGATGTTTTTCGTCAGGTCGGTCCAGTAGCCGTCGGCGCACACCCAGATCTCCACCAGCGTCGGCTCGTCTGGGACCACCGGGCGGTGGGAGGTGGCCGTGAACGTGGCGATCCCCGGTCCCGACCAAACCAGCGTGAACGCCCGGGCCATCTCCACTTTGCCCTGATAGCCTACGCCAACGGCGTGGATGTGGCCTTCAATCATGGCTCCGACTTCGCTTTCTTTCATCCCCGGCCGGATGTTCTGGCGGGCGTACTCCATGCCGATGGCCGCGAGCTCGTTGGCCAGGCGCATGCGTTCAATTTCCTGCGGGGTCTTGATCATGCGCGCATCGGCGAGAAGGCCGGTGCAGTCCAGTAGCTGCTGCGCCACTCCGCGGAACGCATCGAAGTAGCCCTGGGTATAAACCGTCGGCTCCCCCACCATCCGGTCGCAGATCTGCGAGTTCTGGGAGAGCTCGAGCCCGACGCGCTCCGTCAGGCCGCGCTCGCGGAGCACTTCCTTCGCCAAATCAACGGAACGCATCGTGGGCGGGCGCGGATCACTCGGGTGATAGAAGCGAAACGCGCGCACATCGTTTGTCCACGCCGTGCGTTGCGCTTCCTGAAGCTGCGGCTCGATCACCAGCAGCGTGGCTTCGCCCTCGCGCGGAAAGATGGCGATGTCATAGCCCTTCATACACCAATAGTCGGTGAGGTAAAGAATATTGTCCGGCGCCCGCACCACCAGGGCACTGAAGTCCTGCTCCGCCATTCGCCGGCGAACCCGCGCAAGTTTTTCGTGATCGATGGGATGAATCATGCTTCGCCCCGGGCTTTGGCTTTTGGCTGCCAGGACCACGCGGCCTCTTTTCCCTTGATCAGCCGGTACAGCGCCGTGTGCAGCGGTGCGCTCACGCCCACGCGAGCCGCTTCCCGGGCGATGGCCCCACCGAGGAAGTCCACTTCTGTCCGCAGGCGGTGCCGGACATCGTAGAGCATCGAAGGTGGGTGATCGGTTTGCGCGCCGATCTTGTTCATCTCCCAGGGATCCTCGTGAAGCTCCACTCCAACTGCGGCGGCAACCCTCTTCCCTTCTTCCATCAGATCATGCAACAGCCAGCCCAGGTCGCCGAACTCTATTTCTTCGGCAAACTCCCGGCAATGGGGCAACTCGGTGAGTGCGGAGACCGAATTCACCGAGGCATTGAAGATCAACTTGGACCACTGCGCGGGCCGCGCATCCGGGAGGGCCACGGCTTTCAGGCCTCCTGCTCGAAGCAGTTCGGCCAACTCCTCGACCAGGGCCAGCGGCGTTCCCGTGGGCTCGAAGGGACCCATCCAGGTAGCCGTGTCGAGTTCCATTTCCACGTGGGTGTCGCTGTGCCGCGAGCCGCTCATAAACGTGGTCCCGCGGATCACGTAGCCGCGAACATGATCGGCGATGACCTCTTCACAACCCAGGCCGTTCTGGGCCGAGAGAACCGCCCCGTGGCGAAATAAATGCGCGACCGGCGCAATGGCCTCGGCCGTCTGCGTGGCTTTGCAGGCAACAATCCCGAAGTCGAACTGGGGTAGCTTGCCCGGGTCCGTTGCGGCGTTGAGCGGGACACTGAAATCCCTCTTTCCGGAAACGCGCAGTCCACGCTCGTTAAGAGCGTGGGCATGCTCTTCCCGCCGCACGAACGCGCAGACATCGGCCACGCGGGCCAGGTGGGCAGCAAAGAGGCTGCCAATCGTTCCGCAGCCGACGATGCAGATGCGCCTGGTCATGGCCCTTTCCGGGCGCCCTTACCGGGCTGCCGCGCGGACCACAGGCCGGCGTACCACCCGGACATTGGCATCCTCACCACCCGCCGCGTTTTTCCGAAACGCCTGGAAAATCGTCTCCGCGTTGTTGAACGAATTCGTGATGTGGATGCCTTCCGAATAGAGCGCATCCTGGAGCGCCGCGCAAATCGTGTGCAGGGGAGCCGCTCCCCCTTCGCCCATGCCTTTGGCTCCATTGAACGTGAAGGGGGAAGGGCTTTCGAGGTGACCATAGAGAATGGTCGGCATGTTCAGGATGGTGATGGGCGTGTAGTCACTGAAGGTGCTGGTCAGCATATTCCCGGCCTCGTCGTACACGCAGTGTTCCATCAACGCGGCGCCGATGCCGTGGGCCGTCGCGCCGTATACCTGGCCTTCGACGATCGCCGGGTTCACCACTCGCCCGCAATCGTCCACGGCGGCGTAGGCCAGGATCTTCGGCTGAAAAGTCTCGCGGTCCACTTCGATCACCGCAATGTGCAGCTGCGCGGCATAGGTCAGCGTCAGATTGCCGTACTTGCGTTTGATGTCGGGTATCTTAAACGGCGGCCGGTAGACGTAACGGCAGTTCAGGGTGACATCGAGATCGTTGGGAAAGGCGGCGTTATTGACGTTCACCAGGTTCGCCAGGCCCCAGTAATTGATCGCTTTCTTTGTACCCTTGACCCGAACCTCCGGTCCCTGCGCGCCGACCCCCAGCTCCAGCCGGCTTTCTCGCGCGCCCAGCGCAAACGCAGCCAACTGCTTGATCTCGCTCTTCAGTTTCTGGGCCGCACCGTGCACCGCCGAGAGGCCGGTGACGGCGAACTGGCTGGCATAGGTGCCCGAATGCCCGGTGTGCGTGTTGCGCTCGGTGTCGAATCCCGGCCGCACATGGACGAGGTCGGGAGACACATGGAGGACGTCCGCGACGACCTGGGCGGCGGTGGTCTCGTGGCCTTGCCCCTGCGGCACCGAGCCGATGCTCACCACAATCTCCCCGTAGATGTCCAGCTTGATGCTGGCGGCTTCCGATTGTCCGGAGAACGGCGCCTGCGGATTGATGATGCGTGATTGCCCGAAATTGTTCGTGCCCGAATCGAGCGTGGTCCCGATGCCGATCCCCACCAGGCGGTCCTCGGCCCGCATCAAGCGCTGTTTCTTTCGCCACGCTTCCCAGCCGATCTTCTCCTGAGCAATGGCCAGCATCTTGGCGTAATCACCCGAGTCGTAAATGCACCCGTTCGGCGTCGTGTAAGGGAACTCTTTGGCCGGGATGTAATTCCGTCGCCGGATCTCCGCGGCATCAAAGCCGAGTTGGTGCGCGCAGGTGTCGATCACGCGCTCCAGGAACCAGAGATGCTGCATCCGCGAGTAGCCGCGGTTCGGCCCCACCGGACACTTGTTGGTCACCACCTGGCTGAAGTCAATGCGGATGTTCTTCAGTTGATAGGCGCCCGGGAGCACCTGGGCCCAGATCACGCACCCCAGGGGCTCGTAGCGCGGGTACGCCCCGCAATCATCAATATGGCGAGAGGTGATCGCGGTGATGCATCCCTCCTTGTCCAAAGCCACGCGCGTATCCAGGAACGTGCGCTCGTTTCCGTGCGCGCTGGCCAGCAGGTGTTCGGTGCGGGTCTCCACCCACTTCACCGGACGCCCACCGGTCTTCCGCGACGCCAGGGCGCAGAGCGCCATGTAAGGGTAGTTGGTGATCTTGATCCCGAAGCTGCCGCCGATGTCGTGGGTCTGAACGCGAATCTGGTCGATCCGGACGCCCAGCGCGGGCGCAAGAAACTGGATCGCAAACGCCGGGAAAGAATTGTTGCACCAGAAATCGATGCGGTTGCCCTTCAGGTCCCAGTGCCCGATTACCACGTTGTTTTCCAGGGGCGCGCTCGTGAACCGGTGGAAGTGCATCCGGTCGAGCTCGACGATGTACGCGGCCTGGCGAAACGCCTTCTCCACGTCGCCGTACTCAAACACCCCCTGCCAATTGCGGTTGGTCGCGGCGGCCTCATGGAGCAGGCTGCGGTCCTCCAGGGCTCTCTCCGCATCCAGAACCGGCTCGAGAACGCTGTACTCCACCTGAACCATCTCCGCCGCATCCTCCGCCGCCATACGCGATTCGGCCACGACGATGGCCACCGGCTCACCCTGGTAGCGGACTTTCTCCACCGCCATCGGGTAGTCCACGATTTTCTGTCCCGGGCCGGGGCCGATCTCGATGAACGGCTGGACCTGCTGGGCCACTTCTTTCCCGGTCATTACCGCAACCACGCCCGGCGCCTGCGCCGCGGCCGTCACGTCGATCGTTTCGATCCTGGCGTGGGCATGGGGAGACCGCGCCACCCACAGGTGCAACATGCCCTGGAGCTTGTAATCGTCCACGAACTTGCCCATGCCGCGAACCAGCCGGCCCATTTCTTTCGCCGGCACGGACTTCCCCATCCAGCGCTTGCCGAGGCCGTTGCTCTTGCTCCGCGCCTTGCGCTTGCCTGAGGAAGACTTCTTTTTCACCTGCGGTCCCCTTCTGGCGTCCGACTTCGACTCGACAACCTCAACTCAGCGCTCCTTGCAACGCGTCGATCAGTTTCTGCACGTTCTTCCTGGCCAGGGGCTCGAGCAGCCCGCCAGCCACCGAAATCAGCCGCCCAAAGAGCTGTGCTTCTCCCTTCCAGATCACCCGCGTTCCGTTCCCATCGTCCTCGAGGTCGAACCCGGCGGTCAGGTGCACGGAGCTTCCCGCCAGGCTGCCCTTCCCCTGGTAGACTGCGTGGCGCGGCCTTTCGGTCTCCGCCAGCTCCAGTTGAATGCTCGCCGTCCCTCGGATGTGGGAGATACCCACCTTGAGGTTAACCGTGCTGCGGCGTTCATCGAGCTGGGTCATGCTCTCGAAGTCGGGCAGCAGCGGCGCGAAGCGTTTCGGATCGCTCAGGAAGTCGTAAACCTCCGTGCGTTTCTTGTTGACCCGGAATTCGCCCCCGAAGTGAATGGCCATGGCGGCTACGTTCGCCCGGCCTGCGCGGCGGCCTGCACCGACTTCAGGATGTTCTGATAGCCGGTGCACCGGCAGGTGTTCCCGGCCAGGCCCTTACGGATCTCTTGTTCACTCGGATGGGGGTTCTTCGCCAGCAATTGGAGCGTGGAGAGGAGCAGGCCCGGCGTGCAAAAGCCGCACTGCAACCCATGGTGGTCGGCAAAGGCTTGCTGAATCGGGTGCAATTTGTCGTTCTCTGCCAGGCCCTCCACGGTCAGCACCTCGCCCTGGTCGGCCTGGACGGCGAAGACCGTACACGACTTGACGCTGGCACCATTCAGCAAGACGGTGCAGGCCCCGCAATAGGTGGTATCGCAGCCCACGTGCGTGCCGGTCAGATCAAGTTCTTCCCGCAGCAGGTCCACCAGCAGAAGCCGGGGTTCCACTTCCAATGAATAGTCCTTGCCGTTGACCTTCACCCGGATGGGGACCCGCGCGATCCTCTCAGGCATAGATGTGCCCTCCCTCGACGCGCTCGCCGCGCGCCCGGCGAACCGCGATCACGATCGCCCGGCGCACCAGCACACCGACCAGCTCGCGTTTGAGCTCCGCGGAACCGCGCATGTCCGGCTGCGGATCCGCGGCCGCGCGCGCCGCCTCGGCCGCAGCTTCGATGCTGCTTCGGTTGATCGTTTGGCCCTGCAGGGCACGCTCCGCTTCGCCGGGCCGGATCGCCGTCAGCCCCACGCACCCCAGCGCCATCCTGGCCTGGCGGCAAATGTTTTTGTCGTCCAGCGTCAACTGCACCGCAACACTGGCCGAGGCATACACCGGCGCGCAACGTTTGAACGCCAGATAAGCCCCCCCGCTATTCTTCGGAGGAATCTCCACGACCACCTCCCGGACCAGCTCCCCGGGACCAAGCGAGGTGGTATACGCATCCACAAAAAAGTCAGACAGTTGAATCGTCCTCTCACCCTGCGGTCCCACCGCGCGGACCTGGGTCGAAAGCGTCAGCAGCACCGGCCCCCAGTCTCCACTGGGATCCGCTTCCGCCAGCGATCCGCCCAGCGTCCCCCGGTTGCGTACCTGCACGTCGGCAATCCCGGCCGCGCAATCCTTCAGAATGGGGATCTCTTGAGCCACGGCCGAGGACTCGATGTCGGTGTGACGCGTCATTGCGCCCAATCGGATCGTCTTGCTGTCCTTTTCAACGTAGGAAAGCTTGGGGATGAAATTGAGGTCCACCAGGTGGGTCGGGCTGGCCAGCCGGAGCTTCATCAGTGGGATCAAGCTTTGGCCGCCGGCCAGCACGCGCGCGCCTTCTCCAAGCTGGGCCAGCAGCGCAGACGCTTCGGCCAGAGACTTCGCTCGGTGGTAATGAAAAGGGCGGGAGTACATTCAAGTCCCCTCCAGCGGGCACGGCCGGGTCGGCAGACAGCGCTGAACTACAACGCGCTAAGCGAGCGAAGCTTATCAGAGGGGGCCATTTTTTCAAGCCTGAGCTCGCCCGGCCCGAGGTATCCGCTGCGCGCCGTCATCGAGTGGCTGTGCCCGCAGCGTCGGTTGCCGCCGCAGGCGAGCCCGTCTTTTCCCACGCCCGCGTTGCGAGAATCTCTTCGATTTGCGCCAGCGCGAAGTCAATCTCTTCGTCCCGCGTGAAGAAGTGTGGCGAAAGGCGGACCCCGGCCTTGGGGCGGTAGTCCACCAGAATGTCGCGCTCGAGCAACACCCGCTCGACCTCCTGGGCGCGCGGACATTCGATGGAGACCGTGCCCGCGCGTTCCGCCGGGTCCATCGGTGTGTTGACCCGCCATCCAAGCGCCAGCGCGCCGTCAATCAGGCGCTTGGTCTGCCGCATGGACTTTTGCCGGATGCGCTCCACGCCCACTTTGCCAATGATCTCGATTCCTGGCTGGCAGGCATAGAGCGCCGGTATATGCGGCGTGCCGTTCAAAAAGCGGTAGGAATCTTCACGCCGGTCAATCGGACCCACTTCAAATGCAAACGGCCGCTGATGAGCGAGCCAGCCCGTCAGCGTCG
>Ga0209321_10001774_pt1 | contig 14614 bp, 15 predicted proteins | sample Rifsed16ft4_FD_184012 | JGI IMG/M metagenome (GOLD analysis project Ga0209321, IMG submission 184012) | Soil microbial communities from Rifle, Colorado, USA - sediment 16ft 4 - CSP-I_5_4 (version 2) | ecosystem: Environmental > Terrestrial > Deep subsurface > Rock core/Sediment | place: Rifle... | reverse complement strand
CACAGTAAACCTGTTTTTTTTAAGATAGTTGCAGACGGTCTGTTTTGAAAAATGAAACAGATGCCGTGGAACTTCCAAAGGAAACCAGAATTTACCATATATCCTGTAATTCAAAGACTCTATATTTGGAACATCAATAATCAAAATGCTTTCTTTCTTCATAATTCTATAACACTCTTCCAACGTCCTCTGAGGGTCAAGAAGATGTTCAAAAACCTGGCTGAAAATAACGATATCAAAAAAACTCTCTGGATATTTGGCTTCAAGAAGATCACCGCAAAACACCTTTATTCCTCTGCTTTTTGCTATGTTGCAAGCATCCTCACTAATTTCGGTCCCGTAAACATTATAGTTATCCTCAATAAGCCATGATATTCTCCGTCCGTCGCCACAGCCAACATCCAGAATATTCCTTGATTTGCCTTCACCTTCGATAATGACTGCTACAAATCTCTTCAGTAAAACTGCAAAAAAACCTATAATCATTCTCTTAATAATATTTTCAGGAGGCAAAACATAATATTTCTTAATTAACAGCGCTATTCTTGAAGAAAAATAATCCTTACTTTCAGTGTAACTATAATATGTTCTCGGATAATACCTTGCAATCTCATTATTCTCTGGTCGAGGAGAGGTCATCACCAAATTACATTGCATGCACCTTATAATGTTGAATTTCTCCTTTGAAACTTCGTCAACTATATCCTCGTATATTTTTATAAGATTACCGTTTCCGCAAAAATTACAGGATGTTACTTGTTCCACTGCTACACTCTACCTTTTATAAGGTCTGTCAATCTGGCAATCCTCTCCTTAATTGCAATCCTGGTTCGCGTCTTATACCTCGATTTGATAGGGGATAGAATCATCCATACAATCAACTCATTTATTGTCTGGATGATTAAGAGAAATTTCAAGAGTTTTACACTCACCCCGGGATAATGCTTCTTAAAAAATATTATTTTTGCTTTTAAGGGATTTGAATAAATTCGTGAAGTCACAACCAGGTTACTCCCGTAGGCAACATGTACTGCTTCTACCTCCGGGACGTACAGTGCCCTCCAGCCAGCCATTTTTGCCCTGTAACACAAATCTGCTTCCTCCGCTCCATAAAAATAATCCTCATCAAATCCACCGACTTTTAAAAACACTTCCTTTTTTATCATAAAGCAGGCACCGGATACCCATCCTACATCAACGGTCTTATCACTCTGAATAATATAAGTTAAATTAGATTTCTTGAAAATTCTGTTCAACAACAAAGAAGAAAAAAATTCACTTGAGAGGTTTGGAAATCTCTTTGCAGATGGCTGATGAGTTCCATCCTCATTTAACAATTTGCATCCAACTATTCCCACTTTTTCATCTTCAAAGACCCTCGTCATACCAGAAATGGTATCTTTTTTTATAAATGTATCGTGGTCCAAAAAAAGAAGATATTCTCCGCCTGATACTTCACCCCCGATATTTCTTCCGCCTCCAGGGCCATAATTCCTATTGCATTTTATTATCCTGATGTCTTTGTATTTCTTTTCAATGATTTCTACGCTTCTGTCTGATGAATGATTATCTACGAGAATAATTTCATTCCCACTTTCAGGTAAGTTATTTAATAATGAAGTTAAGCACCTTTCAAGAAACCTTTCTCCATTGTAGTTCAAAATTATCACGCTGAGTTTCATGATACCGATGACCTTTTAAAAAAATGCCTCAATCGGTTGTATCTCTCCGTGATTGCAAAACTTGCTCTCTCTCTCTTTCGTGAAAAGAAAAGATAGAACATAACAAATATAACAAGTTCTGTAATTGTCTGCATAATAGAAATAAATTTAATTATTACAACCCTTTTTTTACCATAGAACTTTTCAAAGAATAAGAGCTTTCCGTGATATGGCGCATTGAAGATATGCTTCATTAGTTTTCTTGTGGTTCCACCCCCAAGATGGGTTGAACTGCATTCGGTTGTATAAATAACCTTATAACCATTTTTTTTCAATCTGTAGCATATATCTGCATCCTCTGCTCCGTAAAAATACCTTTCATCAAACCCGCCTTCTTTTATAATGGCATCTTTCCTATACATTGATAGAGCGCCCGATACCCAATCTACCTCAACAGTCTCTCCATCTTTAACCTTTAAAATCTGTGAATATTTTGAATCCGGAAATAACTTGCTCAGGAAGAATATATTAAGAAATTCGGAAAGAGGTGTTGGAAATCTCTTTGCTGAGTACTGAATTGTCCCGTCCCTGTTCAATAACTTACAACCTACTACTCCAATTTTTTCATCTCTGGTGATTATTTTGAGCAATGTTGAGACACAATTATCTCCCAGGAATGCGTCAGAATCAATAAAAAGAATATAATCTCCTGAAGAACTTAAAATTCCCCTGTTCCTCCCGACAGCACAGCCAATGTTTTTTTCATTTTTTACTATCTTTATATCTTTGTATCTATCTCTCACAAACTCTATGCTATTATCCGTAGAACCATTATCAACAAATATAATCTCGTGTTCTATACCCTGAACATTTTCATGCACACACTTGATATTCTCCTCAAGCAATTCCCGTGTGTTATAATTCAGTATTATTATGGATAGCATTTTTCAACTCCGAATGCGCTCTAACGACCCAGCCGATGGTTATCCAGAAGAAAGGGGCTACTGCATAAAAATTAAATAATTCGGCAATTATAATAGATGCTGTTAACCCTGCTACAAAACCTATTACAATGCGAAGGAATTCATCATTATTATTACTCTTTACATACAATTCTATCAGATATTTAAACACCAGATATAAGAGATATGTAAAGAGACAACCTCCTATGATTCCGGTTGCACCCCATATTCCGAAATAGGAGCTCTCACTGTAAAACAGAAAACCGCCGTACCGTTGAGCTGCCAATGTGATTGAACCAATTCCATAACCAAATGGCGCTTTTAATAAATGGTTCGGTATCTCCCCCCATGTTCTGAATCTCACCTGAACAGAGCCTTCACCTATAGGATTTAATAATCCTGCCGTAAGATGGGTGGAAAATGTCCTCTCTGAAATATCCGAGGCATTCTTATATTTCTCAGGGATAAGAACATACACTGTAAGAACAAATAAAAGAAGCACAATGGAATGTAATGTTACTCTTCTGATATCCTTACTCCCCCAGAGGAAAAATATTCCCAGCATAAATATAAACGCCATAGCCGCGCTCCTGGAAACTGTAAGTAGCATTGCTGTAAAACTTAAAGAAAACATTATCAAATTTGGAACTATATTTATTTTAGAGATTATATACATAAAAGAGATGCCGGCTGCAATCTGAAAAAATCTAGCCGCATCAGAATTCCCCGCAAACACAGAAAATGGCCTGATCTCTTCCTTAAGGTATAATTGTAATTTTGCATCATGAATCCATTTCCATTCAAACTCTGTAAAACCCCCAACGTATTGGTATATGGAATATATCCCTGTTAATGCACCCATACCCACAATAAATTTAAGTAAATTCCTATAATCATTAATACTTAAACTCAACCCCAGGAAAAACCACATTGATGGCAGAATAAATAATTTTGCTCCTGTAAGACCAATAATTAGAGAACCTTGTAATGGATTAAACACAGAAAGTAAGCATAAAAGTATAAAAATAATATAAACCTTGGTGAGTTTGTCTTCTTTTACAAATTTCATAATGTAACTCTCGTTAAAAAGCCAGTAGCCGAGGAGTATCCAAAAAAAAATGATGTCCGACAATATCAAAAGAGGGTCGCTTACCATACTACCACCATAGAAAGCGCTTATCCTGCGGAGGAAGGGCATTATAATCAGATATATCAAAATTGCATACATTCCCCTCTTATAATTGAAGGATGAAATAAATAAAATCAAAAAAGAGAGAATAACAAAGAGCATCCTAAAATCCGAGGAAACAATTTTCTGCGATAATGTATAACTGATTATTAAAATTAAAAATGATATAAGTAAAAACGGGGCTTTGGCATTCATAATTTACTGATTATATATTAATTCTAAAACTTTAAACAAAATTTTTAGCAATCATGGTAGTGTTAGAAATTTGCGGTTCCTTTTATATTTTAAGTATGTCTTTATTGCATCTTTTTTACCTCTAATAATAGAACTTAATAACCTTACTGGTTTTTGAGAAATTTTTAACTTAAGCAACCACTTAACTGAATCAAAAAGAAAGAAATATAGAAAAAAAATAATTTTTTGAAAGAAGGTTAAATTCTTCAAAAGCACATATCCATGATTGTGATGACTATAATATAATCTTTCGTGGGATAACATGTCTCTCCCCCCCGGTAAATATCTGGGCGCAACAAAATGATGTACCATAATTGTACTATCAAATATAATTTTGTATCCCTTTCTTTTTATCTGGAAGCATAGATCTGTTTCATAATTACATGCATCGCCTACAAAATTGACGTCACATTCAGATTCTATCAGAGTGTATCTAAAACTCATATTGCAGCCTTTTAGAACATCCACTTTCTTTACCCTTTGTGTTTGAAGATGATGGCCTCCTGAAAATTTCCCATACCATGTCAATTTCCCAACAATATTCGTATAACCTTCAACAATTGTTCCATCTGATTTATGTATCATATCTCTTCCTCCAACAGCACCCACTTTTGAATCGCTTAAATAATATCTTTCAATCTTTGAAAGCCAATCTCTTTCAGCAACAGCATCATCATCTATAAAAACCAGTATGTCTCCGGTTATTTTTTTCATACCTATATTATTTGCTGCTATTACACCGGGTTCATTTACTTGAGCTGTAAGGAATCTTAAATTTTGAGAAACATTTTTCTTGATTTTATCCAATATATCTTGTGTCTCATTATCATTAGAGCGATATACCACGATAATTTCTTCTGGTGGACGACTCTGATCAAAAATGGATTTAATACAATTTTTCAAATATTCTGACCTTAAATAAGTAGTAATTAAGACAGAGATTTTCATTATATTCTAATAATATTGCTATAAACATTTAGCAACTTTTCGGCAATTTTGTCCCATGTAAAATTCCAAAGTATATGATTCTGTAAATTATTATTATTTGTTTTTCTTAAGGCATTTTTAATACCTTCAATAATGCTGTTTATATCCCCCGGATTAATATATTCAACATAATCCCGGAAGTATTCCCTTATGGTAAGAAGATCAGAAATAACAACCTTTGTCCCAGCCATTCCTGCCTCAATGGCAACCATACCGCATGTTTCACGGTAGCTGGGCAGGACAAAAAGGGCACAATGCTGATATGCAGAATGGAGTAAGGGGTCATCATGTGGAATGTAACCAGCAAATATTGTATTATCCTTACCTTCCTCTTTGCACTTCTGAAAATAATCAGCACTATTAGCATCAGGTTCGCCTATTATTACAAGAGGAATTTTTACACTCTTACATGCACGAATCAAACTTAAATGATTCTTGTTCGGAACAATTCTTCCAACAGTCAGGATGTATTCTTTTAATTTAAATTTAGTCCTGAACCTATCGTCAATTTTTTCATAAAATTTCTTGTCCACACCGTTTGGAACAATTTCAAATCTATCTTCTGGTAATAAAAAATTCTTTCGGAGGGCATCTGCCTCAGCCCTGGAAGGCACTGTAAATTTATCAACCAGATGGAAAGCCCTCTCAGACGACCAAGTATAATGCTTTTTGAACACATATTTTTTGAGATAATATTTTGTCATGGATTTTAAAATTGTTCCAATATTTGTATATGGATAAAGTGTTGGGGTAACTACAAGTTTCTTTTTAAAATTTTTTACCTCAAACCAGAACGGATATGTGGAGCTCGCAAAACAATGGATAATATCGTAATCATTAATTTTTGTCTCCCAGAGATTAAATAAATCAACCTGGCAACCCAAATTTTTAAGATGCTTTTTAGTTTTTAACAGCACTGTTTCGCCGCCACCAGGATTCTGAAAGGCTGTAGGATAGGTATAAAATAGAATATTCATCCAGTATATTATTCCTTATTTCTTTCTTGCAATAACGAGCAGACCCTCAGCATAGTCAACTTCAAGTATTTTGGCAGTTATTATTTTTTTCAATAAATACTTCAACTTGTAAACCAATGATAACCTTCTTTTTGGATGCAGTGAGACCCTGTATGCCTCGCATTCATAACCTCTGTTAATCAATATGGCCAATAAATCCTGGAGCGGATATTGCTGAATGTGAGTAAGATCCCTTGCCCACATTGAAGAAATGCAGGCAGGATTAGGAGTGGAAATAGCGAAAATTCCAGATGGTAAAATTATATTGTTTATTTTCTCTAAAAGATTAAAAAATTCCTCAAGGTCTAAATGTTCTATAACTTCTAAAACAATTATACCGTCATAACGTTCTTTAATATCTTTCAGAACATAATAATCATGCTCAAATTCTCTTGATACATCAAATGTTTCGTATTTCCCTTGGAAACCATATTTTATGAACTTTTTTTTAAGAGTATTGTCTCCTGCTCCTATATCAAGAATGTGTTTACATTCTTTAAACCTTTGGAATAAAGTACTTTCCACCTCATTAAATTTAAATGCCTCTGATGGAAACCATCTAAGTACAGGCCTGCCAATATTGCCTGTCGTTTTTCTTGTTTCAAGATGTTTCCAGTAATTATCCAAAAGCTTTTTCATGCCCTGTTAAAATTTTTTATTTTAAATGATCCTACTGCGCTGTTTATCAACTCATTCCTTTCCTTTTTTGAAAAAAATAGCATAAATAAAAAAGAATATAATATTAAAAAGCACAAAGATAATACTATAAAGAGGGAAAATAATCCATTAATAAATCGGGATAAATAATATAAAAGAGGCATTAAAATTATTGAAATACCTGCTACAGGTAAAAATGTTGTGGTTATTCTTTTAAAGATGCTTATACCCGTAAACTTCTTTGAATAAAACATCAGCCCGGAGCCACAGATAACAAAAGAGAGAAGAATAGCAAAAGAACCGCCATTTATGCCCCATAATCTTACAAAAAAATATGATGCCACTATGTTAACTACCCCGCTAACCGTAACTATAATAGCGCCTATTTTTGGCTTTCCGATTCCGTCAAAAAGGATTGCATCTTCGGAGGTAATTGAATTGAGTAAAAAAGCGCACAATAAAACTCTCATCGGCATAGTCCCTTCTTGGGAGTACTTCTCCCCCAACCAGTATCTCAGTATTTCGGCAGCGAAGAAACCGAGAACAAACACCATAGGAAAAACGCTAAAAAAGATATACTTTTGAGTCCTAAAAAATAAATCCTGAAGTTTCCCATATTCTTTTCCTGCATTAAAAGTGCTAAAGGTTGGATATATAACAGACCCTAATGTAGTTGGAACTAAGGTAATTTTACTGGCAATATTGAAAGGGATAATATAGTAAGTAAGCATCTTTATTGGCAAAAAAGCGCTGATAAAGGACTTTTCAATATTATAAATCAACTGCAAACCAATCTTTGATACGAGAGTATATAAACTGAACGAGAATATCTTATTAAAAGTATTTTTATTAAAAACTGGTTTAAGCGTTATATTACTATCTATCTTTTTTGTGGTTAAATATAAGAGAATAAAATTAAAAATTGCTATTAAAAAGTTCCAGATTATTACCTGCAGAAGTCCAAATCCAGAATATAGCAGGAGAACTGTCCCTGATATATTCAATATACCGTAAATTACTCTTATTGAATTTGTTATATCAAATCTCTGATAACCATTTAGCACAGAACCATATATTGAAGCGAGCATGTTTACCAGAAATCCAATTGACGCAAGTTGAAAGGCAATCATACTTACTTTTTGCAGATGTTCTGGAATGCTAAAAACATCAAGAACAAGATATTCTCCTGTTAAAAAAATTATAATAATAACAAAAAGACCTCCTGCTAAAAACACACTCAAACTTGTCTGGACAATTTTCTTAATTTCATCCCTGCTGTCATGGGCTTTATACTCCGCTACAAATTTAATGATAGCCCACCCAATCCCAAGATCTAAAAAGGAGAGATACCCGATGAAGATCATAACGATAGATATAATCCCATACTCGCTATCACCAAGTTTATGGACTACATATGGCGTTGTGATAATACCCAACCCCAACAATAAAAATTGAGACAGAAAACTTGCAATGGTATTTTTGAAAAGAATTTTTCTTGTGCTCATTTATTTTATGCTTGTTTGAGAAATTTATCAAAGAGGGAATTATTTGTCAATACAATATTATTCTGAATATTTTTTCTCTCATTTAAAATATCTTTAAATTCAACTATGATGCTGGCAAAAGCCTTCATCTGTGCCCACAGCAAATCAACTCTACCTTTTATAAAATATCCAATGATTCTTGCGGGAATAGCAACTAAAAGCATTTTGAGAATAATATCTATATTCATGGTTTTAAAAATAAACCTCATATAATTTTTATGCTGACCGAGGGCGCGCCTTGGATTGACCCTTTGAGTGAAATTCGCGGTTTGATATTCATCACTGCTCATACCAACCTTATGATACGCCCGCGCTTCAGGAACATATACTGTCCGCCATCCCCTAAGCCATGCCCTCCAGCATAAATCAACATCCTCAAAATCAATAAAGAATGTGCTATCAAATCCCCCGAGCTGAAAAAACTTATCCCGTTTCACCATCAGATTTGCAAGACACCCCCATGGAATTTCTATCTTTCTGTCAATAATTGCCGCAGAGTCCGTTAGAAACCCCGGAATATGCCCTTTGAATGGACTCGCCTTCCTCAGAACAATCCCTGCATGGAGTATTTTGTCCCCAGCCCAGTTATAATGGAGCGCATCAACAGCAAAGATATCAGGTGAGGAATCCAGTCCTTTCACAAGATGCCTGATAAAATCTGGCTCAAATCTCATATCATTATTCAGGAAGCAGAGATACTCTCCCTTAGATGCTCGCGCGCCAACATTGCAACCCTCAGCGAGTCCAAGATTTTTTTCTAACTTTATAAATTTTACCCCTTTGTATTTTCGGACCACTTCCTCACTCCTATCTAAACTCGCATTATCCACAATTATGACTTCATGTTCAGGATAATCCTGTGACAGCAAAGAATTCAGGCAATCATCAAGATGCTTTTCTCCATTGTAGTTAACTATAATAACCGATACAAAGTTCACAAAATTTTCTCTTTCAAAATTCTCACAGCATAGTTATCTTTAAATGTTAATTGTTCCGCATTTTCAATTCTGGCAACTCTCGGGCTCTGTGCTATATCACAACCAATATATGCCTGGTTTGGAAAAAATCGCCTGAGGTCGGCAAAATTCTCCTGGCATGGAACGCACAATGAGCCTACTTCAATGACTCTTCCTTTTACTGGAAAAACCCTGGATATTACCTCAACAAATAATTTTACATTTTCGCTCAATTTATTTCCTTAACCAGACAAGAGGTAAATTATATTTTATTTCTATTTTTTTAAACTCCTTACTCTTCCTTATTCCCACCCTTTTAGCCCAATCTGCCATCTTTTTTAATCCTTCTTCAAGTGCCCATTTCGGTTCATAGTCAAAATATTTTTTCAGTTTTTCATGACTGCAATAGGCATGCTTAACCTCATTCCTTTCTTTTAGATATTTAATTTTCGGGTTAACGCCCATTGCGCTGGCAACCTGAAGAGCAAGTTCATTGACTGTATATGGTTTGTCAGCGCCAATATTGAATATCTCCTTATAGGCTTTTTTATTGTGTATACTCTTAGCGATTATTGGAGCAACATCCTCAATATAACTAAATGCCCTCGTCTGTGTTCCGTCTCCAAATATTGTCATTGGTTTGCCCTGCATAATCTGGTTCATGAATATACCTATAACATTCCGGTACCTGTCTCCGATATTTTGATTCTCACCATATACATTATGCGGCCTGAAGACTACATAATTAAGTCCAAACATCTTATGCGATGCTTTTAACTCCTGTTCAACAGCAAGTTTTGATATGCCATAAGGGTCTTCTGGTACCGGTGTTAATTTTTCTGTCATAGGTAACTGGTTCTCACCGTAAACCGCAATGGACGATGTGAAGATAAAACATTTTATTTTATGATTGATAGATGCATTTATTAAATTTACACTCCCTATTAGATTATTTTCATAATTAAATTTTTTTATAAAATGGCTCAACCCCTCAGCAGCGTAAGCAGCAAGGTGAAATACATAATCAAATCTATATTTCCTGAACAATTTATTAACCAGAGTTTCATCTGTGACGCTTCCAGCAATCAACCTTGCTTTTTCAGGGACATTGGCTGTAAATCCTCCGCTCAAATCATCAAACACAATCACCTTCTCTCCTGCGTTGACAAGATGCCTTGCCACATGAGAACCAATGAATCCTGCACCACCTGTAATAAGTATCTTTGCCATTTTTTGATTATAAAATTAATACTTCTTCTTTGCAATTAAAATCATTCTGCTGTCGGTAATCTTTCATGGGGTTATCTAAATAGTATATTAAAAAAATGTTTATGGCTTTCTTATTACTACCCCTATTGCTATATGCGACGGGAAAAACACTCCTCTACCATATGTATTAAAAATTTTATGAATTAACCGAGAATACAATCTATTAATTTTTGACTTCCCTGGACACGGAAGCATATGATGACCCTGATTTATAAATTCTTTTACTTTACCAAAACCAATATACTCAAATTTATCATAGATAAGTTGATAATCTTTTTTTTCACAATATACTTCATAAAAATCTGGATTTATACGATAACAGTCCAGAGGATAATTATGCAATGGCCATACAACTGGAGTAATTATAATGGCTGTTCCACCCTTCATCAGGATATTAAATACATTATCTAAAACTCTCACTGGCTCAAATACATGCTCCAACACATTTAACACCAAAACAGAACCAAATTTTCTGTCGTCAAAATATCTTTCAATTTCCACCGCTTGTTCTTCAAAATTAACTACAAAATCTACATTCTTACTTGGTTTAATATCGGTTCCAAAGTATTCAATATCCGCAGATTTCATTAATTCTTTACAAGTGTTACCTTCATAGTCAACACCTAACTCCAAGACAGGAGATTTAATTATATCTGTGCTTAAGAGTCGTTTTATGTAATTCAAATCATCTGGAGTCATTAACATTACTCCTTATGTTTTTTAATTAAATAAGAGGGAAAAATCCTGTTCTTCATAAATTTTATCAACAATTTTTTAAGTATTCATTTCAATTATATTCTTGTATATTTTGTAGACTTCTGGCATTATTGCTTCAGGAGAATACCTTTTTTCAATTAAACTCCTTGCCTCCTCCCTTAGTTTCTTTTTCAGATTATCATCATTAATCAAATCAACAATATTATCCACCAAACAATCTAAATTACCACTGAAAAAACAATGCCTGCCATTCTCCACTTCCAATCCTTCAATCCCTTCAGAGTTAGTTACAACAGGGATACCATAAAGCATTGACTCCATCACCTTTACCTTCATACCACTTCCGCGACTCGGACAATACACCAAAACAGATGCCTTTGAAAAAAATTCCTCCGGAGATTCAACATTTCCCTTGATAATAATATCATTGCCTTTAAATTGAGAGAGTTTCTCCTCTGCGCCCCAGCCAGCAATAAGAAGTTTAGCTTCTTTAACCCGCTGTTTAACCCTTGGGAATATATCTTTAAGCAGCGTCATTGCAGCAGAATATCCAGGAGACCACAGAATAGAACCTATCATGCCAAAAATTTTATTGTTATCCTGAAAGGGGCTCATTGGATAAAGCGTATGGTCAACTGCAAGTGGTAAAGTGAAAATATTGGCTGAAGGATTAATCTCTGACACCTTGCGTTTTAACCTCTCCGTCAGAACTCTTATATTTTTATATCTGGAAAGCAATTTTCTTTCTCTCCTCAGCATTTGATGTTTTATTATCCTCTCCTTCAAATCCTTAGGCAATGAATTCTCCATATCAATGCTCATTAGATAATGAATGCTGACAATTGATCTTTTATACTCAAGCCCAAGATAACCTGCCCAGTTCGGTTCAATATGCAAAATATCATATCCTTTTTTTATCTCCCTTTCATATTCATTTATAAAATTATCTGAAAAATAGTATTTAGAGGGTACCAGAATAGATTTTACTTTCTGAAAGATATTCCTTTTCCTTTCCGGAAATGGGAAAAATCTGAGATCAACAAGCCCCTCCGGAAAAAACTTCCGCGCCTCTTCCACCTCCTTCTTATTCTCATAGGCACAGAAGCAGACAACCTTATGCCCATCCCTTGCAAGTTCCCTCAAGAGTACATAATACCATCGTGAAGGCGCCCTGCCAAAAGGATACGGAGGCTCATACAACACCACGATAACTTTCAACTTTTTCACGGATTATAGTTTATAGTTATTTAGTATAAATTTCAACTGATGCATCCAGTCTTTTAGCGCATGAGCGCCGGTGCGGGATTGTTCATTGTGGTAGTCGTGCTAAGCACGGCACCTTGGAGATAATTTTTAGTCTTTTGCCCCGATAGCCATGTGTTTTTCTTTAATAGTATCCGCAAGTTTATTAATGGACTGACAGTCTCCCTCTCTCGGTAAACCTTTAACCGTAACAGGGGCAATGAATTCCGCGTTCAGGTTCCCGAGCAATCCCTTTATCACCTCCACCATCTTGCCTCCCCATGAATAGGAGCCGATCATTGAAGCGTATCTAAACTTGGGCCTCAAAGCAGAGGTCAGAAACGCCGCGTAGACAACGCCGGGATGCGGCCCGGAAAGCACTGTTGGCGAAGCGAAAACAACCGTTGCTGCATCCACAAGGGACATGGCAAGGTCGCCCACATCAGCATTAGTCATGTTGAATATTTTTACCTTAATGCCCCGCTCAATGAGTGCATCAACAAGACAATGGACCATCTTCTCTGTGCTTCCGTACATGGATACGTAGGGAATAACAACCAGATTATTCACTTCATCCGCGACCCATTCCTGCTGCGCCTCCAGGATGAATGCCGGGTTATCATAAACAGGCCCATGGCTCGGGCCAATCATTTTCACATCCAGGCTCTTAATTCTTTCCAAATGCTTCTTTATGCTGGGTCTGAATGGCATCATAATCTCCGCATAGTAGCGTTTCGCAAGAATACGCACCTTTGTCTCATCGGTTGCAAAAAGATCGCTTGTAGCCAGGTGGGATCCCAGAAAATCGCAGGTGAAAAGAACCTTATCCTCTTTGAGATAGGTGAACATGGTCTCGGGCCAGTGCACCCATGGGGCAAATATAAACTCCAGTGTTTTATTCCCAAGGGACAAGGTCTCGCCGTCGTTTATTGTAATGAATTTATCACCCGAAATCATAAGCAGATCAACGAGCATACCTTTGCATTTGGCATTTGTAACCACCCTTGACTCAGGAAAAAGTTTCAGGATATCGGGAATTGCGCCGGAATGGTCCTGTTCAGCATGGTTGGATATTATATAATCAATTTTTTTAACTCCTGATTTCCTGAGATTATTAATGAGTTCCTTCTTCCTTGGCGGATATACTGTATCAATCAGGGCAGTCCGCTCGCTTCCGGTCACAAGGTAGGAATTATAACTTGTCCCCTCCGGAAGATGGATCAATTCATCAAAGATCATCCTGTTCCAGTCAATTGCACCTACAGAATAAATGTCTTTTTTCAATTCCCTAACGCTCATCTTTGTTACTCCATTTCAAAGACGGATTTTTCCGCACCGCATAACGGACAGACCCAGTCATCCGGCAGTTTGTCAAATGGCGTTCCCGGAGGAACACCAGCATCCGGATCACCGATTGCAGGATCGTAAACATAATCGCAAACAGAGCATTTATATTTTTCCACTATTTTTTTCGCTATATCTGTTTATATAAATAAATTTTTCAACTGGCATTCTCTCCGGCCTTGTTTTTTCCACCTCAGCCTGTTTTTCTGAAAGCAGCTGACCTGATTTATCCGAGTGTTTCCCGACAATCACAAGGGTTATAACCTTCATTTCTCCGGGGATGCCAAGAATGCTTTTAACCTTTCCTTCGTCATACCCGGCAATAGGATGAGCAACAAGACCGAGATCCGTCGCCCTCAGGATCAGGTATGCGGTTCCCATTCCAGTATCAAAAAGATAATAATCCCTTCCATCCGAAACACAATCCAATTCCTTCTTGCTGAAAACAGCTACAATCATTGAGGCTGTTGTTGCCCATTCATTGCCGCTGGAAAGGGCAGATTTCAGTTTCTTCAACATCCGAGGCTCATACACAAAGACAAATCTCCACGGCTGGTTGTTAAAGCAGGAAGGAGCAAGGCGCACACATTCCGCAATGTCCCTGACAAGATTTTCAGTAATCTCTACCGGCTCAAGCGAGCGGTATGCCCTTCTTTTATCTATTATTTTTTTAAGGTCCATAAATTCCTCCGGATGTAACCAACTATCAGTATCTAATCAGAACTGGGTAGAAAATACCAGCAAAATACAACTGTTTCAGTTTTCTAAAATCACAAAAGTCCACCCCAAGTATAGATGCATAATTCTACCAGATGCCTGCAGAATATATAATCTAT
>Ga0209321_10001772_pt1 | contig 14621 bp, 10 predicted proteins | sample Rifsed16ft4_FD_184012 | JGI IMG/M metagenome (GOLD analysis project Ga0209321, IMG submission 184012) | Soil microbial communities from Rifle, Colorado, USA - sediment 16ft 4 - CSP-I_5_4 (version 2) | ecosystem: Environmental > Terrestrial > Deep subsurface > Rock core/Sediment | place: Rifle... | reverse complement strand
GGCGTGCGGCGCCATGGTGCACCTGGGCGACGTCACGGTCTACCATTGTGGCGATACCGGCATCTTCGGCGACATGGCGCTGCTGGGGGAGATCTACCGGCCCGACGTCGCCCTCATTCCCATCGGCGACCGCTACACCATGGGGCCCGAGCTGGGGTCGCGCGCCGCCGAGCTGATCAAACCCCGGATCGCGATCCCGATCCACTACGGCACTTTCCCGCAACTGGTGCCGGACGCCACGGGCTTCACGCCCAGAGGCGTGGAGATTCGCGTCCTGCAGCCCGGCGAGACGCTGCACTGCTAAAGCGAGTTGGTGGCCTTTGACCGGCGCCGTTTGCGCTGCGCGGCAAGGATGGAGGTCGCGGCTTCGGCGTCCACCGGCTCCCGGAACAGGAAGCCTTGCGCGTGCTGGCAGCGCAGGGCCAGGAGCCGCGCGGTTTGTTCTTCCGTCTCGACGCCTTCCGCGATCACGTTGACGCCCATGTCCTCGGCCAGCGTGATGATCGTCTCGACGATGTCCCAGCCGTCCGCCTCCCCACTCTCCCCCAGGAACGACCGGTCGATCTTGAGCGTGTCCACGCTGAAGCGCTGCAGGTAGCTCAACGAAGAATACCCGGTGCCGAAATCGTCGATCTGGACCTGGATACCGACCTTCCGCAGCTCCCGGATCACCGTGACGTGCGATTCCGGCTCATCCATCAGGACGCTCTCGGTGATCTCCAGCCGGAGGTTCCGCGGCGGTAACCCGGACCGCTGGAGCACGTCGAGGATCTGGGCCAGCAGGTCCGGCTGCTGGAAATGCTTGGCGGACAGGTTGACGCTGATGGAGAGATCCGGATGGTCAGGGAACTGGTCGATCCACGCGCGGGTCTGCCGGCACGCCTGCTCCATCACCCACCCACCGATCGGGATGATCAACCCGGTTTCCTCGGCGAGGGGGATGAACTCGGCGGGAGCGATCAGGCCGCGCTCGCTGTGCTGCCAGCGGACCAGCGCTTCGAACCCGGTGACCTGTCCCGATTTGAGCACCACGATGGGTTGGTAGCGCACCCGGAATTCGTCGCGCTCCAGCGCCCGCCGCAAATCGGTTTCCATCTGCAGCTGGGCGACGGCCCGCACGTGCATCGCTTCGTCGAACATCTCGTAGCGCGCTTTGCCGCGCGCCTTGGCCCGGTACATCGCCGTGTCCGCGTCGCGCAGGAAGTACTCCGGCCGCTCATGGCCGGCCGTGCTGAGCGCGATCCCGATGCTGGCGCTGGTGAAGACCTCGTGGCCGCCGAACGCGAACGGCTCTTTGAGGTCCGCCTGGATCCGCTCGGCGACGCGGGTCGCGTCGTTGACGCCGCGTATGTCTTCCAGCAGGATGGTGAACTCGTCGCCCCCCAGGCGGGCGACCACGTCGCCCGGCCGGACACACCCCTTGAGCCGGAGCGAAATCGCCGCCAGGAGCTGGTCGCCCACGCCGTGGCCCAGGCTGTCGTTGACCAGCTTGAACCGGTCCAGGTCCACGAACAACACCGCGAACAGATAGTCGCTGCGGCGGCGCGTCCGCTTGATGGCCCGGTCCAGCAACGTCATGAACAACGCCCGATTGGGCAGGTTGGACAGCGGGTCGTGCAGCGCGTCGTGGATGAGCTGCTCTTCCGCTTTCTTCCGGTCACTGATGTCGGTGAGCGATCCGGCCAGCCGATAGGCCTCGCCCCGCTCGTCGCGCACCGCCAGCCCCCGCACCAACACCCACACGAACGTGCCGTCCTGGTGCAGCAGGCGGTGCTCGCTCTCGAGGTGCGGGCTGCGCGCCTCCAGATGGGTCGCCAGCTCCACCCTGACCCGCGCCACGTCCTCCGGGTGAATCCGCTTGAGCCACTCCTCCGGGACCTGCCCCATTTCGGCTTCGCCGTAGCCCAGGATCCCCTTCCACCGGGGCGAGAAGTACGCGACGCCGCTCCGGAGATTCCAGTCCCAGATCCCGTCGCTGGCGCCGCTCGCCGCCAGCGCGTAGCGCTCTTCGCTCTCCCGCAACGCCTCCTCGGCAGCCTGGCGCTGCGTGATGTCCTCGCAGGCGGTGACCACGCCCACGATCTCGCCGTCCCGGTCCCGGACCACGTCGGACATCAGGTGGCACGGAAACACCGATCCGTCCTTGCGGGCGTTGGTGGTCTCGCGCCGCCAGCTCGTCATCCGCATCAGGTCCTCGCGGTTGAGCGGCTTCCCCGCCGCGCCCGGCGCGAAGACCCGAGCGTCCTGCCCCATCAACTCCTGGACCGCATACCCGTGCATCTTGGCGTCGGCGGGATTGGTGTAGAGGATGCGACCATCGGTATCCGTGATGGTGACCCCCAGCTGCATGGTCTCGACGGCTTTCTCGAGACCCAGCATCTGGCCGCTGTCACCGGGGGCCGGACGTGACCCTCCCTGGAGCCGGCGCCCCTGGAGCGTGGCTAGACACCACCCCAGGACGCCGGCCAGGACCAGGCCGGAGATGATGAAAAGTGCGGTCACGGACTACCGGAAAAGTGTGGACCCAGCGCAACAACCTGACAAAACGTGTCCCCCAAATGACCTGGGCGCCAGGTCCACCTGGGCGGTGGGGAATGATAGGCCTGGTAACGCCGGCCCGCTGTGACGTATGTCGCTATGCCAGCTACTGTTACGCCTCGGGCCGGGGAAGTCGGTGGATCGCCCGGGGGCCGTTCACGCCCGTGCTCAACCGATTCCCAGGAACCGGTTTACGGCGTTGAGGACGGCGAGGGCGGCGGCGCGGGTGGGATCAGGGTCAATGAGGCAGAACCCCATAAGCTCCCTCCGCTGCCCGATATACAGGGCCGAGACTTGAACGAAGACCGTGCGCTTTCCGAAGGCCTCGGTGATGGTCGCACCGGTCACGTCGAGCTGATCACCCTTGCCGCAGACGGCCGTTTGGATCGCGTTGGCGGCCGCCTGGGCGGCGAGGCGGAGCCGCTCGGCATCGGCGCACCCACCCTCCGCTTTTCCGACGTGGGCGGTGCCATCCTGGTGCAGCAGTTCCACTTCGCTGCGGCACCGGTCCTCGGACAACTGCTCCACCTCGGCGGAGATGAACTTGACGAGACGCGGCGGACGATTGGCCATGGCCGAGGACCCGAAGAAGAGGCCACTGAAGAGGCAGCCTGGGGCGCCCAGCGTCAAGCGCGGCGGGAAGGACAGGCCCGGCAGGACTCGAACCTGCAACCCCCGGTTTTGGAGACCGGTGCTCTACCAATTGAGCTACGGACCTATGAAGCGTCCGGGCGATCAGTGGCGCTGGGGGTCGGCGGTCTGTGACCGCCCGTCCGCCTGCCCGCCTGTCCGACCGCCCAGGGTGGCTGAGGGGAATTGAACCCCCAACCTCCGGAGCCACAGTCCGGCGCTCTAACCGATTGAGCTACAGCCACCACGGCGCCGGTGCTACCCGGCTTGCGCGTTGGAACGTACCAACCGCAGGCCCCGCCGGTCAACCGAGCGAGGACGCCCTTCGTAACCTTCTGCGCCTCGCGGTCATCCAACCGGCGACACCGCCTGAAACAGGCCGGATGGGCCGCCCGTAGGAGACCGTGGACCTTGCATCCATAGCCGAGACTCAGCCCGTGACCTCACCCACCAAGCTCTTGATCACCCTGCTCGGCGTCCCAGCCGCCCTCGTCGCGCAGCAGAACTCGACCCAGCTCAACCTGCCCGCCCCGGCCCCCGTGGCGACCGCCGTGCGGGCGCTCCCGGGAGCCCCGGTGGTGGACGGCCGGCTGGACGACCCGGTCTGGCAGACCGCGACGCCGATCACGGATTTCACGCAACGCGATCCCCACGAGGGCCAGCCCGGCACCGAGCGCACCGAGGCACGGGTCGCCTACACGGACGACGCGCTCTACGTGGTCATCCGGGCCTGGGATTCCCACCCGGAGGCGATCGTGGCCCAGCTCACCCGGCGAGACGAGGAGTCGCCCTCGGACTGGGTGGCGGTGGGCATCGACTCGTACCATGACCGCCGCACCGCGTTCGTGTTCTTCGTCAACCCGGCTGGGGTCAAGCTGGACAAGTTCGTCTTCGACGATAGCAACGAGGACGACTCGTGGGACGCCGTCTGGGAGGTGGCGACCACCCGCGACGCTCAAGGTTGGACGGCGGAGTTCCGCATCCCGTTCAGTCAGCTGCGCTTCCCCAAGCGCGCCGAGCATCAGTTCGGGTTCAACGTCTACCGCAAGATCGCGCGGCTCAACGAGGAGCAGTTCTGGCGGCTGCCGCCCAAGAACCAGTCGGGCATGGTGTCGCGATTCGGGGACCTGGTCGGCATCGAACGGATCGCCCCGCCGCGGCGCGCCGAGTTGTTGCCCTATGCCGCGGCCGGCGCCACCTTCGAGCCCGAGGAGGTCGGCAACCCCTTCCGCACCGGGAGCGAGGGGCGCGGGCGGGCCGGCGCCGACCTCCGGGTGGGCGTGACCTCCAATCTTACGCTCTCGGCCACGATCAACCCGGACTTCGGCCAGGTCGAAGCCGACCCCGCGGTGGTGAACCTCACGGCGTTCGAGTCGTTCTTCCCCGAGAAGCGGCCCTTCTTCAATGAGGGGCTGGACGTCTTTCGCTTCCCCATCGCGCTGGGCGACGGGGACGACGCCAACGAGCAGCTGTTCTACACCCGGCGCATCGGCCGCTCGCCGCACGGAAGCCCGGACGACCGCGGCGGGTACGCGGAAGACGTCACGGAGACCACGATCCTCGGCGCGGCCAAGCTGTCAGGAAAGACGCCCAGCGGGTGGACCGTCGGGCTGCTGGGTGCGCTCGCGGCCGAGGAGCGCGCGGACGTGGTGGACGCGGCCGGGGCGCGATTCAGCGACCCGGTCGAGCCGCGGTCGGTCTACGGCGTGGGGCGTCTGGCCCGCGACTTCCGCAACGGGCTCACCCAGATCGGCGTGTTCGGCACGGCCGTGGATCGGGCCCTGCCGGCCGCACTGACCGATCTCCGAGGCTCGGCGTACGCCGGAGGCCTCAAGTGGAGCCACCGCTTTCGCCACGACACCTACTCACTCAACGGCTGGCTGGTGGGAACCAGGGTGCTGGGGTCGCCCGAGGCCATCGACGCGACCCAGCGTTCGTCCGCGCGGTATTTCCAACGCCCGGACCACGATTACGTGACCTACGACCCGGCCCGGGCGTCGCTCTCCGGATTCGCGGGTCAGTTCATCTTCAACAAGCACGCGGGCGGCAACTGGCGCTTCGGGTTCGGCGTGGACACGCGCTCGCCCGGGTTCGAGGTCAATGACATCGGCTACCAGCGAGAAGCCGACCGCACCATCCAATTCACCTGGATCAACCGCCGCTGGCTGCAGCCGGGCAAGCTGTTCCGGCGGTTCAACCTCAACTTCAACCAGTGGACCGGGTGGAGCTATGGTTGGGACCGCCTCGCCGTGGGCGGGAACCTGAATCTCAACTACACGCTGCTCAACTACTGGGGCGGCTACTTCGGCATCAATCGCGAATTCGAAGGCCTGAGCACCGGTGCGCTGCGTGGCGGCCCCGCGTTGGTCCGGCCCGGCGGCATCAACGGCTGGGGCGGCTTCTACAGTGACGAACGGAAGGCCTTCCGCGTGGGCCTGAACGGCAGCTTCTGGCGGGGCGACGAGAATGCCGGTTGGTATTACGGGTTCGGGCCGGACGTCGCCTGGCGTCCCGCTACCAACGTGGACCTGAGCCTCTCACCATCGCTGTCACGTAACATCGATCGCTGGCAGTACCTCGACACCGAGGACGCGCTGGGGAGCACGCACTACCTGTTCGGCGAGCTGGAGCAGACCACCGTCAACATGACCGTCCGCGGCAACGTCACGTTCACGCCCGAGCTGTCCCTGCAGCTGTACGCGCAACCATTCGTCGCGTCCGGCGACTTCACGGCGTTCAAACGGGTGTCCGACCCCCGGGCCGGGCGCTTCGCGGATCGCTTCGACGTCTTTGGGGCGGACCGCTTGATGGTCCAGGACGGCGAGGTGGGCGTAGACCTCGACCGCAATGGCCAGGTGGACATCGACCTCGGCAATCCCGACTTCTCGTATCTGTCGTTCCGTTCGAACGTGGTGCTGCGGTGGGAGTATCTACTGGGCTCCACGCTCTTCCTGGTGTGGCAGCACGGGCGGAGCTATGACGACCACGACGGGACCTTCCACCTGGGCTCCAGCCTGGACCAGCTTCTCCGGTCCGATGCCCGCAATACCTTCGTGGTGAAGTTGAATTACTGGCTCAGCCTGTAAACGAGGTTATCGGTTGTCAGTTATCGGTTATCGGTGGTCGCGTGCCCGACAACGCAAACCGAGAACCGACAACCGATAACCGACAACAGCTTCAGCGGACTTTCGCTTTGGCTTGATTCGCCACCGCCTGAATCGCAGCCTGCACCGCCGCTTCATCCGCAAGATAGAAGTGGCGAAGCGGCGTCAGATCGTCGTTCAGCTCGTACACCAGGGGAATCCCGGTGGGGATGTTGAGCTCCACGATCTCGGACTCAGGGACGTCATCCAAGTACTTGACCAGCGCCCGGATCGAGTTCCCGTGGGCTGACACCAGGATGCGCTCACCGCGCCGGACCGCGGGCGCGATCGTCTGGTGCCAGTAGGGAAGGAAGCGGGCCACCGTGTCCTTGAGCGCCTCGGTGACCGGAATCTCGCCGGGCTTGAGCCCGGCGTAGCGCGGATCGTTGCCGGGGCAGCGCGGGTCGTCCCGCGTGAGGGCCGGGGGCGGGACGTCGTAACTGCGGCGCCACAGCTTCACCTGCGCCTCGCCGTGCCGCTCCGCCATCTCCGCCTTGTTGAGCCCCTGAAGCGCGCCGTACATCCGCTCGTTGAGCCGCCAGCTGAGATGGACGGGGATCCACATCAGGTCCATCTCTTCGAGCACGATCCACAGCGTCTTGATGGCGCGGCTCAAGACCGACGTGTACGCCACGTCGAAGACATAGCCTTCCGCCTTGAGGCGCCGGCCGGCCGTCACGGCCTCGGCCACGCCCTTCTCGGACAGGCCTACGTCGGTCCAGCCGGTGAACCGGTTCTCTCTATTCCACACGCTCTCGCCGTGGCGGAGCAACACGATGCGCTTCGACATCACAACCTCGGGTGTCTCGTCGGACGGGCGAAAGCTAACGGCGGGGCGCGGTGGAGAGAAACGCTCCTCTAGAAGCTCGGCGGCAGCCGCTTGACGTCGCGCGACCCGTGCAAGACCCCGAGCCCCACCCCGGCCCCGAAAATCAGCGCGGTACCGGCGCCGAGCACGGGCAGCAGCCACACCACGGGGGCGGCGGCGAGGGCCGCCACTGCGCCGGCGACCACCGGGGCCGAGGGTTGGTGCGCCGCATCCACGAAGCGCAGCCGCTGCCGCACGAACTGACGCGATTTCACGTATCCCGCGACGGTCCCCACCCCTGCCGCGGCCAGCATGATGAGCTCGAACATGTGGACCTCCCTACCAGGGACGACGGGCGAGGAGGGGACCGAGTTTCACGGACGCTACCTCCGGCTCAGCTCGTCGTACAGGTATCCCACGAACCGCTCGACATTGCCGCCCCACTTCGCGTCGAACCCGGCCGTGGGCTTCTCGGCCAGAACCTGCTCCCGGGTCTTGCCCTGCGCGACCAGTTGCTGCACCCGATCCCGCACCGCCGCCACCATGTCGCGGAAGGCTCGCAGCTCCGCCTGGTTGGACAGCGGGCCATGCCCGGGGATCACCTTGGTCTGGTCGTCGATCATGCCGAGCACGAGGTCCGCGGCCGCCAGCACGCCGTTGACCGATCCTCCGCTCCCGAGATCGATGAACGGATACGTGCGGCTGGTGTACGTGTCACCCATGTGCACCACGTTCGCCTTGCGGAAGCGAACGATCACGTCGCCGTCGGTGTGGGCGTTCTTGACGTGCACCGTGTGCAGCTCGTCGTCATTGAGATAGAAGGTCACGGCTTCGGTGAAGGTGACCACCGGTAGCGCGGCTTTGGGCGCCGCCGGGTAGGTCTGGTTGAACGCCGCCATGAACTGGTCCACGCTGAGACGCCGGCGCACGTTCTCGTGGGCCACGATGATCGCGCCCGCCTTGCCCCAGTTCTCGTTCCCGCCCGTGTGGTCGCCGTGCCAGTGCGTGTTGAGCACGAACCGAAACGGCCCGTTGCTGAAGGTGCGGACGGCCGCTTCGATCTTGGGCGTCAGCGGGGCGTACTGGTCGTCGATCAGGAACACGCCGTCCGGCCCGGACGACACGCCGATGTTGCCGCCCCGGCCCGTCAACATGTGCACCCCCGCGGCCACCGGCACCGCCTGGACCTGCACCGTGTCGAAGCCCTGTTGCGCCGGCGCCGGGGCGCTCCAGAGTGCGCCCAGCGCGATCAGCAGAGGGACCACTACCGAACGTCGTGCCATGCGACCTCCCCAGGGATCAGTGAGTGCCCGTCATACAGGCCACCGCTCGCCGTGCCAGCACATGTCCCAGAACTGCCACTCATAGCGGCTGGACAGGACAAACAGGTCTATCAGCCGCTGCCGCTTCTCGCCAGTCGCCGCCGCGCCCAGCCGGTTCATCTCGCCCTTGAGCCACTCGGCCGCCTCCGCGAACTCGGGCGAGGCGTACTGCGCGATCCAGTCCGCGTACCGCTGATCCGCGGGCGGATTCCCTCGCCGCAGCTCCTGCGCGAGGCACACGTACCCCCAGGCACAGGGCAGCAGGGCCGCCACCAGGTCCGCCATGTCCCCGTCGGCCGCGGTGCGAAGCAGGAAGTCGGTGTAGGCCCGGTTGGTGGGCCACATCTCCTGGCGCTCCAGCTCCGCGGCGGAGATGCCGAAGCGCTCGGCATACGCGCGGTGGAGCGCCATTTCGGTGTTGAGCGTCAGGTTGAGCACCGCGGCGTACCACGACATGGATTCCAGCCGATCCGCCTTGGCCACCGCCCACGCGAACAGGCGCGCGAAATCCTTGAGATAGAGGTAGTCCTGCAACACCCACCGCTTGAAGCGCTCGATCTCCAGCGATCCATCGGCGATCCCGCGCACGAACGGGTGTGCGAGCTGGGCATCCCAGATGGGCTTAGCGGCGGCGAGTTGCTCGTCAGTGAGGCTCATGACTCAGATGCGCCTGCTTCACTGCAGCAGCGGCGGCCGAGGCGGCAGGAGCGGGCCGGTTCTCCCACCTCTGCCGCCGTCAGCCCACACCTGGCCATCCCTCCCCCGTGGCCGCCATCTCCCAAAAGGCGATCTCGTACTTGGTGGTGAGCTCGAAATACTCGGCCATGCGCGCACGCTCGGCCGGGCCCGCCTCCGCGGCCAGCGCGTTCAGCTCCCCTTCCAGGTATTGGACGTACCCCGCGAAGGCATCGCCGGCCCAATTCTCCACGAACGGATACCACCTGGACGTTTTCGCGAGGCCCCGCTTCACCACGCTCCAGGAGTCGTAGTAGGCCTTCTCCGCCGTGTACAGCACCGTGTACGCCTCGGCGTACGATCCACGATAGGCCGTGGCGAGCAGGAACTGGATGTAGGCGTGGTTGGTGAAGGACGGCGGCGCCCCCCGCAGGTTCACGCCCACGGCCTGCGCTCGCTCCTCGAAGAGCTTGAGTTCCTTGAACAGCGCGGTGATGACGCCGGCCAACGACTCCCAGTGCCGGGCCGGCGCTTTGGGGATTACGCCCGCGATGAAGGGGATCGCGGCCTCCACAAACAAGTAGTCCTGGCGCATCCACACGGCGAACCGGTCGTCCGAGATCTTGCCGTCCCGGGTCTCGAGCAAGAATCGGTGCGACAGCATCTGGTCCCAGAGCGGCTTGATACGCGCCAGTTGCTCGGCGGCGAAGTCCATCTCATCACCTCCCGCCCCATGATAACCCTGACTCCAGGCGAGCGGAACTTGAAAACGTCGCGGATGACCGGTTTCTTTCGCCTCCATGCCTTCCTTGACCGAGCTGGACGCCGCGGCCGCGACGGTCCACGCCGTCCTTCCTCCCACGCCGCAGATCTCGTGGCCGCTCCTGTCGCAACGTGCCGGCGCCGAGGTGTGGGTAAAACACGAGAACCATACACCCATCGGCGCGTTCAAGGTGCGCGGCGGATTGGTGTACCTGGCTGAGCTCAAGCGGGTCGAGCCCAACGTGACCGGCGTCATCAGCGCCACCCGCGGCAATCACGGTCAGAGCCTGGCCTTCGCCGCGAGGCGCCTGGGACTCCGCGCGACGCTGGTGGTCCCCCACGGCAACAGCGTGGAAAAGAACCTCGCCATGCGGGCGATGGGCGGCGAGCTGGTTGAATACGGGAAGGATTTCGACGAGGCCTACGGGAGCGCCCGGCAGCTGGCCGAGGAGCGCCGGCTCCACATGGTCCTCGCCTTCCATCCCTGGCTGGTGCTGGGTGTGGCGACGTACGCGCTGGAGCTGTTCCGGGCCGTGCCGGACCTCGACACGGTCTACGTACCCATCGGCCAGGGATCAGGGATTTGCGGGACCATGGCCGCGCGCGACGCCCTCAACCTGCGGACCAGGATCGTGGGCGTCGTGGCGCAGAACGCCCCGGCCTACGCGCTCTCGCTCGCCCGCGGCGAGCCGGTGGCGACTGATTCAGCCACCACCATCGCCGACGGCGTCGCCTGCCGCATCCCCGATCCCATGGCCTTCGAGCTGATTCGAAACGGGGTGGACCGCATTGTGACCGTCTCGGAAGTCGAGATCCGGGCGGCCATGCGCCACTATTTCACCGACACCCACAACGTCGCGGAGGGTGCCGGGGCCGCACCGCTGGCCGCGTTGCTCCAGGAGCGAGACCGGATGCGGGGCAAGAGAATCGGGCTGATACTGTCAGGCGGGAACCTCGACCGGGAAGTGTACTCGTCGGTCCTCGCTGAGGCCGACCGGCGGCGCGGGCTCTAGCCGCTCGGTCCGGCCCGCCGTAACGTATTCCGGTCTAAGCGCCGGAGGTCCTTCCGCTTCATGGCCGAACTCGGGTCGTTCGATCGTCTGAGGGCTGCCCTGGCGGACCGCTACCGCATCGAGCGTGAACTCGGCAGCGGAGGCATGGCTACTGTCTACCTCGCCGAGGACCTCAAGCACCACCGCCAGGTCGCGATCAAGGTTCTGAAGCCCGAGCTCGCGGCCCTGCTGGGCCCGGAGCGGTTCCTGCGGGAGATCGAGATCGCAGCTGGACTCACCCACCCCCATATCCTCCCGCTACACGACTCGGGCAAGGCCGCCGGGTTTCTCTACTTCGTCATGCCCCGGATGGAGGGCGAGTCGCTGCGACAGCGCCTGGACCGGGAGCCGCGGCTGTCGGTTGAGGAGGCCATCGCCATCACCACCGCGGTGGCCAGCGCGTTGGACTCCGCCCACCGGCACGGCGTGATCCACCGCGACATCAAGCCGGAGAACATCCTCCTGCAAGACGGCGAGCCGATGATTGGGGATTTCGGGATCGCCTTTGCGGTCAACGCCGCCGCCGGCGTTGACCGGCTGACCGATACCGGCATCTCGTTGGGCACGCCGTACTACATGAGCCCGGAGCAGGCCACCGGAGCGCGGGTCATCGACGGGCGTTCGGATACTTACTCATTGGGCTGCGTGCTGTATGAGATGCTGACCGGCCGCCCGCCGACCGAAGGATCCACGCTGCCGGAAGTCCTGGCGGCCAAGGCGATGGGACGGATCACGCCGCTTCGGGACCTCCGGCCCGACCTGCCTGATCGTTTACAGCGCGCGGTGGAGAAAGCCCTGGCGCCGGCTCCGGAGGGGCGGTTCGGGACGGCGGGCGAGTTCGGGGCGGAAGTCGCGCGCGTCATCCCGGATTTGGCCGACGTGGGGCGGCGCCGGATCCGCCGCCGAGTCGCCGCAGTCGCCGCGGGTGTCGTACTGGTCGGGGCGATCGCCGCCGCGAAGCTCTACGCCGACCGGGAGTGGGAACGCTGGGCGCGGACCACGGCGCTGGCGGAAATGCAGCGGCTGGTCAACGCCGACCGGATGGATTCAATGTACGCCCTCGGCGTCCGAGTAGCGTCCCTGATCCCGAACGACAGCGAGTTCGTGCGGGTGTGGCGGACCATGGCATTCCCGACGGCCATCCGGACGGACCCTCCCGGCGCCAAGGTGTTCCGCCGGCCATACGATGACGCGGATACCAGCTCGCTGTATCTGGGAACGACGCCGCTGGACAGCCTGCCGCTCCCGTGGTTCGGTTCGCGGTTGCGGCTGGAGCACGCTGGCTATCACACGCAGGACGTCGTGGCGGTGGCCTTCGGCCCGACGATCACCGTCGGCGGCTCGCTTCTGGCCGAGCGCACCATCACGTTGGATCCCCTGGAGGCGGCTCCGGAGGGTATGGTGCGGGTGGCGGGGTTTGCTCTGCCACAGACCCAGCTGAATCTGCCGGAGCCCATGGCGGTGGGCGACTTCTGGCTGGGCCGCTACGAAGTTACCAATCGCCAGTATCGGGAGTTCGTGGACGCCGGCGGCTACCAGAAACGTGAGTATTGGTCGGAACGCCTGGTTCGGAATGGGGGAGAAGTCTCCTGGGAAGAGGCGATGCGGTTATTCGTGGATCGCACCGGCCAGCCCGGTCCCAGCACCTGGCAGGCGGGGTCGTATCCCGAGGCCCAAGACGACTACCCGGTTGGGGGCGTGAGCTGGTACGAGGCGGCGGCCTACGCGCGGTTCGCCGGCAAGCGGCTCCCAACTTATTGGCACTGGCGGCAAGGGCTCCCCGCCGGGTTGCTCTACCTGGCAGCGCCGCGCAGCAACATTGCGCGCACCGGAGGGCCGGCCCCGGTCGGTTCGTACAAAGGACTCGGCGCATTCGGGACCTTTGACCAGTCTGGCAACGTCAGGGAGTGGGTGTACAACGAGCGGACCGGCGAACGCCTGATCATGGGCGGTGGGTGGAACGACCCGGACTGGGTTACGCTCAACCCGGTGACGGCCTCGGCGTGGGATCGCTCCGCCATCAACGGATTCCGATTAGCCCGCTACCTGGAAGACACCCCGGCGCTGAGTAAAGCCCACGAACCGGTGCCCGCAAGGCCTCCGTGGCGGGAGTACCGAGCTGAAAGGCCGGCCGGCCCACGAGAGGTCGAGATCTTCAAACGGTTGTTCAGCTACGATGCCCAGCCGCTGGAGCAGCAGGTGGAACGCTCCGACAGCACACGGGACTGGATCCGGGAGCGGGTCAGCTTTGCCGCCGCCTACGGCTCCGGGCGGATGGCCGCCTACCTGTATCTGCCCCGCCGCGGCCGGCCGCCATACCAAGCGGTGATGTATTGGCCGGGGAGCTTCGCCCTGAATAATCGACACATAGACCAGCTGCCTGAGCGGCTCCATGATTTCTTCGTCACAGCGGGGAGGGTGGTCATCTTGCCGCTCTACCTGGGCACGTTCGACCGCGACGACGAACGGTTCAGCCTAGCCGACGGAGCGCTGCCTCCTGCGACCGGGAGCGGTCGCCGGGACCTGGTGATCCAGTGGGTCAAAGACTTCCGGCGCACCATTGACTACCTGGCGACGCGCCCCGATATCGACGCCACTCGACTAGGGTTTTTCGGAAGCAGCTGGGGAGGGATCCATTGGCCCATCGTGCTCGCGGTGGAGCCCCGCATCACAGCAGGCATCTCGCATGTGGGAGGCCTGGACAACGTCCGCTGGCTGCCGGAGATCGATCCGTTCAACTTTCTGAGCGCGGTGCGAACACCGATCCTGATGCTGGCCAGCCGTTACGACCCTCGGTTTCCCTTCGAACCGTCCCAGAAGCCGATGTTCGATCTGGTGGGAACGCCTCCGGAGGACAAGGCGCTGTTCGTGTACGATGCGGGGTCCCACTTCATGCCGATGGACCTCGTGGCTCGGGAGTCGCTGGCCTGGCTGGACCGGTACCTGGGTCCGGTGAGGTTTGCTCCGTAGCGGGGCCCATAGCCAACCCTCGAGGTATCTCCCCGAGACAGCGCGATCACGGCCGCACGCCTCTCACGTCTCACTTCGCGGTCCCCGCCGAGGGCCCCGCGCCTTGGTGTTCGAACACCACGTCTACCGGAATCCCTGCCCGGCTCAGTCGGTCCAGGTCGGCTCGGAGCGCCGGACTCACCACGCCCTTCTCCGCCAGCAACCGACCTGCGCCGTCGTAGTCACCGTCGCCCTGGAGCGTAAGGATCAGCTCGGCCACGGTGCGCACCGCCTCGGGCATGCGGTCGAGATGCACCCAATACGTCCCGTTGGTGCTGTCGCGGGTCACCGCCCCCAGCTCCTGAAGCAAGGCGAACTGCACCATGTTGGCCCGCCCGTGCGCGTCGGTGGCGCCGAAGCGGACCGAACGCAGGATGGACGCCACGAAGCTCACGTAGTTGTCATCCAGCGAGCCGTCGGTCAGCGCGCCCCGGTCTCGCAGCTGGCTCACCATGTAGAGCCCCAGGACGTCCGCCTTCCCCTCCTCCAACGCGGAGGCGTGCTCCTTGAGGGCCTCGCGGACCGTGCCCTTCCCCATCACGGTGCGCTTGATGCCCAGCCCGTGGGCCACCTCGTGGAACATGACGTTCTGGAAGAAGGCGTCGAAGGTGATCCGGGCTCGTTGATCTTCCGCTATCAGGACGTTGGCCATGGGGACCAGGATCTTCTCGAACTTGGCCCG
>Ga0209321_10001761_pt1 | contig 14687 bp, 11 predicted proteins | sample Rifsed16ft4_FD_184012 | JGI IMG/M metagenome (GOLD analysis project Ga0209321, IMG submission 184012) | Soil microbial communities from Rifle, Colorado, USA - sediment 16ft 4 - CSP-I_5_4 (version 2) | ecosystem: Environmental > Terrestrial > Deep subsurface > Rock core/Sediment | place: Rifle... | reverse complement strand
AAAAATCCCGTAGGCACTGTCTATATAGCGGTCTGCGACGGCAAAAAAGTATCCGTAAAAAAACTCCTTTTAAAAGGAGAAAGAGCAATGATAAAGAAAAAGGCCGCGATATCGGCGCTCAGCGCCGTTTTGGGGCTTATCTCCTGAAAGATTTAAGAATTGGAAAAGATACGGACATTTGTGGCGATAGAGCTGCCGGATGAGTTGAAAAAAAGGCTGGAAATGCTTCAGGAGGAACTTAAGAAAGATTCCGGCAAGGCCTCCAAAATCTCATGGGCAAAGCCGGAAACAATACACCTTACGCTTAAATTCCTCGGCCCCGTAGAGAACCAACGCCTTGAGGAGATTTCAAAGGCCCTTAAAAAAGCAACGCGTGATATTGAAAAATTTACGGTCAAAACCCGGGGGGTCGGGGGTTTCCCGAACCTTAAAAATCCGAGGGTTGTCTGGGTTGGAATGGATGGAAGCGAGTATCTTAAAAAACTTTACGGAAACATAGAGGAATGCATGGAATCCGCGGGGTTTGAAAGGGAAAAAAGGGAGTTCCACCCCCACCTTACCCTTTGCAGGGTTAAAAACCCGAAAGACGGGAAAATGCTCTCTGAAAGGATAGAAAAGTTAAGGACGGATATATCCATGGATTTCCAGGCGGACAGTGTCGTATTTTTTAAAAGCGAACTGAAAAAAGGAGGCGCCGTGCATACGGAGCTTACGCGCGCAGCCTTTAAAAATTGAACCCGGCAAAAGGAGGTTTAAGAGAAAAAAATGTCAACGCATCCTACATCAAACAAGGGTAAAGCAATAGAACTCGCAATAAGCCAGATAGAGAAGCAATTCGGCAAGGGCGCCATAATGCGCCTCGGAAAAGAAACCCCACCCCAGGATATACCAGTTATCTCAACCGGCTCCCCTGCCCTGGATATCGCGCTCGGGGTAGGCGGGGTGCCCAAGGGAAGGGTTATTGAGATATTCGGCCCCGAGTCTTCCGGTAAAACCACCCTTACGCTCCACATAATCGCAGAGGCGCAGAAAGAAAAAGGGACCGCGGCGTTCATTGACGCCGAACACGCCCTTGATATAGAATATGCGAAAAAACTCGGCGTAAATCCCGACGAACTCCTCCTCTCCCAGCCCGATACCGGCGAGCAGGCCCTTGAGATAGCCGACATGCTGATAAGAAGCGGGGCAATCGACCTTATTGTAATAGATTCGGTTGCCGCGCTTGTTCCGAAGGCCGAGATAGAAGGCGAGATGGGCGATGCGCACATGGGGCTTCAGGCGCGCCTCATGAGCCAGGCCTTAAGAAAACTTACGGCCACAATCAGCAAAAGCAAGACCTGCATGATATTCATAAACCAGCTAAGGCACAAGATAGGGGTTTTCTTCGGAAATCCGGAGACAACAACCGGGGGAAATGCCCTTAAGTTTTACGCGAGCGTAAGGATGGATATCCGCAAGATCGGGCAGATAAAATCAGGGGAAGATGTTATAGGCAACCGCGTCCGCGTAAAGGTCGTCAAAAACAAACTCGCGCCACCGTTCCGGGACGCTGAATTTGACATGCTGTTTGCCCACGGCATATCAAAGGAGGGGGACCTTATTGACCTCGGCGTTAAGGCGAACCTGCTGGAAAAAAGCGGCTCGTGGTTTACCTATAACGGCGAGCGTATCGGCCAGGGGAAAGAATCTGCCAGAAGTTACCTCGTTTCCAATCCTGAAAAAGCCCGCGAGATAAGGGAAAAATTAGACAAACAATTCGGCATAAAAAAGAAGGAGTAGTATTATGGCAGGCATAGACCTGAGCGCTATCTTAAACCTTGCGGTCAAAGAGCAGGCCTCCGATGTCCACCTTAAGGCAGGGCTCCCCCCGATACTCAGGATATACGGCAAACTCGTACCCGTAAAGAACCATCCGAGGCTTACCCCCGATGATACGTCCCAGTGCTCGCTCCGGCTTATGAACGACACTCAGAAGGAAACCTTCAGGATGCAGCACCAGGTTGACATTGCCTACAGTGTGCCGGGACTTGGCAGATTCAGGGTAAATGTATTTCAGCAAAGAGGCGCCATGGGGGTGGTCTTAAGGGTAATCCCCATGGTAATCAAGGGCTTTATTGAACTAAATCTTCCCAAGGTTCTTGAGAAACTGGCAATGGAACAGCGGGGGCTGATACTTGTGACAGGCGTCACGGGCAGCGGAAAATCCACAACCCTTGCGGCCATGGTTGAGTATATAAACACTAGCCGCTCCTGCAATATGATAACCATTGAAGACCCGATAGAGTTCCTCCACAAGGATAAAAAAAGCATAATAAACCAGCGCGAGATAAACGTTGACGCCAATACCTTTGCGGGGGCGCTCAGGGGGGCATTGAGACAGGACCCCGATGTGATAATGGTTGGGGAGATGAGGGACATGGAAACAATTGAGATAGCCCTTACGGCGGCCGAAACCGGGCATCTTGTGCTTTCCACCCTCCACACCATAGATGCGATGGAAACAGTAAACAGGATTGTCTCCGTATTCCCCCCCTACCAGCAAAAGCAGATAAGGATTCAGCTTGCGAGCGTTTTAAAAGGGGTCGCATCGCAAAGGCTTATGCCGACAAAAGACGGCAAGGGCAGGGTCCCCGCGGTTGAGGTCCTCATCTCCACGGGAAGGATAAGGGAATGCATAGAGGATAAGGAGAAAACCAAGGAAATCCCCGATGCCATATCAAAGGGATTTACAACCTACGGGATGCAGACCTTTGACCAGTCTCTTATGGAACTTCTGAACCAGGGGCTGATTTCTTACGATGAGGCCCTGAGGCAGGCATCAAATCCAGCCGACTTCACACTCAAGTGGAAGGGAGTGACCGCCACAAGCGATGAGGGCTGGAAGGAATTCGAGGGCGGAGAAGAACCGAAGAAAGGGCCGGGGGTTGAACGCTTTTAGATGGGGAGAAAACGCGAAAAAACCGTAACCGCTCCCGGGGGAAGCGCAAAGGAAAAAGCGCTGAGACTCCTCGCATTGCGGCAGCGGACGGTAAACGAACTGAGAGAAAAACTTTTAGATAAGGGCTACCCCGCCCCGGAGGTGGATAACACGATAAGCAATCTTACCGAGCGCGGCTATCTAAATGACGAACTCTTTACCAGAGGCTTTATTCAATCCAGGATTGTAGACAGGAGATGGGGCCGGATAAAGATAGCGTTTGAACTCGGGAAAAAGGGCGTAGCGCGGGAGACGATAGAAAGCATACTGAACGAATTTGAGGGTTCGCTCGAGGTCCGCGGCGCAAAAGAGGCGCTCGAAAAATGGGCAAAGAAAAACAATCTGAAACCTCCCCTTAAAAAAGACACACTGCAGAGGGCGATGAGACACCTGATGGGAAGGGGATTTCCTTTTGCCGTCATACAGTCCGCCCTGAAAGATCCCCTGAAAGATACAATGGAAAATCCGGCCAATAATCTGGCTGATAATCCGGCCGATAATCTGGATTGCCCCGGCGAAGAGGAATGATAAAGATGCAATCATCCGACATAAGAAAGTGTTTCCTTGACTACTTTTCAGGAAACTCCCATGCAATCGTCCCCTCATCCAGCCTTATACCTGAACGCGACCCTACCCTTTTATTTACAAACGCCGGCATGGTGCAGTTTAAAAAGGTGTTTACCGGCGAGGAAAAACGCGCTTACGCAAAGGCCGCAACGTCGCAAAAATGCATGCGGGCGGGCGGCAAACACAATGACCTTGAGATTGTCGGACACACGGGAAGGCACCATACGTTTTTTGAGATGCTCGGGAATTTTTCCTTTGGAGATTATTTTAAAGAAGGCGCTATTTCTCTGGCATGGGAGTTTCTTACGAGGGTTTTAGCCCTGCCCAGGGAAAAACTCTGGGTTACGGTATTCAAAGATGACGATGAGGCGGAAAGGATATGGGAAAAAAATATCGGGGTAGAGCCCGGTAGGATAAAAAGAAGGGGTGAGGAAGATAACTTCTGGAGCATGGGGGACGTGGGGCCGTGCGGGCCGTGCTCGGAGATTTTTATTGACCAGGGTGAGGACGCGGGCTGCGGCAGGCCCTCTTGCGCCGTGGGGTGCGACTGCGACAGGTTCCTTGAGCTCTGGAACCTTGTCTTCATGCAATACAACAGGGACAGCTCCGGAAAACTCACTCCCCTTCCAAGGCCAAGCATCGATACGGGCATGGGACTTGAAAGGCTTGCCGCGGTCCTTCAGGGCCATCACAGTAACTATGACAGCGACCTTTTTATTCCAATAATAGGATTTTTAGAGAAGCTCTCCTCCGTAAGATACAAGAGCGACCCTGAAAAAGACGTATCCCTGCGCGCAGCCGCGGACCACATCAGGGCGATAGTATTTCTTATAAGCGAGGGGCTTTTGCCGTCCAACGAAGGCAGGGGCTATGTGTTAAGGCGCATTATCAGGCGCTCGGCAAGGCACGGCCGGTTTTTAGGGATAAAAGAACCGTTCCTCCATAAAGCCGCTCATATCGTATGCGACCTTATGGGCGCAATATATCCGGAACTTGCCAGGTCAAGGGAGTTTATTTCAAAAGTAACGCGGGGTGAAGAGGAAAGATTCTTTGAAACCCTGGAGAGGGGGCTTTCAATTCTCACCTCCGAGATTACAACCCTTAAAAACCAAAAAAAGACCGTCATACCGGGTAATGTTGCCTTCAGGCTTTACGATACATACGGTTTCCCTCTTGACCTGACCGCCGATATAGTCAAGGCTGAAAGATTCACCGTGGACGAGGAAGGTTTCAAATCCGAAATGGACATTCAGAGAGAAAGGGCGCGCGGTTTCTGGAAGGGTATGGGCTTTAATGACGATGAGGAGGGGCTGAAAAAGATGCTTTCGGACGCCGGGATCAAGTCCGGTTTCGTCGGCTATCATCTCCCTGCCGCATGCTCAAAGGTGGTTTGCATCTTAAAAGGCGGCAAAATTGTTGAAACCGCCTCCGGCGGGGAAAATGTTGACATTATAACGGAGGAGACCCCTTTTTACGGAGAAAGCGGGGGGCAGGTGGGAGATACAGGGGTTATGGCCGGCAAAGGCGCAAGCGTAAAGGTTCTGGATACAAAAAGGCCCGCCGCCGATATCATAATCCACAAATGTTTGGTGGAAGAAGGGAACTTACGCGCGGGCGACACTCTCGAACTTATCCCTGACATAGAAAGAAGAAAGGCAACGCAGAGAAACCATACGGCAACCCACATACTCCAAGCGGCGCTCAGAAAAACCCTCGGGGAACACGTGAAACAGTCCGGCTCCCTTGTGGCGCCGGAGGGCTTCAGATTCGATTTCAACCACTTCTCCTCTCTCACGGACGAAGAAATAAATTCGATAGAGGAAAGAATGAACAGCATTGTAATAGATAACATACCCGTTACAACCGAAACCATTCCCCGCGCAGAAGCCGTGGAAAAAGGGGCTATAGCATTTTTCGGGGAAAAATACGGCAGCGTTGTCCGGGTTGTAAAAATAGACGGCATATCCATGGAACTGTGCGGCGGAACGCATGTGGCGAGGACAGGCGATATCGGGCTTATAAAGATAATCTCGGAAAGCAGCGTCGCGGCAGGTGTCCGAAGGATAGAGGCCGCAACAGGAAAAGAAGCCCTCAGAATACTTACCCTGTCCGATAAAACACTCATGGAATGCGCAAACATACTCAGGATAACAAAAGGAGAGGCCGCGGATAAAATCAAAAAACTCCTTGAACACCAAAAAGGGCTTGAAAAGGAGATTTCGGCCCTTAAAAGAAGCCGGAAACTGGATACCGCTACCGCGCTCCTTGAAGGCGCAAGGGAGATAAGCGGAGTAAAAGTCGTCGCAACAGTAATGGATTCGGAAAAACCGGAGGAGTTAAGGGATATGGCCGATGCGCTTAAGGCAAGACTTGGCTCCGGCATAGTAATACTCGGAAGCAAACACGCGGATAAGGCCATTATCCTCGCCTCCGTTACAAGGGACCTTACAGACAGATTCAGCGCCGGCGAGATAGTCAAAAGGCTGGCCCCCATTGTAGGGGGAAAAGGCGGAGGACGCAATGATATGGCCCAGGCAGGAGGAAAACTCGCTGATAAAATAGATGAGGCGATTGAAAAGGCTTACTCCGCGATCAGGGATATGGCAAAAGAAAGGCAAGAGCTGAAAAGTTAATGGACAAAGATTCTTCGCAACTTGTCGTTGAACACCCCTCCATCCGGTATTTCCTGTTTGGTGCGTTCTTTTTAACGGGCGCAACCGGCCTTATATATCAGATACTCTGGTCGCGCCTTCTTATCCTTACCTTCGGTTATACAATCTACTCCGTAAGTATCGTTGTGGCGGTATTTATGGGAGGCATAGCCATCGGGAGTGTTTTGGGCGGAATTCTTTCGGACAGGCTGAAAAATCCCATGAAGGCTTACGGTATGACCGAGTTGGCGGTCGGGGTAATAGCGGCGCTGACCTATCCGCTCCTTATGCGGCTTCCCTATGCGGTGGCCTATTTAAAAGACTTCCTTGAAATCCCCTATTACGGATTCAGCCCCGTAACGGTCATGATTACAGCAGGCGTTCTTCTTCCTCCTACGATACTTATGGGTTTTACGCTTCCGCTTCTTTCAAGGGCCATCACAAAAACCCCGGAGGGCGCGGCAACGGATGTTGGTGCGCTCTACTCTGTAAATACTGTAGGGGCGGCCATCGGATGCCTCCTGGCCGGTTTTCTCCTTATCGCAATCTTCGGGGTAAGCCGCACCATCATGATAGCGGCATCTATAAACATTATCATCGGCATCGCCTCGGTTGCGTTATCCGGAGGCATTTCTTTAAAAACCGCCGCTCCTTCAGGAGCCGGCCGTGAAGAAACACTGCCCGCCTCGGCTAAAACCTCCCCTGTTTCACGGCATTTTATCTTCTGGGCATTTTTTATCTCGGGTTTTGTCTCGCTCGCATACGAGGTCGTATGGATCAGAATCTTCTCCCCGTATCTTGAAAACTCAACTTACGCATTTTCTCTCATACTGGGCATATTCCTGGTCGGCATCGGCGTAGGCGGATGGAAGGGAAGAAAACTGGCATCCTCTCAAGATTCGAGTTCCAGGGGTTACGGGCTGTGCCTTATTTCCGTATCAACGGCAACAGGCGTTGGCCTTACAATCCTCTATCTTTTCATATATTTCTTCAGCCCGCTGCTTCCCCCCCTGGGTATACTCCTTTCAAAACCTTTTTTAATCGCCCGGGTGGGAATATGGATTATACTTATAGTTTTTCCCTCGACATTTTTTATGGGGATGAGTTTTCCCTTTATCGCCAGATGGGCCGCAAAGGAGTTCAAAAAGTTCGGGGGAAGGACAGGCAAACTCTATGCGGCAAACACCGTCGGTTCGGTACTCGGCGCCATGGGGGCCGGTTTTTTAATGCTGCCGCTTCTTGGAACGCGCGACAGCCTTATTCTGCTTTCCCTGGTAAATATTGCGGCAGGATTTGTCCTTTTCTATCTAAACAGCGAAACGCGGAAAAACGCATCGGTTCTTGTGGTTCTGCTTATATTATTTTTTGCAATACTCAGGTTAAGCCCGGATCCCAATCTTTTTGCGCTGAACCTGGCCTACAAAAATAGAACGGTGATTGCCTTCAGGGAAGACCCGGATGTAAATGTTACCCTTCTGGAAAACAGACAAGATGAAAGGATGCTTCTTATTAACCTTAAGCCCGTCTCCGGCTCAAGCATGACATTAACCCCGTGGATGGCCCACCTGCCTCTTTTTCTCTTTGAGGGCGGCACTCCGCAAAAGATGCTCAATATCGGGCTTGGCATAGGGCACACATTTTATTCGGCGCTCAAGCATCCTTCTCTTGACGTTACCGTGGCCGAGCTTGTGCCGAGTGTCGCAAAACTTTTCTCGGAATTCAACCCACGGGCAAACGATATGCTCAGTAACCCGAGGGGCCACATTATAATCGGCGACGGAAGAAATTATCTTTTAAGATCCAACAGCCGTTACGATGTAATCTCAATAGACCCTACCCCTCCTTTATACGGGACAGGCGCGGTAAATCTCTATACCGCTGATTTCTTTGAAATCGTGAAGGAAAAACTTTCCGGCAGGGGCATCCTCCTTTTAAGGATTCCGGCAAGCGCGGACGAATATTCAATAAAACTGCTTTTGCGGGCGGCCGTTGAGGTATTCCCCCATGTAAGCCTCTGGCAGCCGCCTTTCAGGGGAAAAATCGGTTTTTCGGTGATTGCAAGCCCCTATGATTACAGATTCACCCCGCAGGGACTCAAGGATAAGGTCACGGGGGCTTTGTTTCTTGATGAGGCATGGAAGGAACTTCTTCTAAAGACACAGCCGGTTTTGATTGCCGACAGGGAAAAATTGATTAAATTTACGGAAAAAACCCCGCTTCTTACCGATGACCGTCCTTACCTTGAGTTTCCGCTGCTTAAGAGGGTAAAAGAGTAATCTGTGCCGCGAAAACAGATGGACTCGGCGCTGCCGGACATGATACAGGATTGATGTCTATGACTTTTTCTCAAGGATATTGAGGTACATCTTTGCAAGCCTGTCGTTTGGATTCTCCCTTGTAACCTTAAGCCACTCGGCCTTTGCCCTTTCCATCTCACCCATCACATAATAGGTAAGCCCCAGCTGGATCCTCGCGTTTGAGTAATCCGGATTGAGCCTGAGCGCCTCTTCAAACTCTCTTACGGCGCGGCTGTAGTCACGCATGTCGCGGTAGACCATGCCGAGCGATGTCCTTATATCCGCGAATTCCGGCCGAAGATTCAGGGCCTTTCTGTATTCATAGACGGCATCCTCGTAAATCCCGAGTTCTTTATATACCTGGGCAATCCTCAGGTGCATATTCGCAAGCTTACCCTTTACTACCGGGTCAAGATAGGTGGTTCTGTCGCTTTTGCTTGAGGCTACGGCCTGCGCATACACTGCCTGCGCCTTCTCGAACTCCCCGGCCTCGTTATACACGACCGAAAGATTCAAAAGGGCCTCCGTGTAACCCGGATTTATCCTGAGGGCATCAAGAAATGACTTTATGGCGTCATTTGTCTTGTTGTCGTAAAAATAGATTACCCCGAGCATATTATAAACATCGGCAAAACCGTCCTTGACCGCAGCGACCTTTTTAAGGTTCTCCAGCGCGGCCTTGTAATCCATACTGTCAAAGGCCTTCTTGCCATCCTCATAGGATTGATGCCAGTCAATATCCATGCGACCTCCGCGGATATATCAGAAAAATAAGGGCTCGGACGGGATTACCCTTCGTTAAGTCTGTTTTTTGCAGCGGCTGTATAAGGGCTGCCGGGGTACTCTTCCACAAGGGTTGAAAAGGCGTCTTTTGCACGTTTTCTTTCGCCAAGCATAATGTATGATTCGCCGATGTAATAAAGCGCCTCATCCACAACTTCGGTATCAGAATAATCCTTCAACACGGAACCGAATCTTGAAAGGGCGCCTTTGTAGTTTTTCATCTTAAAGTAGAACCCGCCCACATACAATTCCCTCTGGGCAAGCCTTCCTTTAAGAAATACAATCATCTCGCGCGCCTTGCGGGAATAGGGGCTGTCGGGATAATTTCCCATAAGGTCTTCAAAGGCAAAAAGCGCCTTTCTTGTCGAGCCCTGGTCTCTGTCAATACTCAATACCTCTTTAAGATGCCCCATCCCCTTCTGGAAGAGCGCGTAAGGAGCTTTGGGATGCGATGGATGAAAGGTATAGAAAGTTGTATACTGGGCGCCCGCATCGTCGTATTTTTCCTCCGCATAATACACATCCGCAAGCATGAGCCTTGCATCCACTGCGTAGGGGCTTAAAGAATAATCCTCCACAATCCTCTTGAAGGCGGCTTCAGCCTCCTCATACATCCCATGCTCATAAGAGTCCATGCCTTTAAGATAGGATACCTCAACGCCGAGCTGTTCCCCCTTTACGAGCTTCGAGGTTGAAGAACAGCCGGTAAAAATAATCAGGGGTAAGAGAAATGCAAAAAAGATGACCCTTAGGTCTGAAAACCGGAATATTCCCATAATATGTAATATTATCACGAATATAACTTTTTATGCAAGACTTATTCCATGCCAAAATCCCACCAAAATCCCAATTGACCGGCCCATGAAAGGGCCTCATGGTCCGGATGAGCGCTGGGGAACCGGGAAACTATGTCCACATTTCCCTTATGTCCCCATTTCCCATGACGCAAGATATTTTTTCTGCTCCTTTGTAAGAGAATCTATCCTTACACCGAGCGTATCAAGCTTCATTCTGGCAATCTCCCTGTCTATCTCGGACGGAACCGTGTAAACCCTCTTTTCCAGTTTAGAGCCCCTCTCCACAAGATAAGCCGCGGAAAGCGCCTGATTTGCAAAACTCATGTCCATAACGCTCGCAGGGTGCCCTTCGGCGCTCGCCAGATTCACAAGCCTTCCGTCCGCGAGAAGGTAAACGCGCCTGTTGTTTCTAAGGCTAAATTCCTCGACAAAATCCCTTATAACCCGGCTTCCCTTTGCGACCGCCCTTAAACCATCTATATCCAGTTCCACGTTGAAATGCCCGGAGTTACATACTATTGCGCCGTCTTTCATCTTAAGGAAATGCTCTTTTCTTATTACATTTATGTCCCCCGTTACCGTGCAGAATATATCCCCAATCTTCGCGGCATCGGCAATCGGCATCACCCTGAACCCGTCCATAACGGCCTCAAGCGCCCTTAACGGGTCAACCTCCACAACAACCACATTCGCGCCCATGCCCTTAGCCCTCATGCCCAATCCCTTTCCGCACCACCCGTACCCCGCTATAACGAAGGCAGCACCCGCAAGAAGTTTATTCGTGGCCCTTACAATCCCGTCTATCGTTGACTGGCCTGTGCCGTAACGGTTGTCGAAGAGGTGTTTTGTCGCGGCGTCGTTTACGGCTATCACGGGGAACATGAGAAGCCCCATGCCCGCGAGGCTTCTTAGCCTTATAACCCCGGTGGTTGTCTCCTCGGTAGAACCTATAACAGCGGAAGCCTCCTTTTTCCTTTTTGAATGGAGAGTGGATACAAGGTCAGCCCCGTCATCCATTGTGATATTTATCTTTTTATCAAGAACAGCGTTTATGTGCCTGTAATAAGTTTTGTTATCCTCCCCCTTTACGGCAAAGACCGGGATATCGTAATCCTTGACGAGGGATGCGGAAACATCGTCCTGAGTGCTCAAGGGGTTTGACGCGCAGAGATAAACCCGCGCACCTCCCTCTTTAAGGGTTATCATGAGATTCGCGGTCTCTGTGGTGACATGAAGGCACGCCCCGATCCTCACGCCCTTAAGCGGCTTTTTCTTGCTAAAACTTTCCTTTATGCGCCTTAAAACGGGCATATCCCTTTCCGCCCATTCTATCCTCTTTTTGCCCCTGGATCTTAAACCGGAATCTTTAATGTGATATTCCATCTTGCCTCCGTTTTTTTGAAGAAAACTTCTTGTAAAAAATTTTTGGAGCTTTAGAAAAGTTTCCGCCGTATGATTAAAGGCCCGCCTCTTTTCTCAGTATATCCGCCTTATCCGTCCTCTCCCACCGGAACTCCGGCTCGCTCCTTCCAAAATGCCCGTACGCCGCGGTGTTTCTGTATATGGGCCTTAAAAGGTCAAGATATTCTATTATCTCCCTTGGTTTCATCCTGAAATGCTTTCTTACAAGCCCTTCAATCTTTTCAACCGGAACCTTCTCCGTTGAGGATGTATCCACCATAACGCTCACAGGGTCTGCCACCCCTATCGCATATGCAAGCTGCACCTCGCACTCGTGGGCCAACCCTGCGGCAACGATATTCTTGGCAATGTATCTTGCCATATAAGAGGCGCTTCTATCCACCTTCGAGGGGTCTTTGCCTGAAAAAGCGCCTCCACCGTGGCTTCCGTGTCCGCCGTAGGTATCAACTATTATCTTCCTGCCGGTCAGCCCGCAGTCGCCGTGCGGGCCTCCCACAACGAATTTACCCGTAGGATTAATATAGAATTTCGTGGCAGGGGTGAGGAGTTCTTCCGGGATGACCTTTCTTATAACCTCCTCCATTATCCCTTCCCTGAGTTTTGATTGCGCAACATCGGGAGAGTGCTGGCTTGAAATAACGACCGTATCCACCGATACCGGCCTCCCGTCCACATACCTCAAGGTTACCTGGCTTTTTCCGTCCGGCCTTAAAAAATCCAGTATCCTGTTTTTCCTTACCTCGGAGAGCCTTCTTGTAAGTTTATGCGCGAGGCTGATGGGCATGGGCATCAACTCTTTTGTATGGTCGCATGCGTAGCCGAACATAAGCCCCTGGTCCCCGGCCCCCTGCTCTTTGCCAGCGCCCTCATCCACACCCATGGCTATATCAGGGGATTGCCGGTCCAGCGTTACAATGACAGCGCAGCTTTGCCAGTCGAAACCCGTCCCGCTCTCACCATAACCTATCTCCTTTACGGTCCGCCTTGCCACCTCCTGGTAGTTTACGGACGCAGCACTCGTTATCTCGCCTGCGATAACTATAAGCCCTGTTGTGACCAGGGTTTCGCAGGCGACCCTGCTTTTCGGATCCTGCTTCAGATGCGCGTCGAGCACGGCATCCGATATCTGGTCGCATACCTTGTCAGGATGCCCCTCTGTAACAGATTCGGAAGTAAAAAGATATTCCCTCGCTCCCATTTCTCCTCTCCTTACCTGGAATTTTCTGTAATAAACGGCATATTATTAAATCTTTTCCGGAAATTGTCAATCTGTTTCTGGCTGTTTCTGGCTGTTTTCGGGATTCCAAAAAAATGCCTTTGGCAGGGCTTCTCTGGTAATTTCAGCGCGGTGCTTCAGCCATAAAACTCCTCCCTGTATAACTCAATCACCTTTGAACTCACGTAGTTTTCAACTTCCCTTGCTGTTGAGAATGTAAGCGCCGTGGTAACTATATCCTTTGCGTCCTCGTATCTTACGGAACGCACAAGCCTTTTCACCCTGAGAAGCGAAAAAGCATTCATGCTAAGCTGCTCAAGCCCCATGCCGATAAACATGAGCGCGTGTTCCGGCTCCCCGGCCATCTCCCCGCATACGCTTACGCTTATGCCGCGCTGCTTCGCGCAATCCACAACATTCTTTATAATCCTCAAGACCGCCGGGTGGAAGGGCTCGTAAAGGTAAGCCACGTGTTCGTTCACCCTGTCTATTGCCAGGGAGTACTGAAGAAGGTCATTTGTCCCTATGGAGAAAAAATCAGCCTCCTTTGCCAGAAGATCGGCTATGAAAGCGGCAGAGGGCACTTCAATCATCACCCCGACCTCTATATCGGGGTCAAAGGGCTTATTTTCGCGTCTCAGTTCTTCCTTTGTTTCCTCAAAAATAGCCTTGGCACGCCTCAGTTCATCAATCCCGGATATCATCGGAAACATCACCTTAAGCTTCCCGTAAGCGCTCGCGCGCAATATCCCCCTTAACTGCGTTATGAACATATCCGGCCTCTTAAGGCACAGCCTTATGGCCCGGAGCCCCATTGCCGGATTTATCTCGTCGGCCACTTCCATGGGCGAAAGGAACTTATCCCCGCCTATATCGAGTGTGCGCACGACCACGGGCCTGGGCGACATCTGTTTTGCAACATGCACATATGAGGCCATGTGCTCTTCCTCCGTTGGGAGGTCCTTTCGGTTCATGTACAGAAACTCGCTTCGGTAAAGCCCTATGCCCTCGGCGCCGTGGTCAAGAAGAGATGTTATCTCTTCGGCTATCTCCATGTTCCCCATAAGCCGAATCCTCCGCCCGTCAAGCGTTTCTGCGGGAAGATTCCTATAGTGATGCAGTTCTTTGTCGTATGACGCGTATTTACTCCTTCTTCTCTCGTAGACATGCAGAACGCTTTCCGAGGGGTTTATGATGACGGCGCCCGTCATGCCGTCAACGATTATTGTATCGCCCGCCTCAGCGTTGCGTGTGACGTTTTCAAGCCCGACCACCGCCGGTATCTCTAAAGACCTTGCCATGATTGCGGTATGGGAGGTCTTCCCGCCGATGTCGGTCAGGAAGGCCACCACCTTGCCCTTGACCATCTGGGCCGTGTCGGCGGGGGAAAGGTCGTGGGCAACCACCACCGATGGTTCCTCTATGTCCGCGATACTTGCGTGTTCCTCCCCGGAAAGGTTCATAATAATTCTATCCACTATGTGTTCAATATCGGAACTTCTCTCCTTAAAATACCTGTCATCCATCTTGTCAAAAAGCTCTCTTATACCCTTAAGAACCGTTTTGAGCGCCCACTCCGCGTTCATCCTCTCTTGTTTTATGAGCTTTATCGTATCGTTTATGAGCATCTGGTCCTTAAGTATCATAAGATGCGCATCAATAATGCCGATATGCTCTTTGCCCCTGCCCTCTTTTGTGAGCATCCTTGTTATCCGGCGCAGCTGTTTTTTGCTTTCCGAAACCGCCCCGGTAAACCTCTTTACCTCTGAATGCGCCTGGGAGGGGTCCAGATGGCAGAACTGGACGGCATCCGTTCTCCTGTCAACGACATAGGCCTTGCCGATGACAATGCCGGAGGATACCCCGATGCCTCTCATGAGTACTACTTCTTTTTTTGTATCAGTTTTCATCTTCGTCAAAACCGCGTCCTATAAGGTCGCCGAGCTCGGAAAGCGCCTGGTCCGCATCGTCTCCCTC
>Ga0209321_10001760_pt1 | contig 14691 bp, 15 predicted proteins | sample Rifsed16ft4_FD_184012 | JGI IMG/M metagenome (GOLD analysis project Ga0209321, IMG submission 184012) | Soil microbial communities from Rifle, Colorado, USA - sediment 16ft 4 - CSP-I_5_4 (version 2) | ecosystem: Environmental > Terrestrial > Deep subsurface > Rock core/Sediment | place: Rifle... | reverse complement strand
TAGAATCACGATTCTGCCTCGCCGTTACATATGGTAGGTGGACACTAGCGAGGTTAAGGCGATAGGCGTGGGTGGTGTTGTGACACGACTCGAGCGTTCTCAACCCCCGTGTTTTTTGTAGCGCAAACTGTTAGTTTGCGCGGGCAAGCTGTCAGCTTGCCCTACAATGTAACGGCGAGGCAAAATACGCTACCGGGTTGTACAACCAATATTTAAGTCTCACCCAGATCGTCTCGGCAGGCGAGGCTTAATGGCGTTAATGCGGATGTAGAATCACGATTCTTTCTCGCCGTTACGGGTCCGTGTATGGTACGGGAAAATTGTTTCGAACTCGCTAAAACATGCAGCTGAACAGTGTTTGGCCAGGTTGAGCTATTTCCGCCTCACTCCTTGTCAAGAACGGCACCAGAGAAACCCAACATACCTTTGTCGGCGCCGCTTTATCCATACTCTCAAATCAACCACCCAAATGCGACGATTCGCCTGTATAAATCTATGGAAACAAGTAGTAAACTATAACTGTCAATATTTTCCACAGCGCATTATTTTAATTAAATAGCATTAACGGTGCCGGTCCGAGGGGTTCGCATTTGGGCTGTTTTTTTGTTTGCCGGGAGGGAAAAATGTACCGTAAGTTTGTTCGGCCTAGCATGATCGGAGTTGTTTTAGCTGCTGTGCTTCTGGTCCTCACGACCGGATCGGGGGTAAATGCGCACCTGGATTCCAGTGGCATTAGAGAAGATGGGGCACACCCCTCAGAGGAACTACAGTTGCAACCGCTCCCGCCGGTGGAGGGAGGGCCAGGATATTTCACGATTAGCCCTTGGGATTTTACGCCGGAGGTCTGGAGTCAGGGTCGGTCATACTGGCCAGGAATGCTCATCAATTCACATTTTGATTTGGCTTATTTTATTGCGCCGGCTCACTTACCGCACGGCGTAACCGTTTCCAAAATGGTCGCCTATTATTACGACAATGCCGGCCCGGATCTTGATATTACATTTTCCTTCCTGGAATGTACGCTATCCATGGGAGTCTGCAAAGAATTGATCCACAGTCAAACAGCTCATGGGTATGATGAGCCCCGCATAGGCGAATATCTACCGGCGGAAAATGTGGTTATTGACCTGCAGTCGAAGTATTATCTTGTCAAAGTTGGCATCGCCCCTGCTGCTGGATTGGGAGTTACCGGGATTCGCATCGATTACGGTTATCCGGTCAGCCTGCCGGTGATCATGCGCTAGCGGCGGGCGAATTTCCCTGGTTGTTTCACACCGGCATTGAGGTCAAATAAAGCTCAATCCGGTCTATTACTATTTCGAAGATATAATTATTGACAAATAATATGATATTAGTTATAATTAATGTAATTAGGAATACCGAATGATATTCGGAGAGGTGAACCATAAACGCTATGCAAAATTTGGAAATTTTGACACCAACCGAGCGGCGGCAAAAAAACCGCAATGAAATGACGGATATCATTTTGCAGACAGCCCTAACCATCATGCATGAAGATGGGGTGGGGGCGCTTAACCTGAATGAACTGGCTCGCCGCGTGCACATGCGTCCAAGCTCGTTGTACGTCTATTTTTCAGGGAAAATGGCGATCTACGATGCCCTGTATGTTCTTGGGATTCGAAATTTCTACAGCGCGTTGGAACCACTCTTTATTACCCATACAAACCCTTGGAAAGCACTGCAGGATGTTTTCGAATCCGCATTAGCGTTTTCCGTCCAAAATCCGGAGCAGTTCCAAATCTGTTTCGAGCGTCCGATACCAGGCTTTGAGCCGACCGCTGCCAGCATGGCGGAAACGGACCGGCTTACCAACCAAATCTATTTATTGTTGAATCAAGCTATGCCTGCCAGTCAACCATATTCTCCGGGAGAAATTCCGCCATCGCACGGATTGTTTGTGGCATTGTGGCAGGGGCTTACGACACTGCACATCGCAAATGATCCTGGAGTTCCTGTAGGCAGCGGCAGGTTTGGCAGTCTGATTCCAGCAGCGATCGCGATCTTCAAAGCCGGCTGGAGTCAGGCGTCCAGCACCGGAACACCTCAGAACGGATCCGCCTCTCCGGGTCTATAGAGATGTGATGATGAGCGAAACGCATCCGGTTCACGCTCAGGATCGCTCAGAAATTCGGGCGCAGTGGCATGCCATGCGCAGCGAATACCACCAGCTGGTGTCGTCTATTCCCCTCGCCGATTTGCGTAAGCCGACCCTTGATACCAAATGGTACATAGTTGACATCCTAACGCATATGATTCAATCCCTGGAGCAGATCCCTCATGAAATTTCTGTGGTTAGAAAAGGAAAAAACTACCTGAATCTGCCAATACCGGTCATTGGATGGATTAATTTTGTGATTGTTAAACATCGGGCGGCATCTCAAACCCCTCAAACGTTGATGGCAGCCTATGACCGGGCATTTTCAGCGGCAATCATAGCCTGGGATAGCGTGGCTGAAGACGAATGGGAAAAAGGAGGGCACATTTTTGGAGAAGGTTATTACACACTAACAGAGATTTATCTGAAAGGCTTGCATCACTTCAGAGAACATTCCGACCAAATTCAGCGGTCGTTGTGAGTAGTAGAGGTGCTCACGGCCGCCAAATAGAAATAGTCCACTTATTGGTATATTAAGGAGCGTTCAAATGACTACCATTACCGGTAATTCTCGCTTGTTCAGTTGGAAACCAACCCTCAGGCTGGCCCTGCCATTGGCTGTTCTTGCTCTTCTTGCAACACCGCTTGGACCTTTGGGAGGATTCTGGCGACCTTCCCCAGAAATTCCGGTCGAAAGTGCTACCACACTACAACTTGGTTTATTTTTGGTGTTGAATATCGCCGAGGCATTGACGTTCGGGCTCGGCATCTCATTCCTTGTTTTTGGTTATCCAATGGTGCGAGCCATCCTGCCCGCCTCGCCCGGCCTGACACGCGCTGCTTATCTTTCCGCCGCCTGGGTGATGATCAACTGGTGGATGCATGACAGCCTCCACACCCATGTCGGCATGGCTTTAAGCCGCTTGCTTGCGATGGAGTATGCTTTCCACCTTACCTTAATGATCGCGGGTTTGATTCTGGGATACTTCTTCACCGTCATCTTGCGTACGGAGAAGAATCTCAGGTGATACCAAAGAGCTGCTAAGAATTGAAAATTGATTTCTTCTCTCCCAGGCGGATTCTGATTAACAGCTCATTGGTGTATATCGCCATCGCTGGCATCGGGGCTGGAGTCGCAATTGGAGGACTGGGTGAACTGATGTTGAAAAAATACTCTCCTCAGTTACATTCCACGTAGGCAATAATGGAAAATTTATTAGCATGATTGGCGCGGTTGTGGCAGGGATGGTTGTTGCGATCCGGTAAAAGTCCATAAGCAAATTCTAAGGTGAATGGTTGACGGGTGTAACGCTCATACAGGAGACTTCCGCAAAATGCAAACGTGAATGAAAACCCGGGTGGACGAACGGGTGAACCTGGATTCAGAGAAATCGCATTCCGATGCTGTTTAGGGAAAGACGACGGTTGCCAGCCGCATATACCTATTGAAATGTTATTAATAGAAGGATATAAATGAATGGGGGATAATAAATACGCGGGGCATTGACGGCGGAGGGGAAAATGAAACTGGCGAATTTATTTACCTGGGTTGGCCGCATTTTGGGGATTATTCAACTTGTATTTTTTACCGGGGTCTTGATATTTTTTGCTACTTTAATAAAGCCAGTCTCGGAGGAGACAGCTCCAGCCATATTAATGGTAATGGTCAGCATTTTCTTCATCACCCTATTCGGTGTTTTTCTTGCTGTAGCCTGGCGCAGACCTCGCCTCGGCGGTGTCCTCTATCTGGTCTTTTGTTCAATAATCGTTATTCTGATGTTCATTTTTCCAAAGTATCGTTTGGGGCGGCTGGATGTAATTGTTTTGCTTCCTGCTTTCCTTACCGGCGCTTTGTTGCTGAACGGCGGCCTGCTCAAGCCCAAAGTAATCAAAACCAGTTAAAAGCATAACCAGGCAGATCATATTAATAGGTTCTGCTGCCTCAGTTTGGCGGGCTTATGCACGCCCTGCTGCAACCCGGTGCGCTTCAGCGGCCTCTACATTACAGCACCACTTCACCTATTCTTTCAGCTTGCCGACTTCCTCGATATACGCCAGGCTCTGATGACGGAAATAAGTGTTATACAGGCCGGCATAATTTCCCCCCAGCGCCATCAACGCCTCATGATTGCCTTCCTCGATGATGCGCCCGTGGTCGATGACCACAATACGGTCGGCGGCCTTGACCGTGGACAACCGGTGCGCGATCAAAATACTGGTGGTGCGCTGCAGGATCAGGTTGAGCGCCTGTTGAATTTGCCATTCGGTGAACGGATCAATGCTGGCGGTGGCTTCGTCGAGCACAAATATGGCCGGACGCTGCACCAAAACGCGCATCAGCGAAACTAACTGGCGCTGGCCCATCGAAAGGCGTCCGCCGCGCTCGCCGACCTGGGTTTGCAGGCCGTCTGGCAGGGTCTCCAGCCACTCGCCGCCGCCGATCTGGCTGGCCATGCGTTCGATCTCCGCGGCGGTCACGTCGCCGCAGGCATATTGAATATTCTCAATCACCGTCCCGGAAAACAGGAAAGGTGACTGCGACACAATCCCCAGCTGACGGCGGTAGGTGGGCAGGTCAAAGCTGCGGATATCCCGCCCGTCCACCCGAATCGTGCCGCCCTGAAATTCATAAAATCGCGCCACCAGGCGGGCAATGCTGGATTTCCCAGCGCCGGTGTGCCCCACCAGCGCCAGGTTCTCGCCAGGTTGAATGGTGAGCGAAAAATCGTTGAGTACCGGTTCATTGTCTTTGTATTGGAAAAAGACGTGGTCGAACTCAACCTGCCCGGTCAGGCGCGGGGGATGTACATTGCCGGTCTGCGTCACCGCCGGCTGGGCGTCGACCAGGGCATACACCCGTTCCGCCGCCGACAGGCCGTTCTGAATCTGGGTCCAGAAGGAGGATAGGTTCATGATGGGGTACATGAAGCGGTCATACGACAGGATGAACAGGTACCAGGCTCCGACCGTCACCGCACTCTGCGCTGCGCTGACGCCGCCAAAGTACAGCAGCACGCCCATCATCCAGCCGGACAGCAAATTCATCGCCGGGAAAACGGAGGAAAGCACCAGCCCGCGCCGCACATTGACCTTGTAGGATGTCCAATTGGCGTCGGTGAAGCTGGTATGGATGGCGGTTTCCTGGCGGAAGTTTTTGGCAATGGCAATGCCGCTGACCGTCTCTTTGATGGTCTGGTTAACGTTTGCCATGGCGCGCATGCCCGCCCGCGTCACTTTGCGTGCCAGGCTGCGGTAGCCGATCGCCAGGGCAGCTACGGCTGGAATCACCGCCAGCATGATCAGCGTCAGGCGCCACTCGATCTGAAACAGCACCACCGCCAGAATCATGCCTTCGACAAACTGCGACAGCAGGTCGGTGATCAGTGTGACCAGTTGCCCGAAATCCTGCGTGTCGGTGGTGATGCGCGAGGCGATCTTGCCGGAGGGGAACTCGTCGTAGAAGGATAGATCGTGGTTGGCGGCGGCGGTGAAGGCGTCTGATGCCAGTCGCAGCACCACGCTGGCGACGGCTTGCACGATCAGCCGCCTTGAAATCCAGTTGGCGACCCAAACCAGAACGCCGATCAGCAGCACCAGCCCGCCTATGATCAACGCGGTGCGGGTGTCGAAACCGGCTTCCATCAGGTCCAGACCGCGCGAGACGATGATCGGCATCAACGAGCTGGCGCCGGCGACCACCAGGGTCAACAGCGCCGCCCAGGCTAACTTTCCAATGAATGGTTTGAAGTAGACCGCACTGCGCCGCAATAAAACACGGTCGGAGTATTTGCGGTCGTATTTCTCTGCGTCGAGACCGGTGAAGAAGCCCATAAGGAGGTATTATAATGGACATGTGTCACGTTAAAAAAGTGGGTCACGTGTCATGTATCACGTGTCACGTCAAAAAATGAACCATGTACGTGGTATCAAGAGGGTAACCGCCTGGCATATTCACTGAGGATATCAAAATCCCCCGTTACAAGGAAAACTGACGGGGGATTTTATGATTTATAACTTGTGGGACGGGGTCCATGTCACATAGCGCATGACACGTGACACCGGGCACTTGTGTTACGCCTTGCGGGTGTTCTCTTCGATGTCCATCCAAAGATAGACAACTTCTCCCAGCCACTGCAAAACCGCAAACAGGAACAGCGACACCACCAAAATCATGAACGGGGTGATGAAGGCCTGCACGATCTGCGAGAATGCGATTCCCGGTCCGGCCTGCACGATGCTGGTGATCAGGCTGTAAGAAAGATAACCGAAAATAAGTACGCCGATCGCCAGAATGACCCAAGAGAAAATGCCGGTCATCGTGGAAATGCGGGTAATGCGTGCGGGGCGGTGATAGAGATCAGCTTCGGCGGCGGTCTCTACAGCGGCGACTTCTACAACTTCTGTATCCATTCGGGCTCCTGTGAAATTATTGAAAATGCCAACGGGTCGTACAATATTGAACCTAATTGTATCACTAAGCCGGGAAGTGGGGCGGGCTATCAGCAATTTCTCAGGCGGAACGGGCTTGAAACTTGCACCACAATACTTGCGTGTTGGATGCTATTGTTTCTGTATAATTACCTCATCTTTCCGAACGGTATAAGAGGTAGCTATGGCCAGGGTTCTGGTCGTTGATGACGACCCGGTTCTAAATCAAATGGTGCAGGCGAATATGCGGTTGGCCGGTCACGAGGTGTTCAGCGCCTTGAGCGGACAGGCGGCTTTGCGCGACCTGGAGAGTATCAATCCCGAACTGGTCATCCTGGATGTGATGATGCCCGGTATGACCGGTTTTGAAGTCTGCCGGCGTATGCGGGAAACCACCACCGTGCCGGTGCTGTTTCTTACTGCCCGCGGCGAGGAAGAGGATCTGGTACAGGGATTCGACTCAGGCGGCGACGACTATATGCGCAAGCCATTCTCGCAGCGCGAGCTGGAAGTGCGCGTCCGCGCTTTGCTGCAGCGTGCGCAGCGCGCCAACGAGCAGCACGAAACTCAAATTTATATCGATGATCAACTGCAGATCGACCTTGAGGAGTCGACGGTGAAGCGCAACAATAAGGTGGTGCATCTGACACCGACCGAATTCCGCGTGCTGCGCTGCCTGGTGCGCAACCGCGGCAAGGTGTTGACGCATGCCGAGCTGTTGGTGGAGGCCTGGGGGGAGAATTACACGGACGCTATCGCCAGCCTGTCGTTATACGTGCGTTATCTGCGGGAAAAGATCGAGAAAGACCCTTCGAATCCCGAGTATATTCACACCAAATGGGGCATTGGCTACTGGTTCAGCCCGCCGCAAACGGTGGATGTCGGCTAAGCCATTCTTAAGTTAGGGCACGCCGCGCCAGACCTCGGCATTGGTCTCCACGTCGGTTACCAGCCAGATGCCGCCCTCTGAATCAGCGCCGCCGTCGCGGAAATTCAGGCTGGCCTGTAAAGACCATTCGCCTGAGGGCAGCAGAGCGTAGGCTTGCGTCTGCTCGAGCGCCCAAACCCCGCCTCCGGGCAGGAATACCAGCTTTTGCGTGCCCAATTGGTCCAGCGTGCGCACGATTTCCCAGCCAGAGTCCGCAGGACGCAGCCTAACCTTCTCAACCACCGCACCTTCCAGGTCGGTGACCTGAATCAAAGGCCATAAGCGGCCTTCCAGGTCCAGGGTCAATTCTTCCGCCCAACCATAACGGCGGTCTCTCGCTAAATTGGGCAGGTCGAGTTCTTCCCAATCCGCGGAACCTTTAATGCGCCAGATGGAGCCCAGGGTGACGGCATAAATGGATCCGTCAGAAGCCGCCTGCAGATTGGTGATGCAGGGATTTTCCAGCGGAAAGTCCGCGTCGCTCCAATCCTGCCCGTCGTAGCGCCGTACACTGCCGCCGGTCAAGTGATTCTCGCCGCGCCAGTCGCAGGTGGCAGCCACAGCCTCGCCGGTGTTGGGGTTGACTGCCAGGGAGATGGCGGTTTCGACAAAGGCCTCGCGGGTTCGCCGGATGCCGCTTTCAGTCTGCGTAAATATGCGCCAACGAGTGCCGTCAAAATAGCGCACATCGGTCGAAGTAGCCAGCCACACCTCGCCGGCGCGTCCGTTCACCAGCCGTGAACCGCCCTGCGGCGCGTCAAAGAATGCCGCGTTCAGGATCCAACCCCTGGTGGAATCGTAACTCTGGGTTTGCAGGGTGTCCCACGAGTAAATGGCAGATCCGTTGCGCGGTGTCAGCCAGGCGCGCCCGGCGGCATCGATGCCAAGCAGACGGTCTGGCGTGCGCAGCTGGCGCACCTGGTCGCTGCTCAGGTCAATTTGGATCAACCCGTAGCTGCCGGTGATCAGGGCGCGCTGCCCGGAACGCGGGTAGATAGCGTTGACCAACCCGGGGCTGATGTGGCGCAGCGAGAATTCCACGCGGAATATTCCGCTGTCGGATAGCAGCGGGGTGGGGGTCAGCGTACCACCCGGGGTGACAGTAGGCGTCTGGCTTGGCCCGGCTGTGAGTGTGGTGGTCGGCTCGGGGGTTGAGGTGACGGTTGAAGTGGCGGTGGAAGTGACGGTGGGAGTGTGGGTGGCGGTTGGGGGCAGGGTAGGGGTAGGCGAATTGACGGGAGTAACCGTGGAAGCACAGCCGGCGGCGGTCAGCAGCCAGCCGGCGAGGATCAGCACAGCGAGGGGAGCGCGAAGGGATGGAGGCATAAGCGGGAGATTGTTTCTTCTCATTTTACACTGAATTCCTTCGAGAAATAATGCGTATAGCCACTAAATAACTCCCATTATACTTCCAAAAAACTCAAACCATAAACACCAATCGAAGGTAGAGTCCGGGCCACTCCTGTAAGGGCAAGGCAAAAAAGTATCTTTTGCTCTTGTATCACCACTTAAGCCTCGCCCAACCCTATCGACACTCCGATCCGGGAACGTGCCCTTACAGAAGAGACCTTACCGGAAATTATCTGCCTCGACATTACGCCGGATCGATGATGCAAAGAAAGTTGCCGAATTCTTGATTTGCGCTATTCTTATGGTTATGGCCCCATCCAGAACCGACCTAAAGAATCGCAAATCCATTCGATTTCCGGAATACGATTATTCGCAACCAGGGGCGTACTTCGTAACCATCCTCACCTATCAGCGGCAGCCGTTTTTCGGTAATCTGGTGAATGGTCTCATGGAACTTTCACCACTGGGTCGATTAGCCGCCAGCGTCTGGTTGGGCTTACCCAACCGATTCGCAGGGGTTGAAATCGATGAATTTATCGTAATGACTGATCATTTTCACGGGATTCTCTTATTGAACCAGGGAATCATTCAAACTTACGATTCGTTGTCCTTAACAACGCCAACTCGACGTTCATTAGGCACTATTGTCGGCACCTTTAAATCCACTGTGAGTAAGGTTTACCACTTTAACAACCCTGGAAACAATGAACCAATCTGGCACCGCAATTATTTTGAGCGCATAATCCGGGATGAACATGAGTTAAATGGTATTCGGGAATACATTCTGACCAATCCAGTTCGGTCTGAAGTAGAAGAATAGGCTAATGTGGGGGGTATTCTGGTAGCTCTGTTTTTGCCTCTATTTCGTCATTAACAAAAGCGAACCAAAACTCGCAGCACGCCCTGTAAGGGCGAGGCAAAAATATTATGGTATGACCGTCAAGAATCCCTTTAACCTCGCCTCGTTCTTAAAAAAAGCCAGGGCGAGGCTAAATATCGTTATGATCGACATCGTAACCTGTTTCTGCCTCGCCCTTACATGAAAGCATTTAAAGGCTGATAGGTGGGGTGTTTTTCGCCTGGCCGTTTAGGTGCGGCCCGGCCAGGGCGAGGCTAAATTACGTTCTGATCAACATCATAACCTGCTTCTGCCTCGCCCTTACATGAAAGCCCATACAGACCGGGGAGGGAAGGGGTGGGGTTGAGTGCAACTACGGACACTCCATCACAGGTAGTGGATCCAAGCATCATTTCAGGAACTTTTTATCCCCGAATATCGACTAGAATTGTATAGGTTACGACTGAGAATTTTAACTTTTACTGGAGAACATGAATGAAACGTATTGCGATTTTCCTTCTCTTATCCGCTGTGATCCTTTCCGGCTGCGGAAACACTCCCAAGGTCATTACCCCAACCAGCGGCACTGCCCAGACGCCAGTCGGAGTGGTTGAATCCCCCGCACCGGTCGAACCGGCCCCGCCCACCGCTGCCCCCACCGCTGCAGCCACAGACGTACCGGCTGCGACCACCGTCCCACCCGCCGAACCGGGCCTGTTAGCCTATGTCGCCGCCGACGGCAACATCACCCTCAAAGACCTGGCAGATGGCAGCGAGACGAAATTGACAGCCGACGCAAATCAAAACTCTAGCAGCGGCGATCAAACGATCACGTATCTGGACCTGACCTGGTCGTCTGATGGACTGCTTCTGGCTGCTGCCCGCTTCTTCAGCAAACCGGTCGATTCAGGGCTGCAATACACCTTCAGCCTGGTGGTTTTCGATATGGATACCAGGGAGATGAAAGAAGTGCTGGCGGATACGCAAACCGCCGGTTTCGCATGGCGTCCGGGCACCCATCAGTTGACTTATGCCCTGATTGTTGACGAGAATTACTTCACCAGCCGGGCGGAGTTGGACGAGACCAAAGCCCGAGGCATCTGGGCTATCGACGTGGATGCCGGCGGTGAGCCGGTTGAAATTGTGCCGCCCAGCGGCGGATTCTCCGTCGTATCACCGCAGTGGTCAGCGGATGGACGCATCGTGGCCTTCGCCGAGGTTTTTGCTATGGAAGGCTCCGGCAATTTTGCCTATTACGACATGGAAACCAACGAATACGTGCGGCGCGAACAGGCAGTTGGCACCTACGACTTGCTGCCGGATAGCTCCGGATTGGTGTACGACCTGATGACCTACATGCCCAACGGCACGGAGCGCATCTGGTTCGTTAATCTGGACTGGACGGGTGCCCAGCGCATCTCGCCGCATTATGCCGAAGGCTATGCCTATCTCCCCAGGCTGTCTCCCGATGGTCAACAGGTGGCTTACTTCAAGGGGTTGGGCGATCCGGGTGAACCGATGCTCGACCGCAGCGAGTTGTTCGTGCAGCCGGTCGTCGAAACTAATGACCCGCGTTCACTGGGTGTTATTGAATCACCGGTCACGCTGGACTGGCTGGCCGATGGCAAGAGTCTGCTGTTGACCGTTGGACCGCCGGAATTCCGGGAGATCATCACCATCCGGCTGGAAGATGCCTACGTGGAAAAGCTGGCCGAGGGAAACTTCCCCGTCATGCAGCCGTAATCGATTCCTCAATAACGCTTCGCCTCCTCCATTTTGAAAATCACAAAGTGGAGGAGGCGGTGTTTTAATCCAATTTCGTCACAATGATTGGTTCGCCGTCGGTGACCACCACCGTGTGCTCGAACTGCGCCACTGGTTTGCGGTCGGTGGTACGCAGGGTCCACTGATCGTCTTCTTCATATATGTCCCCCGAACCCGCAGTCACGAAAGGTTCAATCGCCAGCACCCAGCCGGCTTGTAAAATGCGCCGGTCAGACGGGTGGTAGAAGTTGAAGATACTCCCGGGGTCGTCGTGCAGCGTGTGACCCACACCATGGCTGGCCAGAGCTCTGACAATTTTGTAACCGGCCTTGCGCGCCTGTTTTTCGGCGGCGCGGCCAATATTATTGACCGGCCGGCCAGCTCTCGCCTCCGCGATCGCCAGGTCGCGGGCCGCAAGGGCGGCAGCCAATAGTTTTTCCGTCGCCGGGCTGACCGGCGGGACAGCCACACTGCCGCCATTATCGGCGAAGATGCCGTCCAGGCTGGCGGAAACGTCTATATTAACGATGTCGCCGGGCTGAATCACCCGGGCAGAGTCCGGGATTCCGTGCGCCGCGACCGGACTGATGGAAATGCAGGTGGCGCCGGGGAAGCCGTACACGGTCGGCGGAGCGGGGGTGGCACCGGCTTCACGCAGCAAGCGCAATCCCAATTCGTCCAGCTCCAGCGTGGTCATGCCAGGCTGCACCGCCGCCGTCATGGTCTGCAGGGTTTGCGCCACGATCCGGCCGATCACTTTGAGTTTTTCGAATTCGTCCGGGGTGAGGGTCATATCGAATCATTATATCCGCACCGCAAAGCTTGCTGCCCAGTAAGGAATGCACAGGCTTTGAGATGATCCTCAAAATAAAAAAATTCACCACAACCCCTAATGCGGGCTGTGGTGAATAATAATCTCGCTTGCCTACCCGCTGCTCTGCCGAATGTCGCGAATCTTGACCACCACCGGCTCAACTGCTTTGCGCAGGGTTTCCAACTCCACCCCGGAGACCTTGAGCGTCACGCGCTGGGTGCTGGTGGTTTCGCCGAGCATGGTGCCCATTCCGTGGATGTTGCCGCCCAGGTCGCACACCACACCGGTCAGATCAAAGAGTTTGCCGGGCTTGTCTTCCAGGTCCACACTCAGACGCACGCCCGGTACGCGGGCGCCAAGCATCTCGATGAACAACTTGAACAGGTCGGTCTCGGTGATAATGCCGACCACTTCCTCGCCGCGAATCACCGGTAGACCGCCAATTTTCTTGTCCGCCATGATCAAAGCTGCGTCCTCGATCGGGCATGTCTCGCAGGTTGACAGGACGTCTTTGCTCATTACCCGCTCGACGGTGATTTTGCTGAGCAGGTAATTGATCTCCCACACGCTCAGCGTGGTGGCTTCAGAGGGAGTGGCGTTCATCAGGTCGGAACTGGTCACAATTCCGACCATTTTTCCGTTTTTATCGATCACCGGATAGCGGCGCACTTTCTCGCGGCGCATGCGCGCCAGGGCATCCTGCACCGGGATATCCGGGGAAATCGTTAAGACCGGTTTGGACATGCGTTCACCGACGAGCATTTGGACCTCCTGAGAAAATGAGCGGATAGGGATTAATAGTATTGTACATGAAAAATGATTTGAGCGTGTCATGTGCCAGGTGTCAAGTATCACGCGTGTCAAGTCCTGAAATACGTTTACAGGAAATATGTGTCATGTGTATCATCAATTACCTCACCGCCGGGATAGAGATCCGAGGAACGTCTGCAACAATACCGGCATACACCTCCTTTGGTGTTGCCATTTTGAGAGACAAATGGGGACGATCGGTGTTGTAAAGCCGAATGGCTTCGTTGACAACCGGCTCTACCTGACTAAAATCGACGAATAGTCGATCCAAACTGTACTCATTTTTGAGTATCCCAATGACACGTTCGGCATAAATGTTATCGTAGCAATTGCCAATGGCACCCATGCTGGGGAGAATGTGATGCTGCAGCAGGATCTCCATATAACCATGGCTGGTGTACTGAAAGCCGTGGTCAGAGTGGTGGATCAAGCCGAACGGCGGGTAACCCAGTTGCGACAAAGACATTTCCAGGCTGGCCACGGCTCCGGTGGCGGATAGCGAGGAGGCCACATGCCAGCCTAGAATGCAACGGGAAAAGAGGTCCATCAACAAAAATAAGTAGGCAAAGCGGTTAACTTCCAGGACAAGGTAGGTAATATCACACACCCAAACCTGATTGGGATAAGCGATCGTCAAACCAGGCAGTCGGTTGGGGGCGCGGTAATGGTTAGGCACAGTGGTGCGGCGGAAGGTTTTCTTGGGCTGCACCAATAAATTCTGCCTTCGTAGCAAGTCAAACAGGCCATCCCGGCCGATCCGCAGCCCATGGTTCGCCAGTCGGGGCTGAATTTTATCCAACAACTTCCGTGTGCCCATGCGGGCATGCTTGCGACGAATCTTGCGCACCATTTCAAGGATCATGGCGTTTTCTTGCTCACGATCGCTTTCGCGCCAGGTTTTCTGATAGTGCGCCTGACGACTGATGCCAAACATCCCGCAAATCTGGTCCATGCTCACTCGGGTTCTACTCTGGGTGGCTTTTTCAGAGAAGACTTGGATGATGGATGATCGTTTTTTTTCACCACTTCATCATCTCCCTGCAAGACCTGCAGAATGCTTTCCAGTTTTAGCTTATCCAGCGTCATGCGTCCCAGTGCTTGCTGCAGCTCTTTGACCTGCTTTTCAAGCACCTTGATCTGGTCTATCTCGTCAGCTGACTGGATATAAATCGTCCCATGGCGAAACCCCTGTCTGCTGTACTTGTTGATCCACCGCGGGATGGTGGGGGTGCCTGTGATCCCGTATTTCTTCTTCAGGTCAGCAATGCTGACCCCAGTTTCGAATTCGGTGACCACTTGGCGTTTTAACGCTTCGCTGTACCGCTTATTGTTGACTGTCATCCTAATACCTCGCTTGCTTAATTGTAAATATATATCAGGACGACACAGCGCGGTTTATGCGCCCCGCCCACAGGGCGATCTGTGATCGTAGCGCAGCAGATGGGGTGTCAGGTGCCACGCACAATCGGTTGCATTTGTTTTCCTCCCATATCCCGAAATTTTTCTCGTTAGATTCTTCTTTCCCTTCGTGCTCTTCGCGTCCTTCGCGTTAAATTCTTGAATATTAGTCCAACATGTATATCGTGTGCAAACTTACCTGACACTTGACACATGACGCTCTTTTCGTTATACTATTACATGTA
>Ga0209321_10001755_pt1 | contig 14714 bp, 8 predicted proteins | sample Rifsed16ft4_FD_184012 | JGI IMG/M metagenome (GOLD analysis project Ga0209321, IMG submission 184012) | Soil microbial communities from Rifle, Colorado, USA - sediment 16ft 4 - CSP-I_5_4 (version 2) | ecosystem: Environmental > Terrestrial > Deep subsurface > Rock core/Sediment | place: Rifle... | reverse complement strand
CGCTCTTGGCGGAACGGGTGAAACGGCGAGTCCCCGCGGGAGCAAGTCGGGAATCCGACGCTTAGTACAATGCCGCCTAAACCAGAACGAGGCGTACGGCGGGCACCTGGACACCCCCACTTCGCGAGGAGTGGGGACCATCACCCCCGGCCTCCGTAGATCCACGCGTCGATGCGGACCGAGCCGTCGTCGATTCCCCATGGCTTCCGCTTCCGAAGGAACTCGCGAAGCTCCATGGGACCCATGGACTCCGCTTCCGCGGACTTGGACGCCGCCTTGGCGGACGGATCGTGTGAGGCGCGGGCGATCAGCTCCGGCTCCTTGTCGGCCTTCTTCGACGACTTGAAATTGGTCTTCACGGGAGGGTATCCATCGGATGCTTTTTCACTCTTACGGGCGGAATTGAGAGGCTGTGTGTCCGGCTGGCGGAACGGGAACGCACCGGGGTGCTAACCCGGAGGCCCCTCGGGGCCGAGCAGGTTCGACCCCTGCGCCGGACGTCGCGGGCTCGTGGTATAACCTGGCAGCACGTCGCTCTTGCAAAGCGAAGGTTGGGGTCCGAATCCCTGCGAGTCCACTCCGGCAACGCCTTCCGGCCTCGGCTCCTGGCGGAGCAGGCGGATGGATGTGCGTCGCCGCCGGCGGGCGTCCGGTTGTCTCGTCTCCCCCCAAGCCCGCCGGGTTTTCTTGGCACCGTGGTCTAGGATGAGAACGCTCCCGTTACAAGGCAGAGGCCCCCGGGCAACTCGGGCGGTGCCATCGCCGCCATGGTGTAACAGCAAACATGGATGACTTTCGACCATCGGCTGCCGGTTCGAATCCGGCTGGCGGCACTCTTGTCCATAGTGCGATCCCAGTGAGTGAGACGGCCGGTGGACAACGACTGCAATCGCCGGCTTCTGATCTGCTTTCGAGGAGCACGTTCGTACCTCCGCCTACGTTAACCCGGCACGCTTTCGCCATCGTGTGGCTTCATCGAACAGAGTATTTAGGCTCATCACCCTCTCTTCGCCAGTCCAAAGAATCACGTCGACTACCTCGGGCGGGTTCTCACCACCGGAGACGATCACGACGAAAGGTATGCGATTGCGTTGCGCCATCCTGATTTTGAAGTCGAGCGGCTCAACGGAATCGTCGATATCTGCTGTTGCCCACGCAATCAGCCGGTCGCGGAGACGGGTGCACGTTTCTCGCGCGGCCTCAGTTTTCGGCAAGAGTCGGACAACAGGTGGTTGAGAATCGACCGGGTCTCGGCCACCACAGTCGAGGGTCGTCAGGTTGCGTTCCAGCATCGCGAGCTCCTTCTCCTGGATCGCCTCCGGGTTCATCGAAATGATCACGACCGCCTTCCGCTGCATGACGAACTCGTTCACGTGCTCCACGAACATGAGCGTCCGCAGGAAGCCGTTGTTCACGACAAGGTACTCGAGGCCATTGAGCAGGACGACCGCCTCGCCCTTCTCGTCCTCGATGAACCGGGAAATCGTCTTCGCAAGCATGCCAATCGCCGTCGGGTTGTGGTAGTCCTCGCCCGGCGTGTGGCTGAGCCACAGGACCTTCACCTCGGGCGCAAGCCCGTGGTCGCCGCGGACGCGGTCCGGGTACTGGCGCGTGATCACCATCCCGTGGAGGCCTTCGCCCAGAAGCTGCTTGAGGAGCTGGTACGCGAGGTCGGGCTTCTTCTCCTTCACGAGGTAGCAGCCCGGTCGCCTTGAGTCAAAGCCGCCAATGCGGTTGCCCACAAGGTGGCATGGAGAAGGCCGCCGATAAACTTCCCCCAGAAGGTATCAATAGCGACCAAACTTTTCTCCTTGGCCATCACGCAGTTTCTCTCCAACTCGGAACTCCCCGTCTATCTTTCTTCCCTGTAACGCGGCATTGGTGCAACGACAGCACTGGGCTCCTCCAAAGCTCCGATCCCCGTTCGAGTCGGGGATGCCGCATGCGGGCGTAGGTCAAAGCAGACCACGTGCGCGCCATGCACGGGATCGGGGTGCAAGTCCCCGGGTCCGCATAAAAAGCATTATGGCGCCGTGCACAGCTGCGGGACTCATGTGGTACGACGACCGGCGGATGGCGGGCCTCATTATCTTCGCGGGCGCGTTCCAGTTCACGATCGGGCTCATGCTGGCGGCGGCCGTGGACCCGGCGTACAGCATCCACGACAACTACATCAGCGACCTCGGCGTCCGAGCCGGCGCCCCGATCTTCAACGCGTCGATCATGATCCTCGGTGTCCTCCTCGCGTACGCCGCGTACCACGTCGACCGTGCTCTGAAGGCTCGATGGTTCACGCTCCTCCTGTTCGCGCCCGCGATCGGGGCCTTCGGGGTTGGCGCCTTCCCCGAGACGTACCCCGCCCCGCACGCGCTGTTCTCCCTCGTCGCGTTCCTCGGCGCGAGCCTGACCGCGATCGCGACGTCCAAGTTCACGACTCCGCCCTTGTCGTACATCTGCATCGACGTGGGCATCCTTTCGCTGGTCGCCCTGGTCCTATTCGTCTCGGGGAACTACGGGGCCATCGGCGTTGGCGGCATGGAGCGCTTGATCGTGATCCCGGTGCTCGCGTGGGGCCTCGCGTTCGGCGGATACCTGCTCGCACCGGCGCCGCCGAAGACATCGGCACCTGCGGGTTAGGGCACGAAACAACCGCGGCCGGTGGGAGCCGGCCACAAGGACTCAGTCGGCCGCATCCGTCGCATGGGCCCCGACGGGACCCGTCCCCTCGAAGTCGCGGTCGGCCTGCCGGAACAGCGGCTCCGCCTCCTCCGCCACGCGCGCGGCGTCGGGGCTCTGGGATACAAGGATCCAGTACCCCGTCGGGGCCTTGACGACGTGCAGCACATGGGGAAGCTTGCGAATCATGGCGACGATCCGGAGGTTCACGTCCGCGATGAGCGGCCGCAGCGCAGCTTCGTCGAGGGGCGCCTGGGGTGCCGCGTACTCGAACCGCACCCGGCGGTCCGGCCCGAGGAGGAACGCCTGCTCCAGGAGCGGCTGACGCCGACGGGGGACCGCGGCGAGGGCGAAGAGGCCCAGCGGGATCGCCCCGAGGAGGAGGAAGAGGAACCCGTACGGATCCCCCGGCTCCGGAGGGGGCGATGGCGGCCGTACCGTCACGCGGAGCGTGAAGTTCCCCGTCGCCACGCCGCCGTACGGGTCGCGCGCCGTGACGTTGACGTAGTAGACGCCCTCGGAGGCCGTCCCCGTGAGCGTCCCAGAGCCCGGGTCGATCCCGAGCCAGCTCGCGTTCGAGGCAAGGGACCACGTGAGGGCGTCGTCGTCCGGGTCAACTCCGGTGGCGCTCCCCGAGTACGCGAGCCCGTGGAAGGCGGACCGGGGTGAGACCCCCGAGACCTGCGGCGCCTGGTTGACGACCACGATCGTGACGTTCGTCACGTCCACGCCGCCGAAACCGTCCACGACCGTGGTCTCCGCCCAGTACGACGCGGGCACGTTCGCGGTGAGCCCGTACAGGGTCCCGTTCGACGGACCGGCGGCGAGGAACGACGCGTTCGTCCGGAGGGACCACGTGAGCGTGTCGGCGTCGGGATCCAAGGCGGTGTACGAGTACGCGACGGGGGTTCGCCGGAAGGCGGTGATCGTGGGGATCGCGTTCGTGATCGCGGGCCCGAGGTTCCCGACCGTGAGGATGTAGTTGCTCCAATCGGCGCCGCCAAACCCGTCGTCAGCCTGGACATCCACGGAGAACGTCCCCACGCTCAGGGACGCCAATCCCCACACCGTGCCGTTCGTCCCCCCGATCGATAGCCATGAGGCGTTTGTGACGATGGACCACGTCAGCGGGTCGCCGTCGGGGTCCGTCCCATCGAAGTCACGCGCGTAGGGCCGACCCGCGTGGACCCCGTCGGTCGCGATGGGGTTCGTGATTATCGGCGCGAGGTTCCCGACGGACACCGTGTAGTTCACCTCGTCGGACCCGCCGTACCCGTCGTCGAGGGTCACGGTCACGAAGAAGGAGGAGGGAGCTCCGGGGGCCTGTCCCCAGACCGTCCCGTTCGCCGGGCCGATCGAGAGCCACGAAGCGTTTGTCAGGACGGACCACACGGGGATGTCCCCGTCCAGGTCGCTCCCGTTGAAATCCCGGGCGTACGGAAGGGCCACGTGAGTGCCGTCGAGTGCGATCGGGTTCACGATCGTCGGCGGGCGATTCAGTACGGAGACTTGGCGCAAGGGCGTGGAGGTCACCAGGAGGTCGCCGGTGGCCGCCCCCGCCGAGAACGTGTAGTCGAACGTACCCCGGAGACCGATCGTACGGACCACGAAGTAGTCCTTCCCGTCGACGTAGTCCGTGTCCACGGGGCTGTTCTCCGACATCCCGTACGGGGTGCCGTCCAGCGTGAGCTCGACGAACGCGGGCGCATCGTTCTCCGCGTCGAAATAGCGGACGGAGAACGTGAAGGTCGTCGAGAGATCCCCCGAGGGCGGTACGACCCCATCATTCGCGAGAACGGGCTGACCGTTCACGACCGCGACGGCGACGAGGTCGAGGCTCACCGCCCATTGGGTCGCATCCTGCCCTGCGGCGTCGACGAAGCGAATCCGGACGGTCCCACCGGACAGGTGGCCCGCTCCGAGGGACGCGTTGTGGTACGCGTTCGCCGCGGTAAAGGGCGCGGACATCAAGACGTTCCAGGCGGAAGTCGTGAAGTTCCACACGTGGACGTGGAAGTTCTCCCCGCCGGCCGAGATGTTGCCCTTCGCCACGAGGAACGGGCTCGAGCCGCCGGTCACCCCCGTGACGTTGTAGAGCACCTCGAGGGAATATGTGAGGCGGACGGTCGTGATCGCGACGTAGTCGAGGAATAGATCGGACGCGGTCGGGTCAACGCCTGTGCCATCCACGAACCGGACCTCGGGGGCCCCGCCACCGTACTCCGCGGGGGTAAGGGTGTACGTGAACTGCGTGTTCACGACGGCGTTCACCGCGAGGCGCGTGTTCCACGTCGCCGGCGGCGTCAGGACCTGCACGCTCACGTCCTCGTCCGTTCGATACCCGGTCACGCCGAGAACGTACGAATTGCCCGCGGGAACGCCCGACCACGTGTGGGTCGAGTCGAGCCGGTAGTTCGTGTACCTGCGGACAATCCGCTCGTGGTCGATGTTCACGTCCGATTGCGTCGCGTCGCCGGACTCCGTCCCTCCAATCCAACGAACGGAGGGCGCTCCCGCGTTGAACTCCGGGGCCGTGAGCGTGTAGCACTGGTCGGCGTTGTCGTCAGCGGTTTTGGACACGGTGATCCGCGTGTTCCACGTCGCGGGCGGCGTCAGGACCTCCACGAGGGCCGACTCCCCCGCCGCATTGGCCACGAACGCCTCCACGCACAGGTCGTACGCATCCGCACCGCTAGGCATGCCGCTCCAGTCGTGACGCGCGGAGAGCTGGTGGTTTGGACCGGCGCTTCCCGGATTGAACGAGGCGCCAACGGTGGCCCACTCCTGAATCCCCGAGGACATGCTCCATGACATCGTGACGGTCGCGGCCCCCGCCTCCTGCGATCCCGCACCTTCCTCGTCCCCCGTGTCCGGCGAATTCCACCGCAAGAGCTGGCCCGCCCCGGCCGTCGGGGTGGAGCTGATCTCCTTCCATCCCATCGCATCCAGGACGAGGTCCCCGCTGGCCGACGGCACGCTCACGGTGGGATTGGCGCCGTTGCCCGAGTTCGGTGCGGCAGCGTCGTTCGGAGTCGTTTGGTCGACGCCCGTGTACGCCGCGATCCCGACGGTCACCGTGACGGAACTCGGAGAGACGATACGGAGCGTCCTCGCGCCGGAGGTCGGATTTACGAGCCGCCACATCTCGACTCGGACGTCCGAGGCGCGATTGGCCCACCCGATGCGAGTCATCACCTGATTCGTACCGCCCGAGTCCCAAGTGACGGAGGTCAGAGCGACGTTCTGGTTGCCCTCGATGATCCCGACGACGAGGGCCCGATCCGAACCCGTTCCGACGTTCGGCCCGGCGATGTTGAATGCCGTCCCTGTGCCGGTCCCGGTTCCGGCCACATCGAACGCGATGACGCCCGCGCCACCCGTGTCCGCCTCTCGCAGGCACAAGGGGCCGTCGTCCGAGGTCTGGAGGCTTGCGGGGAACGCGCCCCCGCACCCGGCGCCCGTGGTAGTCGTCTGGGAGCTCGGATAGTGGTCCGTGCTCGGGGGCAGGACTTCCCGATACTGTAGGAACGCTCCGTCCTCCGACGCGACCCCCGCGGGGAACGCGCCGCCGATGATCGCACCCGCCGTCAAGGTTTCACTCGACGGCCCTGTGGAGGGATCCGTGGCGGTATCGGTTTCGGAAAGCTGCTCCCGGATTCCATCGTCGGACTGGGCACCGCTCAACCCGGTCGTCATGCCCAGGACCACTTGCTCGGACTGAGCGGGGAAGACGACCGTGAGCGCCACGGCCCCCGCCATCAGCAGGGGCAGACACGCGAGGAGGACGAGCCCGAGAGCTAACGCCGCCTGGCCGTATCGCCGGCCCTTACGCCGTACCATTGCAGGAGAGCCCCGGTGTTCTAACCAAGAGACTTCGCGTCGGGCGAGTAAAGGGGTTCCTGTATGGGTCTCACCGCTGAGTCTCACTTCCGAGACCCCGAGGGGTGAAATCGGGCCTGATAACCAGGTCGTCCCGGTTAAGTATCCTCATCGCAACAGCCGGTACTCACCGAGAGGAACCCCTGGAACGGAGAGTGAACGGGTGCTATTCCCGCGGTCGGAACGGCGGCAAGAACGCCCCACGACATCGAAGGGACGTTCCCTCTTCCCCGCGATGGCGCTGGCGGCCGCCGGGGGAGCTCCACCTGCGTACTTCCAAGACCCGTTACAGATCGCCGGCATCGCCATGTCGGGGCTCGCCCTCGCCCTCGTCTTGCTTGGTCTCGTGCGCGCGCGCCGAGCCCGCCTCTCGAAGGCGTTCCTGCTCGACTCCCAGGGAACTCCGCTCAAGGAGCTCGTGCTCGATCCGCGATGCACGTTGACGCTCGCCGAAGCCACGGGAAGCCTCCCTCACGGGGGACCGGAGGCCGAGGCCAGGGTTTCGGGATACCGGGTCCTCTCGGTCCCCGCGAACAACCTCCGCCTCATCCTCGCCTCACGAGGTCGAATCACTCCGGACCACGTCCACTACGCGAAGTTCCTCATGGTTTCCGTCCAGGATCGGAGCGAGGACGTGCCGATGGTTCCGCACGCTGCGGCCGCCCCCGCTGGCACCATTGCCGATGCACAGGTCGAGGGTCCGGATCCAGCCGAGCTCCAGAGGCTGGAGGAGCACCTCCGTTCCGAAGCGTCGTCCCTCGAGCGGGAGCGAGTCCGGATCCAATCGTGGTCGAAGGATCTGGAGGGGCGCGAGGAGGTGCTCGAGCGGGCTGCATCGGAGGCGGAGGCGCGCACGGTGGCGCTGGTGACGCGGGAGGCGGCCGTTGCCGCCGAGGATGCCAAGCGCCGGGCGGAGGGACGACCGCCGATGGAACCTGCGGCCGAATCCGAGCCCGCGCCGGCCGAGACCTCGGTCCGGATCGAGACAAACCTGGCGGAGCTGGAGGACGAGAGGCGGATTCTCGCCGAGGGCCAGCAGTCGCTGCGGAAGAGGCTCATCGAGGTCGAGTATCGAGAGGAGAAGGTCCGCACCCTCGATCGGGAGCTGCGGGGGCAGGTCCAGGATCTGCGGGCGACGGTCAAAGCCCTGACCGCGGACCGGGACCGCCTCGCCGCCGACCTGGAAACGCGGCAAACAGCGCCGAAGGCGCCACCGTCGCCTGCTGTGCAGGCATCCACGAAGGGTGGCGTGGATTGGGAGCAGGTTGAGAAGGACCGGAAGTTCCTGCAGAAGTGGGCGCTCGATCTGATTGCGCACGAGGAGGCCGTCCGGGACCGGGAGACGGCCCTGGAGAAGGAGGCCGCCAAGCTCAGCGCGTCCCGCAAGAAGCTGGAGGCCGAGCGTTCCCATGCCAAGACCGCGAAGGAGGAGGAGGCGTCGTTCGACATCGAGGCGGCTCGGAAGGACATCGAGAAGCGCATCAAGATCCTCCAGGAGAAGGCGCTGGACCTGCTTCAGCGGGAAGAGAAGCTCCGGAAGCGGAACGAGGAGCTCCAGGCCAAGGAGAAGAAGACCTCGGCGAGGGCCGGTCCTCACTAGGCGGTCATCGCACAGGGCACGGCGCGATCCGGGTCGGCGATAAATACCGGCCGGGCCATCCTCCTTGGATGGTCGTCTCCGGGGGGACGATCGACAACCTCCTGAGGGAGCGGGAGCGGTACCCGCCGCCGGACGGGTTCCGCCGCGAGGCCCACGTGCACGATGAGACGATCTACGGCCGCGCGGCGGAGAATCCCGAGGACTTCTGGGCGGAAGAAGCGACGCGCCTCCGGTGGACGAGGAAATGGGACCGCGTGCTGGAATGGACCCCGCCGCTCGCACGCTGGTTCGTGGGCGGGCGGATCAACGTCGCCGAGAACTGCCTCGACCGCCACGTCGAGACCGCCAACCGCCACCGCGCCGCCATCGTGTGGGAGGGGGAACCGGGCGAGCGGCGGACCGTTACGTACGACGCCCTCTGGCGGGACGTGAACCGGTTCGCGAACGTGCTCCGCGGGCTCGGCGTGCGGCGGGGGGACCGCGTCACGATCTATATGCCGATGGTGCCCGAACTCCCGGCCGCGATGCTCGCGTGTGCGCGGATCGGCGCCGTCCACAGCGTGATCTTCGGCGGCTTCTCTGCGCGGGCGATCCACGATCGGGTGGAGGACGCGGGTTCCGCCGTGCTGATCACCGCGGACGCCGGGTACCGTCGGGGGAACCTCGTGCCGCTCAAGAAGACGGTTGACGAAGGGATTGCCGACCTCCCGATCGTCCGACACGTCGTCGTGCTGAGACGGGCGGGCGTGGAGGGGCCGATGCGCGATGGCCGGGACGTGTGGTGGCACGAGGCCATGCGGGACGCAGACCCCTGGTGCAAGCCGGAGCCGGTGCTGGCCACCGACCCGCTCTTCCTCCTGTACACGTCCGGGACCACGGGGCAGCCGAAAGGCATCCAGCACGCGACGGGCGGCTATCTCGTGGGCGTCACGACCACCGCCAGACTCGTGTTCGACCTCCGGGACACGGACCTGTACTGGTGCACCGCGGACATCGGGTGGGTCACGGGTCACTCGTACATCGTGTACGGGCCGCTTGCGAACGGCGCAACGGTATTCATGTACGAAGGTGCGCCGGACCACCCGGGACCGGACCGGTGGTGGTCCCTCGTCGAGCGGTACGGAATCACGATCCTGTACACGGCGCCGACCGCGATCCGCGCGTTCATGCGGGCGGGAGACGAATGGCCCGCGAAGCACGACCTCTCCTCCCTCCGCCTCCTCGGGACCGTCGGGGAACCGATCAACCCGGAGGCGTGGCGGTGGTACCATCGAGTGATCGGCGGCGGGCGCTGCCCGATCGTGGACACGTGGTGGCAGACGGAGACGGGGATGATCCTGATCACCCCCCTCCCGGGCATCACGACGACGAAGCCGGGATCCGCGACGCGCCCGTTCCCCGGGATCTCCGCGGCGGTCGTCGATGAGGCGGGTCGCCCCGTGCCCCTGAACAAAGGCGGGTACCTCGTCCTCACGAAACCGTGGCCTGCGATGCTCCAGACCTTGTACAAGGACCCGGAGCGGTATGCGGAGGTCTACTGGTCCCGCATCCCCGGGGCGTACTTCACGGGCGACGGTGCCCGCGTGGATGAGGACGGGTACTTCTGGCTGATGGGACGCATCGACGATGTGTTGAACGTCGCGGGGCACCGGATCGGGACGATGGAGGTCGAGTCCGCGCTCGTGAGCCATCCGAAGGTTGCCGAGGCCGCGGTCGTCGGGAGGCCGCACGACGTGAAGGGGCAGGTGTGCGTCGCGTACGTCGTGCTGAGGCGGGGCGAGGAGCCGTCAGAATCCCTCAAGGCGGAACTGAAGGATCACGTGCGGCACGAGATCGGCGCGATCGCGTGCCCAGAGGACGTGTACATCTCGGACAAGCTGCCGAAGACCCGGAGCGGGAAGATCATGCGCCGGGTCATCTGCTCCCTCGTGTCCGGGCAGGAGATCGGGGACGTGACGACGCTCGAGGACCCCGGGGCGATCGAGGAAGTGCGGCGGTGGCTCGCCTCCGTCGAGGGCAAGACCCCGTGAGCCTCGCGCGCGACACGCGAACCTTCATGCGCCGCCACCGTCTTCGTTCCGTTCCATGGGCGACCGGCTCGACCCGATCTTCAACCCGAAGAGTGTGGCTGTGATCGGGGCCAGCCGCCAGAAAGGCAAAGTCGGGTACGCGATCCTCCACAACCTGATCGCGAACGAGTTCCAGGGGACGATCTATCCGGTGAACCCGAACGCCGAGTCCGTCCACTCGATTCGGGCGTATCCGACCGTGCTGGACATCCCCGGGCCCGTGGACCTCGCAATCGTCTGCGTGCCCGCGGACGCCGCGCTCGTGGCGGTGGAACAGTGCGCGAAGAAGAGGGTGAGGGGCCTCGTCGTGATCACCGCCGGGTTTCGCGAGATTGGCGGCATGGGAGAGGAGCGCGAGCGACGTCTCAAGGAAATCGTCCGGTCGAACGGGATGACGATGGTCGGCCCGAACTGCATGGGCGTGATCAACACGCACCCGGACGTGCAACTCGACGCGACGTTTGCGCCCACGCCGCCACCCCGAGGGCCGATCTCGTTCATGTCTCAGTCCGGCGCGCTCGGGGTCGCGATTCTCGACCACGCGAAGAACCTGAACCTCGGGTTCGCGAAGTTCGTCTCCCTGGGGAACAAGACGGACGTGAGCGGCAACGACCTCCTCATGTCGTGGGAGGAGGACCCGGACACGCGCGTGATCCTGATGTACATCGAGAACTTCGGCAACCCCCGGAACTTCGCGCGGCTCGCGCGACGGATCTCCCGGAAGAAGCCGATCATCGCGGTCAAGTCCGGGCGCACGGAGGCGGGCGGTCGGGCGACAGTCTCCCATACGGGCTCGCTCGGCGGCTCGGACGTCGCCGCGGAGGCCGTGTTCCAGCAGACGGGCGTGATCCGCGCCTACAGCATCGACGAGCTGTTCGACTACGCGATGGCGTTCACTCGGATCTCGCCGCCGAAGGGACGACGGGTCGCGATTGTCACGGACGCGGGCGGCCCCGCGATCATGTGCACGGACGCGCTCATCGAGCTGGACCTCGAGATGGCGTTGCTCGCGCCGGAGACCGTCGCGTCCATGCGGCGGTGGGCGCCCCCCGAGGCGTCGCTGCAGAACCCCGTGGACCTGATCGCCTCGGCTGGGCCGGAGGAGTACCGCAAGGGCGTCGAGGCCGTCCTCGCAGACCCGAACGTCGACGCGGTCGTGGCGATCTACGTCCCGCCGGTGGTCGCGCACGAGGTCGACGTGGCCCGCGCGATCTGGCAGGCGGGGGAGACCTCGGACAAGCCGCTGCTCTGCACGTTCCTCGGGAGGAGCGAGGAGTCGCCCGGGTTCGTGGAACTCGTGCAGCACAACGTGCCCTCGTACCTGTACCCGGAGGCGACGGCGCGCACGCTGGCGGCGATGTACCGGTATCATGGATACCTGACGCGGGAGGCCGGCGAATTCCCCGACCTGATGGCGGACTCGCCGAAGGCCGCCGCGATCCTCGATGCCGCCAGATCGGGGGGACGGAACCGGCTCACGGAGGTCGAGTCCCTGGACCTCCTCGCGGCATACGGATTCCCCATCGCCAAGACGCGAGTCGTGAAGGACGCGGACGAAGCAGACGCCGCGGCGAAGGAGATCGGATTCCCCGTGGTGCTGAAGGCGACCGGTCCCGCGCTCGTGCACAAGACGGAACACAATGCGGTGGCGGTGGACCTCCGCGACGCGAAGGAGCTGGGGGGCGAGTTCGCGAAGATGATGAAACGGCTCGCCAGGGCGGGCGTGGCGGTGGACGCCTGGATCGTCCAGGAGTTCGTGAAGGCGGGGAAGGAGACCATCCTCGGCATGACCCGGGACAGGGTGTTCGGTCCGCTCCTCGCGTTCGGGCTCGGGGGCATCTACGTGGAATACCTGAAGGACGTCGCCTTCGGGCTCGCGCCAATCACGGACGAGGACGCGACGCGGATGATTCAGTCCATCAAGACCTATCCGCTCCTCGTAGGTGTCCGCGGAGAGAAGGCCTCGGACGTGGCCGCGCTGCGGGACGCCCTCCTCCGGCTCTCCCAGCTCTCCCATGATTTCGAGGCGATCAAGGAGGTCGACCTGAACCCCGTCCTCGTCTTTGAGAAGGGGAAGGGGTGCAAGGTCGTGGACGCGCGAATCATCCTCTAGCCGCCTGGGGCCCCGTGGGCCTCCCCGGGGCGGTTATCACGGCGCGGAGTCACGGAACCAAGATTATATTCGCCTGCACGAAGTCCGTGGGTCCTAGCGGAGACTTGGTCGTGCCGCTCCCCCACTACAAGCCCGTCAAGGCCACCCTACAGAAGGTGTTCATCCTCGATGCCCACGGCGGCTACGCCGGCGAGTACCTCGTGGACGAGAACTGCCTCGTGGAGTACAGCCAGTTCCTGGCGGCACTGCCCCCGGGCGGGATCGCAGACCAGCAGACGATCTTCCTCGGGGAGTGGCGCGCCACCCCGATCCACGGGGAGAAGGTGAGCCTCGTGTGCATCTCGAAGGGTCCGCTCGGCCCGGAGGAGGTGACGTGGGCGAAGGCCGCCCTCGTGGCGACGGAGACCCAGCTGTCGGCGCCGCCGTCGGAGGACGAGCCCCTGACCACCCCGGGCCCCGACAAAGGGGTCATGGAATCCCTCTCGCGGGCAATCACGGAGCGGGAGGAGCAGCTCGCCTCGCGGGAGGCCGCGTTCCGCGAGGAGCAGGAGAGATCTCGGTCGTTCGCGGACGCGTACCGGAAGGAGGTGGAGGCGAAGATCGCCGACCTTCGGGCGCAGCTCGAGGCGGCGCGGGTGCAGCACGAGGAGATGGTCGCTTCGTTCGCGGGGGAGCGCGTGGCGCTCCGGAGGGAAATGGACGCGCTCGCGGTCCCCTCGAAGCCCGCGGAGGGCGCGAACCCCGCGGAGGGCGCGAACCCCGCGGAGGTGGACCCGGAGACGGACGCGCTTCGCGTCCGACTCGAGGCAGACCGCAAGTTCCTCGAGAAGTACGCGCACGACCTGATCGCGCGCGCGCAGGCCGTGCAGAGCCGGGAGCTCACGCTCGAGGAGGAGACCGCCAAGGTCGCGACGATACGAGAGGAGCTCGACGCGTTGCGGGCCGAGGTCGAGGCCGCCAAAGCGGCGCCGCCGCCGGGCGACTGGCAGGCGGAGAAGCGGGAGCTGGAGATGCGGATCAAGATTCTGGAGCAGAAGGCGCTCGACCTCTTGGAGAAGGAGGAAAAGCTGCGGGAACGGGAGAAGAGGCTCTTCGAGACGCTGAAGTCGATCGAGGCGTAGGCGCGGAAATGGCTTAAGCCGTCCCCGCGTTTCGGCGGGGATGATCCGGGACCGGATCGACCGGTTCCTGCCGCGTCTGGCATCCGAACCGCAGTTCAAGACCCAAGGCCGGACGCTGTTCGTCGACCTCGGGCGGCGGGACGTCCGCTCCGCGTACGCGCCGCGACGGGCCGTGGACTGCTTCCTCGGCGGCCGAGGGGTGAACATGTTCTACCTCGCGAACCTCCTCGACCCGACCCTGGACCCGGAGAGCCCGGAGATCCCGCTGATCTACGGCTCGGGGATGTGCACGGGGGTGATCCCGAGCGCCGCCCGCGGCAACCTCACGTCGTGGTCGCCGGACTCTCGGATCCTGATGGACTCGAACGCGGGGGACTACTTCGCCTCGTTCCTCAAGCTGAACGGGATCGACCACCTCGTGATGCACGGGAAGGCGGCCGACCCGACGCTGATCTACGTCCGGGGTGGCGAGCTCGAGTTCCGGGACGCGGCGCCGTACTGGGGCCTGGACAATCTGGACTTGCGCGCGCGGATCGCTCAGGACCTCGGAGGCCGCTGGGGGGGCGACCTCGCGATGATCAACGTGTGCCGCTCCGGGGAGAACGGCGTGCGCACGTCCGGCGTGATGACGGGCCCGAAGTCGCTGCACGCGCGCGGGGGCACGGGTGCGAAGATGGGGTCCCTGAACCTGAAGTGCATCGTGATCCAGGGGATCGCGAGGCCGGAGTACGCGGCCCCCGAGCTCGTCCCGAAGCGGAACCGCGAGATCGCGGTCCAGTTCATGGGCACGGGCGTTGGCAAGATCCTGCACGAGCGGGGGACCCCGTTCCTGTACAAGCCCTCCCGCCAGCTCTGGGCGATGGGGACGAAGAACCACCAGGAGACGGTGTGGGTCCCGGACCTCGATTCCGAGAACTTCGACGCGTTCCGGCCGTCGATGACGGGGTGCTTCCGGTGCCCGGTGAACTGCCGCCCGATGAACGACATCACGTCCGTGTACCCGTCGGACCCGGACCTGGCGGCGCTCGTGGAGCACGTCACGGCCCTCGGGTACGACGGCCTGCGCTACCTGCGCGGCGACGGCCCGGAATACGTGACCGTGGGCAAGTTCGGGCCGAACCTCGGCGTCACGAAGCCGCAGCACGTGATCTACCTCAACAACATCTGCAACGACCTCGGTCTGGACACCGCGGGCACCGGCGGGTGCATCGCGTGGGCGATGGAACTGTACCAGCGGGGCATCATCGCACGCAAGG
>Ga0209321_10001753_pt1 | contig 14714 bp, 18 predicted proteins | sample Rifsed16ft4_FD_184012 | JGI IMG/M metagenome (GOLD analysis project Ga0209321, IMG submission 184012) | Soil microbial communities from Rifle, Colorado, USA - sediment 16ft 4 - CSP-I_5_4 (version 2) | ecosystem: Environmental > Terrestrial > Deep subsurface > Rock core/Sediment | place: Rifle... | reverse complement strand
TTTGGTGATGCAGAGAACATCTTTGGATGATACGGCAACCGTGAGTCCGGAGGCTGCGGATGCGGGAGGTTCGGAGTTAGCTTTATCTCCGGGAGAGCAGAGGACGATTGAAGAACTTTTATACGGGTTGATGTTAAGGTCCGCTAATGATGCCAGTATTGTCTTGGCGGAGGAGGTGGGAGAGAGCACCTCAAATTTTGTTAATCTCATGAACGAAGAGGCCGAAAAAATCGGAGCCAAAAAGACCCACTTTGTCAATCCCCACGGCTTGTACGACCCCAACCATTATTCCACGGCTTATGATCTCGCCTTAATCGCTCGTTACGGCCTCAAAAATCCGTTATTCGCCCAAATTGTATCCACGAAAGAGCGGGCTATTTCTTGGCCAGGGAGTCCTACTCCCGTGGTTATCGAAAACCGCAACAAATTACTGCGACAATATCCTTACGCTATTGGCATAAAAACAGGTTATGTCAAGGAATCGGGCTATTGTTTGGTGGGAGCGGCCGCCAAAAATGGGGTGCAGTTAATAACAGTTATCTTAGGCGCGCCTTCCAGCAAGGTAACTTACGAAGACACGATAAAGCTTTTAGAGTATGGTTTTAATAATTTTAAGTCCCAAAAAGTGGTTGAAAAAGGCAGAGTTTACCAAAAGGTTGAGTTACCGATGCTTGCTAAGGAAAAACTGGCCCTAAAAGCCGCCCGTGATCTCACTATTCTTCAAGGAGATGGGCTCGAAGCCAAAAAGAAAATGAGAGTTAGGAAGAATCTAACACTCCCTATTTTTAAGAACCAAAAATTGGGGCAAATTACAGTTACTCAGGGAAATCAAGAGCTGGGAAAAATTGATCTTATTGCCTCAAAAAAGGTGCCAAAACCCAGTTTAGCCCAGAGGTTTTTGATATTTCTAAAAACCCTTCTTTACTAATTTGCCAAACTGCAATTCTAACCCAAAGGATGATTTGCTCTCACAAGTTTTATTATGCTAAACTTAAACCGTAACTTGAGGGAGGAAAGTTGACTGAAAAAAAAGTTTCCGAGCAAAATATTTTGGCTAAAATTCATGAAAAGAGTAATGAGGATCTAAGAACAGTATTAGATGAACTCTACGCCGAAGAAAAAAGAATTTCGTACGAGCGTCGGGTGCTGCACGGTAAAATTGACATTCTTCGGGCTGAACTTGTCGAACGGCTAAAAAAAGAGCACAAAAAAGGCAAAAGCGTAATAACGGGCAAGGATGTCGAACGATTGACGGAGATTTTATCCAAGGGTCTTCGCTAATCCCCGCGTATTATTCGGATTTTAAGTCTTTTAAATTTTGAAAATTAAGTTATTCGAGATTTGTAATTAGGGACCGTTAATTAATAGCCAATTTTAATCACTTAAAGCAACAACAAAATGCAGTTTCCCCGTAACTGCGGGGCTAATCTAGGCCCCATGAATGGGGCAACTCCGGTTTAGAAACGCTCTGAGTCGTTTTTCAACAGCCGCTAATTGGTAATTTGTGGTGATTCTCACTTCTGGTTAGGTTTAACCGAGCGAAGGAGGGAAAAGATGAGTAAAAAAAGCGGGCGAAGTATTCGATCCATGTTGGAGGAAAAGATTCAGACCCCATCCCAAAAGCATTTTCACCACCCAGGAAAGAAAGATAATTTGCCGGCCGAGGAAAGTCACCCCCCAAATATTCACAAACGTAAGCAGCGCTTGCTCGAGATGTTTAAAGAAAGAGAGAAATCTTTAGCCAAGGGGGAAACAGCTAAAAAGAAAGAAGAATAAAGACTTCTTCTAAAATGGTGAAATGTATTGTAAAAAATGTGGTGCCAAAAATAGAAGCAGTGATAGATTTTGTAGCCAATGCGGCTCTCAATTGAAGCCCGAAAAAGAGTCTGACACCCAATCTTTTGCCCCGGCTTTCGAAGAAAAAGAACCACTAGTTGAACTTGAACCTCAAAAGGAACCGCTCCTTGTTGTGGCTAAAGGACCAGTTGTTGGCCAGAGGTTTCTTCTTGATAAAAAAGAAATTACTTTGGGCAGGGATCCCACAAGTGACATTTTTTTGGACGATGTTACGGTCTCTCGTAAGCACGCAAAAGTTGAGGCAAATCCCCCTAACGTGACCCTCCTAGACGTGGGTAGTCTAAACGGAACCTATGTTAATAGCGTTCGAATCGAAAAGGCCGACCTTAAAAACAGCGATGAACTACAGATTGGTAAATTTAAGCTGATTTATCTGGCACCGCAAGAATAAAATTGGGAGAGCTTTTGGCAGAAAAATATTTAACCATTGGACAGGTAGTACAAAAACTTCAACCTTCCTTCCCTGATTTAAGTATTAGCAAAGTTCGTTATCTGGAGGACGAGGGCCTAATTACTCCCGAAAGAACCAAAAGCGGTTACCGGAAATTTTCCGAAGACGATCTAAAACAGCTGGAAATGGTTCTCAATCTCCAAAGAGAACAGTTCCTGCCCTTATCGGTTATCAAGGAAAAAATTAAGTTGGCGAAACCAGGCGAATTAGCTTCTGAGCCTAAAATCCCGAAGGAGCCGCTTTTCTCTCTGACTAAGGACGAGAAGCGCTTCACAATAGCGGATATTTCCCAAAAAACAGGGCTCTCAGAACAGGAAATCCACAATTTAGAGACCTATAACCTGCTAAATCCGGAAGAGACTCCGGAGGGCAAAAGTTATGGTAGTTCGGATGTTAAGATGGCAAGCTTGGCCAAGCGGTTTTCAAAAATAGGGCTCGAACCACGTCACTTAAGAATGTATGAAACTTTTGCCGAAAGAGAAGCTCAGCTCTTCTGGCAGATTCTTTTGCCGGAGTTAAAAAGATTAAAGACAGACAAAAGCCAAAAAGTGCTGTCTGATCTATCCGATCTTTTAGACCAGTCTCAGGAAATGAAGGATATTTTACTAAAACGGGCGCTTTATCAGTATTTTGGGAATTTTTGATTTGAGAAGTCAAAATCCACCTGAAAAATTTCGGTTCATTGCCGATCAGATGTTGGGGCGCCTTGCGAAGTGGCTTCGGCTTTTGGGTTACGACACCCTTTATCTTAACCCTGCTCCTGACGGCAAGTTAATTGAGATAGCCAAAGAACAAAACAGGGTTCTTTTAACCAGAGACACCCATTTAATGGAAAGACGGCCGATAAAAAAAGGTATCGTTAGAGCGGTTCTTATACGCGATGATGCCTGGGAGAAACAGCTAGCGCAACTTGTAAGCGAGTTTGGTCTTAGTCCGAGGAAATTCCGGGACAGCCCTTTTTGCGGCGAGTGTAATTCACTAATCCAAGAGATTTCTAAAGAAAAGGTAAAAGAAAAAGTTCCTTTGTACGTGTATCAAACTCACGATTACTTCAGCACATGTCCGAATTGCGGCCGTTACTATTGGGAAGGTACCCACTGGGAAAGAATTAACGAAAAACTGGGGAGTATTTTTGGAGAGTTTTCTCAAGCTTCGTCAAAAGATTAGGCCTTATCTGGTGTTATAGTGGAAATACCTAAAGAACAGGGAGAAAAAATCGAAAACGTGAAGTTTGCCCATCCGAGCGAGAAGGAGTGTGCCAGAATCTTAGACTTTTACAAGATCGAGTGGCTTTATGAACCAAAATCCTTTCCCATCGAGTGGGGCGAGAACGGCAACGTTACTCAGAGTTTTACCCCGGATTTCTATCTCCCCGAATTTGACCTCTATATTGAGCTTACGACCTTAAATCAGAAACTGGTTACTAAAAAAAATCAAAAGATAAGAAAGCTACGGGGGCTATATCCAAACGTAAATATTAAAATTTTCTATCAGAAAGACTTTCAAAATCTTCTTATCAAATACAGCCTGCTGCCAAAAAAAGAATAAATACCAAGCTTATGTCCGAATCTTGAAGTAATTCTCAGTTTGGTTCTGGATCGGAGCCCGGGAATAAGAAATGATTATGATTGAAGACATCGAAAAAGTTTTGTATACAGAAGAAGAAATCCAAAAGAAAGTCGAGGAACTCGGAAGACTCATCACCAGAGACTACGAGAGAAAAAACCTTTTTATCATAAATGTTCTTAAGGGTAGTGTTGTGTTTTTGTCGGATTTAATCCGCTCAATCACCTTGCCTCTTTCCATTGACTTTATGGCCATTTCCAGTTACGGCCCTTCGACTCAGTCTTCGGGAGTGGTGAGGTTGGTTAAAGATTTGGAAGAAAACATTAATGACAAAAATGTTTTAGTGGTTGAAGATATTGTCGATACCGGCCTTACCCTTAACTATCTTCTAAAGAGCTTAAAGGCCAGGGGTCCGAAGAGTATAGAGGTTTGTACTTTGCTCGATAAATCAATTCGGCGAATAGTAGACGTTCCCTTGGCATACAAAGGATTTGATGTGCCGGACGTTTTTGTTGTCGGCTATGGTCTGGATTATGACCAGAGATACCGAAATCTCCCCTTTATCGGAATTTTGCGACCGGAAATTTTTACCCGAACCTAAAGCCGCGGATAAATTTCCAACTTTTCAAAGACTCTGCGGTAATACCCGAGTTTACGACGTGAGCTGCATTAGTAGTTGACGAAATAGGCCGGTGGGCTTAGAATATTAACAGCAAGGAGTTAAAAGTCGTGGATATTTTCTCCCGCCTGCGTTTTGCTATAATTTTACTTCTTGCTGTACTTTTCACAGGTGTTTTGGGCTACAGGATTTTAATGGGATGGGGATATCTTGATGCCCTCTACATGACCGTAATCACCATCTCAACAGTTGGTTTTCGAGAGGTTACTTCCCTTACGCCCGGAGCGAAGATTTTCACCCTGTTGATTATCGTGGGCGGTGCCGGTACTGTATTTTATACCCTCGGTACAGTGGTGGAATTTATGGTAGAAGGGCACCTTCGTGGTTTTGTGGGGGAAAGAAGAATGCAAAAAGGAATCGCCAGGCTCGAAAACCATTTTATTTTATGCGGCTACGGAAAGGTTGGAAAGCAAGTGGCGCGAGAATTTGCCCGGGTAAAATCGCCTTTTATCGTGATTGAAAACGATCCCGAAGTAGCCCTGGAGTGTAAAGTAGACGGACTTCTTTATCTTCAAGGAGACGCCTCCGATAGTGAAGTCTTGAAGACAGCCGGAATCGAGAAGGCGCAAGGATTGGTGGCCGCCGTTGATACCGATGCCGAGAATGTATTTGTAACTCTTACCGCCCGGGAGTTAAACCCGAATATCTTCATTGTTGCCCGTTCTAACCGGGAGGAATCCGAAGAAAAATTGATCAAAGCCGGAGCCGACCGAGTGATCACCCCTACCGCGATAGGCGGACGGAGGATGGCGGCGTTACTTACAAGACCTTTGGTTTGCGATTATCTTGACATTGTTTGTCACGGTGAAGAGCTCGAATTCCGATTAGAAGAAATAACTATCGATAATAATTCTTCTTTGGCCAACACCACCCTGGAAAAGGCTAATATTCGAAACAAGACGGGGACTCTAGTTTTGGCGGTCAAAAATGACGGGGGAGAAATGAACACCAATCCTTCTCCATCGACGGAAATCAAAGCGGGCGATATTTTAGTAGTAATAGGTACCAAAAATCAGCTTGAAAAGCTGCAATCAATGATCTAAAAAAGTCGTAGATTGAGTAGGTGCGAAAGAAGGGAAATGCTGGAAGAAATTGCACTAAGGCTACAGCAAAATAACCAGAAAATTCTTTCACGATGGCTTAAAATTCTGAAAAGAAACCTCAACTTAGAAGTGGAAGAGATCTTTCCAACCGAAGATTTTCTTGAAATTTTCCTCTCGCTTCTTGAAGGGGTAGCATCAGTCGTCAAAAATAAAGCGGAAATCAAGGCTTTTGAAAAAGGCGGAAATATTTACGACAAAGCGAGGGAGTTGGGAGAGCTTAGACAATCTCAGGGCTTCAGGGTCGATCAAGTTGTGAGAGAATACATCCTCCTTAAGGATGCTCTCTGGGATTTTTGCCACAACGAGTTTCCCCTGGAAAATATTAACATCCAAGAACTAGGCGAACGGATTAACTTGTCGCTCGATAGAATTCTCCTCACCACTATCGAAACTTATGTTGAAAATTACTCCAAAACCCTTCAGATTTTAGCCATTACCGACCCCTTAACCCGGGTAAAGAATCAGTGTTTCTTTTTAGAGCAGCTCTCTTTAGAAGTTAAAAAAAGCAAAAGATATGGATATCCTGCTTCTGTTCTCTTAATCGACGTGGACTATTTTAGGCCCTATAACGAAACCTTTGGACACCTGCAAGGTGACGAAATCTTAAAAATTTACGCATCCGTGCTCAAGGATAACTGCCGGGCCTCGGATGTGGTGTCTCGCTTCGGTGGGGATGAATTCGGTATAATCTTACCATCTACGGATAAAATTGAAGCCGAACACCTGGCTTTAAGGCTCAGAGACGAAGTTGAAAAACTTAGAATTTCTCCGGTGATTGATCAAAGACCCCGAAAGATGACCATAAGCATCGGATTAGCAACCGCGCCTGAAGACGCCAAAACCGCGGAAGATTTAGTCGACAAAGCCGATGAAGCTTTGTACAAGGCTAAGAGGGCCGGTGGAAACACTGTCTTCGCCACCCGTACCGCCAAAGGAATTTAACTCACTCCTTACTAGAAATCTCTCGCTAAATACTCTCCCATCCTTTATAATCTTCCTAGAAATCCTCTTAAAACAGTGAAAATGAAGAAGGCAAAAGAAACTTTTGGCAAACTAATTGAAGACCTCATGGAGACGATCCTTTCCAGCATTAGTGATGCTATCATTGCCTTTGATCGCGATGAAAAGGTGGTATATCTTAATCCGCAAGCCGAAAGGATTTTAAAAGTAAAAAAAGCGGAGATTGTTGGCCAAAAAGTGGAAGAGATAATCGAAAATCAAGAACTTTTATCAGCCCTCCAATCCTTCGATCACAAGGAAGTTTCCACCAAGGAAGAAAGGCTTGAACTTACTCAGGAAGTAATTTTACCCGGCGAGCCGCCAACAATTTTAAGAATTCTTACCACGCCTCTTCTCGACAAGGATCAAAAATACGTGGGTTACCTCAAAACCTTCCAGGATTTAACGTCAGAAAGAGAAATAGACAGGCTCAAAAGTGAATTTCTGTCTACCGTCTCTCACGACTTAAGGACTCCTTTAACCTCGATAAAAGGTTATGTTGATTTGATTCTCGATGGTGACGCCGGAGAAATCAGCGATATTCAGCGGGAGTTCTTAGAAATTGTGAAACACAATAACGACCGCCTGGTTAAGTTAATCAATGATGTTTTGGATATCTCGAAAATTGAATCAGGCCGAGTTCATTTTAGAATTGAACCTATTCAATTAGAGGACGTTGTCCACGACGTGATTGATACTTTTAAGAACTTAATGGCTCAGAAGAAAATCAGGTTAATTACGGATATTCCGCAAGCCTTAGGCTCAGTGGCGGCGGATCAGGATCGCATCGGCCAGGTCGTAATGAATCTTGTCAGCAACGCTCTGAAGTACACTCCGGCGGGAGGAAAAATCGAAGTGAGCTTAAAAGAGGAGGGACACCGGCTGATATTTAGCGTTATTGATACGGGAATCGGCATATCCTCAGAGGATCAAAAGTATTTATTTACTCGGTTTTTCCGGGCTGACAGTTCTTTGACGCAAGAGGTTGGGGGAAGCGGTCTTGGGCTTTCCATCTGCAAGAGCATTATTAACCTGCACGGAGGAGAAATCTGGATTGAGAGTGAGTTGGGTCAGGGCTCGAATTTTAGCTTCAGCTTGCCCTTGGCGGTTAAAGGAGCTCCTTCAAAGTTGAAAAAGTTCGCTGAGCATGACCGGAAAATTCTGGTTATCGATAGTGATCCTGACGCTGCCCGAATCGTCCAAAGGTATCTGGAGAAAGAAGGACATAGTGTAATTAAGGCTTTCGACGCCGCGGAAGCTTTAAAAGTCGCCCGCGAAGAAGAACCCAACCTGATTACCCTTGATATTATGATGGAGGAAATGGATGGTTTTGAGCTTCTCCAGGCGCTAAAAAACGATGAAAATACGAAGAATATACCGGTAATTATACTTTCTATAGTTACCGACGAGCATAAAGGATATCGGATGGGAGCGGCCGGTTATCTAACTAAACCGGTTAACCAACAGAAACTGGTTCGAGACATTGAGAATCTTTTAGGGCAAACTAAAAAAAGGATTCTATTGGTAGATGACGACCGAGATTTAGTAAAGCTTTTAACTCTTGCTCTCAAAAGAAGGGGTTTCAAAATTGAGCACGCTTATAATGGGCTCGAAGCCATTGTTGCCTTAAAAAGAAAAACACCCGACCTTATTCTCTTAGATTTGCGAATGCCCGAGATGGACGGGTATCAAGTAATTGAAAAATTGAAGAAATCTCCAAAAACCTCACAGATTCCCATTATAGTTATGACCGCCTACCACTTTGACGAAACCAAAACCGATGTTTTAAAATTAACGGCCGAGCAAATAAGTAAACCGTTTCCAGTGGAGATTTTGGCCTCAAAGATTCAAGAACTTTTAGGACGGAAGTTAAGTGAATAATAACAAAATATTGTTGGTCGAAGATGAACCTGACATCATAAGGTTAGTGAAATTCACCTTGGAACAGAAAAATTTTGAAGTGGTAGCGACTTCAAATGGCTTGGCGGCCATTGAGATCGCTTCGACTGAAAAGCCGGATCTAATATTGTTAGACGTAATGATGCCGGTTATTAATGGGTATGATACCTGTGTCCGTCTTAAGAAGAATGAAAAAACAAAGAGTATTCCGGTTATTATCCTGTCCGCCAAAGCCCAGAAAAAGGAAGTAGATCGGGCGCTCAGGGTGGGTGCGGCGGATTTTATCGCCAAACCCTTTAGCCCGCGGGAGTTAAGAGAAAAAATTGAGAAAATCTTGAGCATAAAGAACTAGTTTTTCTTGACGATTAAATCTTAAGCTTGAATTGGCCCAAGTTTCCGATTTCGAAAAAATTCAAATTTTGGAGTTCCGAGAGGAGGAAAGATGCCAAAGGAGAAAATTCTAGTTGTCGATGATGAACCGGCTATCCTAAATCTGGCCAGGGTCAAACTGGAAAAAGAGGGCTATGGGGTGATTACAGCGAGTAGCGGTCACGAAGCTCTTATCAAAGTCGATGAGAAACCGGATTTAATAATTTTAGACATTATGATGCCGGTGATGGATGGGTGGGAGGTCTACAAAAAGCTTCGGGAAAATCCGGAAACCAAAGAAATACCAGTTATTGTTTTAACAGCGGTTGGCCAGTTCGAAAAACAACTTGAGGGCCTAAAAGCGGAAGTTTCTGACTATATCACCAAACCTTTTAGCCCGGCCGGTCTGGCGGTCCAAGTTAAAAAGATTTTGGATGCCGCGTCCCAGGAAAAATTAGAGCGTGAAAAGAAAAGGAAAGAGGTCAAGCTCAAAACCTTAATGGATATTATACATAAGAAAGAATAATAATTTAGATTGCTTTTAGGCTCCGGTTGCGCGCGCCTACTCACTCGCGTCTCAAAGTGCCACCCCGCAGTTGCGGGGTGCGGCAACATATGTTCGTTGAACGGCGTGCTCTCAGTCGCCTCTTAAGCAACCTAAAGGAAGTTATGATAAGACGCTTGTTTCAAGAGGTTTAATGTTAATGAGGGGAGGGATAGTGGATCCCCGGAAGTATTATGTCGAAGAGTGCTACGCCATGACTAACTGCTTGCATTGTCCTGATTGTCTGGCCTTTGCCCTTAAGTTTTTTAAAGAAATAAAATCAAAAGAGAAGGCAAGGAAGCGAAATCTTGTCGTAAAATTTATTCTTTCGACCATAGCTTCGGAAAATCTTCCTTGTGAAAAAGCCCTTCCGGCCAATGATTTAAAATCCTACATCAACCAGCTCTTAGAAGGGCAAGGAGAGCTCCCCATCTGTCACTATGAATTCCAGAGTACCTAAGTCTAGCAAGGATGTCTTTATTGAGGGTCGATTTAAAAAAGACGGAGTTTGATTTATGACGATTACAGTCGCCGAAGTCTTAAAGTGTAAGACGCTCGATGGGGCAAAAGTTTTGGCTGGTAAAAAAAGCTTGGAAAGAGAAGTTACCTCGGTCACGGTGGGCGAGGTTCCCGACATCGCGAACTGGTTAAGGGGAGGAGAGGTTGTTTTGTCTACTTTCTTCGCAACCAGTAGTTCTACTAGTGAAAGGATTGAATTTGTTAAGAGAATAATAGAGCATAAGGCTTCGGCGTTGTTAGCGAAGCCAAAACGTTTTGTGGGTGAAGTAGACCCGGAAATTGTATCTTTGGCCGATAAGAAGAATTTTCCTCTCATTGAGGTCCCTACTGAGGTGCGATGGACCGAAATTATTAAAGAAATCTATGAAAGAATAATTTCTTTGGAGACTGAGATAAGATTAAAAGGTGATTTTGTAGATGATTTAATAACTGGTCAATTCGTCTCGGACGAAGCTCTGATTAGTCGGGCGCGGTTTCTGGGGTTCGATATATCCAACGGCGCTCAAATTATCATTGCCGATATCGATAACTTTAGCGATTATGTCGCCAAAAGGAATCTTAGCGAGTACAGCATCCAAAGGACAAAAAGAGAGTTTTTTAATTACGTCAGTCAGATAGTTCAAGCGGGGTACGCCAACGCTCTTTTAAGTTTAAAAGGCGATAAGATCATTGTTTTTTTAGGGCCCAAGGCCGAATTAAATCTTCAAACGTCCGGGCAAGCCAAAAAGTTAGCCGAAGGGATTAAAAACGGTTGCCGGAAACACTTTGATTTCACAGTTTCTCTTGGGGTCGGACGCTTTTATTCCCAGCCCGCCGAATTGGATAAAACTTATAACGAGGCCAACGTGGCTCTTCAAATCAGCCGCCGATTAGGTGAGACCGGGAATATCATCTTCTTTGAAAAGGTTGGCACCTATAAGCTCCTTTTTAATCTTTTAAGAGTTGATTCCGAAGAACTTAGAAACTTTTACGAAGAAACCGTTGGTGTCTTAGCCAGTTATGATCTAAAAAACCATACAGAACTGGTTGAAACCCTGACTTCATACCTGAAGAATAACCAGAACGTAAACGAAACAGCCGCCAGTTTATTTTCTCACCGCCACACGATCAGATATCGTCTTCAAAGAATGAAAGAAATAACCGGTCTTGACCCTTTTAACGTTGAGGATTTAGAGCAATTAAGCATAGGCCTAAAAGTAATGCACTTTTTCAAACTTTAGTTCCTTCGCATTCCTTGATTTTCCCGTAAGTTAAAACTGAACCACTATGTGGGTGCTAGTGGAGGTTACACCATCGACACCCTGAATTTTAGAAAGCACCAACTCGCTTAGGGCATTTTGGTCAGATGCTTCAATAAAGGCAATAACATCAGGCTGGCCCCAACAAGGATGGGCTATTTTCACACCTTCAATTTTAGATACTGCGTCCGCGGTTTCTTTTATCTTGCCTGCTTCCGCGCTTATTAAAATATATGCATTGATCGCCAACTTCCTCACCTCCTTAGGTTTCTTCTTAGGTCTTTCTTTAATTTATCGCTGTTTACAAGCAATTTCAAATACGCAACTTCAAATACGACAAACCTACAGCATTTTCCTGCAAAAACTGTAAAGGGGACGTTGTTGCATTTGTTGCACAAACAGATTTAAGTGTCGAAGGTGGATTTCTTTGGGCCCGGCTGATACGAGCAATAATAAGCACCTTGGTTATCCACATGTACAAATCCGAATTCTAAATTTTGTTCTCTGGGCTGAAGCATTCGTGTATGTAAGGCCTTTATACTAAGGATATCTCTGTGAGTTCAAATCCAACCAAGGAGGGTATGATGAGGCTTGTAACCCTGGAAGAGAATCAAAGGATTTTGAAAAGGAGGTGGATAATAGCAGGATTACTAATTCTACTTATCCTGCTCAATTTAGCTCCCCTGGCTCTTGCCGGTGATCCAACCGGCGCCTCTACCGGAGGAAAAACCGAGTACGATTTTTTCTATCCGGGCAAGAGTATTAAGGAAGCGATTGGGCACAACGCGGTCGCTGTTAACTTTGTCTGGGTTTTGCTGACTGGTTTTCTTATCCTTTTTTTTCAAAGCGGTTTTGCCCTAGTTGAGACCGGATTTTGTCGGGCCAAAAACGCTGTTCACACGATCATGATGAACTTTGTAGCATTTGCTATCGGAGGAATCGGCTTTTTTACGGTCGGTTTTGCTATCATGTTTGGAGGAATCGGGGGTTTCCCAACCCTGGGCGGCGGTCAGATGCTCAATGGCCTCTTAGAGGTGGCAAAAGGTTGGGGGATTCTTGGCTACAAAGGATTTTTCCTGGCCAGTGGTGGTACCTATGATGTGGTTGTCTACAGCATGTTCTTCTTTCAACTGGTCTTTATGGATACCGCGGTTACGATTCCCACCGGAGCTATGGCGGAAAGATGGAAATTTTCCGCCTTCGTAATCTTCGGCTTTATGATGTCGATGCTCATTTATCCACTTTTTGGCAATTGGGTCTGGGGCGGTGGCTGGCTGGCCGCTTTGGGCAAAAACTTGAGCCTTGGCCATGGCTACGTTGACTTCGCTGGCTCCTCGGTGGTCCATGCGATGGGAGGTTTTGTCGGTCTCGCCGGCGCCTTGGTTCTTGGAGCTCGGATTGGTAAATACAACGAAGATGGCAGTCCTAACGCCATTCCCGGACACCACATCCCCATGGCGATTCTTGGGACCTTTATTCTGCTTTTTGGCTGGTTTGGTTTTAACGCCGGTTCTACTTTAGCCGCGACGGATCTTAGAATCTCGATAGTCGTGGTAAACACTTTGCTTGCTTCAGTCGCCGGATCCTTGGCGGCCATGTTTACAATGTGGTGGCGTTTTGGTAAGCCTGATGCTTCGATGACAGCTAACGGAATGTTGGCGGGCCTTGTTTCAGTTACGGCCCCGGCTGCCTTTGTGCCGGGCTGGGCGGCACTGATAATTGGAGCCATCGGCGGGGTATTAGTGGTTTTAAGTGTTCTCTTTGTCGAGCGCGTTTTAAAGGTGGATGATCCGGTGGGGGCGGTTTCGGTCCACGGAGCCTGTGGGATATGGGGCGTTTTATCAGTAGGTCTTTTCGCCGACGGGACCTATGGTGTGGGCTGGAACGGTGTTGGAGCCGACGCAGCCAAAGGAGTTACCGGGCTTTTTTATGGAGACCCGAGTCAACTTGTAGCTCAATTAATTGGCGCGGCTACCGTGTTTGTTTTTGCCTTGAGCGCTGGGTACATCATGTTTAAAACTATCGACGCCTTAGTGGGAATGAGAGTTGAACCTGAAGTTGAACTTGAGGGTCTTGATCTTCCTGAGATTGGAAACCTGGCCTATCCTGATTTTTCGGCGTCGGCTTTGGATTCGGCCACTGATGGCTATGTAAGGGGTGAGGAAGGATGAAAAAGGTAGAAGCAATAATTCGCCACTTAAAACTGGACGCTGTCAAAAAAGCTCTTGATAACATTGGAGTACACGGCATGAATATTACCGAAATAAGAGGGGCCGGGAAGCAAAGAGGCTATACCGAAACCTACCGAGGCACTAAGGTTACCATTCACCTTCGGCCCAAAATCAAACTCCAAACAGTAGTCTCCGATGATCAGCTAGATAAAGTACTTGAAGCGATCGTCAAAGCCGCTCAAACCGGCGAGATCGGGGATGGAAAAATATTTGTTTCACCGGTGGAGGAGGCCGTAAGAATAAGAACCGGCGAAAGAGGTGAAAAAACCCTATGAAAAGAGTTACTGCCATCATTCGTCCGATCAAACTTAAAGACGTCGAAAGAGCCTTGCGAGAGGAAGGAGTTGAAGATTTTAGCCTGACAGAGGTTGAGGGATGTGGCCAGCAAAGGGGCTATATCGAATTCTACCAGCCAGACTTACACTTTCGACCAAAGATTAAAGTAGAAATTTTGGTAAACGAGGAGTCATTGGAGGAAGTTCTCTTAAAAATAACTAGGGTTGCCCGCTTAGACTTTTACGGTGACGGCCGAATCTTTGTGGCTCCGGGCTATGAGTTGATCGAGATATAAGAAATTACTTTTTGTCGACTTTGCCTGCCTGCCGCAGGCAGGGACTCAACCTCACGTCAGGGGTCACAAATTGCTCCGATTAGGCTCGACAAGCGCGACATATTTTTAACAACTCACAACAACCAGGTGGCTACCGACAAATAAATCAAAACGCTTAATATATCCTGGATAATAGTGGCAATAGGGCCACTAGCATTGGCAGGGTCGAGGTTTAATTTTCGAAAGAAAAAGGGGATTAGGAGACCAGTCAGCAAGGATGAGATGACGGCCCCGATAACCGCTGCCCCTAGCACCGCGGCCATGGCAAGATTGCCGTATAAGAATGTACTTGCAAGAGTGAGGATACTTGCCAGAAGAACTGCAACAATTAAAACGATCAAGAATTGCTTGAAAAAATATACTGCGAAATTTAATTGGCGAAAAAGGGCGAAATCTCTAATCACAAAGGCCTCAAGCTGGGTTCCAACGGCGTCGGCGATATAAACTACCAGGGGAATAAAGGCCGCCAGCACAAGGTTTTTCTCAATAGTCTGCTCAAACTGGCTTATGATCTGAGCGGCCAACAATCCTCCTACTAGACCAATTAAAAGCCAAGGAAAACGGTGTTTGATCGCCTGAAGCATGGGAATCTCTAAGATATTATCCATAGCCAGATGAACCTTGTGGATACCGGCGAATTGAAGGATAT